>OATI01000107.1_pt1 | contig 110869 bp, 96 predicted proteins | sample 1494981 | NCBI WGS metagenome assembly OATI01 (sample SAMEA2579952, study PRJEB22360) | human gut metagenome
CGAGACTCAAACTTGAATCCCGTATTTCCATTTACACAAAATATTTTATAGTGCCTCAATAGAATAAAAATAAAGAAGGGAAGTACTTGCTTTTTAGTACTTCCCTTCTTTATTTTATTCTGACTATGGTCTGAATTTTACGAGTTGCATACCTATCAGTTTATCATATCGTTCGCCAAATGCACGATTGTATATCAAAATCAGGTATTCATTTTCTGTTTCATAATAGTTTCCTTCTACCGGTCCGGTTTCGCCTTTGGTACTTCCATTGGGTACATACAAATACTGATAATTGTAAGCTCCCTGTTTCAATAATTGCACAGACTCATATGCATATGTTTCTTTGTTGTATTTCATCTCACTCTGCAAATTGAAGTTATCATAAGTGAATTCTCCTTCCAGATAGAGTTTACCATCTATAAAAGGATCTTCCCAGGGAAGGCTGAAATGTACAAAAAAGTAATCGGCTTCAATATTATTGTCTGTTGCATCATCATAGCGAATCAGATACCGTCCGTTTTGATCTTCATCGTAGCTGTAGTTTTTTGTACGCGGTTCGCTTGGAAAGAGGGTTGCGTGATAGTAGGGATCGTGAAACTGCAGGCTCATTACTCCCATATTCGCATAACGTGTGCTGACAGTTTCAAATCTACGGTATTCATTTCCGGCCGGAAATATCAGGGCACGATTGTGTGTATAACGCAGTTCATCGGGACCTACATAAGTTGGCACTACCCCTGTTACCATGTTGTCCGTACGTCCATCCTGCATCACTTGTACTTTTATTTCCTGTTGCGGATTTCGGATTGTGTATCCTTTGTAATTAACATTGAAGCTAACTTGCTGGTGTCCTTTGTTGCGGTCTATTTCTGTATCACTGCTTACTACAGCCGATACATTGACTTGTTTATCCAGTATCCGGAAGCAGGTTTTGAAGATAGGCTTGCTACTATCAGAATCGTCATAAACAGTCACGATATAATTGCCTGACAATGTCATGCGCACTTCATCGTTGGGCAATTTGAGACGATAGTGTGTGTAGGGCATCGTGGTGTTGACAGATGTTTCGTAGTCTTCAATCGGGTTATTATTGAATCCGTCCAGATAATCTATATCCGAAAGGTTGGAAGGAGTCCAATCTACATTGGCGTGGGAGAGAACATACTGATAGCGATGATAGTCATGTGAAAGTTCATCGAAAGATATTTCCACATATTCTCCGGCTTCTAATGTTATAATTGACGGAGCGTTATAATCATCGTTGGCTATTACCTGCACCGTTTGTATATGCGGAGCGTAAACTTCTGTACGTTGGGCTCTCATACCGACTGACAGGCAGAGCAGAGAGAAAAGAAATGAGATGTATTTCTTCATAAGAGTTATAATTTTGTAGATGAATACTGATTAGAAGGTTATCGCTTCTTTTTCTTTTGTGGTTTTGAGACTTTTTTCTCTTTTTCTACAGGTGGAAATTTAGGTACCAGGTTCATCAGTCTCAATATCTGTTTTTGTCGTTTCAGGATGTAAGATGACGGATGAGCCGAGTCAAAACGTATCGGATTGGGAAGCGTGGCAGCAATGAGGGCGCATTGTCCTTTAGTCAGTTTGGCTGCCGTAGTATTGAATTTATATTTCGCAGTGGCTTGTGCCCCATAAATGCCTTTACCCATTTCGATAGAGTTGAGGTATACCGTCATGATCCGCTCTTTTGACCAAAATGTTTCGATGAGAAACGTGAAATAGACCTCTAATCCCTTTCGTACCCACGATGATTGGGGCCAAAGAAATACATTTTTTGCAGTCTGTTGGCTGATGGTACTCGCACCTCTTTTTCTTTTTCTTTTTTCATTTTCTTTGATCGCTTTTTCTATCTCTTTGAAATCGAACCCGTTGTGCTCTACAAAACGGTTGTCTTCGGAAGCGATAACTGCCATAGGCAGGTGAGGGGAGATTTTATCAAAAGAAACCCACGTGTGTTTGCACGTGGGCTTATCTCCTGATACTATCTGCTGCACGCTTCGGATGACCATTAACGGAGTAACATATACCGGAACAAACCGGTAGATGATAACTGCAAGCAAAGTCGATACGAAGAAAAAAAGCAGCAGATTGCGTATAAAACGAAGTATTTTACTTACCGGCTTCAGCATTTTTAATCATCTGCTCACTGGCATACATATAAACTTCCACACGACGGTTTTGAGCTGCAGTCAGTGCTTCGTCATATTGTGAATAACCTACTCCTTCTACTGTCTTAAATTGAGAAGGCTGAACACCACATGACTGAAGATAATTTTCTACAGCATAAGCACGATTGTTAGAAACCTTTTGGTTGGCTTCCTGTGTACCTACTTTGTCAGTATGGCCGATAATAGCGATATCTATAGTGGGATCACTTTTCAGTACGCCTGCAAATTCACGCAATGATTGTTTGGCAGTATTACTCAATGTAGAAGAGTTGAAACCAAAAAGAATACCGGAATCAAATGTCACTTTCACAGCAGCCAATCCATTGTTATCAGTGATTTGTTCTACTTGTGCACCTTCAATTCGTGCTGCTTCTTCTGCTTTTTTATCCATTTTGCGACCAATCAATACACCTGCGGTACCACCAACAGCTGTTCCGATAGCAGCACCAATAGCGGCACCTTTACCTTTACCGGCAATTCCACCGATGATTGCGCCCAAAGCAGCACCTGAGCCACCACCAACTATTCCGCCTTTGGCAGTATTGTTCATTGTTCCACAGCTTCCAAATACTAAGGCCGCACTCAAAAAGAAGGCCATAAACTTAATCTTTTTCATACTTTTATTAAATTAATATTAATGTTAAATCTTAGAACGGGACAAAGATAAAAAAAATATTTAGTTGCGTTGTCGTTCCTTTATTTCAAAAACAATCATCTCTTATGTTTTGTTGACTGAAAGTACTTTTTTACGTATAATTGCAAACCATGTCAAGAGTATCAGTCCTTTAGCTACTGTAGTAACACATACTGCCCACCAGATACCTTCGACTCCCATTCCTAAACGAACGAAAAAAATGGCAAGTGGAATGCGCATATAGTTACATGTGATGCTGATAATAGCCGGCGGAACTGTACGCCCGATGCCATAGAATACTCCTTGCATGGTAATTTCCAGCATCATGAATAGTTGTGAATATCCGTCTATCCTTAAGAATACCCCTCCAGCTTCATATGCAGCCTGTTCCGGTACAAAAACAGCAAATATTTCATTGCCAAAGAATACAAATAGCAATGTGCAGAACGTTCCGAATATTCCTGTCATCCACAAGGTCATATGCCAGGCACGTATAACTCGCTCTGTTCGTCCTGCAGCGTAATTTTGTGCAATGAAAGCACTTAGTGCGGTTGAGAACCCCTGTGAAGTATTCCAGGTTATGGCTTCAATTTGTCCACCGGTAGTAAAAGTCATCAATCCGATATGGCCGCCATGCGTTGAAGCTGTACGGCAAAGGAACATATTGACGAAGGCAAACAGGGTGTTGAGCGTTGCTACTGGTAATCCTAACTTTAAAATACGGTGTGTATATTTCTTTTTTAATCGGGTGAAGAAGGGAAAACTGCCTAACAGTGCATCACGGTAACGTAGCTGATATATAAAAATACCAAACACGGTAGCTTGTGACAGCCAGGTGGCATAAGCAGCTCCGTTTGTTCCGAGTCCCAAACCGAATATAAAGAGAGGATCAAGTATGATATTCATTATTAACCCCGTACCACTGATATAAAAGGGCACTTTACTTCGGCCCGCTGCATTATATATACCTGTGAAGGCAGCCGAAAGAAAGACAAAAGGTAATCCGGTAGATACAATCCGGAGGTAGGAGATAGCATTATCCGTGATATGTGGTGCCAGTTCGTATATTCTGATTATGGGGCTGGCAAAAAGAAAAAGCAGTCCACCCCAACATAGAGAAATGATCAGTGCAATTGTAATGTTATGTGATGCAAAATGGCGTGCATCTTTTTGATTTTGTGCTCCTATGGATTGGCCTACACTAACTTCGGAACCTACTTTGTTTAATAAAGAAATAGAACCGGACATCCATGTAAGGATACCCACAGAGCCTATTGTAGCTACTGCTTCACTACCCAGACGCCCTACCCATGCCATATCTGTCAGGCTGTATGCCATCTGTATGAATGAGGTTGCCATAATCGGCATTGCTAAGTTGAACAACTGGCGATTGATAGGACCTTGAGTTAAGTTTTTTATTCCTTGCATCGATGTTTTTTTAGTTGGTCTTTTTGAAATGAGGCGCAAAGATATAAAAAACTATGCTCGGATATACCTATCTTTGCTGCGATTTTTTTCTTCTAAGCATAAAGCATGAATACAACAACTAAACCCTCCGTCTGGTTTCATCTTATGGCAGCAGTAACAGTTGCTATCTGGGGGACTACCTTCGTTTCAACTAAAGTTTTGATTGGTTACGGTCTTTCTGCCACTGATATCCTGTTCTACCGTTTCATCATGGCTTACATTTGTATCTGGTTCTTTTCGCCCCGTATTTTGTGGGCTAAATCATGGAGGGACGAAGGTGTTTTTGTACTCCTCGGACTTACGGGTGGTTCACTTTATTTCATTGCCGAGAATACAGCTCTTGGCATGACACTTGCATCCAACGTATCGCTTATCATATGTACTGCTCCGATATTGGCGGCTTTTCTCTCTTTCTTTTTATATAAAGGCGAGCGATTGAAACCGAAGTTGATTATCGGTTCTTTGATGGCATTGGCTGGTGTGGCTTTAGTAGTATTCAATGGTAGTTTTATTCTTCGTATCAGTCCGTTGGGAGATATTCTGACTTTGGTTGCTGCTTTGATGTGGGCCATCTATTGTTTGCTGCTGAAACGTATGAATTCTAATTACTCTACTCTTTTTATTACGCGTAAAGTTTTCTTCTATGGTATATTGACATTGCTTCCCTTTTTCTTCTTTTATCCTTTGCAGACAGATATCACTATTCTGTTTCAACCGCTGGTGATTGCGAATTTATTGTTTCTGGGAGTCATTGCTTCCATGCTTTGCTATATAATGTGGACATTGGCAGTGAAACGTTTGGGGGTGGTATGTGCAGCCAATTATATTTACGTTGTGCCATTGGTCACACTGATTACTTCTGCCGTTGTAATAGACGAACGGATTACTTTAATAGCATTGATTGGATGTGCTTTTATTCTTGGCGGAGTGTATCTGGCTGAGAGATGATTTAATAATGTGCCAATGTTATAATGTGTTAATGTTCCGATAGGAGGACACTCTTGAAGCTGGCACAGGATATTTTTGTAAAATTGTGGATAAACCGTCAGTCTATAAATCTACAGAAACCGTTTAATGCTTATATATATACTATTTGTCCGGATTATATTGGAACGCTATCTGACCCAAGGGTATTATTATATGCTTACCGGCTCGGTATTCAAGTCGGAATATTGCGGCGGAGATAAGATCTGGCGTAATACGAGACTCGATCGGAGGTACCTGTTCAATGCTTTAGGTGGTAAAGAATGAATATGGGGAAAACACCGGCAACATATTTTTAATACTAATCTCCGTATTTCTTATCAGGGAGGAGATCGCTATCCCCCCATTGATGAAGTTGTATTAATGGATAGTAAAGACATTATCCATAATGAGACACAAGCCTTTAGTAAAACAGTTTTCACCTGCTTTTACTGCCGATTTAGGTATGAGTTACAAACTAAACAAAAAACACCTTTCGCACGAATTTGGGTTACAATTGCTAAATGTTACCGGATATACAGGGCAACATGGATATCGATATAATGAACAAAAGAATAAAATCGAAAAAATAAAGGTTAGTAATATGCTGCCCAATCCTAGTTATAAAATCCAATTCTAAGTCTGGACTACTTCTGCTTCAGGGAGTTATAACTATCTATCTCTTTATATACAAGACTACGTATTTAATGGTCTGTTAATTAGGTAGTTTTATATACAAAGAGTACGTAGTTTTGTGGTATAAAAGTACGTACTCTTACAGTCAGAAGATATATAGATGTAATTTCCCGTTAACAATGTTAATTTCAAACGGATATCCCGATCTATCATATCTGTAAACAGTGTATTTATAGGTTATTTTATGCATTGATTTCCGATTCCAGTTGTTTAAAGTTGCGTTTTAATATTAATGGAACAATAGTCCGGTGAAATGGTTTTATTATGAAAAAGTAATATTTTCCTATTTTATTATTCAACTTGACGATAGTCGTTACTGTGATCTTTTTTTCGTTTTCATTGTACTTACTTTGTTCCAGAAGTAGCGAAATCCTTAGGTCTAAATGTTTATCATCTTCGCCAAGGATAATTTCTGTTGCTGTTTTACCATATACTTTGAATATTCCGGCCTGTGTTCCTACTTCATATTTGTTACTGCCGTTATCTTCTTTTTTTACAACCATAGCAGGCGTTTTTAGTTTGAAGAGTGATGCTATTTTATTTCTTAGGGAAAATAGTCCTTCAAACCATTTTGGACCAGGCTTGGCAAATGCTTTCACTATTTCAGGGATATCGATCCTGTTTTTCTTATCTATGATTGTATATTTATAACTATCAATGTAGTCATAGTCCGAATTATCGAAATGCAGTAATGATTCTTCTTTCATCTTCTCTTTAATTTTATGTTGATACAATGGCTGAATTTTGGTTTTAATGAGAGTTACTCTAATTCTTCTGCATAGATATTTATTGTTTGCAATGCATTCAGCACATCAATTGGAGTTATCTCCAAACATTCTATCCTTAGTATCTTTTCCCAGTCTTCTAAATCTACATTCCATTTATGAATAGTAGGATATTGGGTAAAAAGGGTTTTGATACGCTTTATATCCTGTTTGTTTTTTATTGATGTTCGAAATATAAAAATTTGATTTTGCATATTTAATTTTTTAGTTGATTTAGTCCATGGGCAGGTTACTAAACATTCTACGCAATAATGTTGACAAAGCGGATGAATTCTGCTCCTAATAATTTTAATTTCTGCTGAATCACATTTTCATAGGTAGAATAATAAATTAGTTTGATAATAATGATTATTATTTTAGGTTTAAAGATAAACCAAGTAACTCTGCTGTGAGAGATTATTTGACGAACTGCCTTACTACTTATGACCAAATGTATAATATAAGCGACTAATGCCCATATATATAATAGTCATAATACCTAATAGTTTTTATCATATTAAATTAGTTCTGTTATTGGGAATGCAAAGATAAGTCAGGTATTCTTTTGTCGTATTGAAAATAAAGCCATATATTTGTCCAAAAGCGACAAATGTATGTTCATTACAGCCGGATTATTAAATATGCTTTTAAAGCATTTTAGAACTACGCATGCCGAATTATCTGAAGTTTTGGTGGAATTGAAGTATGATTATACGATATTACAAAATCCGACAGCCAAAATTGATGCCGATATACTGGGGGTATATCTGGAATATATTGTTAAAAAGACAGGTAACTCCAGAATCGGTTTGGAAACGGGATTCTTGTTACCGTTTGTTTTGACCGGCAGTTTCTTTAATATTTTCAATCAAAGTAAAACTGTGCGTGATATTTTTGAGAATGATGCACCATTCGACCCGGCAATAAATGATATATATACATTTGTGACGAAAGAGGATGATATTAATTTTTTTCTTGAAATATCGATAGAACCTCAGTTCGAACGATTGTATCCGATAGCCTCCAGACAGTGGATTGAAATGCAATGTGGCTTTTTTCTCCAATATGCTTATAGTTTTACAGGGCGGTTTCTGTACCCTATTCTTGTGTACTCTATGTATAAGGAAGAGGGGAGGAGGGATAAACTTGAAGAGTATCTGGGATGTCCTGTGATATTTAATCATGATCGGTTGATTCTTGTTTTTGATAAGACGGTATTGGATTTACCAATCGTAACGGGAAATAAAGAGATGCTTGCGATTTTTGAAGATTATATGAACGAGATACAAATACAGGAAACAGCACAGAATCATGGCTTGTCTCAAACGGTTCGCAGGTATCTTATGCATAGTCTTTTAAATGATGATTTATCTTTGAAGTATGTTGCAGAAAGATTTAATATGAGTGAACGTAATATTCAGAGAAAGTTAAAGACAGAGGGTACTTCGTATCAAAAGATTCTTGATGATTTACGTATGGAATTATCTTTAAAATATTTGAAAGAAAAGATCTCCCTACCGGAAATTGGATTTCTTCTTGGTTTTGAGAGTCAAAGTGCATTTAATAAATTCTTTAAAAAACATTTTCGAGTACAACCATCCGCATATAAAGAGAGTAACTAAATTGATTATTTAAGGGGAAGATAAGGAATGAATGATATACTTTCCTTTTAAAGTTTATGATAGGATCCGGATCTTATTGCTAATATAGATGGTCGTAACTATTTGATCAGATCCAGTAAAAAAGGTATTTTTATCTGTAATCAGTATAATTTATTAGTCTAATGACAATTGTAACTTTGCATTGTTTAAGTATTATGTAATAGGAAAATATAAATTCATTAATAAAATGATCTGAATATGAAAGTATTACTAATAAATGGTAGTCCACGAAAGGGTGGGAATACTCATATTGCTTTGTCAGAAGTGGCTAAAACTTTAAATGAGAATGGAGTGGAAACAGAAATCGTTTCAATTGGGGTAAAGGCCATGCAAGGTTGCATCGCTTGTAATCGTTGCAGAGAGTTGGAACGATGTGTTTTTCAAGATGAATTGTACGATAGAATCAGAAAACAACTGGAAGATGGAATTGACGGATTAATAGTGGGTTCACCAACTTATTATGCAGGGCCTAATGGTTCACTGTGTGCTCTGCTTGACCGGGTTTTTTATTCAAGTTCGGATTTGATGAAGTACAAGCCTGCTGCAGCGGTAACTGTTTGCAGAAGGGGAGGAGCGAGTGCAACTCTTGACCGGTTGAATAAGTATTTTACAATTAATCACATGCCTGTTGTTTCCTCTCAGTACTGGAATATTGTACATGGGATGTTACCTGGAGATGCTTTGCAAGATGCGGAAGGTCTGCAGACAATGCGGATGTTAGGTAAAAATATGGCATGGTTGTTGGAAAACATTGCTAAAGAAAAAAAGTATCCTGAAATAGAATCTGCTATTCGAACTAATTTTATTCGTTGATCTAAAGAAATCTGGATGTGTATATTTAATGGTTGATTTTCGGATCGGATAAGTCTGGGCTTTTAAATTCAAATTTATCCGATCTGAAAATTGTTTTCTATAACTTCTCCTTAAGCATAATTTATGATATACTTTCTAACAGGAAACTACATAATTTTCTATTCTACTTTATCTTTCGATAATATTTCTATCAATTGATATCTAATACTACCTCCATCTGCTGGAGGATTAGCTAATGTCGTTTTCTTTTTCTTCTTTTACTAACATACATTCAATAGGATCAGATGCTTCTCAAAGTTGATACATGCTCATTTCTGCTGAAACAAACATTTTAATGGTTTCAACTTTATCTTGTGAATCATCATTGTTTAAACAGCCTGCGAAGCAGAGTGCAGAAAGGAATAGTCAGAGTGTTCCGAATATTTTTTAGTTTTCATATCGTGTAGTTTTACTATTATATTATGTAAATACAAATTTGGTGTAAAAATTGCAAAGTTACATGATGAATCGAACTCTTATTTTTTTAAGACTGATTATTTATAGAATTGATTTGTAGATTCATTTTCTACTATATAAGAGGTATGAGAAGATTTCATTTCATAGGGAAGAAATAACTAAAACGGGAAAGTATTTATTTTGAAGATATACTGTTTAAAAAACTTGGAAAAATATTTCTTGAATCTTTTTTTATAGATATATTTGTAAACTGAGTTGAAAAATCCGAGAAAAGATTATTCGTATTTAGAATCAGAGATTAAATGATAAATAGAATGGTATTCCTGATTTGGACTTGTATAAAAAAACAGCACAACAAGTAAAGATCGAAATTATAGATACCAATAATTAAAATATAAAACTTAATCTATTGAAAATGGAATCACTTCCGAAAGAATATAGTTTACTAATGACCATTAACAAGTACATTGGAGAGTATTTTGCTATGACGGTCAATACGAAAACAGTAAGAAGTACAGATATATATGAGTTTTTGAAACATAAAGATGATTTTAGACAACATTTCACATCAGCTAAAGAATTTAATGGTTTTATGCGTAGGATGCACGACCGGGGAGTATTAACTCAAATTATCAAGAATGTGAAGGTTGACACCTCTAATAAAAGTTTTTATCAATGGTACTTCTTTCCTCCATTAAGAGTTTACTCTAAAAAAACGACGTCAGAAAATAAGAATATTGCCAGTTCGCATCCGGATAAAAGCCAGTTCTTTAGAGGAAATAAAAAATATCGGGCAGCCAATGGAACAATGGTCCGATCTATACAAGAACTTAATATAATGAATCGGTTATTGGTGGTAGAGATATTCGATGTTTATTATGAACGTCTTTTAGTTGCTGCTGGTAAAGAACGATACCCTGACTTTACCGTATATAATAAAGAAACTCGGACTGTCTTTCACTGGGAACATTTTGGAATGACAGATGATCTGGAATACGGTGAAAAGATGGCCGATAAAATAGAATGGTATAAACAGATTGGTTACAAGAGTATTGATGAGGGAGGACGTTTTATTGTTTCCGTCTATCAAGATGAAGAGCATTTCATTGGGCTAATAGATAATATTATTGAGAAAATGAAGGTTATATCTATTCCGTGTGGGTTTCTTAAAGATAACATATGATGATTTGAAATGGGAATCAATATATTTTCCGTAAATTGTTTAGGATAGTATGTGATAATTGTGACTATTTTGTGTCTTAGGTCACGGACATTATACAAGGAAAAACTCCTACAATACCTTGATATTGTAGGAGTTGTCTTTTTATTGTCTGGTTTTTCCAGCTTCTTGGTGATCCGCTAGGGGTTCTCCTTTCGGAGTTACCACGCTGATATATAAAACTTTATATTTTTAGCTTCAAGCATATCCCATGATTTAACCCACTGATTTGCTACGTGCTTTTGCGATAGTTTGCTCATGGAGAATACTGTGGGCAAAGATATATCTTTCTTTTAGCTTTTCAAAGTTGAATGTTTTTTATTTTATAAAATTATCTTAGGAAGATAAGTCTTAGAATAGAGGTCTATAAGCGAGATTTTTCAGCGGTAGAGGTAACGATTTGGCAACCGTGCGTATTTCTGCGTTTTATGCTGCATTTCCTCAAATAGCTCACTGCAAAGGTACACAAATTCCGATATATCCATATAATAAAAATAATTTTTAATTTTATATCAAATGATGGAGTACCATTCCAGTCAAAAAATGCAGTGTACATACCATTTGATACGTATTGCAATGGATTGAGGCTATTCTTCTTTCTGGACATTAATCCAGAAATGAATTAATGTCAAATTGCTTGATTTTCTTTTTACTGTAGATATGGATTTTGCCCATATTGTGTTTATGGAAAGCCCCGTTAAACATTCTTCCGTACTCCACGATTCAGAAATAGAAACATCTGTTATCCACGAATTAATGGTTGAATACCAATGGGCAAAATCTTGTTTTTCTACGAATGCAAGCATTCCGCAATTGAATAAACCTTTGCCGTGGTCTTCTCTTTTAAATCGCTCAATACCTCCTCCTGCGCCTAGAACATATTCTTTTGTTCTATCCTGTCCTCCGGGCGTAGGCAATCTTTTTGCTTCTACCGAAAATAGAGATTTTCTTGATGTTCCTTGCTCTACCGGATAAAAATAAAAATCAACCGTGCGTTGTTTATCCGCTCCTTCAGTATAAATATCAGAATATTCACGTCCAACGCATAAGGGGATTTCCATTGTACGCAAAGTTCTCTCTAATTCGGCAACAAATTCTTGAGCATATTGAGTTTCATTCAAATTTGGTAGCAATGTATGTAGAAAAACTGGAGTTGTTTCTACAAATGATTTTTCAATCCATTGGAGTAGCTTGCCTGTAGGGATGTCAAAATCCGGCTTATTGGAATATATATGCTTATCCTCTACAATCATTCAAATGCGTGTATGTTAGCAAATGTTTTATCAGCATCTCGATATGCAATTGAGGGAAGCCAATAACGCATTTGATTAGGTTTTACAAATAGCACCTTGTTCTTTGAATAATATCTAATAATTCGAGTAGAACTAAAATGCTCGCTGACTTTAAACTTAGAAAGCCCTTCTATCTCATCTGAATAATCCGTTTTTAAAATCTTAGGTTCTTTTACATCAACATCATCATATGTAAAAACAGCCCCAATGAACTTATCATCATTAAATCGAACAATATCCGATAATTTGAAAATCCTCCCATTGTCAGCATACATATGATTCAATATTCTTGAAAATTCGACACCGTAACTTTTGATTACAGAATTATTTTCCACAGGATTAAGCACAATAGAATTTTCACCACGTCTATGAAACTCTTGCGTATAATGATTTACGTCAAAAATAACCTTTTTATCTACATCGGTTAAATAAAAAGTCTGAGAGAAGAGAGGAAGCCTCATTATATCCTCTTTCAGAATCGCCGTATTTAAATTGATTAAAAGTTGGCTACTTGTGGAAAAAGTAAAAAAACGATATAAATCAGCATAATTCTTAAAAGACTGATATATGTTTTTCAAAACATCAATATCTCTATTGTAAGAATAAATTCCTATTAATTTGTCTTTGAAAGAAAAATTCTGAGTGGAATTAAAGAAAATAGGAATTTCTTTTTCACCTATGTTTTCCTTTATGATGATATTAGGGTATTCAAAAAGTTCTCTATTTGGAATCTTGACAAATTTATCGTCTTTGTCTAAATATGGTAATTCCATCAGGTGGATACCATATTCATCAAATGCTTCTGTTGGAAGATAGGGATAAACGTAAATAAATTCCTTTGCCAATTTACCGCCTTTCCCCTTGATAAAGCCTTCTCCACTATTGCAATTCTTCTTCTTCAAATGTACTTCAAGGCTATCATAATCTAAGCACCTTTTTATTAGTGCATTAATCCTTCCACCTCCCATTAGGTTACATTTGAATATGTATGGATTAGTAGAAGCATCATTACGAGAAATAAAATGAAGATCGTATTCGTCTATTTCAAAAACGATACGTTCTTTGGTAGCTTTAGTTCTCCTAAATATCGCATGGAGAATGTTCTTCTCTATATTAGGAGATTCTTTTGTAAGGAACACAGCTGCTGCAGCAACATCAGTTCCACAATCCCACAAAGATTTATTTCTCGCTAAAGGGGTAAAATCAAGAATCTGATTTACATTATAATGTGTAAATAAAACTTTCTTATACTCGGCAGATGTAGAATTATACAACAAGCCGGATGCCTTAATTATTAAGCATAGTTGCGCTTGTGGTTTTAGCAACTGTATAGATTCAGACAGAAATTTTAATGCAATCTGATTTTGAGGAATACCTACACTTTCAGATTCACTAATAGTCCATGTTCCTAAGTTTGTAGATACTCCACCTCTCACAAAAGGCGGATTGCCGATTACAATATCAAATGATTCCTTTTCATCTTTATTTTCATCCAACCAAAGAAAGAAATCTTTATGCGATATGTTTTTCTTTGTTAAATCGTCAAACCGTAATTCATTCCAAATTTGCTTAGGAGTAAGCTCCTCGCACAATGCAATACACAAGCTAAATGCTGTTAGCTGTGTCGCCGTTTCGTTTATATCAACCCCAAATATGGAGTTATTGAGAATTTGCTTTAACTCCGATAAAGATGGGTTCTTGTATTGATTTCTTGCTCTCCACCATTGTATAAGCCGTTTGAAGGCAATTACCAAAAAAATGCCAGAACCACATGCAGGGTCAATAATTTTGAACCTACCTAAATCCTTTGTGTTTTCAACAGGCATTATCTCATCAACCAACAAATTTGCAAGGTGAGATGGGGTATAGGCTGCTCCGTTTTCTGACTTTTCTTCGTCTTCTATGAATTCTTCATACAAGCGGCTTATTAATTCTACAGGAATATAATTGAAAGAATAAAGTCGCCATATCGACATTTGCCCATCACTGCTTGAATCACCACTCAAAGCATCTGCTAAGTAGGAGAATTTATTCTCATTTAATTTTTCTTTTTCATCAACTTTCCATTCAAAGACTTTTCCATTGAAATGATTTTTGTTCAAATCTTCAAAAAAATCGAACAAACGACCATTCCTCAAAATGTCACAAAAACAGGTAGCATTAGAATACGAATTGAAAAAATTAGAAGGGAACACACGGTTCCCATATGCATCCTCTTTCTCCTCAAGATACTTTACCAATATACTTTGTACGATGAGTTTTTGTATAAGTCGCTTTTTCTCTAAATCAGCATTTTTTACAGCCTCATTAATAATAATTTTGAGATACTCAATAAGAATGCTGTACGATGAATTTTTACTGAAAGATAGTTTCTTTTTTACTGTTTCATTTTCCCAATATGCACCTGTTCTAATGTCATTGGCAAATTGGGCATTGAAAATACGATGAACTTTTGATGTTAAAGCAATTTTATCCAAATACGTTGGAACATCATTTTCCTTGTTTATTGGAGATGTTGTATCTAGTATTTTAATATCTGTTTTGGTAAACACACAAACAATAGGAACTTCCGATGAAGTCCATATCTTTTTATGAATCTCCGTTAAGACAGATTCTTCATAAGTGTTTTTTTTGGTAAAATCGTATAAGTAAACTTGAGGTATATATTTGTCTCCTATTATTTTTCGGCAAAAAATGGCATCTGCTTGAAAGATTTTTGCCTTCTCTAAGTGAAACCAAAGATTATGGATAGGAGCGTATTGATCTATATCCTTAGTGAAGAATAGACCCTCATTGAGTTCCTCGTTAAAACCAAGTTTACTCAATCCTGTTTCAAAGGCTGTTGTGAAAGATTTCATCGTATCATCACATAGTACATCCATAATTTTGCAAAGGTACGGCTTTATCTTCAAAAAACGAAATCATCCCACATAAATGTTATTAAATTCTGTCATTTAGACATTTAATGAGAGCGCTTGTTATTCAGAAGAATAATACATCCCCACCAATTTTTGTATCTCCGATTCCCGATACAGTATTTTTCTCGTATTCGCTTAATCATGCATCGTGAAGTGTCGCCACTAAAACTGACAAAAGTTATTCTCGGACAATCGGTCATTCTTGTAGGCTTCCGCCCTTCAAAACGGGCAGGGAAGCCATGAGCAGGAAATAACCGAAGTTGCGGAGAAATAACTTCTGGCACAATATAAATCCAACATTTTATCAACTTAATCTTGGTCTTAGTTTTTTCTTTTTCACTGGAACTTGTTCTTCCTCCCTATTATTCGTATTAGGTGTAAGCACTCCGAAAACAGAGGATAACCCTAAATCGGTCGAATTGGAATCTTGCTTATTGGCAAACTTGCTTTCAATCATGTCTGCTTGCTTATCTGCATATCTGCCCATTTGCAAATCTTCTTTCTTTTTTTTCTTTTCTCCAGCAAAATTTTGTTCAGGGGTGTTCTGTTCCCGTTCCTGCATCCGTAGTTTATCCACAATACTGCCGTTTTTCATGGTATTGCAATACTCGAACGTTTCAGATAGTTGCCGATTGTAGCCGAATAGCTTATCAAATCCTTTTTCCACCTTCTCAAATAAGGCTGTGCGGTCGAAACCACCAGTGGTAACACCTTTCTTGGTGTTTCGGTGATTTGTTAGCGGACTTATTTTGACTTTGTTCGATTGGTTTTTACGGCTGACAATCAAATGGCAGTGCATATTCAGTTCGGTGTCTGACCTGTCCCGGCTGAAATGTATCTTACCGTAGAATTTTATATCTTCTGCCGATAATCCTTTATTGAAGTTCTTGGCATATTCAGGAATAACCACTTCACGGATATACCGTTTCATGGCTTCGGCTTGTTTCTGTTCCGTAGCTCCCATTGCTCGAAGCTCCTTTTCCGATGGGCTGACATGGATAGCGTAAAACTTGGCATCCGTTTTTAATAACTGACCGATATTAGAATCAATATCTTTAATCACTTGGGATTTATAGACATTATCATCCCTGAGGTTGAAAAATCCTTCGGTATAGATTCCCTGCTCCATGCGTTCCATATCCTCATGCTCGCAATAATTGCATAACTTTCGGCTACTGCCTGCATTGTTATATGTGCCGTTGGATGGTGGCGGAAAATCTATATTCATCGTTTATTCGGGGTTGATTAATTGGTAAATTTCGGCTTTCAGGCTCTCTTTTCGCTTGCCGTCCATTACTCCGCAGCTTGCCAAATCCGCATAGAGGTTTATCAACTTCAACAATTTTACATTATCTCTTTTCTGCACTTCGGATAACGTGTCGATTCGTTTACCCTGACCATTTATCACATTAGCATGTTCGGTTAATTTGTCGCTTAGCTTTTGCAGTACGGCATTGTATTTCTCTTGGTTCTTCTCCAATTGGGAAAGGACAAGCGTTTCCAAAGTCTTCACTATTCCATCGAAGCGGACAGCTATAGAATTGGTCGCCCGTATCATCGGGTTAAGCTCCTTTTCCTCGTAGTGTTTAATGAAACGGATAATATCATCCTGTCTCTTATTTATTTTCGCCAGTTCCGATTTTACGGATTCGGGGGCTTCCGATGGGTTGATATGTGCTTTATCAATATAGACAAATGCCAACTTTACAACTTCGCTCTTTTTCAGTGAATAGCGTTTGCATATCTTCTCTACTAAAGCTGCCGTTTCCTTGTCTATGGAAATGGTAGTGAATATCGTTTTTCGACTGCTGTTTGGCATGGTAATTACTTTTTTATAGAAATATGAATAGATAAATACCTGATAATAAGCATTGCAAAGAAAATGCTTATTACAGGTGTCATTACAGCGTGTTCTTGTAACACGCTAAAGCCGAAGGCTTTGCCCCGCAGGGCAAGAGGGAAGAACAGGACTTGTCCAGTTCCCTCTTGCTCGATTTAGCGAAACGGGCTGAACCGATAGGTGAAGCAGTTTCTGTTAAATCGAGGTGACAACACAAAGAAATAGCCCGCACACAGGCTTCTTCGCTCTACTGCGTTTTGCTATCATGGCTGATTTGTCAGCTGATTGTCTTTTTCAAACCGTTTGTAGGTTTGAGAATCGGCACGTTCACGAACAAAAGCTCGAATATCTACAGCCCGATAATAGGTTTTCCTTCCGATAGTGAAATAAGGAAGTTGATTATTTACTCTGTAGCGTTGAAGAGTTCGGAAAGATACTTTCAGGAGAAAAGCTAAATCCTGATTATCAAGAATCTTCTCATTATCATCTAGTACTGTATCAATATTGATAAGAGATTTCAAATCTTGTCCGATTACGGTGAGCTTTTTGGATAGCTTTTCCATCCACTTCTCGAAGTTTTCATTATCTATATACATTTTGCTTCATTTTTTAGTTCAACATTATTATTTTCAATCGATTGATGAAGCAAAGTACGGTAAATGGATGCAAATAAGTTAGGGGTGTAGTATATCTACTCCCCTAACAATTGTTGGTAAGCTCCTGATTTATAGATAGCCTTTCTTTTTACTTTCTTCGGCAATAGCTTTGCGAAGTGTGTCTAAAAATTCAGTTACTTTAGATGGCTTGCGCTTTATGACGCTTTCGTGTTTCTTGTGAACATCTCCTAATTTGATATTAAAGAGGTGTTCAAATGCTCTCCCAATTTCTGTTAATGGTGATTTTGTTCCGGCATGGGTTACTACTCTTTGTGATAGGAATAGTCCACTAATCAACTCCATGATTTCAACTAGGTTGGTATTGTCGGTCAAATAGAGTGGTGAAGGTGGAAGGCTGTTTATTCTATTTTGAAATTGGCTGGGGTACTGAATTTTTAGATTCAGCAGTTCCATTTCTGCGGTAATAGTAGCCTGTACCTTTTGTATGAACAGCTTTTTAAGCGCATTTTTTTCCCTGCCCGTAAAGAGGTATTGTTTCAAGTAAAGCTATCTCGATACGGGTAGCTGCAAGAATTCGATAAGTAGTTGAATAATCATTTCCATTACTTATAGTTCTAATCTGTTCAACAAATTCGCCATAGGCTTCTTGCATTTCATTATTAGTTACTTCTTGTGAGGTTTCAGAGAATAGTCTGAACATCCTCATGTTTAACAATACATTCATAAGCATAATTTTAATGGTAAGTATTATATAGAAAGACTTAACGTCTGATTTCATGCTTTTATATTACCAATAAATATCCATTATGCCAGAAAATACTAAAATCAATCTACGAATATGAATCTAAACTAAATGAGCTTCTTTCTTTAGAAAAGAATGAAGTGATTTGATAGAACTAAACACATATCCTTGATTTTCCTTTTCTAATTTCTTCATTTTTGAGAGTGAGGCTATCCATGCAGCAGATAAGCATTGTATTCCAACTTTACTACAAGCGGTAATATCGGAAAATTCATCTCCAACATATACCATTTCTGCTGGTTGGATATTATATTTTGACATTAGTTCCGTCATTGATTCCGCTTTTGTGTTTCTATCTGGCGATCCGATTGAAATACTATTAAAAAGAGCTTCCATTTCAAAATGGTGAAGTGTAATATCGCAACTCCTTTGACCTTTACCTGTTATTAAAGATACAATAATTGAGTTCTTCTTCAACTCTGTTATCAATTCTCTTATCCCCACAAATGGTTGAATGTAGACTGTGTGCATTTCTTTGTATATCACATAAAAATCAATCAGAGCTTTTTCCCAATCTTCTGAAACGACCTCTTTAATCATTCCCTCTTCATTAAGTCCGAATGTTTTCACAATATCATTTTCTGACAATATTTTTGATGCATAGGGAGATACTGCCTGCTTAAAGGCTTCGATACACATTGGGATTGTATCGGCAATTGTACCATCCAAATCAAAAGCGACCAATTTTATCATAGTTTCTTAGTTTGATTGATTTGACGTATCACTTTACATGGATTTCCAACAGCTAAACTATTTGCCGGAATATCTTTTGTAACAACACTACCTGCTCCAATTACACTACCGTACCCAATTGTTATTCCGGGAAGGATTATTACACCTCCACCAATCCAGCATCCATCCTCAATTGTAATAGGCAAAGCGTAAGTGCGACGAACTCGTTTTATTCCATCTTCTGTTTCAACAGGCGCTAGCCGTTCATCTAAATCAATAGGGTGAGTTGCTGTATAAAGCTGAACATTAGGGGCAATAAGAACATTACTTCCGATAGTGATTTTATTACAATCTACAAAGGTACAACCAGTATTTACAGTAACATTATCCCCTATATGTATATTGCAGCCATAATCACAAATAAATGGACTGGCAACCGAAACTTTCATTCCGATACTACCTAGCATCTTTTTTAGCAAGCTGTGTTTTTCTTCTTTATCCTCATAAGGTAATGAATTATATTTCATCAATAACTTATGTGTTCGGGTCTTTAAATCCAAGAAAACTTGGTTATGACAATCATACCATTCACCAGCCAGACATTTTTCCATTTCTGTTTTCATAATTGTTACGTTTATAAGATTGAAACTATTTCGGTTATATCTTTTCTTTTAGATGATTTTTCAGGTGGTTGTTTTACATAACCTAATGAAATAATTGCCACAGGGTACATATTGGGAGATAAATGAAGATTATCCTTTAGCATATCAGGATCGAAATTACATACCCAGCAGCTACCTAATCCTTGTTCTGCTGCGGCTAAACAAATATGTTCAGTCGCTATTGCTGCATCAATATCTGCATGGTTCTTATTGTCTGATTTTCTCACCCAAGATATTGAATTGTCAGCACATACTACAATATAGAGTGGAGCTTCGGTAAACCATTCACGTGGATAAGATTGTTGAATCAGTAGTTTGGGTTTATTACTTTTTACGACAAAAAAGTGCCAAGGTTGATAGTTTACAGCAGAAGGAGCAAAACGGGCACATTCTAAAATGTAGTCGAGTTTTTCTTGCTCAATCATATCAGAAGAATAGTTTCTTGCTGAATAACGTTGTTTTGATAGTTCTAAAAAGTTCATAAGTAATCTAATTTTGATTTATGGTAAAGTTATACCTATTTTGTTTCAAATATAGGTATATATTTTCGCTATATTGGTATAATTCCGCTTTATGTGTTATATTTGAGGTATGAAAAAAGAAAATCTTCATCAACCATTTGAGATCAGCTTTAACGAGCATAATGAATCGTTATTAACTGAGCATGAGCATACTTTTTTTGAACTAGTCTACATCTTAACAGGAACAGGTATTCAATGGATTAACAATAATATGTTCCCATATCATGATGGACACTTGTTCTTGATAACTCCAAATGATTCTCATTCCTTTGAGATTCACACAACTACAAAATTCATTAACATCAAGTTTAATGACATCTATATACATTCAGCCATATTTGGTTCAGAGAATATCCAGAGATTAGAATTTATTTTGCAACATGCAAATCATCAACCGGGTTGCATTCTTAGAAATAAGGTGGATAAGTTATTAGTGAAACCAATGATTGAAGCAATTATTCGGGAGTATGTAAATAGGAATCTGTATAGTAAAGAGATTATCACGCAGTTGATAAATACTATAATTATTGTTGTGGCAAGAAATATAGCTATGTTTTTACCTCAACAAGTCGATGAATGTTCAGATGATAAGTCTCTCGATATTCTTCAATATATCCAAGCAAATATCTATCAAACAGGTAAAATTAGAGCAAAAGAAATCAGTCAGCATTTTGGTATATCTGAAAGTTACTTGGGACGTTATATAAAAAAGCACACCAACGAAACAATGCAGCAATACATATTAAGCTATAAACTAAAATTGGTCGAAAGCAGATTGTTACATAGTCAAATGAGAATAAATGAGATTGCCGAAGAACTAGGATTTACCGATGAAAGCCATTTGAGTAAATTCTTTAGAAAAAACAAAGGCTGTAGTCCTTCAAGTTTCAGAAAAAATAATAAGGCAATATGATGCGTATCTATTCTTAATCTAATATATCTCAGCGATAACATATATACTATTTATCTGTTTTCTTATTTCAATAAGAAGCCAGCAATAGTCAAATCTCACCACTTCCAGACAGTTTTTAAAACGTCTCTTGATTCTTCTTTCATTTGCCGATGAAAATAGAATCAACATGTTTTATAAACCATTTAAAATTAAAAGTATGGAAGTAGTAACCATTGAAAAGAGAACCTTTTCGTATGTCTGCGAACGGTTCATCGAGTTTGCTAAACGAATAGAAAGTTTGTGCAGCACTCATACCCAGAAAGTAGAAAACTGGCTTGATAGTCAAGAAGTGTGCTTGTTGTTAGGTTTTAGCAAGCGAACACTGCAATATTACCGAAGTAGTGGACGGCTGGCTTATTCTCAAATCGGCAGCAAGATTTATTATAAATCTTCCGATATTGAAAGAATTATTGCGGACAGTGAAACACAAAATCAATCACCCAAACAAATTATGCCTTATGAGAAGAACTAAAGAAGATTATCCATCCTTCAATCTGTTTTCCATTGTCGGCACATAGGAAAGCGTTAATCTGAATCCTACGGTTATCATCTACCGGAACGATAAAGAGTATCTTCTTTCTATTATATATGTATCGGAAACCACCAAACAGGCTTCGCCTGCTACTTATGAGATACAGCAAGATGGTAGCCAGTATTTTATTGCCAATGCATCCAAACGGCTTTATGTAGATTATGATTCGGCAAAAGATGTACTTAGCATTTCATCACTGGGTGACTATCTGCGTAACTAACCAGCTATCTAGCCATCTTGAAATCAATATTTCAATAAAACAATCTTTCAATCATGGAACTAATAAATAAAGATACCCCACAAGTCAAAGAATTTATTTCTTCGCTCGATTCGATGCTGAATGGCATTGAATCTATAGTTAAGGATTACAAGCCTCACCTGAACGGGGAACGCTTTCTTTCTAACCATGAAGTTTCCAAGAAACTGAATGTCAGTTTGCGAACCCTGCAAGAGTGGAGAGATACAGGTCTAATCCCCTTTATCCAGATAAAAGGTAAAATCATCTACCGTCAGAGTGATATTGATAAACTGCTCCAAAAGCACTATTTTGAAAGTTGGAAAGAGTAACCTGCCAAGCCCAAAAACATTGTTTTTCGGAATTTAATTTGAATCATTGACTTTTCCAGTGAAGTATTTAGTCTGTGCAAGTCTTTAGATGAAAATACGCTCGAACATAGTGAGAGGAAGATTTTCATCTAAACCGAAGGCTCGGACTTGAACAGGCTAAATACGAAACTTACCTTTGTCAATGCTTCATATTGAGTTCTGGAAAACTTACTATAAAAGAAAAGGATTGAGAAAATGAAATTCATTCTTCCCAATCCTTTTTCAATATTAGCTATTATTTTTATTATATAGCCAATTCCGACAGGCAGCTATTTACTTTTTGCATATCCTTGAAAATATTTTGATCCAATACCCTTGCATAGTGTTTTGTTACGCTTGTATCTGCATGACCTAACATCTTAGCAACATTCTCCATACTCACGCCATTTGCAAGGCAAATGCTTGTGGCATAGCTATGACGGGCGGTATGTGTGCTAAGATTTTTATGAATTCCGCACACATCGGCAATTTCCTTCAAATAACTGTTCATGCGTTGATTACACAATACAGGTAAAAGTTTTCCGGTACACTCTGCCACATCCTTATATTTATCAAGTATAGAAGCTGCTACAGGCAGCACAGGAATGTTGCACATGATTTTTGTCTTTTGGCGGTTCTTTCTTATCCAAAGCTCCCCTTTGTTGTCTTTTACCAAGTGTTCGGGTGATAAATCTTTCACATCGCTGAACGCCAATCCAGTAAAAATGCAAAAGATAAAAACGTCACGTACCTGTTCTACTCGCTTAATCGTGAATTCTTTTGCAAGAATAATTTTAATCTCGTCCATCGTCAGGAACTCAGGATCGGTTTCTTCCAGTTTGAAGCGATAGTAAGCAAACGGATCTTTCTTTATCCAGTCGTTTTCCAAAGCAATACGGATAATCTTCTTCAAGTTCTTCAATCGGGTGATAGCTGAATTCTGCGCACAACCTTTTTCAATTTTCAAAAAAGCATCGAACTTAGAAATAAAGTTGGCTTCCAAGTTGTTTAGGGCAATATCAGATAATTGATATTCTTTCTTTATGAATTCCTCTAAATATCGGGTAGTGGTTTCATACCGTTGAACGGTCTTACTAACGAAGTCCTTACCGATTAGCTTACGGCTTTGTTCGTTATGCTCTCTGAATACTTGCAATAGCGTTTTACTATCTTCATCCACCCCATAATATAGCTTTCTCATAAGATCGACTGTAATAGTCTTACCTGTGGATTCCAGTTCTCTATAAATTTGGTGTATGCGAGAGCGTGTGATTTCCAAGTAGTGGTTCAGTTCCACCGACATACGATCTTTTCCTTTGGAGTTTTCTTTTGCCTGATTCCATAGATTTACAGGACAGCTTCTTTTTACTAAAACATCTACCATACAGCCGTTTACAGTAATTCTCATGCACACGGGTGCTTCTCCATTCTTTAATAATCTGGCTTTCTTGATAAAGAATAGCACATTGAAGGTTTTTCTAGCCATTTTTACATCGTTTTTAGAGTTACAAAACTATGTATTCTCTTCCAAAGTACGACCATGCAAAAAGCTATGAATCAGTGAGAAAGATGCAAATTCGTGGGACTTTTTTGAACTAAATTTTAGTCCCACGATTTATCCACCGATAATATGCTTGAAACGGCTGTTTTCTGCTATCTGCCAGAAAAAAGAAATCCCTGATAATGTCTGATTATCAGGGATTTGCTTGATTTTTCTTTTGTTTTCAGTGATCCGCCTGGGGCTCGAACCCAGGACCCCAACATTAAAAGTGTTGTGCTCTACCTGCTGAGCTAGCGAATCAATCCTTATTGCTGTTAAGCGGGTGCAAAGATAGAGGGATTTTTTTAACTGCCAAAGGAAATCTAATATTTTTTCTTATCTTTGTACCAAATTACATTTTACACATTATTATATAATATGGCAACAGTAGACGATAAAAAGATTATTTTCTCAATGGTGGGAGTGAGTAAATCCTTCCAGAATAACAAACAGGTATTAAAAAATATTTATCTGTCCTTTTTCTATGGAGCAAAGATTGGTATCATTGGTCTCAATGGATCGGGTAAATCGACTTTGCTGAAGATTATTGCCGGACTGGAAAAATCCTATCAAGGTGAAGTAGTCTTTTCACCGGGGTATTCGGTTGGTTATCTGGCTCAGGAACCTTATCTGGATAATACGAAAACGGTGAAAGAAATCGTAATGGAAGGGGTACAACCCATTGTTGATGCGCTGAACGAATATGAAGAGATCAACCAGAAGTTTGGTTTGCCTGAGTATTATGAAGACCAGGATAAAATGGATCTGCTCTTTGCCCGTCAGGGAGAATTACAGGATATTATTGATGCTACTGATGCCTGGAATCTGGATAGTAAGTTGGAACGTGCTATGGATGCTCTTCGTTGTCCCCCAGAAGATCAATTAGTGGAAAATCTGTCAGGTGGTGAACGCCGTCGTGTAGCACTTTGTCGTCTGTTGCTACAGAAGCCAGATATCCTTCTCCTTGATGAGCCTACCAACCACCTTGATGCTGAGTCTATCGATTGGCTTGAACAGCACTTGCAACAATATGAGGGTACGGTAATTGCCGTAACGCATGACCGTTACTTCCTTGATCATGTAGCCGGATGGATTCTTGAATTGGACCGTGGTGAAGGTATTCCTTGGAAAGGTAACTACTCTAGCTGGCTTGAACAGAAGACCAAACGTATGGAGATGGAAGAGAAGACTGCAAGCAAACGTCGTAAAACACTTGAGCGTGAGCTGGATTGGGTACGTATGGCTCCTAAAGCCCGTCAGGCTAAAGGTAAAGCTCGTCTGAATTCTTATGATAAGCTGCTGAATGAGGATGTAAAAGAGAAAGAAGAGAAACTTGAGATATTTATTCCCAATGGTCCTCGTTTGGGAAATAAGGTGATCGAAGCCAAACATGTGGCTAAGGCTTATGGTGATAAGTTACTCTTTGATGATCTTAATTTCATGCTTCCTCCTAATGGTATTGTAGGTATTATCGGTCCTAATGGTGCAGGTAAGACCACCCTTTTCCGTCTGATAATGGGGCTTGATGCCGTGGATAAAGGTGAGTTTGAAGTAGGAGAGACTGTAAAGGTAGCCTATGTAGATCAGCAACATAAAGATATTGATCCTAATAAGACCGTTTACCAGGTTATTTCCGGTGGTACGGAATTGATTCGTATGGGTGGGCGTGATATCAATGCACGTGCTTATCTTTCACGTTTTAATTTCTCCGGTGCCGATCAGGAAAAACTTTGTGGAATGCTTTCAGGTGGTGAGCGTAATCGTTTGCACCTTGCTATTGCATTGAAAGAAGAGGGTAATGTACTTCTTCTTGATGAACCTACCAATGATATTGATGTGAATACGCTTCGTGCACTTGAAGAAGGCCTTGAAGACTTTGCAGGATGTGCCGTTGTTATTTCGCATGACCGTTGGTTCCTCGACCGTATCTGTACTCACATTCTTGCTTTTGAAGGAGATTCAAATGTGTTCTATTTTGAAGGCTCATATTCGGAGTATGAAGAGAATAAACAGAAGCGATTAGGTAATGAAGAACCCAAACGTGTTCGTTATAGAAAGCTCGTTAATGACTGATATTTATGATATTCTGAAAGCTTTCTAAAGCTTTCAGTTTCAAATGGGAAGCTCCGTAGTTTTACTGCGGAGCTTCTCGTGTTTTATAATGCAATAAAATGTTTGTTACTCTTAAAAATCGACATGAAAATGTAATGTGATTTTAAATCTTATTAATTATATTTGCACTTCAAAACATTTATTAATTAACAAATTCTATTAACTAACAAACAGAATTTATGAGAAGACATCTAATTCATTTCCTGCTGGTTGCAATACTGACAGTTTGCTCTGCTGCTACTGCCTTTGCACAGACTACAGTGAAAGGTCAAGTTGTTGATGCTGAAACCGGTGACCCATTGATTGGGGCAGCCGTAACAGTTGTTGGTACTACACAAGGTAGTGTGACTGACGTTAACGGTAATTTTACAATAGAGTTGAAAACTCTAAAAGCCGTTTTGCTATTTAAGTATATCGGTTATTTGGATGTAGAAAAGAAAATTAATCACTCCGGAGTTGTCAATTTAGGAGTTGTAAAAATGGAAACCGATGCAGTTGGACTTGACGAGGTTAGTGTTATTGCTTCCATTATTCGTTCAGATAGACAGACTCCAGTACCTATCTCTAATATTAAGTTAGGAACTATTGAAGAGATGTTGAGTAATCAGGAATTTCCGGAATTGTTGAAATCTACTCCCTCCGTATATGTAACCAGAGATAGTGGTGGATATGGAGACTCTCGTATTAATGTGCGTGGGTTTGATTCATCTAACCTTGGCGTTTTGATAAATGGAGTACCTATTAACGGTATGGAAAATGGAAAAGTATATTGGTCTAATTGGTCAGGTTTGTCAGATGTTACTCAGTTTATCCAGGTACAACGTGGATTAGGTGCTTCAAAGTTAGGTATATCTTCAGTGGGAGGTACTATGAATATGGTAACTAAAAGTACTGAGAGTAAAAAGGGAGGTTCGGCATATGTAGGTGTTGGCAATGATGGATATCGTAAATATGCGGTAACACTGTCTACAGGAATGCTTGACAATGGTTGGGCATTTACCTTCTCTGGGGCTTTAAATACAGGTGATGGTTATATTAGAGGGACAAATTATGAAGGCTGGACCTACTTTGGAAATATTTCAAAGAAAATAAATGATAGCCATAAACTTTCTTTAACTGCTTTTGGTGCTCCTCAATGGCACAATCAACGTGCAACGAAGCACTATATTGAAGATTATAAAAATAGTCCGGATGGTGGACGTTATAGTAATGGTTATGGCTATCTGAATGGAGCGTTAACTGGCGCTGGATACGGATATAATTACTACCACAAACCACAAGTTTCATTGAATCATTATTGGACTATTAATGCTAATTCTTCGTTGACTACTTCCGCTTATGCTTCTTTAGCACGTGGGGGCGGGCGCAGAGTAGCTGGGAATAAGACTAATTGGCTGACTATCGACTATAATACAGGACGTCCGCAGGCAGGTGCTATGCTGACTCCGGATGGATTATTTGATTATGATGCTGTATTGAAAGCTAATGCAGAGTCTGAACATGGTTCTCAGGTGGCTTTTACTAATGTTGTAAATTCTCATGACTGGTATGGTTTGCTTTCTTCATATAGAAATGATTTGACTGAAAAAATTACTTTAACTGCAGGTTTTGATGGACGTTATTATAAAGGATACCACACAGAAATAATTGATAATCTTTTGGGAGGAGATTATTTTTTGGAAAATCAATCAGCAAGTAAGAAACTGTATTATCGTCCTGCAAATGCTGTATTGAAAGTTGGCGATAAGATTAATTATGATAATATAGGTGAAATATTTTGGGCTGGAGTTTTTGCACAAGGTGAATATAATACTGAAAAATGGTCTGCTTTTTTGTCAGCTTCCTTAACGGGAGAGGTTTATAAATATCATAATCCGGGAGGAGCTCCTATTGATGGTAAAACAGTATCTGAAGCTAAAACTTTCCTTCCGTGGAGCACAAAAGCTGGTTTTAACTACAAATTTAATGAAAACCATAATGTTTTTGTAAATGGAGGTTATTTTACTCGTGCACCATTTATGAATGCTGTTTTTGCCAATTATAATATTTTACCTGTAAAAGGTGTTTCATATGAAAAGATTGGTACATTTGAATTAGGATATGGGTTTAATAATGAATATTTCAATGTAACACTGAATGGATATTATACAAAGTGGATGGACAAATCAATGTCAAGAACCATTAATAATGAGAAAATCAATATAACTGGTGTTGATGCTATTCATGCAGGTATTGAATTGGAAGCTACTTATAAGCCTTGTTCTAGTCTTGATATAAGAGGTATGTTCTCATGGGGGGATTGGACTTGGGCAGATGATGTGCATTTTCAGTTATATGATGAAGCACAGAATCCTATTGGAAAGGAGGAAAGTGCATATATAAAAAATGTACATGTTGGTAATTCTGCTCAGATGACAGCTTCTTTAGGGGCTACTTGGGAGATGGTAAAAGGGTTGAAATTGAATGCTGTTTATAACTTTGCAGGTAAGAATTTTGCAGATTTTGATCCTCAAAATCGGACAAATCCTAAAGATACTGGAGTTGACTCATGGAAACTTCCTAATTATTACACCATTGATCTTGGACTGAGTTATCGTTTTGAGATAGTAAAAGGTGTTTCTGCCACTATGTATGCGAACGTAAATAATCTGACTGACGTTGAATATATTGCTGATGCAAAAGATGGTGATAAGCATGATATGAAGACTGCATTGGTATTCTATGGCTTTGGAAGAACATGGTCTACTGGTTTTAGAGTAAACTTTTAAGATTTTAAATATTAATAGTTATAAAGATGATTATGAATAAAAAACATACAATCTTGGGTGCCTTTCTTTTGTTGGGATTGGTAGCCTGTGATCCGATGAATGACATCTATAATGAAATTGATGAAAGTCAAGGTCCTGTAGTCAAGTCTGGAGAATATACATTGGTTGCAGCCGATTATACAAGTATAAGTAAACTTGTGCTTGCTGAAGAAAATATTACGGCAGAAAAGAAAGCTGCTGCAAATGCAGTTAAATCTACTAATACATTGAATGAATTAGTAAAAGCAGAGGATTATATTCCAGCGCTTCTTGCCAAATCATATGCTGATTGGGGTAAGAAATCAACTGTAAAAGTTACATATGCCTATCAGGATGCATTGCCTGAAACGGTTCTTGAGATGTCTAAAACAGAAACTTATGAACTGAAAGATGATGCTTATGCTTTTGTATGGGGTGATGAAACTGTAGTGAACTTTCTGACTCCAAAAAAATCTCCTGTTGAGTATCTTCCTAAAGTATTGACTAATGTTAAAACAAATGCAAAGAAGGGAGACTTAGTATTGGTTGATTATAAATACGATACCGAAGAACCTACAATTGAAGTTGGAGATGATCTGTATCAACAAGAATTTGAATCATTGGATGTTCACGATAGTAAAGCTACGGGTACAATCAACGGTAATGTAGAAGGTTGGCAGGTAATAAATGCATCTGGTACTAAAAATTGGGTTGGTAAGTTTTACAATGATAATCGTTACGTACAATGTTCTGCTTTTGGTGCTACCGGAGATAATGTATCTTGGTTAGTTGGTCCTAAAACAAACATCGTTGATGGTGCATCTTTGACTTTCGATGCAAAGATTGGCTACCATGTAGGCGACGCTTTACATGTGATGGTTTCTACTACTTATGACGGAACTGCCAATTTAAAAGATGAGGACTGGGAAGATATTACCTCTGCTTTCAAATTTCAGAATGCAGGTAACAACTACACTGAATGGTATTCACCTGGGATGGCTGATCTGAGTAAATATGCAGGCAAAGGATTATATATTGCATTTAAGTATGTAGGCTCTGCTACGATTACTTCCACTTATCAGCTTGATAATGTTTCTATCTCCACTACTCGTATGGCCCCTACGCATGAAAAGCCATTTAATGCTATGTATCAGTTTGATGGTGTAGATTGGAAACCGTTTAACAAAAAGGATGTACTTATATTGACACCAGAAGATTATGCTGCTATGGGGATAACAGATTTTGGGTCTTCTAAGTTACCAGAGAATTATCTACCAGCATATTTGGCTAAAATGTTACCTTATGCACAGATAGGTGACGTAAAGACCCTTGTTTATAAAAATTATGATAGTGGAAGTAAAACTGTTGTAGCTGAAGCTGCTGAATATAAGCTGGGTAGTGATAAAGTATGGGCCAAAAATACAGCAGTGGTTGATATTACTTCGCAATTTGTGAATGTTGGTAATGGAAAATGGATCTACGATCCTTCTATCTATTATGTGATATCTAAAGGTGATGGTAATTTGCAACGTATTGTTGACTATGTGAAAGAAACCAATTCTACTTATGTAGATAGTTATGGTACAGCTGAATACTATTATGGTGCAAGCGAATATCAAGGTAATTTTAACTTTAAAGTTTCTGACCGTGTGGATAGATATGGTAAAGATCCTGAATTAGCAAAAATTACAGATGTCGAAGAACAAGCTGCCTTTATGTTTAAACGTGCTGCCGAAGGTTTATGTATTATGCTTAAGGGGATGTATCCCGATGCAAAGAGTGATATAGATGGTATTACATTGGATTATTATGTAACATTCTCAGTGTATCTTAATCCTGCAGAATCTGGTACAAGAAATAACTATACTATGCAGTTTAATTATGATGGTTCAAACTTTATACATGTAGGTGATGTTGTAAAGGTTGAATAAAATCGATTAGCCTTCTAAAAAAAAGTACAGGGTTGTTATCGGAAACGGACAACTCTGTACTTTTTTATATCTTCATTCTCATCAACACTGGTTTATGATCGCTATAATCCACTTCCGGAGAGAAATAATCCAACCCTTCAAAGTCTTTTGTGTGTAGGATATAGTCAATCCTCAACAGTTTCTTGAAATAGTGGAAAGTGTACATATATCCATGTCCACAGGTTTGAAAGCCATCTTTTAGTTTATCGCCTTTCATGGTGCGATATGTATAGGATGAAGGCAGTGAGTTGAAGTCACCGCATACCAGTGTAGGGTAGGGGGAAGCGGTTATCATCCTATGCAGTTTTGCTGCTTGAGCAGCACGTTTCACAAAATTCTCTTCCAGTCCTGCTGCCAGTTTATGAATTGCATTTTCAGTACCAGTGGTATTCTCTGTAGCGAGTTCTTTTTCTAAAATACGTTTGTTACTGTTCACCTCTGTTGTCTGGAGATGGTTATTGAAGATACGGATTGTTTTTCCATTCACATTGATATCGCATTGCATACTACAATTTCTGCTGTCCGGATGCGTGATAAGTACAGTATTTTGGATGGGATACTTGCTGAACAGAGCTACTTGCAAAATGGACGTTCCGTCTGTTGGTTTGGGTATAGAATAGTAGGGCCATGCAGAAAGGACCTGCTTTACACTATCCTCATTGAACTCACGGTTACTGCCAAATTCCTGCATACACAGGATATCTGCACCTTGTTCCTCCATGAAGCGGGCTATCTCTTTACAGGAATATCCGGTCTGATCTCCATTAAAAGCATCTACGTTGTAGGTAGCGAGAGTTAGTGATGCTTTAGCTGTATTCGGAGAAGAGAACTGAATAATCCGGTTCAGGTATGCCCAGTTGCCAAGGATGGCGATAAGGGGGATAAGTAACCATATACGGAGCCGTGTGGTCCAATAGATAAGTAAGATAAGATTTATCAGCAATAATACCGGCAATGCAAGGCCTATAAAGGCAAAGCCAATGTATTTGTCTGGAGATGCGTAACCGGAGAAAGCTCCTGCCAGAGTTATACCTGCCAGTATAAAGGTTATTACAATTGATATGCAATAAAATAGTTTGAATACAGCTCTTTTTCCCATAATTGTTTAATTGACAATTGTCAACTGTCAATTGTCAGCTCTTTAAGTATTTCTTTATAATTGTTTTTAATTTCTCTTGTACTATCGGCTTTGGGATAAACTCTGTACATCCTGCATCCGCAGCGGCATTCCTGTCATATTCATAAGCAAATGCACTTTGCATGATGATAGGTACATCCGGAGATAGTTCACGAATGATCTTGGTAGCCTCCAATCCATTCAGGTTGGGCATTTTGATATCCATTAATATTAGATCCGGTTTTACTTCTTCAAACATCATTACTACTTCCATACCATCTCGTGCACGTGTCAGATTATAATTCTTTTTCAGTATTGCATTCAGCAGATCATAGTTACTGTCCGTATCTTCAGCAATGAGAATGGTTGGCATGTCTGTTCCTTTATCTACATTGCCGGGTTGTAATTCTACGGTAGCTGTGTTATTTTCCGTATTTGTAGGTGAAGACTCTTTTGCCAGTGTAGATGGTTCTGTTTCCACATTGAATTTTGCAGGTAGCCAAAAAGTGAATGTTGTTCCTTTTCCTATTTCTGAGGTTACGGAGATCTCTCCGCCCAGCCGTTCAATGATTGTCTTGCAGATAGAAAGGCCGAGTCCCGTTCCTTGTGCCGTATTATTCAGTTTCATAAAGCGTTCAAACACTTTGTTCACTTTATCTGCTGCGATGCCTGTTCCTGTATCCGTCACATGGAAGATCACCTTTTCTCCTTCTTGTCGGTATCCGTAACTGATACTTCCTTCTGTTGTAAACTTTAAGGCATTTCCTATCAGATTGGACAATACCTGGAAGATACGATTCTTGTCAGAGTCAATAATAGTTGTTTCATTTGAAGGTTCATACAGTAGTTGTACACCTTGCGGAGTACGAAACACATGTGCATCATGAATCTCCTTACATAATCCATTTAGCCTTACAGGAGCATAAGTAAATTCTACAATACCCGATTCTATTTTTGATAAGTCCAATATCTCATTGATCAGTTGAAGTAACCGTTCATTGTTGGCATCTACAATGGTATAGTACTCTTGTCTTTCGTCAGCATTCTCACTTTCTGCTATGAGGCGTGAGAATCCTACGATGGCATTTAGTGGGGTACGTATTTCGTGACTCATGTTTGCCAGAAAAGCCGACTTCATATTATCCGATGTTTCTGCTTTTTCTTTAGAAATCATCAACTCCCGCTTCATCAGTTCCAACTGTGTGATGTCCCATTCAATACTGATGACAACCGGTGAAAAGTCTTTCCCTTCTACCTTTATCTTCTGTTTATCCAGGATAATCAGATTTCCATTCTTATCTTTTTCTTCCGTCACCCAGTGTTTGCATTTTCCGGTGGCAGCAACCTCCATATCTTCTTTTCGCTTCTGTTCGGCCACCTCTTGAGGATAGTAGTCAAAATCAGTCATACCGGTGGTTTCGTTCTCAAAACTCATATCCCGGTTATATGACTCCCGGTTACGGTATATATAGCAGAAATCGCTATTTACATCTTTGACCACAATGCCTGCCGGCAGATTTTCCATCGTGGTATCCATGATACTGTTCAGGCGTTTTATCTGCGATTCGTAATGCAGACGTTCTGTGATATCATGTGTGAATGACCAGTAGCTACTTTCCCCTTCGTCACTTGTCACGTGATACATTGTTCCCTCAAAGGCTAATATCTTCTTGTTACCGGGTATCGGCTGATACGCGATGAAATTACAGTAACCTCCTTCATTTATTTGCTTATACCTCTGTTGCCAGTCTTCGGCTGTGTTTATATCACCGGCCAGTTCATAGATCTTATACAGGTCTAATTTATCTTCTTCCGATATTCCGTGATTCTCTTTGAATAATCTGTTGGCGAATATCAGTGTGCCATCTTTCCGGGCAGCAAAAATACTTTCTTTGGCATTGTTGATAGCATGTGTAAGCGTATTTATATCATTCCGATGGCGTTGTATATCCGTCACATTTTGTACATATCCTTCCATGTAAAATGTCCCATCGGACAGTTCTTCCCGGGTGTACGTTTGTATTCTCAGATAATATATTTCGCCATCATAGGTAATGCGGTAGCTTGTGCTATTCTCATTCATTTCTTTCTCATTATTCTCCAGCCACTTAGCAAAAAGGCTTCTGTCTTCTTCTACTATCATCTCATAGTAACGTTCGATTGGAATAGAGCGTTGCGCTTCTCCACAGAGGATACCTGTGTATCCCCAGTAATAGAACATCCGTTCTTTACTGACGTATTTCCATTGTCCGATCTGGGCAGCCTTTTGAATCTCTCTTAATTCATGGTTGGTGCGTTCCAGCTGTAGTTTCACATTGCTTCGAGCCGTGATATCCCGATATTGGCAAAGTACTTTATCCTCATAAGGATACATGATACATTTGAAGTAATACGTTCCCTCTGTCAATTCTAATTTATAGTTTTTGCTAACGCTTTTTTGTTTGTCTATAACCTGTCGGAAAATCGGGACCAGCTTCTGACGGGTATACAGAGGTAATAAATCAAATATGTTTTTTCCCAATAGTTTCTCTTCCTGCAGAAACCAAAGACTACTGTGTGTATCAATGTCTACGCAAGTCCCATCCTGATCTACCAGTATCATTGTATCAGCTGTGATTTGCAGTATTTTTTTGGCGTTCTGCGCGTCATGCAATGTTCTGTCCATATGGTATTATGATTTATGGTTTATGATTTATGAATTATGAGAGGATGTTGAATTATGATTTATGAGGATTTATTTCCCTCTTTTAGCCTTTTCCCACGCACCGGTTCCACGCTTTTTCCTCAGATATCCTATTCCCTTCAGTACATTGACGTTCATAAAAAGAAAATAATAAGGAATAAACAGCAGTTTGTTTTTTATCTGTCGTGTTGACAGGTAATACCCCAAAAGTCCCAGAATGTAGAACAATATCTGCAGTATCAGAATCGTTCCGTAGATCTCACACGAAGCTCCCATACACAGTAATAGCGTATTGAGTGGCAATAACAGAAACAACAGTATGGGAGTGAGCGACCATCGTAGTACCCGGTGCGATACATATTGGAAACTCAGTATCCCATAGCGGAACGGATTCAGCAACGGGCGCAGTCTCCAGATAGATTGCAGACCTCCGGCAGCGATGCGTACTTTGCGTTTTTCTTCTTCGTGCATATCTGCCGATCCGCTTTCGATAGCGTATGCTTCTGTACAATAAGCGATTGTATGTCCTTGCATGGCAATACGCAGTGAGAGGATGAAGTCGTCCAGTAATGTATCCTGCTCCATCTCTTCAAACAATTCCCGGCGTACGGCAAACAGTTCTCCAGCCGCTCCTACAGCCGAGTACAGTCGTGCATCCAAGGATTTCAGGGTTGATTCATATTTCCAGTAGATACCTTCTCCTCCGGCAGCTGCACCATCCCGTGTTTGTACGGCAATTCGTTTCTCTCCGGCCACACAGCCTACGCGTGTATCCTCAAACGCCAATACGATTTCGCGGATAGCCTCCTGGTTTACCATCGTATTGGCATCAGTAAACACTACAATAGGCGTGTTTACCAACTTCATACCCCGGTTCATCGCAGCAGTTTTTCCTTGTCGTTCGGGTTGGAACAGTACGGTAGCTTTTCCTTCCCAACGAGTGCGTAGCTGTTCGTTTGTTCCGTCATTACTACCATCTGTCACCCATACGATGTGTAGTTTATCCTCTGGATAGTCCAGTTCGAGAGAATTTTTCATCTTTTCGTCCACCACCTCTTCTTCGTTGAAAGCAGTGATAAAGAGCGTTACTTCGGGCAGTGTACTGTCTTCGGGCAGTTTTCGCTTTATTGGTTTTACAAAAAGCTCTTTCAGCTTTACGAGCAGGTAAAGAACGATACCATAGCCCAGATACGTGTAGAACACAATGAAGAGGGCTATCCAAAAGATGATTTCAATCCAAAGAGTATTCATATAGTAAGTATCTTTATTTTATTCTGTTGAGTAATTCTGTTTTCTTCTGTGAATCTTTAAGCATATTCACAAAATAAAGAGCATCTGCTTTGTTGGAAGCATTACTCTTATCATTTTCGTATTGTTCCACAAAATGTGTGGCATGTTCTGTCAGATACTTCCGGCAGTCTATGTTTAACATTAGTTTATCTTCAAAGTCAGCATATGACAGTCCGCTAACGGCGTTATCTGTTTCGATAGAAACAATATCCTGTTTCTTCAGACCTGTCAGATTGACGGTGACAGACGGGTAATAGAAGTATTGTCCGCTTGGTAGGTCAACGGTTAGTTTCAGGGTCGTTTCGTCTATAACTTCTATTTGCGGAGCGGCCCCATGAGTACGGTAGTAATTATATTCATAATACTCTTCCTGAGAAGGGAACCACATGGAGTCGTCTCCGTCTTTACCATAATTGTCATTGAGCCAAAGCAGGAAGTTTACCCAGCCAGAGTCTGTTCCGTGTACTCCGATATAAATAGCCATTCTTTCTTCTTTAGGCTTTTGGAGTTGTTCTTCGATCAAGGGTTTAAAGTAGTTGGGAGAATCGTTAAACCAGCGTTCGATTAACACATTGTGTAAATCGTCTGTCACTTTAAAAGGGTACAGTTTGACTGTTCCTGCCTGTGCTACCATGGTTTGTATGGGAGGATATTCAAGTGCTGCGGTTACGTATGCCTTATTATCATCTGGTTCAGCGAGAGTTTTACAACCTCTTCCATTGAGATATTTCAATATGCTGTCCTGTGCGTTAGGATACTGTCTTAGTAGTATTTCTGCATTTTTTTCATTATTTACAGCAAGATTGTGGAAAGCGATTCCCACACCATAGTTAGTCATCTCTTTTACATCTGTCCAAGTTAGACCTTTCTTCATATAGAAACGATAAAATTCTTTTTTATATCCTGGCTTTACACTTGTCTTCTCGTTCATCCAATTCCATTCGGGAGAAAGTGTAGTAGTGAAGGCAAATCGTATTTCATTACCTGTACCGTCTGTACTTCCCAATGTTTTACCTAAAAAATAACTATCGGGGGGTAAATCTTTTCCCGCTAGATGTGGAGCATGGTAATAGTAACTCCGTGATAAAGGTTTGCCGTTAATAGCTGCCCATGTACTACTATATGCAGCTTGCTTGCAATCGTCTTGAGTGAGCATGAATAACCATGATTTGTTGTATTTTAAATGAGGTATTTCAGCCCTGATAGCATTTTTGTTAATTTTACTATGAGTGTAAACTATAATTTCAGCTACCGTGTTTTTTGTTTCGTAATTGTATGGATAAGTGTATGAAAATTGTATTGGATATTGTCCGTCTTTAACTGATAAATCGATCTGTTTTATACAAGAAAATGTGAATATTGACAACCAACAAAATGTCAATATATATAAATATTTTTTTTTCATAATATACATTATCACGTTTTTTTATGGATTTATTAGATTGTCATCTTCATCTTTATATACCTCTTTTTTACTAAAAATCCCACCGACTCCCTTCAGAGCATGTATAGCGCGTACTTTAAAGCTATTCAGTAGTGATCCATCAGCGCTGATAGTACCGTATCCTGTCACAGCACGTGCTTTGCGTTTACGCACAAATGCTATTTTCCCATATTTTTTTAATCCCAGCGCCAGAGAACCGTCTTCACCGCGCCGTATGTCTGTGCGTATACCTACCTTACGGGCATAATCTGTACGATATGCAAAAACCAATCCTCGTACACTTAATTCTGGGCGTTTGAAAGATTGCAAATACAAATGTACATCTCTTGCAAACTCATAGAGTTTAAGATTTAACCAAGAGTGATCTTTGTCAGGAATGTAGCTCCATAATGAACTTACTGCCACTACACCCGGTTTTTCCAATGCCTTTACCATCGTTTCTACATAATAAGGAGGGTATAGGGTATCAGAGTCTATATTAATGTGATACTTCCCTCGTGCATTATTTAATCCACAGAGTCTGGCAAAACCACAACTATGCTGGCTTTCTGTATGATATGGTACTCCTGTAGCTTGGTATATTTCTGCTGTACGGTCTGTAGATTCATTGTCTACTCCAATGATTTCTACCGGATATTTACATTTCATTTCGCTCAGTGACCAAAGGCATGCCAACAGGCGTTTTTCCTCGTTGTAACCAATCAAGGATACTGTAATTACTGGTTGAGTGCTTTGCAGTTTTGCTAATTTATTGCGCACTTCGTCAATAACAGCTTGTGGGGCATCTGCAAATGGTTTTTCGTAAACCTGCAAATATTTGGTATACCATTTCATATATATTTATTTTACTACAGTTTCAAATATTTTTTTCCATTGGAGTGCTATGTTCTCTATTTTGAATCGTTTCACATTATCATGAGCTTTTTGTCCCATTTGCTTCCGTGTTTTTTCATTATCAATGAGATAACTTATTTTATCTGCCAGTCCATGAATATCTCCGTTTTCTACTAACAGACCGTCTATCCCATCTTCTATGATATCCCGTGGTCCACATGGACAAGTAAATGATACCGGAGGTACACCGCATATCATGGCTTCAGTAATTACCATTCCGAAACCTTCAAAGCGGGATGAAAGTACGAATATGGAGCTTTCACAATATTTGTCTATAATGTTCTGTACGCTATGCTCCAATATACAGGTTGAACTTACTCCAAGATTATTTATCTGTTTTTGCAGTTCCTCCCTCATACCATCTCCATAGATACGTAGTTTCCAGTCTGGATGTTTTTCTGATACGATTTTCCAAGCAGGGATCAATCTGTCGAATCCTTTCTGAGGCATATATCTTCCAACAGCAATCACTTGCTTGTTGTTACAGTTCGACTGTTTACCGGGAACAAAAGATAGCGGATTGTGAATAACTTCCACATTTGTAAGTTCTGTCCATTCCAATGCATCTTCATGGCTCAGTACAATGAATTTCTTCAGTGGTTTTAGCTTTCGGATCAGTTGCTTCATCCATATTTGTTTTATCAGTCTCCTCATAAATATTGGAACTGCTCTATGGTTGAATTCCCTATAATTGGATTTGTTGAAGTGGATTTCCCCTATTTTGACACTTCCGTCCGTCATCTTATTGATGAAGTTTATATCGCGTCTGAGCAATGAAATTGTTATATCTGGCTTTATCTCGTTTAGACACTTATTTAGTTTTTTTTTAAACAGGCGTTGTTTACGGAAGTATTCACTGATACGCTGATAGACAGGGGCCCCGTAGAGGTGATCATAATTTATATCTAACTGGTGGACTGTGATATTTGGATGCAATGCATAGTATGGCTTTTTATCTCCCCCATCTGTTAATATAATATGTATTTCATAACCAAATACTTCGGTGAAATAATTGGCTTTCAGCGTTAAAACTCGTTCCATTCCGCTTGGGTAATAGAGTGAAGGAATACAATAAGCTATTTTTAGTTTTCCGTTCATTTCTCAAACAACTTATGCAGTTTTTTACTGAACTGCTCAATGTTATTCTTTTGTCCAAATTCCAGTGCATTTTTTCCATATTCTGTCACTAGTCCGGGATTTTCTTTGAACTGCATCATTGTTCTTTTCAAATCTTCCACATTGCTTGCTTTGTATACAAATCCTAAACGGTTGTTACGGACAATATCTCTGTAAGCGGTGTTATCGGCTACTATTACAGGCATACCCAAAGCTATAGCATCCACAAAACTTGTCATTCCTATGGCTGCCAATGGTTGCTCATCAGCAGGGGTAGGAATGACTAAAACCGAGCAATTATTCAGTAGCTTCACCATTCTGGTGTCATCCGGCTTGTTTTGATAGAATATTTTGGTATAAGCACATTTGTCATTGTAGTTGTGGGGTAAACCTTGTTCATCTGACACAATAATTGTTTGATTACCTGTTTGTTCAGCTGCCGCTACCAGTGATTCATGGTCGCGCCGGGTTTTTCCATTGCTGATGAAGATAAGTTCTTTTTGTTCTTTGTCGCAATTTGGCGTTGGGGCCAGTTCTTGATAAAAGGTAAGGTCGGGTCCCCACTGCATGAATTCCAGCATAGATGCCTTTTTAGGTATCGCTTTTTGCATCGCTTCGCAGGCAAAACGGCTGATAAATATCAGATGGTCAAAGCGTTCCATTTTTATGCGTAACGGAAATGGAGGATGATAGAATATAGCTACCAATTGGGGACGAAATAAGCCCCATTGCTTCATCACACCTAAAAAATCGACCGTAAAGTCTGCACCACCATATACCAAATCGTACTTCTTTGCCTGTCGATATAGTTTCAGCCAGAGTGGAAATAAGGATAGTAATTTGAATATTTTGTTTTTGTGCCCTTTAGGAGTCACAAGCATATAATCTACTTGATATTCTCCAGTTTCGATTAGTTCGCTTGTTCCAAATTGGTGATGACTGGCAGAGTTTCCGTCAAGATAAGATTTTCTGGATTTAGCCATATCATAGTTATTGACAAACAGTATGCGCTTCATATGCTTTTCTTCTTTATTTATTCAATTATTTTTCTTTTTTGAATATCTCATCAACCACTTTTTGCATTTGTACTTTCCATGACAAGTGTGTAACTGAATTTCTGATGTTTGATGTCTTCCATTCCTTGTTTTTATAGAAGTTGATTAACTGTTGGATATCAACAGGGGTTTCGTCAGCTGGTATTTTTAATACATATGGTTGATGATCAAAGTCACTATCAGTTTCGGAGTAGATAAAAGGAATGCCACGTGCAGCATATTCTCTGTTTTTCAGCGTTTTAATATGGATAATACCACTACGATGACGTCCTAGACTACCTATGCCTACATCTGCCCATTCAAAAAGCTGGTTTAGCTCTTCTCCATGTCGGTTTCCATATAAGGTGACGTATGGTTCCAACTGATTATTTTTTATTGCCGGAAGTATTTCCTGACGTTCGCGTTCTCCGCTCAGATCACCTACGATGTGAAAATAAACTTTATATTCGGGAAAAGTCTTGTAGTACGCTGCCAATCCTTGTATTACACGGTCAAAACCGTGCCAGTAATGTACCTCGGCTACTCCCATTAAATGCAGCTCGCAAATTGTGTCATTACAGTTATTCTTTATGGGTATGGCATCAAAGTCTATACCGTTGGATATACGAATCGTGTGTCCTCCGAAAATAGCCGGAGCATCCGAGAAAGTTATAATAGCATTTAGTTTTTGCGCCAGCCAATTACGGAAACATTTGTCAATGAGCAAGTCTAATTTCATTCGGGGGGTTACATATTCTTGATCATAGGGATATGTAGGTACTTCCATAACTACTTTAGCTTCTTGCTGTCGCAATTTGTGTACGAGGTTAATAGTGAGTGGATTAGCGTTATGGTATGAACGAATGTATACAAAATCAATTTTCTCTCGAAGGGCATAACTAGTGATGGGTTTGAAACATAATCTTTTTTTCATTTTACCCCATGTACCTTTACCAAAGTCTGCAATTATTTCTCCATTAACAAACCATATTTTTCGTCCGTCGGGCATAATATCGTAGTAGCACACACGTACATCGGCCCCACACTCACGCAATGCCTTCACCTGATAGCGAATTTTCTTGCTGATGCCATTGGCTTCATCAAATCCGTGAAAGATAAGAAACAATATTTTCATTGTTTGCTTTGTTACTTGTTTGTATCGTTTATTTTTTTTTAGTTTTCCGACCAACCTACGTGCTTTTTTTATCAGATCATATTCGTGTGTGGCCTGTATATATAGTCCAAAGATAAGGAAACTTATCATACTTTTCAATAGTAGCGTAAAAAAAATGTTGTTCCCCTCTGTAAGGTAGTGTAGCGGTAGCAGGGTGGCAGCAATAAGCATACTCACAATAATAGGTGATACGAATTGTCGCAACAGTGTCCACATGCTTCGTTTGAGTGTGATACGGTACATCTGCCAATAGCATTGGACGAAGTTGATACAAAATGTAATGACAATGCACCATGCCACTGCTTCGAGTGTGCCAAACCAAAAAATGCCCAGCAACATACCACTTACGTTGAGCACGGACGAGAATAATCCGCAGATAAACAGGCTACGCGTATCTCCCGCTGCTTGAAAGATGCTTCCGGACGAGGAGAGGATAATCTGTACTCCCACCGAGAGGGTGAGAATACGGAATACAGGTACAGAGGGTAACCACTGATCTCCGAAGATGATAAGGGTAACTTCTTTGGCAGTGAAAAACAACAATACGCTGAGTGGCATTCCGATAAAAGCAAGCAAGCGCATGATACGTTCGTAGGCAGAGCCGAGGCGTTGCAGATCATTTTGATAATCACTGAAAACAGGATGCATTACCGGTGTAATCACTTGTGTGATATTCTGAAGCGGAAGCATCATCAACCGGTAGGATTTTTCATAATAACCCAGCTGAGACATGCCCATGTACTTGCCAATTAATAGCTTGTCCAGGTTTCTGCTGAAGTAGTTGATGACATTGAACAGGAATTGATAGGCAGAGTAGGAAAATATTTTGCGAATGGCTTTCAATCCCAACGTTAGTGAGGCGCGCTGTGGATAGCGTTTAATTGATATACCGAATATCAGTATGCTGGAAAGAATCGGACTGATAATTAATGCATACAGTCCGGCACCACTCAGAGCTGCGATGACTGCAGCTGTGCCACTCGCCACTTGTATGCCGAAACTACGCAGGGCAATGAACTTAAACTCTTTATTTTTATAAAACAGTGCATTGGGCACTATGTTGGCAGAGGCAAAAAAGAGGTTGACACAGAGCAATTGGCACAGGATACGCAAGATTGGGCTGTCATAATAGGCAGCAATGGGCCACGAGGTGGCAAAGAAGAGTACGGACAGCCCTATTCCCATCCAGAGGGTGAATGAAAAGATGTCTGACAGTTCATGTTTGGTCAGTGTTTTATCTTGTATAATGGCAGGGGAGATGCCCATATCAGTAAAGATACCGAAGAAGGCGATGATGACTGTAGCGATGGCAACTATACCAAAATCGTCCGGTGAGAGGAGGCGTGCCAACACTCCAGCCACCACAAGGGAAATGATGATTCCGCTGTATTTGGCAAGGGCGGTATAGAATACACCGGAGAAAAGCTGTTGTTTGAGGTTACTTGTCATAGAGCTATTTTTTTCTTTTCATCATTAGTACTGCCAGTGTACGTAGTGTGACATATTTTCTGTATTTTGTTAGGCAGAGAATGAATAGTTTAATTCTATGCTGTAACGGTAGTGCATGTGCCTGCCACACAGCGGCATCAAACATCTGAGAGAGAAAATGATGGATTGTTTCCCGGATTTCATAACCCTGTTTCTGGCCAAATTTATTCAATTCATGTACAACAGTTAGGTAACTTGACATATTTTTCCAAGCGAAACGGCTGGTCATAATAGAATTGGGACGCATCCGGCGATGGAAGAAATTACGTTTAATTAATCCTACGTTTTGAGCCTGTAAATAGAGTAGGGAAGTAAATAATTGATCTTCATGCAGAATGTGCGGATAGAATTTTAACACATGTTTTTGCAAAAATGAACGGCGAATGAAGTTAAGACAGGCAGAAGGAGTAAATTGGTATTTTTTTATCTGAATGTCCAACACATTACGCCCTTCATAAATTTTATCTTCTAACTCTTTTGTGTGTGAATATGTCACGCTTGGTATATTTTCCATGATTTCTTCGAAGAAGTTTTCAGCATCGAAAAAAACGAAATCTAATTGTTCTGCTTCACATTTCTGATAACAAAGCTCCAAGGCATCGGTTTCCAACCAATCATCACTATCCATAAAATAGATGTATTGTCCTGTAGCATATTCCATCCCTGTATTCCGGGTTATGGATAGCCCTTGATTATTTTGCCTGTATACTCGTATCCTATAATCCTGCTTAGCCAGTTGGTAAAGTATGCTGGGACTTTCGTCTGTTGAACCATCATCTATAATGATTATTTCCAACTCATATAGTGTCTGTTGGCAAATGCTTTCTATGGCCTGTTGCAGATATTTCTCTGTATTATATACAGGGATAATTACACTAACTTTCGGAGGATTATTTTTTGTATTTGTTTGTTTCATTTTAAATTTGCATATTGAGTAAGCAAATGTAGACAGAAATAGCCTCACTACCAAATTCCTATTTATAATTTTCCGATTATATTCATTAACTCGTTATACTCTTCCAATTTCATTACCACAGACATTGCTACTGATCTGATGAAATGCGGATTCGCGCAGATTAAAAGACTATTGTTCTTTGTCTTATACTTGTTTTCTTTGTGAAAATCTGTGTTCATCTGCGTTTTAATTAACCATCATCTGGCATATCTATCCGTGCGGTGCGAGAAGCATTCAAAGCCGTTTAGTTTTAAAAAACAGCCTGAGATTTTTTGAAAATATATTGTACTGTAATAAATTAATCAATTCTTATTAAATGCAAATATAAGCTATTGCTTTTCAGTAGGATAAGATTGTACACTCTTGTTGTGTAAGAATGTACAATATTGACATATAAAAGTGTACAATATTGTATAGCAAAAGCGTACACCTTTATAAGTATTGATTATAAGGTGATTACAGGAAGATTATTTTGTAGAGTATTTGGAATGATGTATATGTCTTAATTCTTTTTTTGTCTTGATATTTTCCCATATTGCTTTCCTGCCGTTTTCTTTTTTGTCATTTATATAGAATGGAGCTCAGAAGGTGGATTCTTTATCTGTATAAATGGATTTGCTCTATTAAAATGATTGGTTGACAATTGTCGGTTGAAGTACCAAGTAAAGTACGTATTTAAGTCTCTGTTAATTAGTATATTTTACTTATAAAAAATACGTACTTTTATGTATATAAAGTACGTATGTTTTGTAAACATAAAAATGGTAGTTTAGAAATTCTGTTAATAATGTTAATTCTCCATTGGGGCATTTCACCTTTTACTATACCTATTTAATGGTTGTTCCCATGTCATCTGCAACCCCGGTTTTAGTTTGATCTGAATAGAAGAGTTATTGCGACCACGTCGCATAGTGCTTCTCAATATTCACTTCTTCCTTTATTCCCGTGTTCTGTATGTATAAACTTCTTGTTTGCTCCTTTTAATTTGAACAGATTACCTATCATGATGAATGCCAGTGCCGGTATTCTCATGAGAGCCTTCAAAAGTTTGGTAGTCATTAGTTCTACTGGCACAGGAACAATCATCGCTACTATTTGCACAAGCGAAAGTATCCACCACTTTACACTCATTGAAGGGCTAACTATCGTAGCCAGGCATGTAAAGCCAAAAACAGCTGCCAATTGTACCAGTCGTGGTGGAAGCATCCACTGTAATATCTTATCACAGTAATCGTAGTTACCTTGCATCAGCGCTTTCGGAAAATCGGGCAATGATGTACGTAGAGCACCAAATTGAGCAGCTATCCAACGGCGGCGTTGGTTGCTGATGGCTTCTTGTCGTTGTGTTTTCTCATCGTATACAGGCAGATCAGATATGTAGGCTATGTGCCCGTGGTTCTCTTTCAGTATCAATGCTTCCAACTCTTTGTCCTCACCTGCTGTTTTCAGTTGCAACACATAGCGGCGGAAATTTTCTTCAGCTATCACCATTCCCGAACCGGACAGAGCAGCAGAGAGACGTACGGCATTGTGTCCACTTCGGAAAAAACCATTGTTGATTTCTTCACTCACAGCATCGAGCAGTGCGATATTAGTAGTGAGATTCTTACTGGTACGATGTGCCTGCAAAGCGATGAAACCTTGTGCGTAAACTTGATTAATACGGGTGAGAAAGGAAGGGACAGTAGTATTGTCGGCGTCCATAATAACAATTGCATCGTACTCTCCGGCAGGTATCTCTTGCATGGAGAGCTTCATTGCTTTGGCTTTTGAACTATCCGTATAAGTGGCTTCCAGGACTGTTACTCCAAGGCTACGCAAAGCATCATTTGTTTGTGGTTGCATATGGTCTGAGATAACAAGGATATCGTAGAATTCTGAAGGGTAGTCCTGTTCCAGGAAACTACTGACAGAGTCTACAATGACTCGATCTTCTTTGTAGGCGGGAAAAAGCACAAGGAAGCGGTGTTGCTCTTGTGGTATGAAATTTTCGTCAATAAGATGTGACTGGAAACGCGAAGCAATGGCAAAGAAAAAAAGATAGCCAACACACAGTGCCAGTGGAATGAAGAGTATCCAGTCGATAAGAGTAATCAGAGTATTCATAGGTTAATTTTTTTTGTTTGGTAAAGAAAAAAAGGCAAATACACCTTTCCAGACAGCGGATGCCAGATCTGCACGATGTTTGAGAATACAGATGAGACTGTTTTTTCCGGCAGCTACTGTCATCTGGTAAAGTATCGACAGGAAGCGGTGCATTCCTGTGAAATTACGCCAGGCATAGAGCAGGCGGTTACGCGTAAGATAGAATGTACGCAGGGGGCTCTGTTGCCCGGTACTTTGACTCTCTTTATGAAAAACGGTACAGTTGGGTTCGTACCATAACGTATATCCTGCACGGGCCATGGCAGTGCACCAGTCCAACTCTTCATAATAGAGAAAATAAATCTCGGGCATAAGTCCCGTGCGGTCTATAACTTCACGTTTGATAAGCATAGCAGCTCCATGCAGGTAAGGACTGGGGTGTGGAATCTCAAAACTTCCATCATCTGGATGTCCCATACCGATCGGTTCATTACGCATTGTGATACTACTCAATTGCGTATATCCGGCAAATTGAATGTGTTGCGGCGGAAAGGCAAATCGTATCTTGGGAGATACAGCGCCGATTTGAAAATCGCTTTCCAATCGGTCAATAAGCGCTTGTATTCCGTCTGATTCAAAATAAGTGTCGTTATTGATAAGAAACAAATATCTGCCATGAGCTATTTTTAATCCCAGATTGTTGCCTCCAGAGAAACCTAAATTTTGCTGGTTACGCACGGTGATGACGGTAGGGTAGTGTGCTTTAATGATAGCTGCTTCATCTTCCCAGGAAGCGTTATCTACAACGATGATCTCATAGGATACCGAGTGGATAGTCTTATGGATAGAATCAATAAGTCCACACGTGTCTGTTATACCATTATAACAAACTGTAATGAATGATAGTAAAGGAGCGTTATTCATGTTCATCAGAACCATTGTTCTTTTTTCTTTCTTTTTTCTGCCTTTCTTCCTCTAACATTACTTTATCTATGTAAGGGCCGGCGAAGCAAAGGGCAAAACCGGTGTAAACTACAATGGAGTTGGGATATTGCATCACATCATTGGCATAAGCAGCTACAAAGAAACCCGCATTCATACAAAGCCACGCAGCGAGTAATCCTCGTAAGCGTTTATTTGCTATTTTGAATAGTAACACCCAGCTACACCAAGCAAAGAGTACACCATGTACGGTAAGGTAGAGTGCTAAACCTACAATTCCGGTTTCTACCCATACAGATACCAACCAGGAGTCGGGTGGATAAGGCATTAATTCTTTTGGTTCAAAGCGCTCACCTTTAGAAAGACCAATACCGTAGCCTAAAGGGCGGTCGATCATTAATTCTTTCATCTTCTTTCTATTCTCTACACGTACCAGATAGGATGCATCCTCCGTAGGACGGAAAGCTGTTCGCATTTTACGAATATATTGATTACTATTACCAATATTGGTGAAATAAAAAAATGAGAATGCTCCAATAATAACAATAATGCTAATAGTGATATTTTTCCAGTTTTTGGAGACAAATACATACATAAGGATTCCTGCAAGAGGAACGGCCATTGCTGCACGTGTTCCAGATATTCCCATACAATAAATTGCCCCTATTGCTATAATAATATAATATAATTTCATCCATGCCCGACGGACAAAAAAGGCAGATATGGCAAAGGTTGTAGCTGCCATAGCTGTATGAACACCATAGTTGGCCGCATCAGAAAAGAAGGAAAAATAGCGGATACCAGACCAGATAATGTGCGTACGGTACCCACCTAAAACAAAGAGAAAATAGCGATCACGATCACTGAAACCATGATTCTTTTGCCAATATCCTTTTAATGTAGCTATTAAAATAAAAACAGACCAGATAAATAATATACTTTCTATACCTTTACGATCGCGGATAGAAATAGGAATAATTATAGATAAAAGCAGAGGGTATAGCCAATAATGTGTAACTCCTATATTCCATGCTTCTTGTACATTATTAGGATTTGCAATTTCAAGTATATAAAATGTACCTGCAATTGCAAAAATATACATCATCCCATTTTTAGCACGAGACATGTCAAAGTCACTTGATGAACAACGTATTACTATCACCAAGGTCATGACAAGTACCAAGATTAACGTGAAAGCACCTGTTTTTACATCAGTAAACATATTGGCTACTATCAATAGAAATTGAAGAGCAAATAGTACATAAAAACTGTGCTCAGAGTAATTAACTTTTGGATTATATAGACTATCTCTGTTATTATTAATCATCTTCTTCTTCAGTAACAGGAACACTTTGTCGTTTTTTCTTCCATGTATTTTTCCATTGAATGAAATTTTCAGTCAAAATGAACTGTGATAAACGATACAGCAATTGACGCAATGGGGTATAAGGAGGAAGCATACCTGTAAAGTTTTCCAAATCATATCTTGGAGCACGATTCAAACAAAGATAAGGTTTATTTCCAATTTGTATTTCAAGTCTCTGTAACAATATCTTGTCGATTGTTTTCCAACCATAGTTTGCAGAAACAATCATTAGATTTAATTGAGCGTCACAAAGCAATGGCGTCGGAATATTGGTCTGACTTAATGCGGGGTGTTCTACAATCAGAATATCTTCATTTGCATGTGTGTATAATTCATTAATACTATTCGCTAATAGATATTGGGAAGAACCTGATTCGAAATCGACATCATTGGTAAGTCGGCGTACATTAATTCCAATGCTTTTCCAATATTCTGCAAGACATTTTGCTATATGTGCTTTTTCTTCATCTTCGCATACACTGAGAAGGTTGAGTACATAAGGATTACCCTTTTCACGGTTTGTAAAGAAGCGAAATATACTATTGCTTAAAGAATGGGTTGAAATAGCTTCATAAGTTTTATTATAAGCTGATTGCTTATTTTTCGGGAAACCTCCTAGAATTGGACAACCTGTAAGTTTGCGTGTACGAACAGAATCGCGTAAAGTACGATCTATAAATTCTATCAATAAGAAAAAACTTGTTAATATCAAAAAGCTGATAATACAAGTCATAATGACAATTTTTTTTCGGTTAGTAGAACTAGGAGAAAGAGGGTATCCTGGTGGATTGAGTACTTTAAGGGCAGCTGAAGTCATTTCGAGATTTTTTTTGCGCATTAAGGCCTCATTATAGCTTTGTAAATTAGTGAGATAACTTTGCTCAGAAAAACTTATAACGCGCTCTTTACGTTTGATGGTTGTACCCACTGGTGCATAAAATATATATTTATCCTTAAGGTCATTCCTACTTTTTTTAACTATTTCATATTCCGCTTTGGCTTTTTCATAAAGCAAGGTTTGATCAAGCCATTGTTCGATTATATTAGTTCGGACAAGGCCAGTTCTTGTGTATTTCTCGCCTATGTATTGGTTAGAAATATCAGATAATTCTTTTCGAGCTTGTTTTAAATCATTTTTGTATTCTTTTAGTTGTTCATCAGAATTTGTGTCGTTTTTAGAAATAGTCTCCATTTCTGCAATTTTTCCCGTAAGATTGGAGGCCTTCCTAAGCTTATCAATCAGATTTAAACTTGTAAGAGCTTGTTTTGTGTTACTATCCATTTGACGTTCAAGCTCTTCAAGCATGGCTTTCGAACTATTATAAGCAAATAGGACATCTTGCTCTCTCAGTTCAAATTCTTTATTAATAGCGGCAATCTCTTTGGTTTCATCATAATAATTTATGATGCGATTGTCCACATTATATTTAGTAAGGTCATCTTCGTGATTAGTAAGCTCTTTACCTATACGATTTAGTTCTGATCTAAAATATTCAATTACCTTATCTGTCTCTCCATAACGGAGGATACGATATTCATTAACAAACTCTTTCATCAAGATCTCAATTGTATTATATGCAATACCAGGATCACTTGATGCATAATTTATTTTCAGTAGGTCACTACTTCCTAATCTTCCAACCTGAATTTTTTTTAAAGCATTATAACTATAATAAGGATGATTATAATGAAATAAACCATAGATATAATTGTTTTCATTTGGCTTTTTGTATTTAATGAAATTTTCCATAGTTTTATCTTCACTACTTTTATCAATTAAAGCCACTAGCTCTTTGCCTTTAGGGCTATTCTTCATATGATTATATGTATAATTGTAACAAGCAACAGTAATTTCATTTTGATTTTTGTCCGGGCTTCCTTTTACAAGTACTCGTGCAAATAGTCGCATTGAAACACGTTCAAGCGTATTTTCAGATTCGATAATGTTTATGATATTGTCAATGGCATTTTGGGCGATAGCCCAATTGACTCCAGCGTTATTTTCTTCAATACCATATCCTGATACTACACCAGTATAGAGAGTTGCTTCCACATTATAATTACCCTGCATTCCTTTGGTTTTATAAATGATAAAGGCTGTGACAAGGGCTGTTCCCAGCATAATCCACCAGAATTTACGATACAGGGCGCGTAAAAGATAAAGTATATAATCCATAAATATCTTCTTAAATTATTTTCTTAAAATAGGAGTGCGCGTTATGACCTCAAGCATCATTAGACTTTTTGTGAGTTCAAACTTACTTTTTTCATATGCTTCCATCGCTGTTGATTGTCTTTGTTTTTCTACAGAAAGGTCCCCAGTATCGATAGTACTGTTTGAGAAATTCTTTTCTGCAATTTCATATTGCAGTGTAGCAAGTTCAAGAGCTTCTGCACGCAATTTTAGTACGCTGAGCTGTGAGATTGCCGTCGTATACATTTCGATTATTTCTCGCTTCATTTCCTCATACTTAATTTCTTTTTCCAATGCAGCACTCTTTATTGCAAGCTTCTGTCGGTTAACGCGAGCTTTTAAATCGAAAAGACCATCGATAGGAATATTAACTCCTGCACCAACAGTATAACCTCTTTGTGCCTGAGTAGTATAAGTAAGATATGGAGCGATAGCAACATCCGTGTATGTACCTTCATTGCCGAACATACCATATTGGTAGCTACCTCTTAAACTGAAAAAGCCAAGGAAGGCACGTTTCTCTTTTGCCAGTAATTTACGCTCTATTTGCTCCTTGACCTGGGCCAATTTATAGGTAGGTCCACCCTTTGCATTTTCAAAAAGTGAATCAAGTGGTGGTAATGTTATTTTGGTATAATCAGCTTGTTCCGGTCTTGAATAGTCATTCGCTTCCTGTGCCTTCACTAACGAAGGCACTGTACAAAGAAGAAGTATAGAAAAAGAATATAGACAGCAAAAATGCTTCATAATTATCCTAAATTGCTTGTATTTAATTGTGTAATCTACCGCAAATATAGATAATTATTTTATTCTGTGCTCTTTATGCTTCTTCTATTTTCTTTTTTTAATTAAAAACGGAGATAGCCTTCGTTTAGAAGGCTTCTGTCATATTGAAGTAGAACAGATTTTGTTTATTCACCATATTACGGCCGATGTCGAGGCGGACGTTCATACGGGGCTGCACTTCGATACGTAATCCGACTCCGGCATTGGGCAATACACCTTCGATTTTAGTAGGATTAGGACCCATGAAACCGCATCCGCCCCAAGCTACAAAGCCGATATGGCTGACCATCTTCTTTATCCATGTACTCTTGTCTGTGTTAAACATCTGGCGATACTCACCCATAATGACGTGAGAAGATTTATCCCGGTATTGTCCCATGTAATAACCGCGAAGGTCAAATGGGGTTCCACTGAGGGCATACTTATTCAGAGGTACATCTCCAAATACATTTTTGGTTTGTGCAGTCCAGGCGATCACCTTACGGCGGCCTACTGTTTTGTATTGGCGATAGTCTATTTCAAGACGATAGAATTCGTTGTCACTACCGAAAAACTTTTGATACATGACACCGCGGAAATCAAGGTAAATACCCCGGTATGCATTAGCTGGAATATCACGGGTATCATACGTCAGCAGGAAACCAAGACCGGAACTCAGGTTACTGTAACCATGAGCTGTTCCGCCGGCTTCAATATAAGAAGGCTGGTCTACAAGGTATTTTGCAGGTTTGCTCATTTTATCGTAATTGATATCTATCTGCGGACCTGCAAAGAAATTACTTTCGCCCAGACGGAAAAGGAACCAGGGGTTGATCTGCATACCACTGTAACGATACTGACTGGTGGTGTCACTACGTACATAATCTTTATTGGTGGTGTAGCCTATGCCATAGAAATTCTCCTGTGTATTTTTATAGCTGAACTGTCCGAAGATACGAAAACGGTCACCTTTGAAAAATAACTGAGGTTTGGAGAAGAGATTTAGCCCGCCATTGAACATAAAGGCAATAGCCATAGGTACAACAGAGCGCTGCTGTGTGGTATCACTGGGATTTATACGGAAAGTCATGAGAGCACTACCGCCAATCAGAAAACCAAAATCAGGAGTGTAACTCGGACCACCCAGAATGTTATAGTGGAGATTTCGTTTCGCCACATGCAATCGGCGTAATTCACGTTTGGAAAGTTTAGGAAGGGTATCCTGTTTCAGACTGTCGGGATTAAATACTGTATTAACTTCCAGTTTGCCGTCTTTTAAAAATGTGATGCCCTCTTCTTGTGCCAGAAGAGTAATGGCGGGAATGAACGCCAGGCATATACCTATTATATATCTTTTCATATTCTCGTTATGAATGAGGGTGCAAAGAAAACTGTTTTATTCGGAATAGTTTCCAGTCGAATAGGTAATAAATCTAAAGGAATGGATAAAAATTCCAAAAAAGGATACTAATTTTGCAAAAGGATAATGTGTTAATGTGCCAATCTGCCAATTACCGTGCGGCATCATAGCGCAGCCAATTGGCATATTGGCACATTACACATTGGCATATTATTTAATACATTAATATATATGAATAAACGAATTTTGTCATTATTTGTTCTGAGTGCTGCCCTTTTTTCTGTGCAGGCACAGCAGGACAAGGGTGGAATCAGCAGTGAGATGCTGAATCAGATTAAACAGAGTTACCAGGGAACAAGTGCAGATAAGGCATTGCGCAATGCTATTGGTAGTAATGATATCCGCAAACTGGCTTTGAATCAGGATAATATGACGGGGCTGGATACTTACTTCTCTATCAAAGTAGATTCCAAAGGGATTACCGATCAGAAGTCATCGGGGCGTTGCTGGCTTTTCACCGGACTGAACGTAATGCGTGCCAAAACGATTGCAAAGTATGGGTTGACTTCGTTTGAATTCTCACAGACCTATCCATTTTTTTATGATCAGTTGGAGAAGGCTAATCTTTTCTTGCAAGGAGTGATTGATACGCGTGAAAAACCGATGGATGATAAGATGGTGGAATGGTTGTTCCGCAATCCTTTGAGTGACGGTGGGACATTTACCGGAGTTGCAGATATTGTGGGGAAATATGGATTGGTCCCCAAGGGAGTGATGCCCGAAACAAATAGCAGTGAGAATACGGCACGAATGGCAAATCTGATATCACTTAAACTGCGTGAATTTGGTTTACAATTGCGTGAACAGGCTTCGAAAGGGGCGAAAACTGCTGCTCTTGCGAAGAGTAAAACAGAGATGCTGGGTACTGTTTATCGCATGTTGATATTAAATTTGGGTGTCCCTCCTACAGAATTTACATGGACTCGTTACGATGCCAAAGGGAATCCGGTGGAGACAGAACGGTACACTCCAATGTCTTTCTTGAAGAAATACGGAGATGAGAATCTTATCAATAATTATGTGATGTTGATGAACGATCCGAGTCGTGAGTATTACAAATGCTATGAAATAGATTTTGATCGACATCGTTATGACGGACATAACTGGACATACGTCAATTTGCCGATAGAGGAGATTAAAGAGATGGCTATTGCTTCATTGAAGGACAGCACAATGATGTATTTCTCTTGTGATGTGGGTAAGTTCCTGAACTCAGATCGTGGACTTCTTGATGTTAATAACTATGACTATGACTCTTTAATGGGTACTACGTTTGGTATGGATAAAAAACAGCGTATTCAGACTTTTGCCAGTGGCTCAAGTCATGCAATGACATTAATGGCTGTTGATATCAACAAAGACGGAAAGCCTGTGAAATGGATGGTTGAGAATAGTTGGGGCGCAAGTTCCGGCTATCAGGGACATCTCATTATGACGGATGAGTGGTTTAATGAATATATGTTTCGTCTGGTAGTGGAAAAGAAATTTGCCACGCCAAAAGTCATGGAAATTCTAAAACAGAAGCCTGTTCGTCTGCCGGCATGGGACCCGATGTTTGCACCGGAAGAGGAGTGAGTAGCGATTAGTGAGTAGTGATAAGCGATTGGTGCCATGCGGCGTAATAGCGCAGCTACTAATCACTTATCACTACTCACTAATCGCTACTCACTATTCCCTTTCTCGTGTACGTTAACGAAAGGAATTACGGAAAAATCTCCGTAATTCCTTTCTTTTTTCCTCTTATTTCACATTATTATTTATTACTTTTGCGGGCAAATTATGAAACCATTATTTTATATAACACATGGCAAATGTAATAAAGTTACGTAAAGGCCTTGACATCAACCTGAAAGGCAAAGCTGCTGAAGAGATAGCTGCAGTGAAGGAGCCGGGATTTTACGGACTCGTACCCGACGACTTTCCTGGAGTGACCCCTAAAGTGGTAGTCAAAGAGCAGGAATATGTGATGGCTGGAGGACCCTTGTTTATTGACAAGAATCATCCTGAAGTGAAATTTGTTTCACCCGTTAGCGGCGTGGTAACAAGCGTGGAACGCGGTGATCGCCGTAAGGTGATGAGTATCGTTGTGGAAGCCGCTGCAGAGCAGGACTACGAAGAGTTCGGAAAGCAGAATGTTGCCCAGCTGAATGCTGACCAGGTGAAAGAATTGTTGCTGCAGGCAGGTATGTTCGCTTTCATCAAGCAACGTCCTTACGATGTGATTGCTGATCCGACCATTGCTCCCAAAGCAATTTTCGTTTCTGCATTCGACAGTAATCCATTGGCTCCTGAGTTTGAATTCGCACTCAAAGGAGAAGAAGCTAATTTCCAGACGGGTCTCGACGCATTGGCTAAGATGGCTAAAACTTATCTCGGCATCAGTCTAAAGCAAAAATCAGCAGCCTTGACACAGGCAAAGAATGTCACTATCACCGCTTTCGACGGACCAAATCCCGCCGGAAATGTAGGTGTGCAGATCAACCATGTTGCTCCTATAGTAAAAGGTGAAACAGTATGGACTATTGACCCGCAAGCCGTGATCTTCATTGGACGACTGATGAATACAGGGCGCGTAGATATGACTCGTACGGTTGCCATAACGGGTTCTGAAGTACTGAAACCTGCTTATTGTAAGTTGCGGGTGGGTGCATTGCTGACCAATGTCTTTGCCGGAAACGTAACAAAAGATAAAGAATTACGCTATATCAGTGGCAATGTGCTGACTGGTAAGCTGGTATCTCCGAATGGCTTTCTTGGCGCTTTCCATAGCCAGGTAACAGTTATCCCCGAAGGGAATGATATCCACGAAATGTTAGGATGGATCATGCCACGTTTCAATCACTTCAGTGTACACCGTTCTTACTTCAGCTGGTTGATGGCTAAGAAAGAATACACAATGGATGCACGTATCAAAGGAGGGGAACGTCATATGATCATGTCCGGCGAATACGATAAAGTATTTCCAATGGACATTCTGCCCGAGTTCCTTATCAAGGCAATCATTGCCCAGGATATCGACCGTATGGAAGCACTTGGTATCTACGAAGTAGCTCCGGAGGACTTTGCCTTGTGTGAGTTTGTAGATTCATCCAAACTGGAGCTGCAACACATTGTCCGCCTCGGACTGGATATGCTCCGTGCCGAAATGATGTAAGCATTGAGGTATCAGATAGTAATTAGTAAATAGATAAATAGTAAATATATTAATGAAAGCGTTAAGAAATTATCTCGACAAGATAAAGCCGAACTTTGAAGAGGGCGGCAAATTCCACGCGTTTCGTTCGGTGTTTGATGGTTTCGAAACATTCTTGTTCGTACCCAGCACCACTTCGAAAACGGGAACGCATATTCACGATGCGATTGACAGTAAGCGTATAATGTCGATCGTGGTTATTGCGTTGATGCCGGCTTTGCTGTTCGGTATGTACAACGTAGGTTACCAGCATTTCACTCATACAGGAGGCGAAGGCAGTTTTCTGGAAATGTTTGCCTATGGATTCCTGGCTATATTGCCTAAAATTATTGTATCCTATGTAGTCGGTCTTGGTATCGAGTTTGTTATAGCACAATGGAAGAAAGAAGAGATTCAGGAAGGTTTTCTGGTTTCAGGTATGCTTATTCCGATGATTGTGCCGGTTGACTGCCCACTCTGGATTCTGGCTGTTGCAACTGCATTTTCTGTAATTTTCGCAAAAGAAGTATTTGGTGGTACGGGTATGAACGTGTTCAACGTTGCTCTTGTAACCCGTGCATTCCTCTTCTTTGCATATCCGACTAAGATGTCTGGTGATGCCGTTTGGGTATCCGGCCAGAGCATTTTCGGTATAGGTCAGAGCGTAGATGGGCTGACTGCTGCTACTTCACTTGGTGTAGCTTCCACTGCACTGACTCCCGATGGCTATCCTCCATTTTCATGGGATATGGTGACGGGACTTATTCCGGGTTCTATCGGTGAAACAAGTGTTATTGCCATTGCACTGGGAGCGATCCTGTTGTTGTGGACAGGCATTGCAAGCTGGAAAACTATGTTTTCTGTATTTGTAGGTGGTGCTTTTATGGGATGGATTTTTAATGTTGCTGGTCCGGACACTGCTATGGCCCATATGCCTTGGTACGAACACCTTGTGTTGGGTGGTTTTTGTTTCGGTGCTGTATTTATGGCTACCGATCCTGTTACTTCTGCCCGTACGGAAACAGGTAAGTATATTTTCGGATTCCTTATCGGTGCTATGGCTATCATAATCCGTGTGCTTAATCCGGGATATCCCGAAGGTATGATGCTTGCTATTCTGTTGATGAATATCTTCGCACCGCTGATTGACTACTGTATCGTACAGAGCAATATCGGTCGTCGCGAGAAACGTGCTGTTAAGTCTAACAATTAAAACCGAACGAAAACAATGAATACAAATAGTAATACCTATACTATCATTTATGCTTCGGTAATGGTTGTTATCGTAGCATTCCTTCTGGCTTTTGTTTCTGCTTCTCTGAAACCGACGCAGAAAAAGAACGAAGAGTTGGATAAGATGAAACAGATTCTGGCTGCATTGAACGTTGACACAAAAGGTCAGAATGCGGAAGAGCTGTATAAAACATATGTGAAAGCAGATGAGATTCTGAACGCCAACGGAGAGGTTGTTTCCGAAAATGGTGGTTTCGCAATAGATATGGCTGCCGAAATGTCTAAGCCGGAAGCAGAGCGTCAGCTTCCGCTGTATGTGTGCGATGTGAAGGGAGAGACCAAATATGTAATTCCTTTGTCGGGAGCCGGACTTTGGGGGCCGATTTGGGGATATGTAGGTTTAAACAAAGACAAAGACACGGTTTACGGTGTGTACTTCTCTCATGCAAGTGAAACTCCTGGTTTGGGAGCTGAGATTGCAACTCCTGCTTTTCAGAAAGAGTTTGATGGCAAGAAAGTGATGAAAGACGGACAGATTGCTCTTGCTGTTGAGAAGAATGGTAAAGTTACTGACCCTGCATATCAAGTCGATGGTATTTCGGGTGGTACAATTACTTCTAAGGGTGTAGATGATATGATTAAGAACTGTCTGGGTCAGTACAATAATTTTTTAACTAATAAATAAGGAGGAACGATAGAATATGAGCCAATTATTTTCTAAAAAGAATAAAGAAGTATTCTTTGCTCCGTTGGGAGTCGACAATCCGGTTACCGTACAGGTGCTTGGTATCTGTTCGGCACTGGCGGTAACAGCCAAATTGGAGCCGGCTATCGTTATGGGCTTATCCGTGACAGTAATTACAGCGTTTGCCAATGTTGTTATTTCGTTGCTGAGAAAGACAATCCCTAACCGTATCCGTATTATTGTTCAGTTGGTAGTAGTGGCTGCATTGGTTACTATTGTGAGTGAAATATTGAAAGCATTTGCTTATGATGTAAGTGTACAGCTTTCTGTTTATGTAGGTCTGATTATTACTAACTGTATCCTGATGGGACGTCTTGAAGCTTTTGCTATGCAGAACGGTCCCTGGGAGTCATGTCTCGACGGTATAGGTAACGGACTTGGATATGCTAAGATTCTGATTATTGTAGCTTTCTTCCGTGAATTGTTGGGTTCGGGCACTTTGCTGAACTTCCGCATTATCCCGGAGTCATTCTACAAAATGGGTTACTTGAACAACGGTCTGATGTTGATGCCTCCTATGGCATTGATTATCGTTGCTTGTATCATCTGGTATCAGCGTGCGAAACATAAAGAATTACAAGAATTATGATTTATGAAGTGTGATTTATGTCGTGTACATAGTCATATCCTAATTCTAACATAATTCATAATTCATAAATTAGAAATCATAAATCAAATGGATCAATTATTAAGTTTATTCGTCCGCTCCATATTTGTGGACAATATGATATTCGCCTTCTTCCTGGGTATGTGTTCTTACCTGGCTGTGTCGAAGAATGTGAAGACTGCTGTCGGTCTGGGTATTGCGGTAACTTTCGTGTTGGTGGTTACGCTTCCTGTGAACTACTTGCTCCAGACGAAGGTGCTGGCTGCCAATGCTATCATCGAAGGTGTCGATCTTAGCTTCCTTAGCTTTATTCTCTTTATTGCCGTTATTGCCGGTATTGTGCAGTTGGTAGAAATGGTGGTAGAGCGTTTCGCTCCCTCACTGTATGCCTCTTTAGGTATCTTCCTTCCACTGATTGCTGTGAACTGTGCTATCATGGGTGCTTCACTGTTCATGCAGCAGAGAATAACAATGGACCCTGCCAATCCGCAAGCTATCACAGGTGTGGGTAGTGCGGTGGTTTATGCCTTAGGTTCCGGTATCGGTTGGTTGCTTGCAATCGTCGGTCTGGCTGCTATCCGCGAAAAGATGGCTTACTCTGATGTTCCCGCTCCGCTACGTGGTTTGGGTATTACGTTTATCACTGTAGGACTGATGGCAATGGCCTTTATGTGTTTCTCTGGATTGAAATTATAACTAAAGTAAAAAGAATAATACAATGACGTCTTTAATATTAGCGAGTATCGGAGTATTCCTTGGAGTGATTCTCCTGCTTGTCATTATACTGCTCGTTGCGAAGGGTTATCTGACTCCTTCGGGCGAGGTTACGATTACGATGAATGGCGAACAACAACTGAAGACATCTCCCGGTGGTACATTGCTGGGTACGCTGTCTGCCAACAATGTGTTCCTTTCATCGGCTTGTGGTGGTAAAGGTTCTTGCGGACAATGCCGCTGTCAGGTGCTCGAAGGAGGAGGAGAGATTCTTCCTACTGAAACCGGATTCTTTTCTCGTAAACAGCAAGCTGATCACTGGCGTCTGGGTTGCCAGGTAAAAGTGAAACAGGATATGTCTATTAAGATTGACGAGTCAATCCTGGGAGTGAAAGAGTGGGAGTGCGAGGTTATCTCAAACAAGAATGTAGCAACTTTTATCAAAGAGTTTATCGTAGCTCTGCCGAAGGGCGAACACATGGACTTTGTTCCGGGTTCTTATGCACAGATCAAGATTCCTAAATTTTCAATGGATTATAATAAAGACATTGATAAAAGTCTGATCGGTGACGAATATCTGCCGGCTTGGGAAAAGTTTGGTCTCATGGGACTCAAGTGCAAGAATGATGAAGAGACCATTCGTGCTTACTCTATGGCCAATTATCCGGCTGAAGGTGACCGTATCATGTTGACTGTACGTATTGCTACACCTCCTTTCAAACCGAAAGATCAAGGCCCTGGATTTATGGATGTAATGCCGGGTATCGCTTCTTCTTATATCTTCACACTGAAACCCGGTGACAAGGTAATCATGAGTGGTCCTTACGGAGACTTCCATCCGATATTCGATTCTAAGAATGAAATGATGTGGATTGGTGGTGGTGCCGGTATGGCTCCGTTGCGTGCACAAATCATGCACCTGACCAAGACACTGCATACAACAGATCGTATCATGAACTATTTCTACGGTGCACGTGCATTGAATGAAGTGTTCTATCTGGAAGACTTCCTGCAGATTGAAAAGGACTTCCCGAACTTCAAGTTCCATTTAGCTCTTGACCGTCCGGACCCTGCAGCAGATGCAGCGGGTGTTAGCTATACAGCAGGTTTTGTTCATGAAGTAATTTATGAAACTTACCTGAAGAACCACGAAGCACCTGAAGATATTGAATACTACATGTGTGGTCCTGGCCCGATGTCTAAAGCCGTTGAGAAGATGCTTGATAGCCTGGGTGTACCGGCTAAGAATCTGATGTTTGATAATTTCGGAGCATAAGGAAAGCGCTGAAATTTACGATTAGACGATTTACAATTTACGATTGGAGTTAGTTATAGCTATTGATTTTAAGGAATCATAGTAAACTTTAATCGTAAATCGTAAATCGTCTAATCGTAAATCTCCCTATCTTTGTGCCATTATGATACAAAAGAACGAATTAATACAAACTGCGCTGCGCAATCTGAAGATTGAAGCGCTGAATCCTATGCAAGAAGCTGCGCTGGATGCTGCTTCCGAAGAAAAAGACGTAATATTGCTTTCACCTACCGGATCGGGTAAGACACTCGCTTTTCTGTTACCTCTGCTTTTATCCTTGAAACCGGATGACAATACAATACAAGTACTGATTCTCGTTCCTTCGCGGGAACTGGCCTTACAGATAGACTCTGTATTCAAAACCATGAATACCTCTTGGAAGACTTGCTGCTGCTATGGTGGTCACCCTATCAGTGAAGAGAAAAAGAGCATTCAAGGTAATCACCCTGCAATCATCATCGGTACGCCGGGACGTATAACAGATCACCTTGCCAAAGGGAATTTCAATCCTGATACAATCCGTACACTTATTATTGACGAGTTTGATAAATCTCTCGAATTCGGTTTCCATGATGAAATGGCTGAGATTATCACTCAACTGCCCGGACTAAAGAAACGGGTACTACTCTCTGCAACGGATGCCGAAGAAATTCCACGGTTCACCGGACTGAACCGTACTATTAAACTGAATTTTCTATCAGATATCCTTGCAGAAGCACCGCGACTGACCTTAATGAAAGTCATCTCTCCGGTAAAAGACAAGATTGACACACTTTATAAGTTGCTTTGTACCTTGGGAAGTAGTTCCAGTATTGTTTTTTGTAATCATCGGGATGCGGTGGACCGTGTGAGTGCATTGCTTGCTGAAAAGGGTATGTACAACGAACGTTTTCATGGTGGTATGGAGCAGCCCGACCGTGAACGTGCACTTTATAAATTCCGTAATGGAAGCTGCCATGTACTTGTTTCCACTGATCTTGCTGCCCGCGGACTGGATATTCCGGAAGTAGAGCATATTATTCACTATCATATGCCTGTGAACGAAGAAGCCTTTACCCATCGAAACGGACGTACTGCTCGTTGGGATGCTACCGGAACCTCTTATCTCATTCTGAGCTCAGAAGAAAAAACACCGGAATATATTCCTACGGCTATCGAAATATATGAACTTCCGGAACAAGCTCCGCGTCCTTCAAAGCCGCTTTGGGTTACCTTATATATAGGTAAAGGAAAAAAAGATAAACTAAGTCGTATAGACATTGCCGGATTCTTGTATAAGAAAGGAAATCTTTCTCGTGAAGATGTGGGGGCAATTGATGTAAAAGAGCATTATGCTTTCGTTGCTATTCGCCGGGGAAAGGTGAAACAGTTACTGACTCTTATCCGGGGAGAAAAGATAAAAGGAATGAAAACCGTTATTGAAGAAGCTGATTAATTATCAGTTCACCGCAGAGGACACGGAGAGCACAGAGATATTATTTTCTCTGATGAAACGCGGATGATCGCAGATAAACGCTGATTAAAAAACTGTAGTTCTTTATTTTATTGTTATATCCTTTTGTGGGAATCAGAGATCATCCGCGTTTTATCAAAGAACTAAAACTCCGTGCCCTCTGCGACCTCTGTGGTGAAATACCGTATTAAACATGAATATCCTTCGGGGGATATTTTCCCTTTCTTTCATATCATAAATATTCGTTTTATATCCTTTTTACTTTCAGTCTTTAAGTAAAAATTATCCAATACTATTACTTTATTCTTTATGTTCACTCTTGATATCTATACATGACAAAATGGTGCATATATCCTGCATAAACCAATAAAAAGTAAGATAAATCAGCAAACCGAATGTGATTTTATAATGAAAGATTTGTTTTACGGAAATAATTCCGTAATTTCGCAATGTCAAAAGACACAAAGTAACGAAATGTTAAACCAAAAACAAACTTCAAATGAAAAAGCATAATTTCAATGCAGGACCTTCTATTCTTCCGCGTGAGGTGATTGAGGATACAGCGAAGGCTATTTTAGATTTCAATGGTTCCGGTCTCTCACTGATGGAAATAAGCCACCGCGCTAAGGACTTTCAACCTGTGGTTGATGAAGCCGTAGCACTATTCAAGGAATTACTCAACATCCCCGAAGGGTATTCGGTATTGTTCTTGGGTGGTGGTGCCAGTATGGAGTTCTGCATGGTACCTTACAATTTCCTTGAGAAAAAAGCTGCTTATTTGAATACTGGCGTATGGGCCAAGAAAGCAATGAAAGAGGCCAAAGCTTTTGGTGAAGTTGTAGAAGTTGCCTCTTCTGCCGAAGCTACCTATACATATATTCCGAAAGATTATACAGTTCCGGCTGATGCTGACTATTTCCACATTACTACTAATAATACTATTTATGGTACCGAATTGAAAGAAGATCTCAATTCTCCGGTTCCGATGGTTGCCGATATGTCTTCCGATATATTCTCTCGTCCTATCGACGTATCAAAATATATCTGTATTTATGGTGGTGCACAAAAGAATCTGGCACCTGCGGGTGTTACTTTTGTAATTGTGAAGAATGATGCATTAGGCAAAGTTTCACGATATATTCCTTCTATGCTGAATTATCAGACACATGTTGATAATGGCTCTATGTTCAACACTCCTCCGGTAGTGCCTATCTATGCTGCACTGCAAACATTGCGTTGGATCAAAGCACAGGGTGGTGTGAAAGAAATGGAACGTCGTGCAACCGAAAAAGCCAATATGCTGTATGCTGAAATCGACCGTAATAAGATGTTCGTAGGAACTGCTGTTAAAGAAGATCGTTCACGTATGAACATCTGCTTCGTAATGGCTCCTGAATACAAAGATCTGGAAGCTGACTTCATGAAGTTCGCTACTGAAAGAGGTATGGTAGGTATTAAGGGACACCGTTCTGTAGGTGGTTTCCGCGCGTCATGCTACAATGCTCTGCCTAAAGAAAGCGTACAGGCATTGATTGACTGCATGCAGGAATTTGAGAAACTTCATTAATATTCTCACTACAGAGTATCGCAGAGTTTCACAGAGTTTTCTGTTTTAAGCAGTCTCCTCTATGAAACTCTGTGTCAGTTTGTAGTGAATCGTTTTTTTATAATTATATACATCGAATCATGAAAGTACTTATCGCTACCGATAAACCGTTTGCTAAAGTAGCTGTGGACGGTATTCGCAAAGAAATCGAAGCAGCCGGATACGAGCTTGCTTTACTTGAAAAATATACAGAAAAGGCACAATTATTGGATGCAGTAAAAGATGCCAATGCAATCATTATACGCAGTGACATTATAGATGCCGAAGTGCTGGATGCTGCCAAAGAACTGAAAATTGTGGTACGCGCTGGAGCCGGTTATGACAACGTAGACCTTGCTGCTGCAACTGCACACGGGGTATGTGTAATGAACACTCCGGGACAGAATTCCAACGCGGTAGCCGAACTTGTTTTCGGATTGTTGGTATATGCAGTTCGTAATTTCTATAATGGAACATCAGGAACTGAACTGATGGGTAAGAAACTGGGTATTCATGCTTACGGAAACGTAGGTCGCAATGTAGCACGTGTGGCTAAAGGTTTCGGTATGGAAATCTATGCTTATGACGCATTCTGCCCGAAAGAAGTAATCGAGAAAGATGGTGTGAAAGCGGTTGATTCTGCCGAAGAACTTTACAAAACCTGTAATGTTGTCTCTCTGCATATTCCTGCTACTGCCGAAACGAAGAACTCCATCAACTATGCTTTATTGAAGGATATGCCTAAAGGAGCTATTTTGGTAAATACTGCACGTAAGGAAGTTATCAATGAAGACGAACTTATCCAGCTGATGGAAGATCGTCCCGACTTCAAATATATCACCGATATTATGCCTGCTGCTAATGCTAAGTTCACCGAACTTTTTGCCGGACGTTATTTCTCTACTCCTAAGAAAATGGGTGCACAAACGGCTGAAGCCAATATCAATGCCGGCATTGCTGCTGCACAACAGATCGTTGGTTTCCTGAAAGACGGTTGCGAAAAGTTCCGCGTAAATAAGTAATAAGACTTATGGCTACAATTAAACCATTTAAAGGTATTCGTCCTCCACAAGAATTAGTGGAGCAAGTTGCCTCGCGTCCTTACGATGTACTTAATTCAGAAGAAGCACGTGCAGAAGCTGGTGAAAATGAGAAATCACTCTACCATATAATTAAGCCTGAAATAGATTTTCCTGTAGGTACGGATGAGCATGACGAGAAGGTGTACATCAAAGCTGCCGATAACTTTAAACTGTTTCAAGACAAAGGCTGGCTGGTGCAGGATGATAAAGAAAACTATTACATCTATGCTCAGACAATGAATGGTAAGACACAATACGGACTTGTTGTGGGTGCTTATGTGCCTGATTATATGAATGGTATTATCAAGAAGCATGAACTGACCCGTCGTGACAAAGAAGAAGATCGCATGAAACATGTCCGCGTGAACAATGCCAACATTGAACCGGTATTCTTTGCATATCCTGATAATGCGAAGCTGGACGCCATTGTCAAGAAATATACTGCTCAGAATCCTGTATACGATTTTATAGCTCCGGGTGATGGTTTCGGACATACTTTCTGGATTATAGACCAGGCAGAGGATATCGCTTCTGTCACAGCTGAGTTTGCTAAAATGCCTGCACTCTATATTGCTGACGGACATCACCGTTCTGCCGCTGCCGCGCTTGTAGGTGCTGAGAAGGCAAAACAAAATCCGAATCATCGTGGAGATGAAGAGTATAACTATTTCATGGCGGTATGTTTTCCTGCCAATCAATTGACTATTATTGATTATAACCGTGTGGTTAAAGATCTCAATGGTTTGACTCCTGCACAGTTCCTTACTGCGCTCGAAAAGAATTTCGTTGTAGAAGAAAAAGGTACGGAGATTTACAAACCGAATGCACTGCATAATTTTGCCCTCTATCTGGATGGTAAATGGTACAGTCTTACAGCGAAGGCCGGAACGTATGATGATAACGATCCGATAGGTGTATTGGATGTTACTATCTCTTCCAACTTGATTCTGGATGAAATTTTAGGTATTAAAGACCTTCGTTCGGATAAGCGTATCGACTTTGTAGGTGGTATCCGTGGTCTGGGAGAATTGAGTAAACGTGTAGATAGCGGTGAAATGAAAGTAGCTTTGGCACTTTATCCTGTTTCAATGAAACAATTGATGGATATTGCTGATACTGGCAATATCATGCCGCCGAAGACTACTTGGTTCGAACCGAAACTTCGTTCGGGGCTGGTGATTCATAAACTTAGTTAGTTGAAAATGGAAAGTTGAAAATTAACTGTATAATACGCTGCATAGTAATTTTTAATTTTCAACTTTCCATTTTTAATTCTAAAAGCATGGAAGATACATACAAAACCATTACTGAACCCTCCGAAGGTATTTATACCGAAAAGCGTAGCAAGTTTATTGCTATTGCATTGCCTGTGCGTACACACGAAGAAATAAAAGCACATCTCGAAACGTATCAGAAGAAATATTACGATGCACGTCATGTATGCTATGCCTATATGTTGGGACATGAACGAACAGATTTTCGTGCGAATGATAACGGTGAGCCTTCCGGTACAGCCGGAAAACCTATATTAGGACAGATCAATTCTAATGAACTGACTGATATACTTATTATTGTAGTTCGTTATTTTGGTGGAATCAAGCTGGGAACAAGCGGATTGATCGTAGCTTATAAAGCTGCTGCCGCCGAAGCCATTGCCACGGCTACCATTGTAGAAAAAACGGTAGATGATGAGGTGACTGTGCTTTTTGAATATCCTTTTATGAATGATGTGATGCGTATTGTGAAAGAAGAAGAACCTGAAATTTTGCGACAGTCCTATGACATGGATTGTAGTATGACGCTTCGTATTCGTCGTTCTATGATGCCTCGTCTGAGGGCACGCCTGGAAAAAGTAGAGACTGCACGTATCCTTGAGGAAGAATAACACGTTGATGGAACAGAAAAATTGAATGCGTGTCTCTTCGGGTAGATATTCCGTTGATACACGCACTGGAGTTTATAAAAGACGCATTTGTGTAGCCTTATTCGTTGTCCTTTTCAAAATTTATTTTACGATGTGTTCCGTCGCAAAATGGTTTGTTTTTAGAGTGGCCGCAACGACACAAAGCGTTTGTTCCTTGCAAAATACTCTCTTTCCCTTCTTTGTTAATCATCTTAAATTCACCTTTGATGATGTAGGGCCCGGCAGGGACTTCCGTGATACTAATCAGATTTTCATTTTTATCCATAATTTTATTTTTTAAGTAGTCAACTCTATTTATATAACATTTGGAATTGGAAATAGTTTTTTCTGTCCACCATTTGTTTTATCAGATTTCCTTATCTTTGCACACAATGATACGAAATGTGATAATGAAAGCTCTGTATCTCGGTTTGTTTTTGATTGGAAGCCATTTGCCTTCTATTCAGGCTCAGGAAGTGGCTCCCAACGATATTCCTTTACCCTGGTATTCGCAGAAGATCAGCGGATGTCCTTATGCGCATTGCTCGCTGGCATCCTCATTGATGGTATTTGATTATTATAAAGGGATGACCGTAGATAGTTGCCGTTCGGCAGCAGAAGCCGAAGCAAAGCTCGTAGAGTATCAGAAGAACTATTTTTTGAAGAAACGTGCTCCTTTCAAGCGGCATACATCCATAGGACAGGGTGGCTATTATTCTTTTGAAATAGATTCGTTGACACGGTATTATGAACATATGGTGAGTGCTGAGCATTTTATGAATAAAGACTACCGGGCGCTGAAAGCATATATTGATCAGGGTATTCCAGTACTGATAAATGTGAGGCATCGCGGTTCGTCTCATGGGTTGATGCAACCGGGTAGTCACCGTCATTGGATGGTGCTTCGCGGTATAAATGATACTCATGTATGGATCAATGATCCCGGGCGTTCGGCTATGATGCGGAGTAAGGGTGAAAATCAATGTTTCCCAATAAAGCGGGAACGGGGCAATCCGGCCTGGTTTGATGGTTGCTGGACAGGGAGATATATTGTGATAACTCCACGTATTCCACTGGCTATAGCACGTGCCGGAAAATTACCACCTGTGGAGAAAGAGATAGAGATACAGCGTCCGTTGATCCCTTGGCAGGAACTACCCGAAATGATTAATCTGTAAAACAAATATATTAAATATGGCATTTGAAGCAACAAAAAGAGAATGGAGTGAACTGTATGCTTTTTTCCGTTTGCTGGCAGACGGAAAAGTTTCGTTGGGTACGCCGCAAGCAAAAAAAGACGATACACAGTGCTGGCCTGTAGCAATGGTACAGCGCGAAGAGCATGATGGTACGCGCCGCTATTATATTGAGAAAGAGGAAATTCATATTGTAAGTGAAACAGTGGATAAGCGAATGCCACGGGAAGACTTTGCCACAGTGGCCGGATTAATTCTCGATGCAGTCAAGTCCTCGTCAGAAAATGATGTGACTTCGCCTGATGGGGTAGAAGAGTTCCTGGATGAAGCAGGTATCTTTGATCTTGAAGCAAAAACGGATGATCGTACGGACTTTTCTGTTGCCTTCTGGCATCCTGAGGCTCCATTGACAGGATTCAATGTTCGTTCACGTCTTAGTGCCATGAATCCTTTGCTTGATGGCGGACGAACTGCCAATCTGAAATTGGAGCAGATAGGTGTTAAGTTTGCCGTACCTACTGTGAATAAAATAAATGCATTGGAAGAGTCGCCTACAGAAGTGGCAGAGCGTATGATGATGATAGAACGCCTGGGCGGTGTATTAAAGTATTCTGATGTGGCAGACCGTGTGTTTCGTTGCAACCTGTTGATGATAGATTTGCACTTTCCGCGTGTTCTGGCAGAGATGGTACGTATTATGCATTTGGATGGCATCACACGTATCAGTGAATTAACGGAGGAGATAAAACGAATCAATCCGTTGAAGATTAAGGATGAACTGATCAATAAACATGGTTTTTATGAATTTAAAATGAAGCAGTTCCTGCTTGCTCTGGCATTGGGGATGCGTCCGGCAAAGATTTATAACGGGACGGATTCTGCAGTGGAAGGAATTTTGCTGATAGATGGAAACGGAGAGGTGCTTTGTTATCATAAAGTGGAGAAAAAGGCATTTGAAGATTTTCTCTATCTGAATACCCGTTTAGAGAAAGGATCTGTGGATAAAGATAAGTACGGCTTCCTGGAGCGGGAGAATGGGGTATATTACTTTAAGTTGAATGTGAAGATTGGGCTGGTTAAAAGATGATGAGGTATGATATATTGCAGTGTAACCAATTCATCATTTAATTTCTAACAAATAAAAATTAAAACACTATTCATCATGAAAACAAATGAAGTATTAGAAAATATCAAAGCACGTCGCAGCGTGCGTGCTTATACTACTCAACAGGTAGCTGAAGAAGATTTACTGACTATTCTTGAAGCTGCCACATATGCTCCGAGTGGCATGCATCTTGAAACCTGGCATTTCACAGCTATACAAAATACAGAGAAACTCGAAGAATTAAATGCCCGTATCAAAGGTGCATTTGCCAAAAGTGAGGATAAACATTTGCAGGAGCGCGGACATAGCCAGACGTATTGCTGTTATTATCATGCACCAACGCTTGTAATTGTTTCTAATGAACCGACACAATGGTGGGCAGGTATGGATTGTGCCTGTGCTATTGAGAATATGTTTCTTGCTGCCCGTTCTCTGGGCATTGGTTCTTGCTGGATCAACCAGCTGGGGACAACATGCGATGACCCCGAAGTACGTGAATTTATCACTTCTCTCGGTGTCCCCAAAAATCACAAAGTATACGGTTGTGTAGCCTTAGGATATCCTGATCCTTCTATTCCAATGAAAGAAAAGAAAGTAAAGGCGGGAACGATAACCGTTGTTTAGTTGAAAATTGAAAGTTGAAAGTTGAAAATTACTATGCAGCGTGACAGCGCAGCTAATTTTCAACTTTCAACTTTCAATTTTCAACTAAACGAACCGTACCTTGTTGGCAACAGCTTTCTGTCTCCCAATGTATTATCTACGCGCGCCACATTTACCCAGAATTTGTTTTCACGTACGCTTTCTATCGGGTAGGCAGCTTTTTCACGTGTATAGCTGTGTTCCCAGTGGTCGTTTACGATCTCGTATTCCGGATGCGGAGCATTTATTAGTACGTTATCTTCCGCGTTTGCTTCGCCATTTTTCACTTCCTGGATTTCTTTCCATATCGTTTGCATCACGGTTACAAAATTATCCAGTTCCCACAAACTTTCACTTTCTGTGGGTTCAATCATCAGTGTTCCGTGAACAGGGAAGGAGAGAGTAGGAGCGTGATATCCATAATCCATAAGACGTTTTGCAATGTCGTTCTCGCTGATTCCTGTATCCTCGTGTACTTTGCGGCATTCCAGAATCATTTCGTGTCCTACGAAACCATTAGCTCCGCGATATACGATGCCATACGTGTCTTTCAGGCAGGCAGCCAGATAATTGGCGTTGAGGATAGCGGCTTTTGTTGCCATAGTCAAACCTTCGGTGCCCATCATGCGGATATAGCCGTATGTGATAGGTAGTATTCCTGCACTACCAAAAGGAGCAGCAGATACTTCATTTATCGGATTACCAAACAATCCGTGACCCGGGAGGAATGGTATCAGGTGCTCGGCTACACAAATCGGACCTACACCGGGGCCACCACCACCATGGGGAGATGCAAAGGTCTTATGCAGATTCAGATGGCAGACATCTGCGCCAATAAAGCCTGGGTTGGTTAGTCCTACCTGAGCATTCATATTTGCACCGTCCATATACACCTGTGCACCACAGGCGTGGATAATATCGCAGATCTCTACGATTTCTGTTTCAAAAATGCCATGTGTAGACGGGTATGTAATCATCAGGGCGGCTAACTCTTCTTTGTTTTCTTCTGCCTTGGCACGAAGATCACTCATTTCTACATTACCATGTTCGTCACAAGCACAAGTGATTGTGGTGAAACCTGCCTGTATAGCCGATGCAGGATTCGTACCATGCGCCGATGCGGGTATCAGAATCTTATTGCGATGTCCCTGACCAATACTTTCGAGATAACTGCGAATTACACGAAGACCTGTATATTCACCTGCTGCACCGGAGTTCGGTTGCAAGCTGACACCGGCAAATCCGGTAATTATTTTCAGCTCATCACTCAGGTTTTCTATTAATTTACGATATCCTTCAGCCTGGTCTTCGGGTACTAACGGATGCATGCACAGAAGGTCCGGACGACTCAGTGGTAACATTTCGGCGGCAGCATTCAGCTTCATGGTACACGAACCCAGCGGGATCATAGATTGGGCAAGCGAGATATCCTTGCGGTCCAGTCTCTTGATGTAACGCATCATTTCCGTTTCCGTATGGTATTTATTGAATACTTCGTGGGTAAGGAATGCACTCTGGCGTTTCAGTTCTTTAGAGAATGTATCGGCATCGGGGATTTCAGTAATCTTCTGATAATCCTTCTCAGCAGCAATAGCGAAGATAGAAAGCAGCATATTGGCAGCAGAAATGTCTGTGGTTTCGTCAATGCTGAAACCAACGTCACCATTGTCGAAATAACGTAGATTCACCTCTTTACTGAGTGCGATGGTACGTACTTGCGGTGCCGAAACATTGTCGGGCAATATGAAACGGAGCGTGTCGAAATAATATTTGTTCACCTGTTTATATCCCAATTTGCTGATCTCTTTTTCAAGGAAAGCACTGATACTGTGGATACGTGATGCAATATCCGTGATGCCTTGTTGACCATGATAAACAGCATAGAATCCTACCATTGTAGCCAGTAATGCCTGGGCAGTACAGATGTTGGAAGTAGCTTTTTCACGTTTGATATGTTGCTCACGGGTTTGCAAAGCCATGCGATAACACATCTTTCCATATTTATCCTTTGACCAGCCAATGATGCGTCCCGGCATGTTGCGTTTAAATTCGTCGCGGGTAGCAAAATAGGCTGCTGAAGGACCACCATAGAACATCGGTGTTCCCAGCCTTTGCGTTGTACCGAATACAATGTCTGCTCCCCATTCACCCGGAGGTACGATGAGTGCAAGACTCAACAGATCGGCAGCTACAGCTACTTTACAATCAGCCTCGTGTGCCTTTTCCGTGAAACTGCGATAATCTTCAATACTTCCGTCCGAATTGGGATATTGGAGGATGCAGGCGAATACTTCCGGAGTCGGTTCAAATTCCTGATACTTGCCTACACGTAGTTCAATGCCTTGCGGTATGGCACGTGTATTCATCACAGCTAGCGTTTGTGGAAAAATATTCTCATCAACGAATACAACATTAGCTCCCGACTTTTGCTTATCGCGCGGGCGCAGTCCGTACATCATCGTAACTGCTTCTGCGGCGGCGGTGGCTTCGTCCAGTAAGGAACAGTTAGCTAATGGCATAGCTGTAAGATCGCAAACGGCTGTTTGGAAATTCATTAATGCTTCTAGGCGTCCTTGTGATACTTCTGCCTGGTAAGGTGTGTAAGAGGTGTACCATACAGGATTCTCGAACACATTTCTCTGAATTACGGCAGGGGTGATGGTATTATACCAGCCCATTCCGATATAAGTGGTGAATAGTTTATTCTGACCAGCCAGTTCGGCAATGTGCTTGCTGAATTCATATTCGGTCATAGCCGGAGGCAATGCCAATGGTTCTTTGAGCCGGATATTGGCCGGTATTGTTTTATCAATCAGTTCATCAAGGGTGCTTATGCCTATCTTGCGGAGCATCACTTCAATGTCTTTTTCGCTGACACCTATATGGCGGCTGGCGAATGAATCGGTTTTCATGTTAATTAGTTTTTAAGTTGCTCAAATGGATTGTATAATCGCTTGGCGTAGATTCTCCGTATGCGAAACAGTTATCGGAAGAATGGATTTTCCGCTTTCTCCATACCGATGGTCGTTGGTGCTCCGTGTCCCGGATAAACCACAGTTTCGTTGGGAAGAATGAACAGACGGCTACAGATGTGTTCTTTCAGTTCATCAAAGTTACCTCCCGTTAAATCGGCACGTCCGATGCTGCCTTGAAAAAGTACATCTCCGGAGAACATACAGTTCTCTGCTTTACAATAATATACAAGGCTTCCCGGAGAGTGTCCCGGTACGTGAATTGCTTCTAACGATATATTTCCGAAGGTGATTATATCTCCATCATGCAGGTATTTTCCCAGTGGCACAGGAGCTTCCTGTAGTTGGAAACCAAACATACGGCTCTGCTTCGGAGCTTCTTCAATCCAGTATTCATCCGCTTGGCTGGCTTCTGCAGAAAGGCCGAATTCTTTCAGCATGAACGGATTTCCAAAGATGTGGTCCAGATGCAGGTGTGTATTCAGCAAATGTTTCACTGTTAACCCATTGGTGTTGATGAAGTTTTTCAATGCTTGTTTCTCTTCATCATAAAAGCAGCCTGGGTCTATGACGACTGCTTCTTTTGTTTCATCCCATAATACATAACAATTTACGGGAAACATATTAAATTCAAATCTCTTTATTTTCATGATTATTTGACGTTACGTATCTATCTATTTATACGGTCACATATACCACTTTCTTTGTCTGGAAGAATTCTTCCTTAAAATCTTCATTTAAGCTGTGTAAGGTGGTTTTATGCTTGAACGGCATTGCTTCATGTTCAAGTTCTCCACCTTTAAGACAGATTAAACCATTCGGCAATACATTTTGTTGCCGGGGTGAGATGTTCTTTTTGATGATTTTAACTAAATCTGCCAACGGCATAACAGCACGGCTCACTACAAAGTCGAATAACTGTTTTTCCTCTTCGGCACGTGCATGGCGGAAGGTTACATTTTTCAGCCCGATGGCATTGGCTACTTCAGTAGCTACGCGCACCTTTTTCCCGATACTGTCTACCAGATGAAACTTTACATCAGGAAAAAGTATAGCTAACGGAATACCCGGGAAACCGCCGCCCGTACCCAAGTCCATAATGCTGGTACCGGGACGAAACCGGATCACTTTGGCAATGCCCAGTGAATGCAGTACATGATGTTCGTACAAGTTTTCGATGTCCTTGCGCGAGATGACATTGATTTTGGCATTCCAGTCGATGTATAAGTCGTATAGAGCTGCAAATTGCCTGCGCTGTTCTTCCGTGAGGTCAGGAAAATATTTTAGTATGATTTCCACTGCTTTATTTAATGTATGAGTTATATTTTTAATTTTTCAGTTCACCAATAACCGGATTGCTACCTAACATATGCTCCAGCATTTGAAAAGGCAGGGATACTACAACCGGTCCCATTGCGTAGGGAGTGATATCGTACACATTGTAGTAGAAAGTAACTCCGTCTTTGTTAAGATAGAAGTTTTCTGTAGCTGCTATTTCACCGGTTGACCCATAGCCCATATCTTCCAGTTCGGCACGTGTCTTGGCTCCGTTATCTGCCATAAGCTGATTCCATATAAGATCGGTCAGTGACTCCTGATAATCTCCAACAAAAATATCGTCCAGACGTAACGGACGCATCAGACCGAGGTCGAAGTTAAGATAAGTAGTCATGTAGATGCCATGCGCCCCACCTGTATATTCATTGTAGTTAATGCGATATACAAGCAAATTCTTTTCATAGAGCTGTACATGGCTTTCGATTCCTTTGTAATAAGAATACCATGCGCCTACGGATGATTCATTTTCTTTATCTTTTTCATCTTCCAGATACATCGGTTCCAAATCGCGACGATACTCACTGATGTATGTTTCTGTATATTGCTTTACCACTTCCTGAGGTTTCTCTCCCATGTATTTATCGCCGAAACAAGCAGCAATGAAATATTTATCCAACGTATCTTTCAACAATTCGTCAGATGATTTGGAAGGATAGGCAAAGTTTATCAGCAGGTTACAGGCTGGTTTGGATGTATCTCCAAAAAGATGTACCGTCTTGTTCACCTGTATACTATCGAATTCCAGCGAACCGGTATCTTTTTTCATCTTGTCACCACAAGAAAATAAAAAGCCGCTTGCCGCAAGTATAACTGCAAGTAGGCTGACATATTGTTTTTTCATAAGGGCTTTTTCTTTAAATTCAACATTTGTTAGGTTATTCCCTATCGACAAATATAGAACATATTAACGAATAGAACGAATAAAAAAGAAAAAAATAATGTGCTGAAACGGTTAAATCTCCCTATCTTTGTACCGGATTTATGAAGAGACTTCGATACATACTGCTTGCTATGCTCTCCCTGTTGATTATTTACGCCGGGGTAGGAGTCTCTGTTGTTCATTACTGCTGTGCCGGTTGCGAAACTGCGCAGACTTGTTGCACCAGTGGTTGCCCTAAATGTAATAAAGCTCACCATCAGTCAGATAAATCATGCAAAGACGAAGGTTGTACGGCTACTATCTATAAAGTAGATTTGATGAAACATTCGTGCGAAGCCTCTGTTGTTGCGCCCGTAATACAACTTATCTGTGAATTATTACCGGACTTTCAGTGCCTTCCACCTTCTGATAAATGGCAGGAAGTATCTTATGCTGTCCCTCCGCATCCTGTCAGTTCGCGGTACTATCTGACTCTTTATTCAACTCTTCTTATTTAGCCAAAAGTATATAAGAAAGGTATGTGTGTTGGTAGTGTTTCATAGTACTGCTTTCACTATTCCTTGCGTTTGCATCTTTAGGCTTCAGAATGCAAAACATCCCCATGTTCTTTATGAAAACATCCCCATGTTGTGTACTAAAACATCCGGGTGTTTTGTACAACAACATCCGGATGTTCTGATTCCTTATCTCATATGTTATACAGATAAGATATTGGTAAACAGAATATAAAGAAGCCTGTAAATATACGAATACAGAATGTACTTTTCATGCAACCATGTTGCACAGGTTATTTTGTAAATTTGCACCACGAAATGAATTAATTTATATGAAATATATATTTTTATTATTTACTCTCTTCACTTTCCATACTTTACAGGCACAGGTGACGGGAATTGTAAAAGACAACACCGGGAAACCCATTCCCGGTGCCAATGTGTTTTGGATGAATACTACAAACGGTGTGACAACTACCGAAGAGGGTCGGTTCTCTATTTCCAAACCATCTAAAAGCCATATGCTTGTCGTTAGCTTTATCGGTTTTGAGAATGACACAATTCATGTCAGCAGTAAGAATCAGGAACTTGATATTGTTCTTCACGAAGGTGTTGAATTAGGTGAGGTGAACATTGTAAGCCGGAAACTCGGTACGATGAAATTGCGAAACAGTGTGATGAATGAAGATATCATCAGTAGTGCCGAGCTGACACGTGCCGCCTGTTGTAATCTTGGCGAAAGCTTTGTTACTAATCCCTCGGTAGATGTCAGTTATTCGGATGCTGCAACAGGAGCCAAACAGATAAAGTTATTAGGACTTTCGGGTATGTATGTACAGATGATGACGGAAAATATTCCTAATTACAGGGGAGCTGCTGCACCCTACGGTCTGGGATATGTACCCGGTCCGTGGATGCAGAGTATCCAGGTAAGTAAAGGTAGCTCTTCGGTAAAAAATGGCTATGAGTCTATCACCGGGCAGATCAATGTAGAGTTCAAGAAACCTCAGCTCCCGGAAGCGGACTGGGTATCGGCCAATCTGTTTGCCAGTAGTACAAGCCGTTATGAAGCCAATGCTGATGCAACGATAAAACTCTCGAAACGGTGGAGTACTTCACTGCTGGTACATTATGAAAATGAAACAAAAGCACATGATGCAAATGATGATGGCTTTGCCGATATTCCCCGGGTAGAGCAGTATAATTTGTGGAACCGTTGGGCGTATATGGGCGATCACTATGTCTTTCAGGCAGGTATCAAGGGATTATCTGAACGTCGTAACAGCGGGCAGGTCAGTCATGGGAAAGAGCCGGCACATGATCTTTATGAAATAGGTATTAAAACGGATCGTTACGAAGCTTTCACCAAGAATGCTTATATATTTAATAAGGAGAAGAATACCAATCTTGCCCTTATCCTCCAAGGGACGATTCACAATCAGGATGCTACCTATGGTCTTAAACTCTATGATGTGGATCAGAGTAATGTGTATGCCTCTCTACTTTTTGAGACGGAGTTCAGTAAGCAACACAGCCTTTCTACCGGATTGAGTTTCAATTATGATGGATATAATCAGCATTATCGCCTGACCAATGATGCAGAGCAGAGATTGACAAAGGCTTTGGTAAAAGAATCTGTTCCCGGAGCATATATTCAGTACACATTTAATTTGAATGATAAATTGATGCTCATGGGTGGACTTCGCGGAGATCATAGCAGTAAATATGGTTTCTTTGTAACTCCCCGTGCGCACATCAAATATAATCCGAATGAGTATGTCCATTTCCGTCTCTCAGCAGGAAAAGGGTATCGCACCAATCATGTACTGGCAGAGAACAATTATCTGCTTGCCAGCAGCAGGAAGGTAAAGATAGCTGATCATCTTAATCAGGAAGAAGCCTGGAATTATGGAGCAAGTGTTTCAACCTATATTCCTTTATTTGGTAAGACTTTGAATATTAATGCGGAATATTATTACACTGATTTCCTGAAACAGGTTGTTGTGGATATGGATACAGCCCCCCATGAAGTGTCATTCTACAATCTGGACGGACGTTCTTACTCACAGGTGCTGCAATTGGAAGCGAACTATCCGCTTTTCAAGGGTTTCACCCTGACGGCCGCTTATCGTCTGACAGATGCAAAGACAACTTATAACGGGAAGTTATTGGAGAAACCTCTGACCAGTAAGTATAAAGGACTTTTGACGGCCTCTTATCAGACGCCACTTGGATTGTGGCAATTTGATGCAACGTTGCAGTTGAACGGTGGGGGAAGGATGCCGAATCCATATACACTTGCTGATGGTAGTCCGTCATGGGAGGCGCGCTATGGCAGCTTTGAGCAGCTGAGTGCGCAAGTAACGCGTTATTTCCGCCGCTGGTCTGTCTATGTGGGTGGGGAGAACCTGACAAACTTTAAACAAAAGAATCCGATTATAGATGCCGCTAATCCATGGGGAGAAAATTTTGATTCGACCATGATATGGGGGCCAATGCATGGAGCAAAGGCGTATATAGGGGTTCGTTTTAATTTACCGAGAATTTAAAATAAGAATTTAGGAGTTAGTAGCTGGGAGTTAGAATCCTTTCGGCATAAAAGTCCCCCAAAACGCTGCATAGATTCTAACTACCAACTACTAAATTCCAACTACTAATTATGAGTTTATGAAAACAAGAAGAATGGTAGCTGCTCTGGCAGTAGCTTTATTGAGTGTGACAGCCGTTATGGCGAAAGATATCCGTACGGCAGTGTTCAAAGTATCGCAGATGCATTGTGAAAATTGTGAACGAAAAGTGAAAGATAACATCAAGTTTGAGAAGGGAGTAAAAGAGTTTTCTACAGACTTGAAAACGAAAACCGTTTCTATCACTTATGACGCTGACAAGACAAATGTAGAGAAACTGAAAGCCGGATTTAAGAAGTTTAATTATGAAGCTGAGTTTGTGAAAGAAGCAAAGCAGGCAGAAAAGAAGTAATTGAACAAACGTCCCGGAGAGATTGTTTTAATAGGGATGAGTGAGTAGTGATAAGTGATTAGCAAGCTACGCTGTATGCCGTATGGCACTTATCACTCATCGCTTATCACTACTCACTCATCACTATTCACTAATCGCTAATTAATAATATTATGAGTACTATTACAAAGAAAGCGTTTCCTGTGCTGAACATGCACTGTGCAGGATGTGCTAATAATGTTGAAAAGACAGTTCGCAAGTTACCGGGTATTGTAGATGCTTCGGTCAATCTTGCTACCAATACGCTCTCTGTCTCATATGAAGCCGACAAACTGACTCCCGGAGAAATTCGTGCCGCCGTATTGTCCGGTGGTTATGACCTTATAATAGAAGAGGGTAATCTTAAGGAAGAGCGGAAGGAAGAGGCGCAACAACAACATTACCGAAAGCTGAAGATGCAAGTTATCGGAGCTTGGGTTTTTGCTATCCCGATGCTGCTTCTTTCTATGGTTTTTATGCATGTACCATATTCGAATGAGTTGCAGTTGTTACTTACACTCCCGGTGATGATACTTTTTGGCGGTTCGTTCTATACGGGTGCCTGGAAGCAAGCCAAGTTGGGGCGTAGTAATATGGATACTTTAGTCGCTTTGAGTACCTCTATTGCATTTCTGTTTAGTGCATTCAATACTTTTTTCCCCGAATTCTGGTATGATCGGGGATTGGAACCCCATGTCTATTACGAGGCCTCCGTCGTTATCATCGCTTTTGTATTGACGGGTAAGCTAATGGAGGAACGTGCCAAAGGTAATACTTCAACTGCTATCAAAAAACTGATGGGGTTACAACCCAAAGTGGCGCGTATCGTGCGTAATGGCATTGAAGAAGAAGTTTTGATCGATCAGTTACAGGTGGGGGATCTTGTGGTGGTCCGTCCCGGTGAACAAATTCCTGTGGATGGGATTCTTGCCGAAGGAGAATCTTTTGTAGACGAAAGTATGATAAGTGGTGAACCTATCCCTGTCGAAAAGAAGCAAGGAGACAAGGTGCTTGCCGGAACAATCAATCAACGAGGTTCTTTTATAATAAAGGCTTCACAGGTAGGAAGTGAGACAGTACTGGCACGTATCATTCGTATGGTACAAGAGGCTCAGGGAAGTAAGGCCCCCGTACAACGTATCGTTGACCGTGTAACGGGAATTTTCGTTCCTGTGGTTCTTGGCATTGCCATACTTACTTTTGTGCTTTGGCTGGTAATAGGTGGAACAGAATACTTCTCATATGCCATGCTTTCTGCCGTTTCGGTATTGGTAATTGCCTGTCCGTGTGCTTTGGGACTTGCCACACCTACCGCACTTATGGTGGGCATTGGCAAAGCTGCCAGTCAGCACATTCTGATAAAAGATGCTGTGGCCCTGGAGCAGATGCGCAAGGTTGATGTAGTGGTACTTGATAAAACCGGAACGCTGACAGAAGGACATCCTACTGTAAGCGGTTGGTTATGGGCACAAACGCAGGAAGAGTGTTTCAAGAATGTTCTTTTGGCTGCTGAAATGAAATCGGAGCATCCACTTGCCGGAGCCATTGTCACCTCTCTGCAAGACGAGGAAAAAGTAGTACCTGCACCGCTTGAAAGCTTTGAAAGTATTACAGGGAAAGGAGTGAAGGTGATTTATGAAGGCGATCTGTTCTGGGTAGGTAGCCACAAGTTGCTTAAAGATTTCGACGCCATTGTTACGGATGTAATGGCAGATATGCTTGTGCAATATGAGTCCGAAGGAAACGGAATCATTTATTTTGGTCGTGAGAATCAGTTGCTAGCTATTATTGCTGTTACGGATGCGATAAAATCTACCTCTTCCGAAGCTGTGAAGGAACTGAGACGCCAAGGTATTGATATTTGTATGCTGACAGGCGACGGACAACGTACGGCTTTGGCGGTAGCGGGAAAATTAGGAATCGATCGTTTTATTGCAGATGCCTTGCCGGATGACAAAGAAGACTTTATTCGTGAATTGCAATTACAGGGAAAGACTGTAGCAATGGTGGGCGACGGAATTAATGATTCGCAGGCATTGGCTCTGGCGGATGTCAGTATAGCCATGGGGAAAGGAACGGATATTGCAATGGACGTAGCTATGGTTACTCTGATGACTTCTGATTTACTGTTGCTTCCGAAAGCATTCAACTTATCCCGGCAGACAGTGAGACTTATCCATCAGAACCTGTTCTGGGCATTTATCTATAACCTTATAGGTATTCCCATTGCTGCCGGCGTACTCTTCCCATTGAATGGGTTACTACTGAATCCGATGCTTGCAAGTGCTGCTATGGCATTCTCAAGTGTGAGTGTCGTATTAAATTCACTGAGTTTAGGAAGAAGGAAGTGATTTTAGAGTTATGATTTATGGAGTGTGATTTATTGTGCTGCTCTATTGGAGTTTTAATATAAATCATACTTCATAAATCATAATTCTCTTTTATCTTTGCCCTTATGAAAACAACTGTAATTGATTGGAATCTTATCCCATATGCCGAAGCCTGGCAACGGCAGACAGAATATTTTGACACCCTTGTCCGTGCCAAACAAAACGGAGAAGAGTATGAGAACGTCATAATCCTGTGCGAACATTCTCCTGTTTATACTTTGGGGCGTAGTGGAAAAGAAAACAATATGCTTTTGAGTGAAGCACAATTAGAAAAGATTGGCGCTACACTTTACCATATTGATCGTGGTGGAGATATAACTTATCATGGTCCGGGACAGTTGGTTTGCTATCCCATTCTAAATCTTGAAGAGTTCGATCTGGGATTGAAAGAATACGTACATTTACTGGAAGAAGCCGTCATTCGTGTTTGTGCTTCCTATGGTATCACTGCCGGAAGGCTGGAGAAAGCAACTGGAGTGTGGTTGGAAGGAGATACTTCCCGTGCCCGTAAGATTTGTGCGATAGGAGTGAGGAGTAGCCATTATGTCACAATGCATGGACTGGCGTTGAATGTAAATACCGATTTGCGTTATTTCAGCTATATACATCCCTGTGGGTTTATAGATAAAGGCGTTACTTCACTGCGTCAGGAACTGGGATTTGAAATCCCGATGTCCGAAGTGAAGCAACGCCTTGAACTTGAAATAAAGAGCCTGCTTACGCGATCCTGAATTTGTTATTTCAGAGCTTTAGCGATAGCCTTTTCAACCATTGGCTGCATGATTTCATATCCTTTCTTGTTGGGATGTACGCCATCTTTTGACAAATCGGCAGGCAATCCGTTTCTATCATCAGCCATTGCAGAGAAGTAATCCAGATAAATAAATTTATTCTTTTCTGCGTAAGCTTTGATCCATTTGTTCAGTTCCGGAATCTTCACATTAGGTTCCATACCCGGACGCCAGGGATAATCAAAAGCGGGAAGTACAGAGCAGAGGATTACTTTGATACCATTTGCTTTGGCAAGCTGGGCCATAGAAGCCAGATTGTCTTCTATCATTTCAAGGGTAGAAGGGCCTGTATTTCCTGCTATATCGTTTGTTCCGGCAAGTATCACTACCACCTTCGGCTGTAAGTCAATCACATCCTGGCGGAAGCGAATCAACATTTGCGGAGTAGTCTGTCCGCTAATGCCACGATTGATATAAGGGCGGTCTTTGAAAAACTCCGGGCAGTTGTGGAGCCATCCGATTGTAATGGAGTTACCCATAAATACGACACGTTTTTCTCCTTTTGCAGGAGCGCCCAGTGCAGCGTTGTCCTTCTGGAATTGTTTTAAGTTAGCCCAATCCTGTGCGGCAATGTTGCCACTCATAAGGAACAGGCTGATGAGTAAAAGATAAATAGTTTTCATTCTTTTTGTTGTTTCCATCGTTGTTTTTATTTTTTCATTCTGATAACGCGTATTCCTGTCCAACTGTTGTTACGGTCGAGCAGGCGGCTCAGTGCAAGTTTTTCTACTAATACTTTTCCTTTTGAAGAAGAGGCATGAAGCATACATAGATTGCCCTTTATATAAATGGCAATCCCCATATGAGCCACATCCAATCCCGGGGCGTTTGTAGTAATGGCGATGATGTCTCCATTTTTAATCCAGGGAAGTCCCGTTACGGGCAATGCATCTTTGGGTAACCAATGAACTTCCTGTCCTGTCAACGCTTTTTCATAACCTGCCATTTTACTGACATTGGCCGGGGAGTTAGCAAGTTGTTTATACTGTTGCGGATGAGTAGACATGTACGAGAGAGATAATTTCTGTGTATATGGGCTATTGGCAGCAGTTACATCTTCTATGATTCCTTCACGTACTCCGTTGTTTATCCAATCGGCAATGTAGTGTAAACGTGAAGTGTATCCGTCAATCTTTCCGTCACGATACCGGATGCGTTGCAGATTCTCTGCGAAATCACCCTCACGCATATCTTTACCCTGGGTGGGGCAGAGAGACATGGCAAGCACATATTCTACAAGAGTGGTGCAGTCTACTTCGTCGCAATTGATAATAAGATCTTCTTCGTCATCCATTTCTAGCGTGTGGGCAGTGTATGGAGTATCGATGAATGTCTGGGCATTGGTTAGCATAAGATTTGTTTCCTGTTGCGCTGCAACCTGGCCGCCTGATAAACAGGCGGCCAGTAAAAATGAACTGATTGTTTTCATTATTAATATTGATAAATTAAGTTTCTGAAATCGGTTTTACGGCCGAAAGGAACCAGTGTAAAGCCGTATTCAACAGCATTCTGTGCACCGGTACGAATCAGGTAAGGCTCGTGTGCAAGTGCTCCCCAGCTATTATCACCACCGACACCCATCATGCGGTAATCGATAAAGAGATCTACCATCTTTTCCGGTTTCGGATCTGTGAGATGGCGATGGTTCGTTTGGGCTGTACGTGGGGCAGCGTTGTGCAGATCGTCTCCACTATCAAGGGTTTCGAGCGGATAGTTTGAGGCGTTCATTTCGAAAGTACGGTCGGCTACAAGGAGTAATCCTGCACCGGATTTATTGGTAAGTGCACACCAGTAAATATCTGTACGGTGATTGTTTTCCTGTGGGCGAATGTAGGGTTCGTACATCTTTTTGATAGGAGTGGAGTATTCACCAAAGAACTGTGAAGTACGGCGGTCACGATAGTTTTCTTCCGGTCCGCGTCCGTAGTAAGTCAGTGTGGTGAATGTTTCCGGCATTTGCATACGCAGGCCGATACGTGGAATCATCGGAGTCTTTTCATTGGCTGCCACAAAGCGGTTATCTACCTTTATTACTCCGTTTGTGTAAATTTTGTAAGTGATATCCCAAGTTGCGTCAGTTTGCGGGAATTGGTAAGTACAGGTCACTTCTCCGTTACGGGCATTGAAAGAGGCAGCTGTTATATCTTGATAACTTGCTTCTTTCCATACTCCCAGTTTGTGTCCCAGTCCTGCACCATAATCATTGTCAATCGGTGCACGCCAGAAGTTAGGGTGTAATCCTTGTCCGTTGAGAATGTATTCTGCTCCGTTGTATTGGTAGGAGACGAGCAGTCCACTCTTCTTATCGAAAACAGCCTTGAAGTTCTTTCCTGAATAGATAACCTGTGTATCTGTTTCCTTCATGGGTGCAGCTTCTTGCTGAGCCACTTTGTCTTTGTGGAAAGTATAGATGTAGCTCTGTTCACGGGCTATTACTGTTCCTACCGGAAGGAATGGTTCCGCAGTGCGGACAGTAGCATAAAATTCGATACGTACATCGCCGGTATTGGTTTGTGCCTGCGGGATACCTTTCAGTTGTACGGTTACCGTTTCGCCCGGTGCCCCGCCGATCTGGAATTTATCTGTATAGATCTCTTTTCCATGATCGCGAATAATGTAGTGATAATTATACTTATCCAGATTGGTAAAGCTGAAATCGTTGCGCAGATCGACTGTTCCCTTGTCTTTATTGAAGTTGATGAACTTGATATTCTGATATACTTTACCCATTTCTGTGGTTTGTGGTTTCACAGTCCGATCCGGATAAACAACACCATTGATGCAGAAATCTCCGTCTGAAGGAGTGCCAATGGCTCCGTAATCACCACCGTAAGTCCAGTATTTACGTCCGTCGGTAGTTTTCTCTGCAAATCCCTGATCTACCCAGTCCCAGATGCAACCACCCTGCAAGAGCGGATACTTCTCTATAATGTCCCAGTACTCCTGGAAGTTACCCAGACTGTTTCCCATAGCATGTGCATACTCACACAAAATGAGCGGGCGGGTATGCTTCGGATCTTTTGCGTATTTCTCGATGTCGGCAGGCCGTGTGTACATCGGACAGTAGATATCCGAATTCCATTCCAGATGTGCCTGTTCGTATTGCACCGGACGACTATCGAGTTCTTTCAGTGCACTATAAGTCTTGTAGAAGTTAATACCGTTTCCGGCCTCATTTCCCAATGACCAGACAATCACCGAAGGATGGTTCTTATCACGTTCGTACATGTTGATGGTACGGTATAGGTGTGCATCCATGAATAGACGGTTGTTGGCCAGAGTACCACCTACTTCGCGGTTATACCCCATTCCGTGAGATTCGATATTGGCTTCATCAATTACATAGATTCCATATTCATCACATAGTTCGTAAAAACGTTCTTGTTGTGGATAGTGGCAGGTGCGGACGGTGTTTACGTTGTACTTCTTCCAGAGTTCGAAGTCTTTCAGCATCAGCTCTTCAGTGACGTAATGTCCGGTGTGTTCATTGTGTTCGTGTACATTTACACCTTTTACGAGAATTGGTTTACCATTGACACAAAGCTGGTTATTTTTCATTTCCACGGTACGGAAACCTACTTTCACACTGGTTGCTTCCATTACCTCACCACTTTCGGGTTTCTTCAAGCTGATAACAAGGGTGTAAAGGTAAGGAGTTTCAGCAGTCCACTGTTTAGGGCTTTTGATGATATTGTCATCAAAAACAAATTCGGTCAGGCTCTGAGAGATTCCGGGAACAGGCATTGCTTTCACAGCATAGTCTGAAGTAGCTACCTGTTGTCCGTCTTTATCAAGAAGTTTGTAAGAGATAACATACGAAGGATATATCGGTTTGCTACTGTTGGCTATTTTAATTTTAAATTTCAGAATACCGTTATTATAGTCGGCATCCAACGGGCTTTCTACTTTAAAATCTACAATACGAAGCTGGGGTTGTGCATAGAGATAGACATCTCTCTCGAAACCACTCAGCCGCCAGAAGTCCTGGCACTCCAGATAGTTGGCATCCGAAAAGCGGTGAATTTGTACGGCAAGCACATTCTTACCAGGTTTCACCTGTTTCGTGATGTTGAACCGGGCAGGAGTCTTTGCATCTTTATTCATGCCGATGAATGTTCCGTTCAGGTAGTAGAATGCTGCACCTTTGGTTCCGTCGGCACTGAGGAATATCTCTTTTCCATCCCAGTTGGCAGGAAGGTTAAAATCACGGCGATAGGTACCTGTCGGGTTCCATTCTTCCAGTACATACGGAGGGTTGGGTTTGTCCCAATAGGGGGCATAACCCGGTGAACAAAACTCGTAAGAGGTATTTACATAGATGGGAATTCCGAAATCTTGTCGCTCCCAGTTACCGGGAACTTCAATATCTGCCCAGTCACTTACATCTTTCTCAGGAAGCATGAAATCAGTAGGGCGGGTAGAGAAGCTGTCTACATAGTTGAATTTCCATTTGCCATTCAACGAGAGGCGGAGAGTACCGTCTTTGCGGTTGTTTGCCGTTGCATCTTTTTCGTTGGTGTACGATGTGAAGGTACTGCGGGGAGTTTCACGATTGATACTGGTTAGATTAGGGTCGGTTATCTGTTTGTAACGATCCCCCTGGGCTGTGGAGCTCAGAGGGAGTATTACGAAACATGCAACCGTTAACAGGTTTTTCATGAAAATAGTTTTTATATTGTTACTTTGAGAAATATTACTTCACTTTCATCGAAGCTTTAATGAAATAAAGAATCAACAATGCATAAGCACCCAGAGCAAGTACCTGCGACCAGGTATTATTCAGCCACGCATCATTCACCAAATTGATACCGCCAAAACGCATTGCTGCACTCACAACACCCATTAATGCACCACCGGCAATGAAACCGGAAGCAAGTAACGTACCTTTTTCGCCACGTTCAGTGTTCAGTGAAGTGTCTTTGCTGCGGCTAGTCACATACCAGTTAATGGCTCCACCTACTACTAAAGGCACGTTCAGTTCCAACGGGATGAACATACCCAGTGCAAAAGCAAGAGCAGGAATCTTACAGAGTGTCAGAATGATAGCTAATACCGCACCGATGCCGTAAAGCAACCAGGGTGCACCTACACCGCTCATCAGTGGTTCGATAACGGCTGCCATAGCATTTGCCTGTGGTGCAGCCAGCGCTCCGCTTGTGAAACCATATGTTTTATTCAGGATAATCATGACTCCGCCTACCGTAGCAGCCGAAACAATTGTTCCTAAGAATTTCCATGCCTCCTGTTTGGCAGGAGTACTTCCCAGCCAGTAACCAATTTTCAAGTCGGTAATGAAACCACCAGCCATGGACAAGGCTGTACATACTACACCACCCATCACCAACGCAGCCACCATACCCGAAGGGCCTTTCAATCCTACAGCTACCATTACAACAGAAGCCAGAATAAGCGTCATCAGTGTCATACCCGAAACTGGGTTGGTACCAACAATTGCAATTGCATTGGCGGCCACTGTAGTAAACAGGAAAGAGATGCCTGCCACTAATACGATAGCTACTATTGTATGTATCAGATCACCTTGCATTACGTCAAAGTAGAAGAACAGGAAAATCAGAATCAGTGTAATAATAGAACCGATAGCAATAATCTTCATAGAAAGGTCACGTTGCGTACGAATGATGTTTTTCTCAACATTCCCTTTGCCACCCATCTCTTTGGCAGCCAACCCTACAGCACTCCTGATAATGCTCCATGATTTGATAATACCGATAACACCAGCCATAGCAATACCACCGATACCGATACTCTTTGCATAGTATTTGAATATCTCTTCGGGACTCATCATACCTACGGTGTTAGTGATTTCCGGGTTCCATGCATTCAGTACGCTATCTCCCCAAAACATTGATATACCTGGTACAATAACCCACCATACCACCAGTGAACCGGCACAAATGATAGATGCATATTTCAATCCGACGATATACCCCAGACCTAATACTGCAGCACCTGTATTTACTTTGAATACCAACTTGGCTTTTTCTGCCAGCATTTCACCGGCGCTGCATACACGGGTCGTAAAATTTTCATTCCACCAGCCGAAAGTAGCCACAATAAAATCGTATAAACCACCGATCATACCTGCCATCAATAACGGCCTGGCCTGGCTGCCTCCTTTTTCACCGGATATGAGTACCTGTGTGGTTGCCGTGGCTTCCGGGAAGGGGTATTTACCATGCATATCACTAACGAAGTATTTGCGGAAAGGGATAAGAAACAAAATCCCCAATACACCACCCAACAGCGAACTGATGAATACCTGCATGAAGGTGACCGTCATCTCCGGATATTTAACTTGCAGAATGTACAAAGCGGGGAGCGTAAAGATGGCTCCGGCTACGATAACCCCCGAACAAGCACCGATAGACTGGATGATCACATTTTCTCCTAATGCATTTTTTCGTTTTGCCGCGCCGGAAACACCTACCGCAATGATAGCAATAGGAATGGCAGCTTCAAATACCTGACCTACTTTCAGTCCCAGGTAGGCAGCGGCTGCCGAAAAAAGGATGGCCATGGTGATACCCCAGGTGACTGACCAGAAGTTTACTTCCGGATAATTTTTACCGGAACTCATCAGAGGGTTGTATATTTCGCCCGGTTTTAATTCTCTGAACGCATTCTCGGGCAAGCCGGTGAATTTGTCTTCTTCTTGTTTCATAGTTTCTATATAAATATTTAATGTGTTTAATTATGTATTCTGTAAATATGCATCAAAGAAAGCAAAAAAAAAGGAGAATCGAAAGATTCTCCTTACTGTTGTTGTCTATTTTTTCTTATTTGGCATCTTTTGCTGTCATATTACCTTCAATATACAAACGCAACATTTCTGTTTTAGCATTTGTGCGAAGAGTTATTGATTTCTTGAAGTGTCCGGGGTATTTACCTGTTCCGTTGTAAGTAACCTTGATCGTTCCTGTTTTTCCCGGAAGGATCGGTTCTTTTGTATAGTCGGGTACCGTACATCCGCAGGATGCTACAGCCTGATGAATAACCAAAGGAGCATCACCGATATTAGTGAAAGTAAATACGCAGGATACAACCGGATTGTTTTCTGAAAATGTTCCGAAATCATGAGTGGTTTTATCAAACTTAATGTCGGCAGTTTGAGCAGATGCATAACTGATTCCTATTACCAACATTGCAACGAATAATGCTATTTTTTTCATATTCATTTCCTTTTTATGGTTTATGAATGACAAAGGTAGAGCTTTTTTTTAAAAATAATGCCGTATCTTTGCGAAATAGTATTAAAAAAAGACGAACAATAGCTTATGAATAGTAGAAGTATCATTTTTATAGCTTTTATTTTACTGCTGTGTACATCTTGTAGAAAAGAAAAAGAGATGACACTTTCCGGTCTGGATGTACGGGACTTTCAGACGGAAGTAGACGGACAATTGACAAATTTGTATGTGCTTAAGAACCAGAATGGAATGGAGGTTTGTATTACAAACTACGGTGGAAGAGTCGTATCGTTAATGGTACCGGATCGTAATGGGAAAATGGAGGACATTGTATGTGGATATCCTACTATTGCTGAGTATCTTGCTAAGAAACAGAACTTTGGTGCTACCATCGGACGATATATCGGTAGAATCATGTATTCTACCTTTACGTTGGATTCTATTACATACCATCTTGTTCCTAATACCGGAGAACATTGTGCTCATGGAGGAGATCCGGGGTTTGCGTCTAAAATATGGCAGGCAGAACAGCTGGATGAAAATGCACTGAAATTAAGTTTATTTTCTCCGGATGGGGAGAACGGATTTCCCGGTAATTTACAGGTACATGTTATTTTTGTGGTGACCAATGACAACGAACTGGATATTCATTACGAAGCGGAAACAGATAAACCTACTGTTATTAATCTGTCACATCACTCCTTCTTTAATATCTCCGGTGATTTTGATACGACAGTTGAAGATCAGTCTCTTTATATCAATGCGGATATGTATACTCCTTATGATTCGTTGAAATGTGTTACGGGAGAGATCCTGCCGGTAGCGGGAACACCTTTTGATTTTACCACTCCTCATTTAATTGGTGAACGTATTAATGAAAATGTAATGCAACTGAATATTGTGAAAGGATATGATCATAATTGGGTGTTGAATACGAACGGAGATGATACAAAGCTGGCAGCTCGTCTAATAGATACAAAAAGCGGACGTAGTATGGAGGTTTATACTACAGAACCTGGTTTGCAGGTATATACGGCAAACGGATTGCGTGGTGCAATGGTAGGAAAGAAGGGGATTGCTTATCAGAAGCGTACGGCCGTTTGTCTGGAGACGCAACATTTTACAGATAGCCCTAATAAACCACAATTCCCGTCTACAGTACTTCGTCCCGGAGAGAAATATTACAGTCATTGTGTGTATCGTTTCGGAGTAGTAGATTAAGAGTAAAAGTCTGCGTTCGTCCTGTGTTTCCATTCAGCAATCATCGCCTAACGCACTTCCCTGTGCGGGAAACACAACTTTCCATGAATTTTGGCTAATAAAAAAGTGCCGGTTACATTTGGTTAATATGCAACCGGCACTTTTCTGTTTGTCAATGGTTTATTTCTTCAATGCAAACCCCAGCATCATTCCGTCATAGCTATCTGCCAGTGAACTGATTGTTTTAAGAGTTGTACTACTACTTTTACTTGATATAAATGCAATCAGTTTCAATAGTTTGTCAGAGTTGAACAGCAGATCCATATTGGTACTTGTACAGTTTACCTTTGCATTCATATTCAGCAACTTGAAGTATCTCAGGTGTACAACTTTGTCTGTCGCATCATATGAATAAGTTCCTGTCATAGTACGTTTTCCTACTGTACTTGTAAAAGTACTGTCCGCATTGAAAGTAAAGCTGACCTGTCCGTCTTTAATACCGACTTTTGCCAACTGCTCGTCCAGTTTCTTTTCTGCAACGGCCGCCGCTGCTGCACCACCTGCCTTCTGTAACAGGTTATCTGATTCGAACTCAATAGCCGAACCGCTATATGTCCAGGTTCCAGTCATATCTATCGTTTGATTACCGGTTACGGCATTTACTACTTTTTCGATGTTGTCTTTATTAAATAAATCTTTCCATGATTGTGCCTGTACATCCGTTGTAACAAGCAATAAGGCCGACACGACTGCCAGCGATAAAACATACTTTTTCATTCTAATTTGTCTATTTTGAATTAACTTCTTTGTTGATACTTTCTATATAATTTAATATTTCCGTACGTCCCATCCGGTCTTCCGAAGAGGATACGAAATAGGGGGGGAGCTCTTCCCACTGTTTGCGAAGTTCGCGTATATATGCGTTGATATTCATCTTTAAACGTCCGCCTTTCAGCTTATCTGCTTTGGTGAATATGATGGAGAATGGTATTCCATTTTCACCCAACCATTCCATAAACTCCATATCTATCTTCTGTGGCTCCAGGCGGGAGTCTATTAGCAAAAAGAGGTTTGTCATCTGTTCACGTTCCAGGATATAGTCTTCGATGATGGTACGAATCTGTTCCTGACCTTTCATTCCGCGACGGGCATAACCGTAACCCGGAAGATCGACGATGTACCAGCTATCGTTGATTAGGAAGTGATTGATGAGCATTGTTTTCCCGGGAGTAGCTGATGTCATAGCCAACCCCTTCCGGCCGGTCAGCATATTAATAAGGCTGGATTTACCTACATTGGAGCGCCCTATGAAAGCATATTCAGGAAGATGCCCGGGCGGACATTTTTTCACGTCCGTGTTACTAACAATAAATTCAGCGTTTGATATTTCCATATTCTTTGTTAATTATTTCATTTGAAGATAAAGCGTACATCCCTGCAAAAGTAAGTATTCCGTTCAACATTAGCAACTCATACCCGAACTTATATCCATACCTCTGCATTGCAAAACAATCGAGGGCATAGCATATTAGCGGAGAAGCTACTGCTATAAACGGTACCCACCTGTCTCGGGTGGCTCTGTGTGTAAATAGTCCGAAAGCAAACATTCCCAATAGCGGGCCATACGTATAGGAAGCAATGATATAAATAGCATCGATCACACTTTTACTGTTGAGTGCTTCTACCAGGCAGATGAAGAAAATGAGTATCACAGATAGTATGATGTGTACTCTTCCACGTCGTTGCCGAGCTACTTCTTCTATATCTTTATTTGTGTCAAGAAGGTCTACATATACACTGGTAGTCATTGCAGTCAGTGCGGAATCGGAATTACTGAACGCCGCTGCAATGATACCGATTGTGAAGAGTACAAGTACTGTTTGCCCCAGATATCCCTGTGTGGCAAACATCGGAAGTATATCGTCATTCACTTCCGGGAGGATAAGGTTCATTTGTCCTGCCAATGTCAACAGAAGGATCCCCAAGCAAAGAAACAGGAGATTCAGCGGGATGAAAGAAAACCCGTAACAATACATATTCTTTTGTGCCTCGCGCAGGTTTTTACAGGAAAGATTTTTCTGCATCATGTCTTGATCCAACCCCGTCATCACAATTACAATGAAAACGCCACTCAGGAATTGCTTGAAAAAATTCTGTTGTGACATCCAGTCATCAAATACGAATATACGGCTATGTGGGTTGTTACTGATAAGCTGTATTATGCTGTTTCCTCCTAAATCTAACTTTTGTATAGTAATGTAGATGATGCAGATTAACGCTGCTATCAGACAGAAGGTTTGTAAAGTGTCTGTCCAGACAATCGTTTTTATACCACTTTTATGCGTATATATCCAGACCAGTGCCACGGATCCGGCTGCAATCATCCAGAAGGGTATACCCATACTACCGAATACATAAGTATGAAGAATGAGGCAAACCAGATACATTTTGGCAGCTGTACCTAACATACGGGACAATAAGAAAAAGAAAGAACCTGTACGGTAAGTTCGTGGTCCGATTCGTGTGCCGAGATAACTGTAAATACTTGTCAGATTGAGCCGGTAATATAATGGAAGTAACACGTGTGCTACCACCAGATAACCGAAGAAAAAGCCGAAAACTGTTTGCATGTACGTCATGTCCATACTTCGCACCATACCGGGTACAGAAACAAAGGTCACTCCCGATATGCTGGCACCAATCATCCCAAAAGAGACGACGTACCACGGTGACCGGTTCTCTCCCCGGAAGAATGCGGCATCCGAACCGCTTCTTTTTCCTTTTCCGGTAAGGCGGGCTATCAGTAGCAGTACTGCAAAGTAGCATATAATAGTGACAAGTATTCTCATAACGGGCGCAAAGGTACAATTTATTTCGCAATTCACGTGACGGGCTTTTTCTATCTGCAAATAATAAGTATCTTTGCACTGAATAATAGATTCAGTTAGAAATATATGAACCAACAATATCCTTCTGTGCTGCTTGAAAAGGCAGTCGGAGAGTTTTCCAAACTTCCCGGAATAGGACGAAAGACTGCTATGAGACTGGTGCTTCACCTGCTGCGGCAAGACAGCGCTACCGTTGAAGCTTTTGGAAACTCAATTATCACATTGAAACGCGAGGTGAAGTATTGCCATGTATGTCATAATATATCCGACACAGATACCTGCCAGATTTGCGCCAATCCCGCCCGTGATGCTTCAACAATCTGTGTGGTAGAGAATATTCGGGATGTAATGGCGGTAGAGGGAACTCAGCAATTCCGTGGATTATATCATGTGCTGGGAGGTGTTATCTCGCCTATGGATGGAGTAGGCCCCAGTGATCTTCAGATAGATAGCCTTGTGCAACGTGTAGCAGACGGAGGAATAAAAGAAGTTATACTTGCCCTGAGCACCACCATGGAAGGAGATACGACTAATTTTTATATCTACCGTAAGCTCGAAAGAATGGGTGTTAAGTTGAGTGTACTTGCCCGTGGTGTTTCTATAGGTGACGAGTTAGAGTATACCGATGAGGTGACATTGGGACGAAGCATTGTTAACCGGACGGTATTTACAGGAACTGTATAGTTTTTAATAAAAGAAACAGATATTAAAATGGAGAAACAGATAAAGCGCGTTGTAAAAAAATTGAAGATAAGTTATATAATCTTTTGGGCGGTTACTATACTATTGGTTGTTATTGGCGAAACTGAATTTTTCCCTATTGGGCTATTGGCTGATGATGTGAGAACTTGTTATTTTCTCGAAACGGCAGGAATATTACTCACGGCTATTTGTATTCCTTTTTCTATGAAGCTTTTTTCTTTTGTGTTAACGCGTAAAATTGATAAACTAACTTTTCCGGTCGCTCTTAGTCGATATGCCTTATGGAGTATTGTACGTTTAGGATTACTTAACTTTGTTGTTATATATAATCTTTTGTGTTATTACATGACATTGAATAGTACCGGTGCTCTTTGCGCCTTATGTGCTTTGACTGCTTCATTTTTTTGTTTGCCAGGCGAAAAACGCCTTCGTAACGAACTTTATATAACGAACGAAGAATGAAGCTTACAGTAGTTATAGTTAATTATAATGTAAAATACTATTTGGAACAATGTCTTGTATCCCTTTATCAGGCCATTAATGATATTTTTTCAGAAGTAGTAGTGGTAGATAACGCTTCTACTGATGGCTCTAAAGAATACATAACAGAACGTTTTCCTAATCTTACATATATTTATAATGAAGAAAATGTAGGCTTTGCACGTGCCAATAATCAGGCGATGCGGAAAGCTAAAGGAGAATATATATTATTATTGAATCCCGATACTTTGCTTCCTGCAACTAATATTGTGGAAGTACTTCGCTTTATGGATACTCACTCCGACGCCGGCGCTTGTGGAGTAAAGATGCTTGCGCCTGACGGCCATTTTTTACCAGAATCGAAAAGAGGATATCCATCTCCATTAACTTCGTTTTGGAAACTTACAGGAATGCATCGTTGTTTTCCGAATAATCCTCGATTCGATAGATATTATCTTTCGCGCCTGGATGAAAATTCTATTCACTCAGTCCCTGTATTAGCCGGAGCTTATATGATGCTTCGTAAAAAAGCATTAGATCGTTCTGGGCTGCTTGACGAGGATTTTTTTATGTATGGTGAAGATATTGATTTATCTTGTCGTATCACCAAATCCGGATATAAGAATTATTATCTGCCATATCCAATTTTGCATTATAAAGGTGAAAGTACCTCTAAAGAATCGTATCGATATGTGCATGTGTTTTATGGTGCAATGGATATATTTTTTCGTAAACATGGTTCACACTACCCTTTACCATATCGTTGGATGATTAGGACGGGAATTAAGATACAGACTTGGTTGAAATTGACTATAGTCTGTGTGAAGAAATGTTTTTTTGCATTACGACCAACCAAAGAGTATATGCCTTGTTTCCTTATTTTTATCAATGAGAAAAATTTAGGTAATATTCGCACTATCTTTAATTCTAATCAGTTGAACGGACATCATCACTTTGTGATAGTAGATGAGAAATCTGTTATTAATGAGCCTGAGCTTTTATCAAGTTTTTCTGATGAATTTACACATGTAGTATATGATAGTAGCGCTTTTTCTTATTCAATGATACTTTCTTTACTTGTTCATAACCAAAGAAAGAATTTACAATTAGGTGTATATAATGCTGAGAGTCGTGTATTGGTAACTCCCGAAAAAAACTATGTATAAGTAACATGAAACAATCTTTTTTAATAAATGATCGTATCTATCTCCGTGCTGTAGAACCAGAAGATATTGATGTGATGTACGAAATGGAAAACGATCCTTTGATGTGGGATATAAGTAGTTTTACAGTGCCTTATTCCCGTTATGTATTACGCCAGTACATTGAAGGGTCTCAGAGTGATATGTTTGCCGATAAGCAATTGCGTCTTATGATTATACGACGTGAAGACAATCGTATCCTTGGAACGATTGATGTAACCGACTTTGTTCCTTTGCATTCACGTGGGGCAGTAGGTATTGCAGTACATACCGATTTTCGTAGGGAGGGGTATGCTTCTGATGCACTCAATTTGTTGTGTGATTATGCATTTGATTTTCTGCAAATTCATCAGCTCTATGCTCATGTCGCAATAGAGAATGAAGCCAGTATGAAATTATTTTCCTCCTGTGGTTTTGTACAGTGTGGCTTATTGAAAGACTGGATTGTAACCTCAGAGGGATATAAAGATGCTGCCTTGATGCAACGTTTCGGACAGCGTTAATCATTCAATTCAATGAAGGAACTTGTGGAAAGCGAGACCAGGTTTCATACTTGCTACCCAGCTTTCCCAGTGTGTTTTTCCACATATCTTTGGCTTCTCCATTGAGTAGATAAGAGGCTTCTTCTTTGGCAATCAGCCAAGTGTTTTCTTTGATCTCCTGTATTAATTGTTCATATTCCCATCCCGAATATCCCAAAAAGAAACGTACTTTTCCGTTGATATTATTCCCTTGTAAAATATGCTTTTTCAGGGCATCAAAATCTCCGTTCAGGTATAATCCTTTACTTACATGGAGCGCTCCGGGAATATGTGGCAAAGTATGCAGATAGAAAAGTGTGTCTGTCCCTATGGGGCCTCCTTTATAGAGAGGTATATCTTCTAGATATTTGAATTCTTTGATGACATCGTTCACCAGCAAAGGGAGTTGTTTGTTCATTATCAATCCCATACTTCCCTCGTCAGTATGGTCAACGAGCAATACTACCGAACGTCCGAATGTTGCATCACACAGGAAAGGTTCTGATATCAGAATCTTTCCCCGTGAAGGCAATACATTATTAGATTGTATCTTAAATATGTCGGAATTGATATTATTCATGCGATAAATATAAATATTTATTTCGCAGGAACAAACTATCTTCTCCTTTTTTTTACTTTTGTGTGTACTTTTTATGATATGGGATGATTTTCCTTAAAAATTTTCATTCTTTCATCCAATTGTTCATATTGATGATCTTTTATAAAAGAAGTACATGCTCGCAAACCTTCTTGATGGCTTCCGGTAGTTACAAGGGAAATAGCACTTACACCATAATACATCAACTCTTTGGCTAATTCTCCGCTTGTCATTCCCGGATAACCAATTGTAAAGTAGAAACCATCGGCAATGGGTTCACCCAGATCTTTATCATATACAAGATGAAAACCATGGCGAAGAAAAATTTCTTTTAGTTTCTTTGCCCGTTCCCCATAGATTTTCACTTCATCAAGGAAATTATATTCTCCTTCATTGGCTGCTTTCAGCATTGCTGCCATGGCGAATTGTGCCGAATGACTGGTACCGGATGATAGTGCATAAAGAATACGGTGGATAAATACTGTTCCAAAGGTTCCTCCGCCATAACGTTTTGTGAGTCCGGGATAGTGGCGGTGATATAACTTATCGGAAATACAACTGACACCGATACGTTGTCCTGCATAACTGAATGCTTTAGAACCGGAGATGAGCAATATATAATTGTCTGTATAATGTGCTACTGACGGTTGATAAGGTGTCTGGAACGGAGTGCTGAGATTCTGACGGAAGTCCATGGCAAAATAGGCGAGGTCTTCCAAAACAATAACATCATACTGAGTTGCCAGTTCTCCTATGATTCTAAGTTCTTTATCATCCAGGCAAATCCAGCTTGGATTGTTGGGATTAGAGTAGATGATTGCAGATATATTTCCTTTTTGCAAATAACTTTCTAACTTCTCTTTCAGCTTTTCTCCACGGAAATCATATACGTCAAAAGTCTCGTATTTTTGCCCCATAACCACAAGTTGCTGTTTTTGTACAGGAAATCCCGGATCAATAAAAAGTATGGTATCTTTCTTTTCATCACACTGACTGCAAGTTAGAAATGAAGCAAAAGTACCCTGCATGGATCCTGTTACAGGTACACATCCTTCTGGTTTTAAATCTACATTTATGAATGCTTTAATAAAACGTGATGCTTCCTGTTTAAGTTCCGGAAGTCCATTAATATCCGGATACAGGCTTGCTATCCCTTTTTGCAATGCTTCCACTTCTGCCTTTACCCCCACAGCTGAGGGTGGGAGACCGGGTACGCCCATTTCCATTTTAATAAATTCTATTCCTGATTCTGCTTCAGCTTTGGCTGCAATGGCTTTTACTTCGCGAATGGTTGCTTTTGAAAAGTCTGCAATCTGAAATTCTTCGATAGTTTCATCAATCAGATGTTGTTTGATAGGTGTATCTTTCATGTCTTTATTTTTATATTATACTTCTGAGCTACAAAGATAAAGAATAAATCCATCCATGAAATGTTTTTCTTTGATGAGTTACCTTAAACAAAAATATTCGCATTTTTTCCTTCTAATTGTTGCAGGTATAAAAAAAATGTCTACCTTTGCATCCGCAATCGAGAGAGATAGCAAGGAAATTAAAATGAAATATTGGTGCGTTAGTTCAGTTGGTTAGAATACATGCCTGTCACGCATGGGGTCACGGGTTCGAGTCCCGTACGCACCGCCCAGTTATTGTAAAGTCTTGATTTTAACAGAATCAGGGCTTTTTTTTATTCTTACCGAATAAAAAAGAGAGGAAGGACGAACTTTGATAGTAGCTAATTCGGTGTTTTTGGGAGGGATATCAAGACTTAATTTCAAATAAATCTGTATTTAATGCTTTTCTGGTAACTATCATATCATCTACTTTTATATCACTATTTATTATGAAAGGAGCTCTATAATTGTTCATTTTATAGTTTTACTCCTGTGATGGCATAAACCATAGGCAATTTATTGTTTAAATGTTTTATTCGATATTTATCCTTGTCAATTTGGATCGTATGTTTAAAACAGTTATATGGAGAATAATCATATTCTTCAAATCCTGTGAGGTGAATACCCGATCGAATAAGGCTATTAATGACTTCACTCAAGCTGTGAGTCCATGTGATAGTAGAGTATTTGATTTTAGCATTTCGGTCGGCATAACTTCCTTCCAATTGTTCGATGATTTCTGCCCCCTTAAAATAACTATAATCAATAGAGTTAAAATCGTCATCAAACATCCACACTACAGGATGGAATTCTACCATAATAAATTGTCCACCTGGTTTTAAAAAATGGGCTACAACTTTGGCCCACTCTTTCAAATCCGATAACCATCCTATTACTCCGTAACTTGTGAAAACGATGTTAAACTTATCATCCAAGACGTTTGGAAGTTCATATATGTCCGAACAAATGAATTTGGTATCAGTCTCTAACTCCTTTGCCATATTTTGAGCATAGCTAATCGCATTATCTGATAAGTCTGCACCTGTAGCTTTTGCACCCAATCGAGATAGTGAAATGGTGTCTTGACCGAAATGGCATTGCAAGTGGAGGATAGATTTACCTTTGATCTCTCCTAATAAATCAAGTTCAATATGTTTCAATGATGAATCCCCTTTCAAAAAGAGTGCATTATTGTAAAATTCACTTTTAATGTGAATGTCGGTTTTCAAGTTCCAAGCGGCTTTATTTATCTTCTTATAATCTTCCATCCTATTCCTTTAATTTTAATGTTACTATTTATAGGAAATTTATGTTCCTGAATCCATCTTTATACCTTATTTTATTCTGACTTTAACGATAAGTCTCTTTCAGCTCATATTCCAGGTATATTTTGCTGTTTTAATTGGCGGTAAAGAGATAGAATAGAATGCTTTCTTAGGATAAAGATTAAGTTTATATCGCAAATATATATAATTATTGATAATCAATAGGTTATTGTGTGATATAAATATTCTGGTGCTTTATGTTTTTTTCACCGTTCTTTGATTTAGTGGTTAGTTTTTTGTTAGAAGTAGAAGCCTTTATTTAAAGTCTCAACTACTTCAAACAGCATACGATCATTTATTGTGATCGTACCGCCTAAGCTTTGGCCGATATTTTTCAATGATAAAAGTCAATCAATAAAACCCTCACCTCTTTACTTCATTTTCTGTTTTCATAACAATTGATAATTATTTCCGTTTTCATTTTTATGCAAGTTGTTGTATCTTTTAAAATTAAATTCATTCTATCTGTTTCCGATAAAATTCAATATATGGATCAATAGTATTACTTTTACTTGAAAAAATAAAAGAAAGAAATCTTGTAGAAATATAATGTAAATTCAATAAGTAAATAATAAATTGTTTATACGATTGCAATAACTTTAGAAACCGTTTTTTGTGGGTAAAAAATAGGATGATTCGATAGTATAAAAAAGCTTATTATTTCTTCTTGTTTAAGAATATTGTGATAATAAATATTATATTTGTAAATAAAATAATGAATTTGTCGATTAAAATAATTAACAATGAAAGCACTCAAACAAAACAATGTCATTACTTCTTGTTTTTATATTGGATAGATTTCGTTTTTTAATTATGCAAAATAAACAATAGTAGTAATACTTTCATAAAATAACATTTTGATTCTTTAGAGTATAATATTCTGATAGATATAATAACAGATGAAAGAAATTAAAGTAAAATCTCAAGAGAGCGACAGTATATCTTTTGAGAAAGAAATCTCCAATTTGATGCAAGAACAACTTCTGTTCACAGAAAGTATATATGTTCATTTACCAATGGGAGTTGAAATTTATGATGTGGCGGGTCTCCTTCACAGTATAAACGACTATGCATTGAAGATGTATGGTGTGGAAGACCGGAATACAGTGATAGGTGTTGTGAATCTGTTTAATAGCCCGTATGTCGATGAAGAACTAAAGGCAAGGATACAACGTGGTGAGGATATTATATTAGAGTTTGAGTATGATTTTGATCGGATAAACAGGAATGCATATTTTTCTTCCAAAAACAAAAATAGTATGATCTACGAAGTTAAGATCGTTCCTGTACGCAATAAAAAAGAAGTTATCATCGGACATATCTTGCTCACTAATGATGTAACAGCAAAAAAAGAAGCAGAATTTCATACGGAGGAAAGCAAGAAGAATTTGGAAATGGCTATGGATGCCACCAATATGTCTTCGTGGGTATATGATGTATATAAAAAAACTTTCAGTTCATTATATGGATCTCCTATAGTAGAATCTATTTCGACATTAGAGGGTTTATTAAAAATAATGCATCCGCAGGATCAGTTTCAGTTGCTTCAACTCTTTGGTCAATTGGAACAGAAAGAAATTCAACAAGGGCAAATCACTGCACGTATTTATAATGAGAAGGAAAAACAATATCGCTATTATGAAAGTAGAATGCGTTTATCCTCTGAACATTTCGGAAAACTACTGATTATCGGTACGGAAATGGATGTGACAGAAAAGGTACAGTTGGCAAAGAAAACAGAGGAATTAATAGCAAAGCGTGAGCTTGCTATGCAGGTTAGCAATATTGTCCACTGGGATTTTGATGTGCGAACCCTAAAATTCGAGTCTTACAATGATCCTGTCAATGATTACGCCAGCGACAAGCTATTGACTATTGAAGAACAGATGAATGTGATACATCCAGAAGATCGTTCTTCCGCTTATGATGCCATACAAACCATGTTATCAGGTAAAGACTTTACCGTGGAATTTTCTTGTCGCATTAAAACAAAACACGACAAAACGTGGTCATATTGCAATATAATCGGAGTACCTTTTGAGCGAGATGAAAATGGAGATATTGTACGTTATACGGGATTCAGACAGAACATTTCGAAACAACATCAATTGGATGAAGAACTTAGAGAGAGAAACTACAAGATGGAGCTCACTTTCAAAACCGTTGGAATGTCTTATTGGGATTTTGATGTAGAGAGTGGACTATTCCGGGCGTTTAACGATCCGGTTAACGATTTTCATTCTGAAAAACCAATTTCTCCGGAAGAATATTTGAGTACCACCCATCCGGAAGACGTGGATTGTGTTCGTGAATATATAAATCGTATACTTCTGGGAGTTAATAGTGATTTTAACTTGAAATATCGTTCTAAAACTAAATGGGATGATGAATGGCAAACCTTGTTAGTTACTGGAATTCCGATTGAAAGGAACAAGAAAGGGCAGGTGACTCGTTACACTGGTATTAAAATAAACAATACGAAATGGGAAAAGATGGCACAGGAATTAAAAGATCTGAAAGAAAAAGCAGAACTTTCTGATCGTTTGAAATCAGCTTTTCTTGCCAATATGAGCCATGAGATTCGTACTCCGTTGAATGCTATTGTAGGATTTTCCGAATTGATGATAAATTGTGATGATTCTTCTGAGAAAGAAGAATATATGGAAATTATTCAATCTAATAATGAATTATTATTGCGTTTGATTAATGACATTCTTGATCTTTCTAAAATAGAGTCGGGAATTCTTGAACGCAAGCCGGAAAAATTTAACATGAGTAAGGTTTGTAGTGAGTTGTATACTATGATTCTGCCCAAGGTTACAAATCCTGATGTTGAATTCTGTATGGATGAATCCGGTCCGGAGTGCCTGATCTTTTTGGATAGAAACAGGCTCAAGCAAGTATGGATGAACTACCTTACTAATGCCGTGAAATGTACTCAGTCCGGATATATAAAAATGGGATATTCCATTGAAGGGAAAGGCATCCGGTTTTATGTTGAAGATTCCGGAGTAGGTATTCCTGTAGAATTGCAGGATAGAGTTTTTGGCCGGTTTCAAAAGCTTAATGAGTTTGCACAGGGGACGGGACTTGGACTTGCCATTTCCAGGGCCATAATAGAAGGGGCAGGAGGTAAAGTCGGATTTATTTCCCAACCAGGCAAAGGATCTACTTTCTGGGCATGGGTGCCATGTGAGATAGAAATGCCGGAAAAAGTATCCTCGGTAGATTCTCAACCGTTAGACCAACCGTCTGTACTGAATGAAATAAGTAAGGAAGATTTGAAGATTTTAATTGCTGAAGATAATGATAGTAATTATTTATTAGTACGACATATTCTCAAAGACTATAATCTAACGAGAGCACTGGATGGTGCAGATGCTGTCTGGAAGGCTCGCAATGAGAGCTTTGATCTTATTCTTATGGATATGAAAATGCCTGTCATGGGAGGATTGGAAGCAACTCGAAGAATTCGTGAATTCAATGCGAAGGTTCCCATTATAGCACTAACGGCCAATGCTTTTGATTCTGATAAAAGCAGTGCAATTGAGGCAGGGTGCAATGCTTTCTTAGCAAAACCTTTATCCAAAAAACAATTACTGGAAATATTTTCAACAAAGTGGTAGTAGTTATATCTCTTTGTTTCAATGGTTTATTGCAGTAATAACATCGGTGAATAGATATTAAGAATTGAATAAACATTTTCGGTTTATCATAGTCATTCCTAACAAAATGACTATGAGACCGATTAACTGAATAATGCTGACGCTTTCATTCCCTAAAAGCACTCCAAACAGAATGGCTATAAGAGGATTGACATAAGCATGAGTTCCAACTTCTGCTGCCGGACGAACTTTTAATAACCACACATAAGCAGAATAAGCAAGCAGAGAGCCAAAAGAAATCAGATAAATCTTGTTTACTTTCTTCTCTTTCGGCATATTTCCTTTATTGGGTTATTAATTGCTTAAAGCACGTCTTATTCTGTTTAGCCCGTCAATCAATGTTTGTCGGGGGCAAGCTATATTGATACGAATAAAATGATCGCCTGCTTCTCCGTACAGACTACCTTCATTCACCCGAATCTTACCTCTCTTTAACAGTGTTTTTACAATTTCTTTTGATGACAGTTTCAATACAGAGCAGTCTATCCATACCAAATAAGTACCTTCGAGCCTTATTACGGGAAACTGTGGAAGATGTTCTTTGAAATAGTTTTTCAGATAATTGTAGTTGGCAAATAAATAGTGATTAAGTTTATCCAGCCATTCCTCACTATCATTGTATGCTGCCATCAAAGCTTCAATTCCAAATGGGTTTACGTCGCATACTTCGTTTACGTTAATTGCTTTTTCTATTCTCATACGTATATTCGTGTCGGTAGAAATAATATTTGCAATCTGAAGTCCTGCCAGATTGAAGGCTTTACTTGGCGAAGTGCAGGTGACAGAGTGCATTAGAAACTCTTCCGATACAGAGGCAAAAGGAGTATATGTATGTCCGGGAAAAACCAATTCGCAATGAATTTCGTCCGCTACTATCAATATATCATTTTGAAGGCAGATCTTACCAATACGTACTAACTCCTGTTTTGTCCATACTCTGCCTGCCGGATTATGTGGATTACACAACAACAGAAGTTTAACTTTCGAATCAGCCGCTTTCTTTTCTAAATCATCAAAGTTTATCTGGTATGTTCCGTTTATATAAATGAGAGGATTGGTAACTATCTCACATCCGTTATTACGGATGGATGAGAAAAAGCAATTGTATACCGGAGTTTGTACCAATATCTTGTCTCCGGGAGATGTCAGGGCTTTTATTATTGCAGACAGTGCCGGTACAACTCCGGTTGTATAAATAATCCAATCTCTTTCTATTGTCCAATTGTGTTTTCGCCCAAACCAATCTACAATAGAGTCATAATATTCAGAGGGAACTTTTGTATAACCGAAAATACCGTGTTCTACCCGTTTTTTCAATGCATCAACCACGGCAGGAGCTGTACGGAAATCCATATCAGCTACCCACATAGGCAAAACATCCTCTTCCGTCTCTGTATCCCATTTATAGGAGTTGGTACCACGACGGGGGATTACTTCATCAAAATCGTATCTCATGCGCTAAAGCAGGTTATATTGTCCCATAGTTGTAATTCACAGTCAGCAGGTTTTTTGATATTTTCGTCGATGATAATTTCACCGTAACTTTCTGCCATGATACTCCCGCTACGTGGATTTTTTATACTATGTACCGGACTGTTGATAGTGGCTTGTACACTGCTATATTCAAAACAGAGATCAGCGTCATCAGCCATTATACAATTTTCCATAATAAGATTATGGGCATAGCAAAGTGGTTGAGTTCCTGAAATCTTACAATTTACCAGACGTAGGTTGTGAGAATGCCAACCTAAGTATTCGCCATTTAGCTCAGAGTTGTACACAGTTACATTTTCAGTATTCCAGAAAGCGTCTTTCGAATTGATTACTGCATTGCGGATTTCTACATTCTTGCAATATTGGAATGAGTAATTTCCGTTTTGACTGTAATTTTTAATACGGATATTTTCACCGTACATAAACAAGTAGTCGGCTTTGTCTATCTGTACATTTTTTAATTCTACATTGCGGCAATACCAAAAGGTTTCGAGTGCATTGGGAAGTTGTACATTTTCCAGTTTGACCCCATCCATTTCGCGAAACATTTTCGGAGCTTCTACCACAGTGTCGGTCATATGAAGGTTTTGAGAATACCAGAGGGCGGCACGTGCCCCTTCCGTAAAGAGACAATTTTTCACGGTAAAACCATTCGTATGCCAAAAAGGATATTTACCTTCGAAACGACAGTTTACAGCTATAATATTACTACATTCTTTCAACGCTGATTCGCCGGTATGAATGGTTACATTTTCCAGTTGCAAGTCATGTGTTGCAAATAGAGGGCGTTCGCCTTCATATTCCTTGTTTTTAATTATTTCCATATTTCAATTGTTTTTTATTTTATAATTATAATTCTGTTTTATAGGCATTTTGCCGACTCTTTATTCTTCAGACGGCGTCTTATTTCCGTTATGGTAATTCAAAAGTGGCAGTTACATTGCCCGAACCAAGAGCAGATGCCAAGCCCACAGGATTGTCCACACGTCCCAGACGTGTATAACTGTAAGAAGTAGAAAATGTCTTATAAAAGAGTACTACACATGAAGAACCATAAAGCATTAAATCTCCTGTTTGGATTCTACCGGGATTGGAAGATGCCGTCGGAAGATTTTCCGGTAAGTAGTAATACTTTTCATTATTATTCATTTCTGACATATTCACAGTCATTGGCAGTAACGACTTAAATGCCGTTACTGTTGGATTGTCTTCCAGAGTTACATTGAACGAAGTGGAACCAATGTTTATTTTAAGATTATTATTCATAGAATTATCCTCTTCATTATTACCTGGTTTATTGGGATCATTGTTATTATCTGACTCGTCAGGGTCGACAGCAGGCGCAGGCTGTGTTGTATCCTGCGGACTCGGGAAAGGGTCATCGGTACTACACGATGTGAGACTGACCAATAATGTCAGTGCCACAAAAGAAGTTATAATATAATATTTCATATTCGTATCCTTTTTCATCATTTCAGATATTCTTTGAAGAAAGATTCCAGTTTGTCAAATGGAATAAGGTTTGTCCGATCGTAAAGATCTACGTGGCCTGCACCCGGTACGATATACAATTCTTTCGGTTCGGCAGCTTTACTATAAGCATCTTCACTGAATTCGCGCGAGTGCGCATTTTCTCCGGCAATGAAAAGCATGGGGCGAGGAGAGATAGTCTCGATATCAGCAAACGGATAAAAATTCATGAATTTCACGTTGCTTGTCAATGTGGGATGTGTAGTAGTCAGTGATGTTGCACCTTCGGGTGTAAACTCTCCGCGTTCTGTACGATAGAATTCGTAAAACTCGCGTTCTATCGGAGAGGAGCTTTCTGTTAGTTCGTGTACTGTACCACCGGTATATTTCGTTTCCCCACCTAAGAATTCCACATAGCGTTGTTCGGCAGCTTCGGCAATGATCTGTTTTCTTTGTTCCAGTGTTAATGCATGTTTCAGGCCATTACGACTGGCTGTACCCATGTTGTACATACTTATGGTTGCGATGGCTTTCAACCGCGGATCGATTTTAGCTGCACTGATAGCAAAACTTCCACTACCGCAAATCCCGATCACACCAATGTGTTCACGATTGACAGAAGGATGTGTACCAAGATAATCTACTGCGGCACTGAAAGATTCTGCATAAAGTTCGGGAAGGACTGCATTACGTGGTGCCCCTTCACTCTCTCCCCAGAAAGATAAGTCGATGGACAAGGTTATAAAACCACGTTCGGCCATCTTCGTAGCATAGAGGTTGGCACTCTGCTCTTTGACGGCTCCCATAGGATGCCCCACAATAATTGCCGGATATCTTTCACTTTCTTTCATATCTTTAGGAAGAAAGAGATTGCCTGTCACTTTCATTTTGTACTGATTGAGAAAGGTTACTTTCTCAGTGCTTACCGTACTACTTTTATAGAAGTTGTCTGCGTCGGTTTGCGCAAAAGAGAGGGTAGTACTGAGCATTGTAAGGGATGTTGCTGCTAATAATAAGTTTCGTCTCATATCTCTTAGGGTTTTAATGAATAAAGAATTGATTGTCTATTTTTTATATTGCAAATGTACGGGGAAGAAAAGAGATTCTTTGTAGACAAATTACAGACATCATAACCCGAATTACAGATTGTAATATTTACATTCACTTTTTCTTAATAAAACCGGATAAAAAGAGAATCTGAAGATATGGCAAGAGGGTACCAAAAGTAAAACTCACTATCATTAAAACGCAGATTAACGCTAATCTACGCAAAGATTAAGAGTTTGTTTAAATCTGCGATAATTTGCGTAGATCTGCGTTTCTAAAGTTAGATATTGATAGCTTTCTCAGACTTTTGATTACCCTCTTACTACCGTTGATATCTGATTATAGATTACATTCCTTTTGTCTTCATGTCAATCACAAAACGATATTTGACATCATTCTTTTCCAAACGTTCCATGGCTTCGTTTATTTGGTCAACGCTGATTAGTTCTATCTGAGCCGTGATATGGTGTTCTGCACAGAAATCAATTACTTCTTGTGTCTCGGCAATGCCACCAATGTTGGAACCGGAAAAACTCTTGCGTCCGTTTACGATATTGAATGCACCGACTTCCAACGGTTGATTAGGAAGACCAACCAATACAAGACTACCATCTACTTTCAAAAGATTCAAATACATATTAACATCGTGTCGTGCGGAAACCGTATCCAGAATCATATCAAACTTAGAGAGGTTTCCCATTTGGTTCGCGTCGGTAGACAGCACAGCTTCATCCGCACCCAACTCTTTGGCTGTTTCTATTTTAGAGGGAGACGTAGTAAAAACGGTTACATGGGCTTTCATCGCTTTTGCAATCTTTATAGCCATATGGCCCAAACCACCAATACCTATGATACCTACTTTTTTCCCGGGTCCTGCTCCCCAATGCTTCAAAGGAGAATAAACGGTGATTCCTGCACATAAGATAGGAGCTGATGCTGCAAGATCAATTGTTTCAGGCAGTTTCAATACATAATTAGCATCGGCTACAATCGTTTGCGAAAAGCCACCATAAGTTTGTCCTCCAAGATATTTGTCGGGAGAATTAAAAACAACCGTCCAACCTTCTTCACAATATTGTTCTTCACCGTTGTGACAATGTTCGCAGTGCCCGCAACTATCGACGATACAACCGATGCCGGCCAAATCTCCGACTTTGAATTTAGTAACGTCTCTACCTATTCCGGTAATACGTCCTACTATTTCATGTCCGGGAACAATGGGATAAGTGGTTCCACCCCAATCATTATGGATGGAGTGAAGGTCAGAATGGCAAATACCACAATACAAAATATCAATCTCTACATCATTCGGTAGAAGCGAACGACGTTGAATTTCTAAACTATGAAGCGGAGTTTCTGCTGATTCCGTTCCATATGCTTTTACTGTTTTTGTTTCCATATTTTTATTTTAATGTAATCAATCCGTACTTTGGAAGAAGATATCACTATCAAATTAGTTTTCCCATCTCATAGGCTTCGATCAAAGCAGGATTGCCTTTTATCTCACCTACATGCCAGACATCAGTAGCAAGAACTTTGCCTTTTACGACCGGATTTTCCAGGCAATCTATAAAGCCCATCAGGTTATCGAAAACATGTTCTAAATTAGCAAGCCCTTCTTTCCCTTCGGCAGCGGCAGCAAGGAAATAGAATTCTTTGTTTTTCATTTCGGTATAAGGCCCGCAACAACGGTCGAGCAATGTTTTCAGTTGTGCACTCATTGCATAGAAATAGACGGGAGTACCAAAAACGATGGTATCAGCAGCCAGCATTTTAGCAATGATTTCCGCTGCGTCATCTTTCTGAGGGCATGGTTTCTTATATTGGCTGCATACACTGCATCCCATACAATAGTGGATCGTTTTATCCCGTAGAAAAACCTTTTCCGCTTCATTTCCAGCTTCTATAGCTCCACGCATGAATTCATCACAGAGTGTGTCAGAGTTGCCTCCGCGTCGCGGACTGGATGATAAAATCAGTACTTTTTTACTCATAATGACAGGTCGTTTAATTCGTTGTTTTTTTATGTTACAAAAGTATACTGTCGTGAGGAGATACTTTGTAGATAAATTACGGATAATATAACCCAAATTACAGATTGTATGCATGGCAACCGTTTTTCTTTCAAAGGTACTCACCAATGCGTTACGACCTCCTGTTTTCTATTGGCACACGGATGAGGCGGATAAAACGATGACAACGGATCAGATTTTATTTTTCCTTGATTATCAGTGAATAAAATAAAAAGATGCGTTGTCATCTGCCTGATCTGCCTGATCCGTGTGCCATAAAAATAGAACGCAGTTTGCTTCATTTCTATTCAGGTATGATAAACCTGATTACAGAAGAAAATGGCTTTCCAAATCAACTTTAGCTGTTGGCATAAAAAAGATGTACCCAAATTACGGATAGTATAACCCAAATTACAGATTTGACTAATTCCGCTGAATCAGTGTATATTTTATTTATATCTTTGCTAAAATTCAAATACTTATGTCTATGGATAATATAGTAAACTTAGAAAGTGTAGATCGGTACAACAGTATGTATGGACTCGAGACATTGCATCCGTTAGTGAGTGTCGTCGATCTTACAAAAGCAACTAAGATCATTAATCACACCCAAATGAATTATGGGGTTTATGCACTTTTCTTAAAGCAAACCAAGAGTTGTGATCTCAAGTATGGGCGTAGATCTTATGATTATCAGGAAGGAACGATTGTTTGTTTCGCACCCGGTCAGACTGTACGTGTAGATATGATCGAGGACGAAATCACGCCGGAAGTTTATGGTATTGTTTTCCATCCCGATTTGATTCGTGGCACTTTTTTGGCAAAGAGTATGAAAAACTATACTTTCTTCTCCTATGCTGTCAATGAAGCACTTCATCTTTCAGATCAGGAAAAAGAGATTGTTATGGATTGTCTCAAAAAAATCAGCATTGAGCTGGAACATGCTATTGATAAACATAGCAAGGCTCTGATTGCAATGAATATAGAATTACTCCTCAATTATTGCATGCGGTTCTATGAACGACAGTTTATTACCCGCAGTGATGCAAATAAAGATGCTCTTACGAAATTTGAGCAACTTTTGAATGAATATTTTCTAAGTAAACTCCCCATGCAGGAAGGTTTGCCTTCAGTGAAATATTTTGCAGACAAAATCTGCCTTTCCTCCAACTATTTTGGAGATATGGTAAAAAAGGAAACAGGAAAAACCCCGCAAGAGCATATTCAGGATAAGGTTATTGAAATGGCAAAGGAACATATTGCCGAAACGGATGAAACTGTTAGTCAGATAGCCTACACTTTAGGCTTTCAATATCCGCAGCACCTTTGCCGGTTATTTAAGAAACGCGTAGGGTGTACTCCCAATGAATACAGAACGCAACAAGGTCAAATTATTTAATATACTTCATATTATGGATGAAATTATAAAGATTGATACTATTGATCAATACAATAAGTTATACGGGTTGGAAACCATGCATCCGCTGGTCGGAATTGTAGATTTGAAAAAGGCAACCAATCGTCCGAATCATATCCGGATCAATATGGGCTTTTATTCGCTCTTCTTGAAACATACGAAGTGCGGAGATCTTAAATACGGTAAAAAACAATATGATTATCAGGAAGGAACAATTGTTAGTTTTGCACCAGGACAGGTTATAGGTATTGAATTGAAAGAAAACGTCCAACCGTCTTCCATAGGCATTGTGTTTCATCCTGACTTAATTCGTGGTACATCTTTGGGGCAGCACATCAATAAGTACTCTTTCTTTTCTTATGAGGTAAGTGAAGCGCTTCATGTGTCTCTTGCTGAACAGCAAATAATAATGGACTGCCTTAAAAATATCACGATGGAGTTAGAGCGTGCAATAGATAAGCATAGCAAAATTTTGATAGCTAAAAACATAGAACTATTGCTTGACTATTGTATGCGTTTCTATGAACGGCAATTTAACACCCGCAGTGGAGTGAATAAAGACATTATTGTACAGTTTGAACATCTCCTGGATGATTATTTCCTGGAACAAAATGCAGAAAAGAATGGTTTCCCCACCGTGAAATACTTTGCAGATAAGGTTTTTCTTTCGCCTAATTATTTTGGTGATTTAATAAAAAAAGAGACAGGGAAGAGTGCCCAGCAGCACATTGTGTTCAAAATAATCAATCATGCAAAAGACCAGATACTCAATACCAATCAGCCAATTTCTCAGATTGCATATAAGTTAGGATTTCAGTATACGCAACATTTTTCACGTCTGTTTAAAAAGAACGTCGGATGTTCACCTAATGAGTACAGGGCACAAAACGATATAGTTCTTTGATAAACTACTTAGTGTAGTCTTTGCTAAAAATAGGCTGTTTTTTTATAAAAAATCGGCATAAGGCGCAAAGAAAAGCAAAGTTCTACATAAATAAATGCAGG
>OATI01000111.1_pt1 | contig 108561 bp, 74 predicted proteins | sample 1494981 | NCBI WGS metagenome assembly OATI01 (sample SAMEA2579952, study PRJEB22360) | human gut metagenome
CTGGACCAATTATTAAACGGGGCTTTTACCTTTTATTCCTAATGCGTTTGCCCTGATACAGTTATGTAAGTTATTGTCGACAGCTATCAGCAATATTACTTATAGTTATTAACAAAATTACCGATAGCTATCAACAACATTACTGACAGCTATCGACAATCAGTTTGTTCGGCAGAAAACCAAAACCAGTATCCTATATTATTTACATTCGTACGGTAACTATTATCTGTTTCATTCATCCTTTTGTATATTTGTATCGCCAAAAACAACTTAATCACACCGTATCATGTTTTATTTACATGAAAATAAAAGAATACAGTATGAGACTTACATATATTTATCACAGTGGCTTTGCGATCGAAACAGAAGGATATACTATCCTGATCGATTATTTTAAAGATACGGGGAAAACACCGGATACGGGATTTGTCCACGATGAACTGCTTCGACGCGCGGGTACATTATATATATTATCCTCCCATTTCCATCCGGATCATTTCAACCCGGACGTCCTGAAATGGAAAGAGATTAAGTCGGATATCAAATATATTTTCTCCAAAGATATTCTGAAACGCCACCGGGCGACAGCCGAAGATGCTGTTTACCTTAAGAAAGGGGACGTTTTTGAAGATGAAAATATCCGTATCCGGGCATTCGGTTCGACTGATGTAGGCATTTCTTTCCTGATAGAAGCGGAAGGCAAACTGCTATTTCATGCCGGCGACCTGAATAACTGGCACTGGAAAGACGAATCGACACCACAGGAAGTGGCTAAAGCCGAAGGCGATTATTTGCGGGAACTGGATATACTGGCTCAGGCAACCGGACATCTGCATCTCGCCATGTTTCCGGTCGATCCGCGTATCGGAACTGATTTTATGCGGGGAGCGGAACTGTTTGTCGACCGGATAAAGACTGACGTTTTAGTCCCTATGCACTTTTGGGAACATCCCGCCGAAGTAGTAGCATTCGGCCCTTATGCCGAATCGAAGGGATGCCGTTATATCCTGTTGTCCTATCCCGGAGAAAGCACTGATTTTTAATTTATAAAGAAAACAAGTATGGAAATCAAAAGTAGATTTGATCATTTCAACATCAACGTCCTCGACCTCGAAAGAAGCATTGCTTTCTATAACAAAGCGCTGGGTCTGAAGGAACATCACCGCAAGGAAGCAGCCGACGGCTCTTTCGTTCTCGTTTACCTGACAGACGACCAGACAGGTTTCCTGCTGGAACTGACCTGGCTGAAAGACCGTAATGAGCCGTACGAACTGGGAGATAACGAAAGCCATCTCTGTTTCCGTGTAGCCGGCGATTACGATGAAGTACGCAAATTCCACAAGGAAATGGATTGCGTATGTTACGAAAATACCGCCATGGGATTGTATTTCATTAACGACCCGGACGATTACTGGATCGAAATACTACCGGCTAAATAAAAAAGGCAATACCTTAACCAAAATTGTATCAGCTCTTCACCGGCAATACAATTTTGGTTAACCCGTCATCGAAAGGTTCCTCTTTCCGCCGGTAATAAAATTCATAAGCCGTACCTTCCGGCTCGTATCCTTTCTGCATCATCCAGAAAGTCATCTCGCCATATAAATAATCAATTTCTTCGTAATCGCCTTTAAATAAACAATGCACGACTTTGGATTGCGGTATTACGCGTGACCGGACGTTTTCGTCTCCTTCCATCAGGCAGGACACAGGGAAACAGATTTCCACATCCAGGTCATATATATCCATATTCAGATAATCGTAGTAAATGATAAAAGGCACATCCGTCATATATTCCCCTGTTTTCCGGAGAAGGGCCAGTGCATCCTGACGTTTTCGGGAAAGCGTCCACTCTAAATCCTTGTAACTGACTTTCGTACGGGTCGATAAAACAGGTTGTTCCGCCCGGACCATAAGCCGTATGTCTGAAACCTGTGGCATAGTGTTATTCATTAATGGGTTAAGAATCTACCAAATATAAAAAAAAAACCTAAAGAACGGTTGTCACCGGAAAGAAAAAAGTTGAAAATGACGTATTTTGATCCGGCTATTAAGTAAAGTTACATTTATTGTCACATTTGAAAACTGATACTATTCAGCATTTTTTTTAATAAAATCATTGCAGCTAAGCATATTCCTCTTATATTTGCTATCCAGAAAGACTCATTATTAATCATAAATATAAAATCATGGAGAAGCCTTATGTAGTAGGTATTGATATAGGTGGTACCAATACTGTTTTCGGCGTAGTAGATGCAAGAGGAACAATCTTGTACAGTGGATCAATCAAAACTGGTAAATATACTGATATAGAAGAATATGTTGCGGAACTGGGACAAGGTCTTTTATCAGTAATCGACCAGGCCGGAGGTCCGGATAAGATCAAAGGTGTCGGCGTAGGAGCTCCTAACGGTAACTTCTTCAACGGTTGTATCGAATTTGCCCCGAACCTTCCATGGAAAGGTAAAATACCTTTGGCACAGTTGATCAGCGAACAAATCGGCGGTATTCCCGTTGCATTGACTAACGACGCCAATGCTGCAGCAATCGGTGAAATGACTTACGGTGCAGCACGTGGTATGAAAGACTTTATCGTTATCACTTTGGGAACAGGTGTAGGTAGCGGTATCGTTATCGGAGGTAATCTGGTTTACGGACATGACGGTTTTGCCGGTGAGTTGGGACACGTGATTATGCGTCGTAACAATGGCCGTCCTTGCGGTTGCGGTCGTCAGGGATGCCTTGAAACATATGCATCCGCTACAGGTGTAGCACGTACAGCCCGTGAATACCTCGAAATCCGCAAAGACGAAAGTCTGTTGCGCGATCTGGATCCGGATGAAATCACTTCAAAAGATGTATTCGATGCAGCCATGAAGAATGATAAACTGGCACTTGAAATCTTCGAATTTACAGGAAATATCCTGGGTGAAGCTTTTGCTGATGCTGTTGCATTCTCCAGCCCGGAAGCCATTATTCTGTTCGGTGGTCTTACCAAGGCAGGCGATCTGATCATGAATCCGATCAAACGTTCTATGGACAAGAACATGCTGAAGGTTTACGAAGGTAAAACAAAACTTCTTTTCTCTCAATTGAAAGAAAGCGATGCTGCCGTATTGGGAGCCAGCGCTTTGGGTTGGGAAGTGAAAGAGTAATCGTATTCACTGGGGTTCTGCCCCGGATCAAGGGCGGCCTGAGGTCGCCCTTCTTTTTTACATATCACTTAATTATCAGAGACATGAACCATCCTTTGCATCAATTTATCTATTGCCCCAAATGTGGAGCCAACACCTTCATCGAACGTAATGAAAAAGCGAAACAGTGTACAACGTGCGGTTTCGTATACTATTTCAATCCTTCTTCGGCAGTAGCCTGTTTCATCCGAAACGCCGCCGGAGAGATTCTACTGGTGCGCCGGGCTAAAGAACCTGCCAAAGGGACACTCGACCTGCCGGGCGGATTCGTCGATATGTTCGAATCAGCAGAAGATGCGGCACACCGAGAAGTAAAAGAAGAAACGGGACTGGATATTACCGAATGCCGTTATCTTTTTTCCATTCCTAATTTATATATGTATTGCGGTTTCGAAGTGCACACGGTAGATATGTTCTTTGAATGTTATGCGGAAGACTTCAAAGAAGGGCATGCGGAAGACGATGCGGCGGAGATCGTGATAAAAAATCTGTCATCACTGAATCCGGATGACTTCGGCCTCCACTCCATCCGTATAGGTGTGACCCAATACATAAAATAAACTTTATAACTTAAATTATATTTATAGATGAAAAAGCTAAACTTTCTTCTAATCCTTCTGTTGGTCGGAATTTGGACTTCAGCACAAACAAACGTCCCCCTCGAACAAATACTTCAAAAAGAGGCCATGCGCAATTTCGAAAAGTTATCGCACGAACCTGTCCCCGCCTACTATATCAGCTACCGGGTGTATGAAGCCAATAATCTCGGGGCAGGAAGTACCTTCGGGGAATTAGCCAATACCTACCAGTCAAAAAGCAGGCAACTAAGAGCCATTGTCAGGGTAGGTTCTCCCGAACTCGACAATACGCACGAAATAAAAACAAACGATAACGACTGGTTTTCATCCAATGCCGGTTGTATCGAACTGCCCATAGATGAAAATCCGGAAGCAATCTCGCTTCTTGTCTGGGATTATACAGACCGGATATATAAAGACGCCATGCAACGCTATCAAAAAGTACAGGCAAATGTAGCCGTAAAGGTAGCCGCAGAAGATAAATCGCCCGACTTCTCCAATGAAAAAAGGGAAGTTTATACGGAAGCTCCCCTCTCCGAGAAAGCATTAGCCAAACAGGCTGCCGAATTGGAAGAGAGGATTCATCTGTATTCCGCTTCTTTCAAGGAAAACCTGGAACTCGTCTCCGGCGATGCTTCCTATCGCATCGAACTGCTTCGTTCCTATTTCGTCGATACGGAAGGGGCCTGCATCACCCAGAACAGCCTGCAATACAGATTAGAGCTGAATGCTTCGGCCGTGGCCGACGACGGGATGAACCTTCCCCTCTACAAATCTTATTTTGCCCACAGCTTCAAAGAGATGCTGGATAATAAAAGTGTCCTGAACGAGGCCAGGAGCATGAGCAAAATGTTATCCGACCTGCGCCGTGCCCCGGTTGTCGATACATATGCCGGTCCGGCCCTACTCAGTCCGGAAGCCTCGGGAGTCTTTTTCCATGAGTTTTTCGGCCACCGGATAGAAGGTGCCCGTATGAAACAGGAGTCGGACGCACAAACCTTTAAGAAGAAAGTGGGCGAGCAAGTACTTTCAAAAGATATGACGGTCTTTTTCGACCCGGTCATCAAATATTACAAAAAAATACCGTTAAGCGGAAGTTATGTGTTCGATGATGAAGGCGTCCGCGGACAACGGGTGGATATTGTAGACGGAGGAACGCTGAAAAACTTCCTGATGAGCCGCACCCCCATCGAAGGTCATCTGAACTCGAACGGACACGGAAGGGGTATGATCTATTATTCCCCCGTCACCCGCCAGTCGAATATGATCATCGAATCTTCAAGCCCTAAGACAGAACAGGAACTACGCACAATACTGATCGAAGAACTAAAAAAGCAAAACAAACCCTACGGATATCTGTTCAGCAAGGTAAGCGGAGGTTTTACAAACACCAACCGTATCGATGCCAATGCATTCAACGTAACTCCACTGGTGGTCTACCGGATTTATACAGACGGCCGGCCGGATGAATTAGTAAGGGGTGTAAATATGATAGGGACACCGCTTTCCATGTTCTCCCAGATCGGAGCCTGCGGTACCGAACAGGATGTGTTCAACGGATATTGCGGTGCGGAATCCGGCAGTATTCCTGTCTCCTGTATCGCTCCGGCTATTTATGTAAAAATGGTTGAAACACAGAAACAGGCCAAATCACAGAATCCTCCTCCCCTCTTGCCGCGCCCGGTAGCAGAGATGAATGCCGGAGACGATCCTGTCATGAACAGCATAAAGAAAGAGCTGAGCCGGAACAAGGCTGAACTGCGTATCGGACAACAGGCTCCTCCCTATTTTATCGATTACCGGATGCTAACGTTCAACACATTGAATATAAAAGCGACATTAGGCAGCCTTGTGTTCAGCCGCGAAACACCCTATTGCAACGGAATGGCTACCGTACAAACCGGAGATTATCTGTCAGACAACCAAAATGCCATAATGTCGTTCGACCAAATGTACAATTACAACAACTATCCGTCGTCGGCCGTCTTCGGAACGAACGACCAGGTTATCCGGACCAAAATATGGAGTACACTGGACGAAAAATATAAAAAGGCAACCGAGCAACTGGGCAACAAACAAAGTGCTATCGCACAAATGGAAATACCGGAAGACGAAAAGAATATTCCTGATTTCGAACAACGGTCCGCCTCGGAATATATCTATCCCACCAACTCATTAACGTTCGACCGGAAAAAGATGGAGACATATATCACAGAAGCCTCCAAGGTATTCAAAGACTACACGGAGTTGGTCGAATCGAATGTCCGTTTATATGCCGGTACTGTCGATGTAAGATATTACAACACCGAAGGGACAGTTTGCCGTTATCCGAATAACCTGATAGCCTTGTTCATCTATATGAAAGCACAAAGTGCCGACGGCCAAGAGATTAGCAAATCCCGCTGCCTGCCCTATGATTCTTTTGAAGAAATGCCTTCGTTGGAAGAGTTGCAGGAAATATGCCGTCGGGAAGGCGAACTGATGCGTGAGAAACTGGCTGCCCAGCGGGTGAATGAGACGTATGTAGGTCCGGTCCTGTTCGAAGGAGAAGCCGTTGCCGACATCATAGAGCAACTCATGGTTAATGAAAGCACCGGCTTACTGGCTAAACGCAAACCTGTCGTATCGCCGGATATCAAGCGTTATTACAGCAACCATTCTTCGACGAACGGCAATGAACTGGAAGCACTACTGAACAAGAAGGTGGTCTCCCGCGACCTGACGCTGACCTCCCTGAGCGGAACCCCCGAATATAACGGCCGCCGGTTATTCGGTTATTATCCGGTCGATGCACAAGGAGTAGCTCCCGACAAAGAGCTGGTACTGATACACGACGGAGTACTGAAAAATATGCTGACAACACGCATCCCGACCAAAGTATTCAGGAAGTCGAACGGACATGCCCGTATTTCGATAGACGGACAAGGAATCTTTACCTTGCCGGGTGTATTACGCCTCAGCAGCAAGGAGACTCTCTCTTCGCAGGATTTGAAGAAAAAGCTGATCGACGCCGCCAAAGAAGAAGATTACGACTATGCGTACATTGTAAGAAAACTAGAAAGAAACACGGCCGCCGAACTGTACCGGATAAATGTAAAAGACGGTTCGGAAGTCATGATGCGCGGCGCACTGGTTAAAGATATGCTTCTACGTGCCTTTAAACGGGTATCGGGTGTTTCGGCCGAAGAAAACATATATAACCGTATCCGCCAGGATGTCAAATCGACCTATATCGTTCCTTCAGCCATCCTCTTCGACGAAGTGGACATCGTGAAAGATCCCCAACTGACACTGAAGAAGAATTATATTGTAGATCGACCGTAAAAAGATTGCAGAAAGACGACCAGGCACAGTTTATTAACACATAATTGTTTATGATTCCAAATATTAATTCTTTTTGTTAATAACTTACTTAGCTTTTGTATGTTATTCTTTATATTTGCAACTTAGAAATAACAGAGACTGTTTAATATCTGTACATTAAAGCGAAGGAGCGATGAAAAGAATACTTATTCCACTGTGCCTGGTGGTAGGAAGTCATGTGGCTAGCGGGCAACGGTCGTACCAGTTTGAGGCACCGGACCGTTTGTTCATAGAAGGTAAAGAATTGTTTAGTTTAAAGAACTATCCGGGTTGTATCGATAAGCTGGAAGCCTACAAACAGCATTCGAAAGATGCTGACCTGATTCAGGAAGCTGACTATATGATCGTATATGCAGCTTATGAACAGGGACGTCCTAATGCCGACGAACTATTGAAAGATTATCTGGAAGATTATCCGGCTTCACGCCATAGCGATGAAGTGAATTTCCTGATCGGTTCCATTCATTTCGAACGCGGGGAATACCAGAAAGCTATTTTCTGGTTCAACGAATCGGATATAGACATGCTCAGTCCGGAGCAACAGGAGGCTTACAGCTTCCGGCTGGCCTATTCATTATTGCAGACCGGCGAGATGGATAAGGCACGCGGATATTTTTCGCGGATACAGCAAATCGGTACCAAGTACCGTGAAGCGTCGACCTATTATGTGGCCTATATCGATTATGCAACCGGCAAATACAATAACGCGTTGGTAGAGTTCAGCCGCCTGAAAGAGATGCCGGATTACCGCGAGCAATCCTTGTACTATATTACACAGATCTATTTCATACAGAATAAATATGAAAAGGTAGTGAGCGAAGGGGAAGAACTTCTTTCCTCCTATCCGAACAGCAAGAATAACAGCGAAGTGTACCGTATCCTGGGTAATTCTTATTACCATTTGGGCAACCAGGATAAGGCGACCAACATGTTGAGCAAATATGTATCGTCGACCGACAGCCCGTTAAGAGGAGATTTGTACATTCTGGGTGTTTGCTATTTCAATAAAGGGAATTACAGCAGTGCCGTAAACGCCTTGTCGCAGACAGTACGCGAAAACGACGCACTCTCGCAGAATGCCTACCTCTATCTCGGACAGTCTTACCTGAAACTGAAAGACAAGAACAATGCCCGTATGGCTTTCGAGGCTGCGGCAACCTCTTCATTCGACAAACAGATTCAGGAAGTAGCCATGTTCAATTATGCGCTGCTGATCCATGAAACTGCCTTTACCGGATTCGGCGAATCTGTTACGATCTTCGAAGATTTCCTGAATGATTTCCCGAACTCTCAATATGCCGACAAAGTAAACGACTACCTGGTGGAAGTCTACCTGACAACCAAGAACTACCAGGCAGCCCTCAACTCTATCAATAAGATCAATCATCCGAGCACCAAGATACTGGAAGCCAAACAGGACATTCTGTTCCAGCTGGGAACACAGGCTTTCACCAACATGAAGCTGGATGAAGCAGTCGACCTGTTCTCGAAAGCTATCAACCTGGGTTCTTATAATATGGAATCGCGCAATGACGCTTATTTCTGGCGCGGCGAATCCTATTATCGCAAAGGAGATTATCGCCAGGCTATTTCAGACTACCGTACTTATCTGAACAACACCCGCCAGCGGAATACAGATATGTACGCACTGGCCCATTATAACCTGGGATATTGTTATTTCAAACTCAAAGAATACGGAGAGGCACAAAACCGTTTCCGCCAGTATATCAATCTGGAAAACAACCAGCAGGCACCGGCATTGGCAGATGCTTACAACCGTATCGGCGACTGCCTGTACCAGAACCGCCAGTTCGCACAGGCTGAAGAAAACTATACACATGCCGCCCAATTGCAACCGTCTGCCGGCGACTATTCCGTTTACCAGAAAGGCTTCCTGCTGGGTTTGCAGAAAGATTACCGGGGTAAGATCAGCGCAATGGACCGCCTGCTCCGCGATTATCCGGAATCACAATATGTGGACGATGCGTTGTTCGAAAAAGGACGTACCTATGTATTGCTTGAAAACAGTTCACAAGCTGCACAGGCATTCGAGACATTGATACAGCAGTTCCCGCAAAGCAGCCTTGCCCGTAAAGCCGGCATCCAGTTAGGATTGCTTTACTTCAACGACAACCAACCCGAAAAAGCGGCTACAGCCTATAAGCAAGTGATCAGCAATTATCCGGGTAGCGAAGAAGCCAGAGTGGCTTTACAAGACTTAAAGTCGGTTTACATCGACCTGAACGACATCAATTCGTATGCCAACTACGTCAACTCACTGGGTGGAAATATCCGTCTGGAAGTCGGCGAACAGGATTCGCTTACCTATATTGCCGCCGAGAAACTCTTCAACCGTGGCAACAACGAAGAAGCACGCCGCAGCCTGATCAACTATTTGCAGACCTTCCCCGAAGGTGCTTTCAGTTCGAATGCGAACTATTATCTGGGAAGCATCGCCTTTAGCAAGAAAGAATACGACGAAGCACTTCAGCGTTTCAAATCGGTTATCGAGAGCGGAGATACCAAATTCCTTGAAGAATCGGTGGCCCGTACGGCAGAAATGCAATACCTCACTCAGGACTTCCCTGCTGCGCTGGAAAGCTTCAAGCGCTTACAGATCATAGCCGAAAATCCGGAGAACAAGCAAGCTGCCCGTTTAGGCATCATGCGTTGTGCTTTACAGACCGGACAACAGGAGGAAGCTCAACTGGCAGCCAACGAATTGCTGAAAGACCCGAAACTGTCACCCGAAGTGGAAGCCGAAGCCCGCTATATCCGTGCTAAAGCCTACATCGACCACAAACAGCCGGCTAAAGCCGTCGAAGACCTGACAATTCTCAGCAAAGACACCCGTACAGTACACGGTGCCGAAGCCAAATACCTGCTGGCCCAGTACTTCTACGATACCAACGACGATAAGAACGCAGAAAAGATTCTGGAAGACTTCGCCAAGAACGGTACGCCTCACCAATACTGGCTGGCACGCGGTTTCATCCTTTGGGCCGATATTTATATCCGCCAGGGCGACGACCTTCAGGCACGTGCTTATCTGAACAACCTGAAGAACAACTATAAGGGTGATGACGAAATCGCCGCTATGATTGAGGACAGATTAGGTAAACTAAAGCAATAATAGAATACAATGAAGACTATATATAATGTAAAAGCGCTGTGTGTCGTAGCTTTGCTTGGGACTACCGCCACAATAAGTGCACAGGAAGATACTTCGAAGAAACAGAATCTGGAACGGGAGATGACGCTCGAACGCGAGTACGACCCGACCGTACAGGATGCAAGCAAAGTAAACACCCTTCCGGTCATCAAGGAACCGGAAGTAAAGAAAATGCCGATCGACTATGCCAATTTCACAATTGCAGCCGACCCGGCAAAAGAGATCAGCCTGCTTCCTTCAGGTAATATCATGACAGATATTCAGTACAACAAGCGCCGCGGTTATTTCAACTTCGGCGGCGGTACCTATCTGAATCTGAACGGCGACCTGGGATATCATATCCTCAGCACAGACAAGGATCAATTGAATATCTGGTTCTCGCACCGTTCAACGAATGGAAAAGTAAAATACCTGCAAGTGGATGAAAAGGTTAAGGCGAAGCTGAACGATAATATGGGTGGATTAAACTTCAAACATAACTTCGATAAGCTGGCATTGAAGATGGGAGTTAAATATGGTTATTCCGGATTTAATTATTACGGATTGCCAATAGAAAGCCTTACTCCTATCACCTCCTCAAACCCAACTCTCCCCGCAGCTGACATGGAAACCAACCAAGTTGCCCAAACCATTAAGGCGAACGTAGGCGTAGAGTCCAAAGCAGATGCTCCTGTCGGGTACCTGCTCGATCTCAGCTACACCAATTTTTCTTACAAATACGGATATTCAAAAGAGCACGATGCCCCGTCGGAAGGGACATTCAATCTTGACTTCGGGTTAAGTTCCGGTTTCGGAGGCAATCAGCGTGTTGGCTTGAACGGTAATTTCCAATATTTCAATTACAGCCTGCCCTCAGAACTAAAATCACCTGAAACAAAAGATCCGTCAACCTACTTCGACAACTTTGCTGCTGCCACCCTGAATCCTTACTACAAGATAGAAGGAGACAACTGGCATGTAAAATTAGGAGTAAATGCAATGTTCTTCAGCGGCGAGCAGAAGAAGTTTATGGCTTCCCCCAACATCTCTGCCGACGTCGAAGTTGCCGACAAAACCGTACTATACCTGAATGCCGATGGTAAATTACAATCCAACAGTATGTATGATGTGAACCGGATCAACCGTTATGCCAATCCGTTGGAGAGACTGACGCCTTCCCGTAACTGGCTGGATGGTATCCTGGGTATCAAGAGCGGCGTTGCTCCCGGCTTCTGGTTCGACGTTTTCGGAGGATATAAAATCGTCAGCAATAACTATTTCTTTGTACCGACACTTGCTTACGGTGACAAAGATTACTTCGGTTCCGCTTGCGGTATGATGAATGAAATAGACACCAAACAGTTACTGGTCGGTGCCAACCTGAAATATAGTTACCAGCAATTATTTGAAATCTCCCTGAAAGGTGTTTATAATAATTGGACAGCCGAATACAGTGATAAATATTCAGAGACTGATTTAGCCGGTAAAGATGCTACAGCCTGGGGTATGCCCGAAATGGAGATCACAGCCGGCGTGACAGTCCGCCCGATCAATAACCTGTCTGCTTCCCTGGACTATTACCTGGCCACCGGACGTGAAGCCAGATTAGGAGAAAAGAACGTAAAGATGGACAACATCAACGAACTGAACCTCACCGGAGCATACAACATCAACGATACCTTCGGCCTGTATCTGAAACTGAACAACGTACTGTTCCAGAAATACGAACTTTACTACGGTTATCCGTTGCAGAAGTTCAGTGCGATGATCGGAGTGAACATCAATTTCTAATCAGATAAAGAAACATAGATCAGAAGGAGAATCCAATATCGGGTTCTCCTTTTTTATTCCTACTTTTGCACCCAAATAAGACAGAACATGCAAGGAACAAAAAACCTGACACAAGGCCCTATCAAACGGCAGCTATTCAATCTGGCATTGCCGATCATGGGTACTTCTTTTATTCAAATGGCTTACAGCATCACCGATATGGCCTGGGTAGGGCGTCTGGGCAGTGAAGCCGTTGCCGCTATCGGAGCTGTCGGCATCCTGACCTGGATGACCAATTCGATCTCTCTGTTGAATAAAGTCGGTTCGGAAGTAAGTGTGGGGCAAAGTATAGGTGCACGAAATGAAAAGGATGCACGGAATTATTCATCCCACAACCTCACCATTGCCCTGATCATCTCCGTTTGCTGGGGATTGCTTCTTTTTGTCTTTGCCCATCCGATCATCGGTGTCTATAAACTGGAAGCTCCTATTGCAGAAAGTGCTGTCGAATATTTACGGATCGTATCGACCGCCTTTCCTTTTATATTCCTCTCGGCAGCCTTCACCGGCATCCATAATGCGGCAGGGCTAAGTAAAATACCCTTTTACATCAGCGGAACGGGACTTATCATTAATATGATACTCGACCCGGTATTCATTTTTGTATTCGATATGGGAACAGCCGGAGCCGCCTGGGCAACCTGGTTATCGCAAGCCACGGTATGTGCCATTTTTGTATATCAGTTAAAATGGAGAAGCAGGTTACTGGGAGGATTCTCCTTCTTCGTCAGACTAAAGAAAAACTATTCACAAAGGATTCTGCAACTGGGCCTACCGGTAGCCATGCTGAACACGCTGTTTGCCATCATCAACATTTTCATGGCACGCACAGCCTCCACTTACGGTGGACATATCGGCCTGATGACACTCACCGCCGGAGGACAGATTGAAGCGATAGCCTGGAACACCTCCCAGGGATTCAGCACGGCACTGAGTGCTTTCGTCGCCCAGAACTATGCAGCCTCCGAAAAGAACAGGGTGCTGGAAGCCTATCACACGACATTGAAGATGACGACTGTATTCGGTATCCTTTGTACCTTATTATTCGTCTTTTACGGCAGCGAAGTCTTCTCACTGATCGTCCCCCAGAAGGAAGCCTTCGAGGCCGGAGGTATTTTCCTGCGAATAGATGGGTACTCGATGTTGTTCATGATGCTGGAGATCACTATGCAGGGCTTGTTCTACGGAACAGGACGGACGGTTCCTCCTGCAATCATCAGCATTACTTTCAACTCGCTGCGTATACCGATGGCTATTGTATTATCCGCCATGGGATTGGGAATCGTCGGTGTATGGTGGGCAATCAGTATCTCCAGCATGCTGAAAGGAATCGTTTCCTTTATCTGGTTCAGGGCTTTACAAAAGAAGATATTGAAGTGAGAAGTTCTATTATTTATCTGTGAACTATCCTGTTATCAAAGTGTCTTGATTGTTACAGACAAACTCGATGGGTAAGATTGAATTCCAACCCGTCCTTGCACAATCAAATAAATGATTTACCTTTGTAAACAAATAGAAGTACCATCCATATGAATATCAAAAAGTCTTACTATTGCACAAATATTTTCTTTTTCCTTTTCTGTTTATTACTATGTTTAGCTAGTTGTAAGGAAGAAGAAGAGTTTCTGACAATCTCTGTTTCTGAATTGAACATACCGGCTAAAGGAGAAGAAAAGTCCATTGACATCCATACAAACTCAGTATGGATTGCGGAAGTAATGCCGGCCGGCAATTCCTCATGGGTAACCTTAAATACAATGTCGGGAGATGCAAACACCTCTTCGGTACATATTATGTTTGCCGAAAATAATACGGATCAAGAACGTACAGCCGAAATCCTGTTTCGTGCAGGTAAGACCGCTCAGAGTTTAAAGATCACTCAAAAGGAAAAGACAACACTTGTTGTGTCCGACAGAGGGTGGTATATAGGGCAACCAGGTGGTAGATGGCCCTTTCCGATAGACCGGAATGTAGACTATACAGTCAGCATATCTCCGGAAGCCCGGAGTTGGCTCCAACTTTCCGAAACGAAAGCAATAACGACAGACACATTATACTTAACGGTCAGAGAGAATCTTGAACCTGAAATGCGAGAAGGAGCTATCTATATTAAGGCAACAGATGTTTCTGCTGCCGATACGATTTTTGTTTCACAGGAAGCTCTCCAGATCACCGTATCCACTGAACAACTAGATTTTGCCTCAGAGGGCGGCAGTGGGGTAATTTCCATCAATTCAACGCATACCGATCACAATTACAATCCCGAATATACGTACGTCATTGAACCGGAAACGGCGTCCTGGTGCCAGATAAAAAAAAGTGAAGATTCAAAACTCTTGTTTGTCTCAGTCTCCACTAATGAAGCAAAAGTCAGGCGTGAAGCAAATATCAATATCAAATCCTCCGCTCTAACCAAAACAGTCCGTGTCATACAACAAGAAGACGGACTAACTTATTACGCAGATGGTGAATATGTACGTTTGCAGACGGCATCAGCTGGCAAAGGTGTAAATATTGCTATTATGGGAGATGGGTTCACCAAAGCAGATCTGGTGAAAGACGGACGATATGAGAATCTGGCAAACCAAGCGATGGAGCATTTTTTCAGTATAGAACCTTATAAGTCAAACCGGAAATATTTTAATGTTTATATAATATTTGCTCAATCGGAAGAAGCGGGCGTAAACGGGGAGATACCGGGTATTACGATCGATAACCGCTTCGGATCGATATACGGAGAAGGCACTAATATTAATTGGAACGATAGCATTTGCGATGTCTATCTGAATTTGGTCCCGGAATTAAAAGGTGTCGTAGAAATGACCACGATCCTCTTCCTGAACAGCAGTAAATATGCCGGAACGGCCCATCTCTATTCAAACGGATTTTGTATTGCAGCCTGCCCTATCAGCAAAGAAGCACCTCCTTTTGATTTCAAAGGATTGGTACATCACGAAGCAGGAGGACATGCTTTCGGGCTTTTAGCAGATGAATATATTATTTATGAAGAAAAGGCTTCAGAAGGCGTAAAGGCAGAAATACGCCTCTGGCAAAAATTCGGTTGCTATCGAAATGTCTCTTCGACAAATGATTTGTCCCAGGTCCCATGGAGTGTTTTCACTGGAAAAGAAAAGTATGCTTATGTAGGAGCCTACGAAGGTGCTTATCTTTATCAATCAGGGGTTTGGCGCCCCGAAGAAATCAGTTGCATGGATATTAATATTCCTTATTATAATGCCCCCAGTCGTTGGGCGATTGTTGACAGAATCAGAAGGCTTGCAGGAGAACCATGTACGTTTGACGACTTTATGCAATCCGATCATGTTACCCCCTGGTCTGCTACGAAAACAAAACCTCAGAAATCATATCCTCCGTTAGGGAAACCGGTATTGATAAAGAGCAAAACCTCCGGAAGATTATGAAACATAAAACGATTCCCTGGGATTTTATGCTTCAACCCAATGCCGATAAGTGGATAATCTTGAAATCGCAATTTGCGACATCAAGATGGGGAGGATCCCGCAAACTGCCGTATGCCTTTACAGAACTATAGACCTGGCTATACCAACACTATAGTGTTACTACGGCTAACACGGTGTGCTATCTGTTATGACACTACTGTCCTACATTTGAATCTGTAATATGCCGAATCGAAGCAACAGATACAACTTCAATCTATAGGTTTCAGCCTTCAGACGCTTCAACAGGTTACTAATCAAACTGCCGCCCTGAAGGGATGAAATGATAAAAGATGTATACGAAAATCCGGACCAGGACAACCTCCTGCAAAACATAGGACCTTTGACTTCAAAACATATATGTTTTGTAATCAAAAGTCCCTTATTTACAAATCAAAACACCTATACCTTGTAAACGGATAACTACTCGTTACCCGACGGGTAACTATCCACCGGGACATGAATGCCTATCGGTCGGAATACAAATCAGCAATGCGCACCCTTCAGCCAAAGGTTTTGAAATATGGTGGATCACACCGGCTGAAACCTGAAAGAGATCAATCGTTTTCTACTACACGGATCATATCGAAGTAGAATTCGCCAGCCACTTCCGCACCTTTTTCTACAGTACCAGTCTTGGTGTCGTAGATGTAGATGATGGCATTGGCATCAGCTTCGGTATTCACGCCAATGTATGCTTTCTCATTGAACACGACAGAACGCTGAGAGAAACGGCCGCCACTGTAAGAGAGTTCTTTGCCGCCAAAAACCAGGCGTGTTCTTTCGCCCGTAGCCAGATCGATGATGGAATAATAATGGCTGTAACTGTCGATCGCAGTACCTGCCGCATCGTTGCGTGCATACGCCAAAGCCTTACCGTTACCCAGATTCTGGACGGTTAGCAGTTTACCGTCTGCATTCGGATACCCATCGTAGTCAGGATCGAAATCTGTCTCCCCTTTCTTGATACGCAATAGATGGCCTTCTTCTATATCATCTTTAATTACGGTTGCAGCCAGATAGAGGTTACCTTCTTCATCATACATTACACAGTTCTGCATCAATTCACCGTAAGCACTTCCGGCCATTTCATCGGCAAGCGAATTGCGTGTGATTTTTTCAACCTTCGTCAAATCGGCCGGGTTAAGGACTGCTGTATAAAATTTTGTTGTAGTCTTACCTCCTCTGCCGGACACACCGTTTTTCCCATAATAGAAGTAGTACAATTTTCCTGCCTTTTCATTATAGGTAAGAATACCCGATGTTGAGAACTTCTTTGTCTCTTCGCCTTCCACTTCAGATACAGGTAGTGGAATATCCAATGTACCCTCCTCCATAATCGACATATTATCGGCGTTCAGCTTACTCCAAAGGACTTTACTGGCATCACCACTGGCAGCCATGATAACGAGTGTGTTATCGTCAAGCCAGGCATGCGTATATGAGCGTACTTTATAAGTATTCGTCTTGAACGGGCATGATGCTACTTCCACCACCTGGTTATTCTTGATCTGATATTTCACGAAACGGTCGTTGCTTGAAGGAACCTGGTAATAATATTTACCTTTCGAGATACTCTCCATAGAATATTCGCCCAGTTCCGTTCCTTCGCCTTTAATAGAGATGGTGCCTATATCTGCGGTCAGCTTGCCGATGCTATTAACGACAGTTTTGTTTTGGCTACTCATACCGCCATGTTTACCTACGGTCAGGAACAAATCGAAATGGTACTTGCTTTCGTCGAAAGCCGGTGCATCTTTTGTAACCGTAACGGAACAGGTCGCTGTAAATCCGCCGTCGTCTGTTTTAACGGTGATTGTGGCAGCACCTTCTGCAACGGCAGTAACAACTCCTTTGTCTACAGTAGCGACATTTTCATCCGAAGTGCTCCATGTAACGGATGTAACTGCGGCATTGGAGGGAGCGACTGTAGCGGTTAAAGAACCTGTTGTTCCCACCTTTAGTTCCAAGGAGGTCGGATTGACTGTGACTCCGGTCACGGTCAGTTCTTCAACGTCATCGTCATCCGAACAAGCGGTGAATGAGAACGCCATCATAGTTGTCATGAAGGCAAGTAATACAAATTTGAACTTCTTCATTTTTCTACTTTATTTATATGATTAATTAATGAATACCCTGAATTTCGCAAAGAAAGCACGTCCGGGCTTTTGCAGCTTATAGTTGTCGTAAGCCGTTTCATCCAAGAAGTTGGCACATTCCAATGAGATATTGTAGCGGTCGCGTTTCCACGAGTACGTTACATTGGCATTGCAGATATGTTGCGAAGGGATGCGCGCCTTGGTATCATAATTGCCGTATGCCTCCCAGGTCAGGAAATACCAATGTACCCACTGGAACGTACAACCTAACCGTAACTTGCCGCCTTGTTGCCAAAGATTGCGGAACGTATAACTCGCCTCCGCACTGCCGAACAGCCAGGGACGGTTGGGCACATGGTTGTTGTATGTGGCCGAGGGTTTACCGTCCTCTTTGAACTCTTGCTGGTCGCGGGCATCCTGATAGCTGACATTAGCCATGAGTTGCAACCGTCCGTCCCAGTCGTAGCTGACTTCACCTTCCACACCTTTGATATGGACAGCGGGATCGTTGACATACTGCAACATACCTTCTTTTTCGATGACGGAAGTTTGTATATAGTTGTCCACATAACGCAGAAAACCGTTTGCCTCGTAATAGACGGTATGACGGGCGGCCGGACGCCATGTACCGAACAAGGCGAGATTGACATTGTTACTCTTCTCCGGCTCTAACGCCACATTGGCATAGACGGTCGTTCCGTTGCCTAACAGTTCCCGGGCAATAGGCAAACGTACACTATGCTCGTATGAAATCTTTACCGCCAACGGGTTGAAGAACGTATAACGCAGTCCGGCTCCGTATCCTAAATAGTTTTTCGTAGTCGAACCTTGTACCTTGTCCGAGCCGGTTACGGTGGATTGATCGGTTTGCCGGATATTAGGATGGTTCACGTAGTCTTTGGCAAAGAATACGTTCTGCATCTTGCCGTCGAAAAGCGATTGGCTGTAAGTCAGTCCGACGATATGTTTGGTTACCGCATCGTTAGACGGCTCGAAACTCTGGTCTAAATCGTCATAGCGGTCGTTGCCCGTCCGGCTCAGATTATAGTTCAGGTTAAAGCCGTGATGCTCATTCAGCTGATAATCCAAATTGGCACGCACGATAGTCAACGGACGCTTATAGTGGCGCATGGTAGGTTCGCCGCCCCTGATTTCGTTACGTTGGCTCACGATATAGCCACCGTCCCAATAATATTTACGGTAGGCGGTATCAACGGTGATGGAATGATCCCATGTGTGTGATAAGGTCGCCTTCAATGTCATATTTTCTGTGAGAAAGTTGCGTTTATTGTACCGCGCCGACACATTCCACGCATCTGAATTACGCTCCGCCATGCCATACACTTTGGTCTGTACGGAGCCTGTCTGCAATTCCTTGTCTGTTTTGGAGTAGGAAGCCGACACAAATAATTCGTCCACCCAAAATTTACCTACTATTCCTGCTTCTATCTGTGCTAAAAGCGAGAAATAACCGTCATGGAAACGTTTGGGATTGCCATTGATAAACCGATCGCCTGTCTCGTTACGCATCTGCACATCTTTCATCCGGTAATCGTTTTTCGAATAGTTGATGCCAACGGTAGGACGCACAATCAAACCTGTGCGCTGTTCCACAAACTGCGCATTCAGGTCAGCATTGTGTGTATGAAAGGAACCAATACTGTAAGATGCATCCAGGAAGTTCTCCTTCTCCGCCTTGGTTATAATGTTGACGGCACCGCCCAATGCATCCGTTCCCAACAAGGCAGGCACCACCCCTTTATAAATCTCCACCCGGTCGATCAGGTTGACAGGTAGATTGGCAAGCGTCACATTGCTACCTTTACTGTCTAATGGCACACCATCAATGAAATAACGGACAGAATTACCCGATAACCCGTTGATGGAAAGATCAAAATCAGAACCGACTCCTCCTTCTTCCCGGACCTTTATTCCGGTCGTCCGGTTCACTATATCAGTAAGATTCTTCAACGAGTTGATCTGCGATTTTACATCAAGGGCATTTACCGAGAAAGCACCTTCCTTGATCTTCTGTGTTTTCGATTTACCGTACACTTCTACAGAATTCAGGGTTACGGAATTTTCTTCCATAACGAAATCAAGCGTTTTGTTTCTACGGATATCGAGAGTTGTTTTTATTGTATTATAACCCAACAAGGTAATTATAAGAGTATGCTTTCCGGGTTTCAGACTTAGTGAATAGCGTCCCCGGTCGTCGGTGTATGTCCCTGCCGTCGTATTTTCGATGGCAACAGTAACCATAGGAAGCGGAGCACCATCTTCTCCCCTCACCTCTCCGGACAGCGTGACCCTGTCTTGCGCCGCCAGACTTACAGGAAACAAACAAATAAACAACAAAAATACATGTATGAAACCTCTCATCCCATCAAAAACATTATATATTAACGACAGGCTTTCGATAAAACAGAATGGACCACATGAACAGCCGGAACTCCCTACCAAATACAGTCAAGTCCTTACTTACATGTTTTTCAGCCTTATTCCTCGAAAGCTTAAAACTACTGATTCTGGCAGGTCTTCTGACTTACTCCGTCATTGAACGTCCTTCCCATTCATTGCGAACAGTGGATTGAGTTGTGTTCAACGACTTTGGCGGAGCTTACAGCAGCGGGTCTGTTCAGGATTTTCACCTGATTCCCTTTTCATCACTTTTCCGTAGAACTGGATTTGTGACACCAAAACCGGAGGCAAAGGTAAAGATTATTTTTAAACAGTACCCTATTTTTTATAAATGATCGTAGATTTGTATTAATGGAACGGACTATTCTTTACTTTTGTCAGCAGAATATAATTACATAGCAAACATTTAATAATATGAGCAATTCATTCAAGCCGGCAACTTTGTGTGTGCAGGGTGGCTGGCAGCCTAAAAAAGGAGAACCTCGCGTTCTGCCTATCTATCAGAGTACTACCTTCAAGTATGAGACCAGCGAACAGATGGCGAAACTGTTCGATCTGGAAGAGAGTGGTTATTTCTATACCCGTCTGCAAAACCCGACCAACGATGCCGTAGCATCCAAGATCGCCGCTTTGGAAGGTGGTGTGGCAGCAATGCTGACTTCATCGGGACAGGCTGCCAACTTCTTTGCCTGTTTCAATATCTGCGAAGCCGGCGACCATATCGTAAGTGCAACCGGTATTTATGGCGGAACATACAATCTGCTGTCTGTTACCCTGAAAAAGCTGGGCATCGAATGTACATTCATCGACCAAGATGCCAGTGAAGAGGAAATCAGCAAGGCGTTCCGTCCGAATACAAAATTATTGTTCGGCGAAACGATCTCCAATCCGGGAGTGATGGTACTGGATATTGAAAAGTTTGCCCGTATCGCTCACAAACATGGCGTACCATTGATCGTCGACAATACATTTGCCACACCGATCAACTGTCGCCCGTTCGAATGGGGTGCCGATATCGTTACGCATTCTACGACCAAATATATGGACGGACATGCGACTGCCGTAGGAGGTTGTATCGTCGACAGCGGTAACTTCGATTGGGAAGCGCATGCAGACAAATACCCGGGCCTCTGCCAGCCGGATGACTCCTATCATGGCCTGACTTACACAAAGACATTCGGGAAACTGGCATATATCACCAAGGCTACCAGCCAGTTGATGCGTGACCTGGGTTCTATCCAGTCTCCGCAAAATGCTTTCCTGCTGAACCTGGGACTGGAAACATTGCATCTGCGTATGCCGCAGCATTGTAAAAATGCACTGGCCGTAGCTAAATGGCTTCAGAATTGCGACAAAGTAGCCTGGGTAAACTATCCGGACCTGGAAGGAAATAAATATTACGAACTGACAAAGAAATATCTTCCGAACGGTTCATGCGGTGTCCTGTCATTCGGACTGAAAGGCGGACGCGAGGTAGCTATCAAGTTTATGGACAGCTTGAAGCTGGCTGCTATCGTTACTCATGTGGCCGATGCCCGTACTTGTGTGCTTCATCCGGCAAGCCATACGCATCGCCAGTTGACCGACGAACAATTGAAGGAAGCCGGTATCGCTCCGGACCTGATCCGTTTCTCTGTCGGCATCGAAAGTGCGGATGATATCATAGCGGATATCGAGCAGGCTTTAAATCAGTAATCAATAGTTATTCAACAGGAAATCGTATTGTATGGAATACGGTTTCCTATTAAACATAATGAACTTCGTTTCCAGGAGCTCCTTAAAAACAAAACCCCGATGGTATTAAATACCGCCGGGGTTGTTTTTTTGTCCATTTCCTCCCTTCACAGGGATACTCATGGATGAACTTTATTTTATTTTTATTACTAAAATTACGCTTCCAATCTGTTCGCCTTCACAGGCTACTTGCCCTTCCCCATAGGGGAAAGGCAGAGAAGCTTTATATTGTTTAATTATTCTTTAATTCTTATTTTACGATTGCTTTAACAGCAGCTTCGCCTTCAACAGCTACAACTACGATACCTGCAGGAGCAGAGATAGTTGCTTCGTCAGAAGAAAGAACTGTGCTAGCAATTGTCTGACCAAGAACGTTGCTGATAGTAACAGTCTTATTAGCAGCACCCTTGATTGTGATGTCACCGTTACCAGCGATTACAGTTACAGCAGAAGTTGTGATATCTTCAGTATCTGTAGCCATTTCATCATTTTCGATGTTTTCAACATTGAAAATAAGAGCACCGTCACCACCAGTCTTAGCATTGTTGAATTCAGATTTTTCGTCTGTCAATACAATGCAACCATTCTGCATCTTGATCCATGCTGCTTTTTCAGGAGCAATAATTTTACCGTCATAATTGTTAGACTCAATCAAGAATGAATTTCCAACACCTTCTTCTGTTACAGTAGAAGCGCCATCAGGATTTGTATAACGGAATGACCAAGTATAGTTCTTATGGTTATCACCCTTCAGACTATTGATGTATTTCGTATTAATACCTGCTTTAGTATAAGCCTTAACAATTTCTTCTACATTCAGATCTTTCGGATCCATGTTTTCAAAACCATTAACCAATATGATCAAGCTGTCGCCAGTCTTGATAGCTTTTACAAAACCAACACGAGTGTAACCTGCTTTAACATCAGTATAAGGTTTATCCTGACCTACTGTAGCAACAGAATCTGCAAAGCTTACCAAATATTTACCATATTCGAATCCAGCTTTTCCAGGAGTAGCATGAACACAATGTGCAGCATCTGTTGGATTACCATCAGCATCTACGTGATGAGAATTTTCAGTACAAGGAGTACCTTCAACTGCTTCCTGATCCTGACGAGATACAGAAATCAAATACTGAGGTTTGATATAACCAAGACCGCTTGTTATATTAACTGCATCAATACGGAATGACAAACCAGCTTCTGCCTTATCAGCAGTCCAGATACCTAAGTAAGCAACACCTTCATTCTTCAATTCTTTGTTAGTTTCATCCATCAGATATTCGTGACGAATATTTTCGTAGAATCTCAAGCTATCAGGACCATCAACAGCGCTTTCACCTAATGCAACATTGTTGAAACGACGATACAAAGGAGCGTCATCAATTTCTACAGAGAATGCAGAAGTACGAGTTTCTTTCAAATTCTGAACTTTCAGATAAACATTGTTATCATCAACACCAACTTTACGAACATCAGTGTAAGAAGCTGTATCGATCAAAGCATAGTAATGAGTAGCTTTGTCATTATTTTCTTTCAGATAGAATACAGCAGGTTTACCTGTTGCAGATACTGCATATCTCTTTTCAGCATCAGCCATGATATATTTACCTGTAGATTTCAGTTTCAATGTATAAGCTTTTCTTACAAGCTTTTTCATTGAAGCGATAGCACTTGTAGTATAACCATATCCTACACCATCTTCATCCATAGCAGCCAGTTCGAAAGTAGATTTAGCACCTACATATAAAACTGAATCAGCAGCATCACTTGAAGTACCCATGTATTTGTCATCTGCAAATTCATGTAAATATCTCAATTTGTAAGTAGTAACAGTCAAAGAATCTTTATCCAGGAATCTGTAACCTACATAAGGATTAGCTTTTACATTTGCAGGGTCTTTTGTGAAATTAGAAGCTGAAATTTCAGATCCAACTACTGTAGATGGACCATCAGTATATAACTGTAAAGAAGCGTCAACTACTACATTTTCAAATTCACGGTTAGTAATCTTGATAGGAGAAGTTTCAGCCATTTCTGCATTTGTACGAGTTTTTTCTACAACCCACTGGAATGCAGGCATGTGCCAAGGATCCATATTCTTATCAAGAGTTACCCATTGAGCAGTGCTATCACCATACAAAGGAACTGCCAAATATTTATTTGCAGCATTTTTGATAACATACAGATCAGAAGCAATTGAAGTTCTGTTTGATACTTCATTGCAACCTTTAAAGCCTAAAGAGATCATTGTATTCTGAGCCAGTGTATCAACAGTTAAGATACGAGCTTCATTTTTGATCAAGTCTTGCAATGAAACAAATGCTTCTTTAACCTGACCATTATCAAATGTAGCTTCCTTAACCTGAATTGTCAAACTGTCATTTGAAGGGCTGTAAGTAAATTTAAATTTATACTGTTCAGCAATAGTAGAAGCAGTCTTAACTGCAGCAGTAGTCCATTTATAAGCAAGGAAGCGAGCACCCTTTTCATTAGTGAAAGTAGTATCTACTCTCAAATAATTATCACCTCTTTTAACATTCAGATAAGTAGCATCACCAGATTCTTCAGCAACAAATTTCTGTGAGCTGAATGGGTTTTCCAGAGTTGTACCCAATGTATCCGGTTTGAATGTCAACTTAACACCCTTATCTGCAGCTTGAATACCTAAGATTGTATTCAATTCATTAGCGTTCAAAGTAACTACATCAGAACTCTTCAAAGTAAACTTTGCAAAGTTTGCAGCAGTTGTACCATCTTCGTTTGCTCCACATTTAGCAACAGTAACATCATCTCCATCCAAAACTAATCCAATTACAGAGTCAGTCTTAAAATAAGAATAAAGAGGTTTGTTTGCTTCCAAATCTTTAGCATAGGTTTTAGAGAATGCCCAACCAGAAATTTCTCCACCGACTTCAATAGGAGCGCCATCAAAAGGAGTGTGATTTGCTAAACCTTCCAAACCAGCCATCGTAATATCCAAACGACGTTCTGTTCCTTTATTTACGAAATCGAATTTAGGAGCCTGACCCTGAACCTGTGTTGCAACTTCAACACACCAAAGAGTATTAGCCAAACCTGTAGAAGTAGTAGGAGCAGCAACAACTGTCAACTTACCATCTGCATCCATAGAAAGTACTTTATCCCCTGCTACAGTCAGTTGATATAAGCCAGCATTTTTGCCCAGCTTCAATGACTGAACTGCATCACCAGGAGCAGCAGAAACAGACATAGCGCTTAGTAACGCAACACCTGCCAAAAAAGTAGAAAACTTTTTGTTCATAATCAAAAATTTAATATTAATACTAAGTAATTTAAAGTTCTATCTAATAATACCGGCCTTATCTACCGGCTTTTCATACGATCGTCAAATACTTCAGCAAAAGTAAACAATAGTTTTTTATCCACAATTATTTTTATTGATTTTTTTATCAGGTCATATCCTTTCTTATCAATTGAATACGATAGTTTGTACAAAATCGGGGATAAAAATGACAAACCTTATTTTCCCTTCCCATTTCCGGATTATAACCAGAAACATGAAAAGGGAACCCTGATAAGGAAAGCTATAAGCAAGCATTATAAAATGTACACGTACATTAATATTATATATAAACTAACCGGAATAAATAATGGCGAAGAGCCATTACCGCTTTAACGCAATAAAAACTTATAACAAAATGCGATACCGGTTAAATCGAAAATGTCTTCGCCACCCTATACACCCAATGCATAGACAAGCGATGCCAAACGGATGACGGCATCTCCTCCATCAGCAAATCTTCACGGAATTCACGCAGGATTAACCAATCCGCCTGCTGTACCCAATGACGGAATACTGGATTCGGCTGGTGGGTTTCCGATAAATGCAGCAAAGCATCCAAATCGAAGTGTTCGGCTACCGTACCCGCTCCCGACAAAGAGGCATCATGAGCATTACAGGCCTGTTCAATATGGATTGGAACCATCAGGACAGGCTTATCCAGATACATTGCTTCGCAAACAGATTCGAAACCAGCTGTCGTTGCATACGCTTTGGCATTTGCCATATATTTGACAAAACGAATATCGTTCAACTGATGAAAAGAAAGTGTATCGTCAATCTTTGTGGTTTCTTTGGCTCCCCGCTTATCCCAAAAGAAATGCATCGGAACCTCCGGATGAGCAGCATGCCACTCTTTTACCTCTTCGCTGAATCCACTATTCAACAAATAGCCATGCAGATAGTCTCCTTTTCGGGGAGTCTTATTTATTATTTCCTTACGCAATAAAGGAGGTACTACCACCATCTTATCTGCCGGAACTTCGCGCATTTTCCGAAATGACAGGGCGAGCTTTTTCGTAGCACCGATAGCCGTTACACGGGTGAAAAATTTCAACAAAGATAAAGAGACTGCATTCAGCTTGGGAAAAGAGAAATCAGGATGCAGAAAAAGATACTGGTGAGCAATGCAAACCATCATCGCTTTCGGACGGCAAAACAAGTAAGTCAGCCCCGTCAACAACTCATAAAAATTGACTACCACATCTGCACCTGTTTCCTTTATCATCCGGTTAATATAGTGTATACTAGCCGTATATTTATGCAGTCTCAATACATTATATCCTATACTTTTCAGCAAATTAACCTGTTTATTCTTTGCCGTAGGCAGAAAGTTCGGACTTTCAAAAGAATAGACCGGTGCATTGATTTTCTCCATAAAGAAATCAGGGATACGACGAGCCGGACTTTTCCCGACAAGCACACCGACAACCTGATGACCTTCGTCTGCCAGCTTCCGCCGGAGAGACAAGGCTTGTGTCAGATGGCCTCTACCCTCCCCTTGTATGATAAACAGCATTTTCATATCACTTCAGCATATAATACAGGTTTTGAAACAGATTCTTCCTCCATATCATACTCTGCCTTATTGTAAGTCAGAATATTCCATTCTCCTTGTTCATTTTCAACCAAAGCGGTCATACTTTCTACCCAATCGCCGGAATTCAGGTAATGAACATTGCCGTACCGGACATTTGCCGCCTGATGAATATGACCGCAGATAATTCCGTCAAGCCGTTTGACTTGTGCAAGTTTTACCAGTTCCTTTTCAAAATCGGAGATGTAAGAGACGGCACTCTTCACCCGGTGTTTCACATGCTGCGAGAGGGAAAAATAAGGTTTACCATGCTTTTCCCGATTCTTGTTATAAATCTTGTTCAGCCACAACAGGAAGGTATAACCGATATCGCCCAGCATCGCCAGCCAACGCATATTCGTTGTTATCGTATCAAAGATATCGCCATGGGTCACCAGGTAACGCTTCCCGTGGCTGTTCAGCAAATAGTCTTTTACGATAGAGATATTGGAGAACCGGAAAGGAAGCAGTTTATCGAGGAAATCATCGTGATTACCACGGATATAAATGATTTGCGTCCCTTTCTTCTCCATCATTTTCATCAGGACTTTAAAGAAATCGGTTTGTGCCTGTTTCCATCGCTTGCCGGATTTCTGAAGTTGCCAGCCATCAATGATGTCACCGTTCAAGATCAGACGGTCGCAGTCAATATGTTTAAGGAAATTGGTTACTTCTTTCGTCCTGGAGTGTTCAGAACCCAGGTGAATGTCAGAAAGCACAACGGTCGGATAATATTTTCTTAGTTTCATACGTAAGATATTTACACTACACAAAGAAACGCAACCGCTGTTACAGCATTGCAACAACCGTATGAAGATACTTTTTCTTTTTCCACCGTAAATGCTTACATTTGCCCTTTCAAATTAAAACATAATCATTTTATGGATATTAACTCCCTCCCTGAGAGAGCTAAAAAAGTAGAGAAGGAAACAAAGACTTTTTTCAAATCTATCAAGAAGAACCGTCACCGGGAACTGGACGACACGATACATGCCATCCATGAGGAGGTATTCGATTCTATCAATTGCCTGGACTGCGGAAATTGCTGCCGCACACTGGGACCACGCATCACGGACCGTGATATCGAACGTATTGCACAGGCATTGCGTATCAAACCACATGAAGTTGTTCAACGACATTTGCATATCGATGAAGATAAGGAGTATGTATTCCGTTCAATGCCTTGTCCCTTCCTGGGAAGCGACAATTATTGCAGTATTTATGAGGACCGTCCGAAAGCCTGCCGGGAATATCCGCATACGGACCGGAAAAAGTTCTACCAGATACATGCACTGACAATTAAGAATGCAGAAACCTGCCCGGCAGTATTCCATACGTTAGAGCAGCTAAAACAAGAGTTTTAAGGAAAAAGCGACTTGCGATACCAGCTTAAAGAAACAAAAAAGGCATCCCCCAAAGAGGATGCCTTATAGTTAGGTACTAATTTATTAATCAATCTTCTGACTGAGTAGCTTCGTAAGCCTTCAACAGCTTATCCTGTACATCTGACGGTACAAGTTCGTAAGCAGAGAACTTCATTGTGAATGAAGCACGGCCACCGGTAATAGAACTCAAAGAAGTTGAATAGTTGGACATTTCTTTCAAAGGAACTTTAGCCAACAACTTTTCAAAGCCTTTTTCACTGTTCATACCCATAATGATGGCACGGCGTCCTTGCAAGTCGCTCATTACATCACCCAGATAATCACCCGGAACAGAAACTTCTACATCATAAACAGGTTCGAGAATCTTTGGACCAGCTTCTTTAAAGGCAGTACTGAAGGCATTACGACCGGCCAACATGAAAGAAATTTCATTACTGTCTACCGGATGCATCTTGCCATCATAGACAATGATGCGCACATCACGGGCGTACGAACCGGTTAACGGTCCCTGTTCCATACGTGCCATAATACCTTTCAGAATAGCCGGTAAGAAACGGGCATCGATGGCTCCACCAACGATACTGTTAATAAATACCAGCTTACCACCCCAGTCCAAATCAATAGTTTGCGTATCACGTACGCTAATTTTATATTCCTGTCCGCCGAAACGATACATATCCGGAGCCGGCATACCTTCGTAATAAGGTTCCACAATCAGGTGAACTTCACCGAACTGGCCTGCACCACCGGACTGTTTCTTATGACGATAGTCAGCACGGGCAGCCTTTGTAATGGTTTCACGATACGGAATCTTCGGTTCAAGATACTCAATCGGCAGCTTATCATTATTTTCAATTCTCCATTTCAACGTACGCAAGTGGAATTCTCCCTGTCCGGAAACGATAGTCTGTTTCAATTCCTTAGACTGTTCGATAACCCATGTCGGGTCTTCTTCACGCATACGGTTCAGGATTTCCATCATCTTTTCCGCATCCGATTCGTTAACCGGCTTAACGGCACGGCGGTATTTCGGGTCCGGATATTTGATAAAGTCGAATTTATAATCACAACCCTTACCATTCAGGGTATTACCGCGACGTACATCTTTCAGCTTCACTGTTGCACCGATATCACCTGCCACCATTTCAGACACTTCGTTACGAGTCTGTCCGGCTACGGAGAATAACTGTGCGATACGTTCTTTCGAACCACGGTCGGCATTCAGTAAATCGTCTCCTGCTTTTACTTTTCCTGATATCACTTTAAAATAGGAAACCTGGCCGATATGCGGCTCTATAGTAGTCTTAAAGAAGAACAGACTTGTCGGGCCATCGGCTACAGGAGTAACCTCCACGCCGTCAGTTGTTACCGGACGAGGCATCTTGTCGGTACAAGGAACCACATTTCCAAGGAATTCCAACGTACGGCGAACGCACATATCACGTCCAGCACAAACGCAGAATACCGGGAACATACCGCGGATAACCAAACCGGCACGGATACCGGCACGCATATCGTCTTCGCTCAATGTGCCTTCTTCGAAGAACTTTTCCATCAGCATATCGTCATTTTCGGCAGCTGCCTCAACGAGCGCTTTGTGAAGTTCCATGGCTTTGTCCATTTCTTCTGCCGGAATTTCCAGAACGTCAGGCACACCGCCTTCGGGTTTCCAACGATACATCTTCATTTTCAATACATCGACAACGGCATTGAAAGATGCTCCTGTACTAACCGGATACTGGATAGGAACAATCTTGCTACCGAACTGATCTCTCAGCTGGGCAATTGTTCCGTCGTAGTCCGCTTTATCGTTATCCAACTGATTGACAACGAAGATAACGGGTTTATGAAATTGTTCTGTATACCGGAACTGGTTCATTGTTCCCACTTCCACACCATACTGGGCATTCAAAACCATCAGTGCCGTATCGGTAACGTTCAGGGCTGAAACAGCTCCACCGATAAAGTCGTCCGAACCCGGACAATCGATAAAGTTCAGCTTCCTGTCTTGCCACTCAACACTGAAAACGGTTGAGAACACTGAGTATCCATACTCTTTCTCAACCGGGAAATAGTCGCTCACTGTATTTCCTCCGTCTACAGAGCCACGACGTTTTATAACTCCACCCTCGTAAAGCATTGCTTCAGCGAGAGTGGTTTTCCCAGAGCCCGAACTTCCCAAGATAGAGATGTTCTTAATTTCGTTTGTTTGGTATACTTTCATGATATCAGGTATTTTGAGTTTAACAATAAATATCATTACGTGAATTACTCACGAGGCCGCAAATTAGAGAATGTACAGGAAAAAAACAATTATCTGCCCCGTGTTTGAGAACTATGTTATGTAACAGGCCTCTTCTGGGATATTTTTTCGTACCTTTGTATAATAGATATAAATTAAGATTATTACTATGACAACTATGGAATTAAAAGCACGTAAAATGGATCTGGTTGAAGCGCTGATGCAACTGGATAACGAGAAACTGGCTAAAGCCGAGAAGTACATTAAAAAGTTACTATCCGACTCTCCGACCAAAACGTATGATATGCCTTCCGAACTCCTGAATGCATTGTTAAACCGAGCCGAAAATAATAAAAAGAGCGGAAACTATATCGAAGAGCAGGAAATGAGTGACTTCATAAAATCCTTACAATGAAAATAATCTGGGATCCTCTTGTAAAACAACAAAATACCCGTCAAGACCCTCAAAAACTATGGACAATACTCAAATAATAGCAGGCCTTTATATCCATATTCCCTTTTGTGCAAAACGTTGTTTGTACTGCGATTTTTTCTCCAATACGGAGATGAAGTACAAAGAGCCGTACCTTGCCGCCGTGATCCGTGAGTTGGAATTACGCAAGGAGTATACGGATGGCGAACCTGTCGAAACCATTTATTTCGGTGGCGGGACCCCCTCCCAACTGGAGGCGAAAGATTTCGACCGTATATTCAATGCCATCCACCGGCTTTTCGATGTAAGCCATTGTCAGGAAATCACCCTGGAAGCCAATCCGGACGATATGACACCCGAATATGTGGCCTCCCTGCGCTCACTCCCCTTTAACCGTGTCAGTATGGGAGTACAAAGTTTCAAGGAAGAGGACCTCCGCTTGCTGAACCGTCGCCATAACCGGGAACAGGCCGTGCGAGCAGTCGAGTTATGCAAGGAGAACGGTTTATCGAATATCAGCATCGACCTGATATACGGCCTGCCCGGACAGACAGTAAAAGAATGGGAAGCCAATCTCGACACCACTATCCGGCTCGACATTCCACATATCTCCGCTTACCATTTAATATATGAAGAAGGTACGGCTTTATATAAACTAAAGGAAGCCGGAAAGATTTCTCCCGTAGAAGAAGAGGTCAGCGTAACCCTTTTCACCTCACTGATAGAACGGCTGACGGCAAACGGATATCAGCAGTATGAAATATCCAACTTTGCACGTCCCGGAATGCTCTCCCGCCATAACAGTTCGTACTGGACCGGCAGGAAATACCTGGGGATAGGTCCGTCCGCCCATTCCTATAACGGAATAAGCCGACAATGGAATATATCCTCACTCCCGGCCTATCTCCGGGGAATCGATAGCGGTTCACCCGACATAGAAGTAGAGGAACTGGATTTAAACACCCGCTACAACGACTTCATTATCACCGGACTTCGCACCATGTGGGGTGTCAGTTTAGTTGAAATTCAAAGACAGTTCGGGAAAGAGAAACTTGCCTACTGTCAAAAGCAGGCAGCCCCTTACCTTAAACAGGGCCTGCTTATTCAAAAGGGCGAAACTTTACTCCTTTCCAGGGAAGGGATTTTTATCTCCGATGGTATCATGAGCGACCTTTTATGGGTCTAATTTTAACAAAACAGCCCTCCGAAACAACGAAATGCGGGGTTATTCGTACAAATTCTGCACATTTTCACGATTTTTGAGAAATAAATTGTACAACATATAAAACTATTATCTATATTTGCCCTGTCAAAAGCAGCAAATAGTGCCATATTTATATATAATATCAGGTTGCAACGGAGCAGGGAAAACAACGGCTTCCTTTACAATACTTCCAGAAATGTTGAAGTGTAAGGAGTTCGTGAATTCCGACGAGATAGCCAAGGGGCTTTCCCCTTTTAATGCAGATAGTATCGCCGTAGCTGTAGAAGCAAGCCGTATTATGTATAAGCGCATCAAAGAACTCATCGCAGCCGGTGAGACTTTTGCAATGGAAACTACGCTCGCCACCCGATCAGTCGCAAACCTGATCAGGGAAGCACAAAGGGAAGGATATTATGTGACATTGTTATATTTCTGGTTGAATACGCCGGATTTGGCAGTGGAACGGGTAAAAATGAGAGTGGCTGCCGGTGGTCATAACATACCGGAAAGTACTATCCGTCGCAGATACGAGGCGGGTATTCACAATCTTTTTGAACTATATATCCCCATTAGTGATTATTGGATGGTAACAGACAATTCTATGTCTCCGATGGAAGTAATCGCCAAAGGATTCAAGAATGAAAAAAAAGAGATATATAATTCGGATATTTACACTAAACTTGAACATCATGAGTGAACAAGAAGTAAGAGAATTTGAAGAGAATATAGTTAAAGGAGCCAATATAGCTTTTCAACGCTTAGTTAACCAGAAAAAGAAAGAAGACGGAGAATTAGTATTCTCACGTAACGGATATATTTTCCGCGTAAAAGCAGCTGAACTTGAAAAAGGCATGTTTTAATTATATCAGAATATAAAAAAAGCGAGTGATTGATACAATCATTCGCTTTTTTTATGGCTTTAATCCCATCCCGGATAGCCAGACGTTCACATCCAGCTATCCGGAATTCAGATTTCTTTCCTATTATTCCACCAAATCCATCTCCTCCAGCAGATAGCCGGCTCCGGCATATTTGTCGATCAGGAATAAGACATAACGGATATCGACGATGATACTGCGCTGATAGTCCGGTAAGTACTGGATATCGCCGCCTACACCTTCCCAGTTACGGTCGAAGTTGATACCGATCAGTTCGCCGTTCGCATTCAGGACAGGACTGCCGGAATTACCTCCGGTAGTATGGGTAGTTGCACTGAAGGCTACCGGCATTCGTCCGTCGGGCATCTGATAGCGGCCGAAGTCTTTGGCTTCATAAAGCGCTTTCAGGCGGGACGGTACAACAAACTCCCAATTCGTTGAATCTTCCTTTTCCATCACACCGTCCAGAGTGGTCTGGCAGTTATAATAAACGGCATCCTTCGGACGATAGCCTTTCACCTGTCCATAGGTCAGGCGCAGAGAGAAATTGGCATCGGGGAAATTGGCTTTATCCTGATACATTGCCAGCAATCCTTTTACATATTCTTTATGAGCCAACGCATATCCGGAATCGAAATCGGCCAGGGCGGCATTCAGATTCGCTTTTTCCTCCTGCACGGATTTGGCAAACAAGATCATCGGATCCTGCTCCAGGGCTTTCACGGAAGGACGCGTTTTGAACTTATCGAAGTTCTCTTCGCTTCCGTAGATAGATTTATCAAACAGGTAATCGACAAAACGGTCTACATCACCTTTGAATTTCTTATCAATCAAAGAGAAATAAGCAGGCTGGGACTTTGCGGGAACCAGGCGGCGGTATTCCTTCAGCATGACCTTTGCAATCTTCTTGTCTACTTCCGGGGCATAATCCTTATCGGCGAAACGATGGTAAGCCATATCCAGCAGACGGATTTGTTTCTGTTGCTCGTTGCGGTCTTTTCCCCTCAGGGCATCACTGACGGACTGTACCTCTGTCGGTACTTTTGTAAATTCAATCCCACGCAGAATGGCCTCTTCCAGCATCCAGCTACGGAAACGGAGATCTTTCCGGTCGGAAACTATCTGTTCAAGGGTCGATAAGGCTTCCGGGTAGCTTGATTCGTTATTCTTTTGCGCCCAGGCAATCAGACGGTCTTGTTCTTCTTTTTTTACCTGCTCGAAGTTACGTTTCTTTATTGCCCAGTTGCTTCCGATAGCATTCTTATAGGCATTGGTCGAACCGGCATATTTGCTGGCGTACTGAATACGGACAGATGGGTCTTTCAGCATCTCGTCCAACATGACTTCCTGGCGAAGGTTACGGATATTGATACGAACTGTATTGTCTATGTCGCGACGTTCGGCCACCTCCCAGGAGGTATAGTACTTGTTTGTGCGGCCGGGAAATCCCATCATCATGGCATAATCGTCTTCTTCAACACCTTTGACGGATATTTTAAACCAACGCTTCGGACGCAGCGGGACATTCGATTCGGAATATTCCGCCGGATTACCGTTCGCATCGGCATAGACACGGAAGACGGAGAAGTCGCCGGTATGACGCGGCCACATCCAGTTGTCGGTATCCGCACCGAACTTACCGACAGATGAAGGGGGAGCACCGACCAGGCGGATGTCGGAATAGATTTTCTTCGTGAACATATAATATACGTTACCTCCGTAGAAGGCTTTAATCTCTACTTCCGTACCGGGATTATCCTGCAGGAACTTTTCTCCGACTTTGGCTTTCGCCAACCCGTTCAGGTATTTCGGGGAAAGGAAGTTCATGCTTTGCGGATCTGTATCTTTCTCCAGTTCTTTCTTTACATAATCGGTTACATCTTCTATCTTGTCGATGAAGGTGACGGTCAGTCCGGGGTTCGGTAATTCCTGCTCACGGGTTGTCGCCCAAAAGCCATCGGTCAGATAATCATGCTCCAGCGTACTGTGCTGTTGTATCTGGCCGTATCCGCAATGATGGTTTGTCAGCAACAGACCGTCCGGCGAAACGATTTCACCTGTACAGCCTCCGCCGAAGATAACGACCGCATCTTTCAGGGATGCGGAATCAGGACTGTAGATATCGTAATCCTGCAATTTAAGTCCCAGCGCCTGCATTTCCGGAAACTTCTGCTGCTGGAGTAACGGAAGCAACCACATGCCTTCGTCCGCAACAGCGGGCAATGACAAAGCGGCGGCCAGAACGGATAATAAGATTTTCTTCATGGTGTTTTATTGTTTAAATTATTATTATTTCTTTGTCCATTGGGAATAGGGTTCCTTAGTCAGCATCGAGTTGTAATATCTACGGTCTCCACTGACCTCTTCCCCTATCCAGTCGGGTTTCTCAAACGGTTCATCTTCGGAAGCCAGTTCTATTTCGGCCATAACCAGGCCTTCGTTAGCTCCGTGGAAGACATCGACCTCCCAGGTATGTTTGCCGACGCGAACCAGATGGCGCACTTTGTCGATAGCTCCCGGTTCACAGAGGGTCAGAAGCTGTTCGGCATCCGGCAAAGGAATCTCCTGCTCAAACTCGTAACGGCTCAGGCCTTTATCATCGGAAGGGCCTTTAATGGTAAGAAAACCTTTCTCACCTCTTATACGGATACGCACCGTACGACCGGGCTGCGAACAAATGTAGCCTTGCACGATACGCTGGGAATCGCAGACTTCTTTAGAGAAGTCTCCCTTTACAATGAATTTCCTTTCTATTTCGGTTGCCATAGCTTGTTGTTGTTATAAACCGGAGCTAATACCTTTTTCCTCAGCAGGGAAGTTGTTGCCGACGACGTCGGCAATATTGTCGACACTGTCAGCAAAATTGTCGACGCTGTCGGCAAAGCTTTCGACACTGTCGGCAACAGATTTCCTGCAAGGGTAAATAAGATTTACCCGGTTGTTATCGCCTGTTTATCAGGAGGTAATTCTTATTTGATAGTCACCATAGTGGCACCAAAACCGTATTCACGGAAAGATGCATCCTGATAATAGTATTGTTTGTATCTTGTTTTCAGTTCCTTTTCTATCGCTTTACGCAGAACGCCATCCCCTTTACCGTGGATAAAGACAATCTTTTGTCCTTTATGATTTGCGTACTTACCCAGTATTTCATGGAATTTATCCAACTGGTAGGTCAGCATATCCGCGTTGCTCAATCCGTTTGTATTGTCCAGCAGTTCCGTGATATGCAAATCGACTTCCAATACGGCGCTGTCCGATTTCTTCTTCACGATAGTCTGGGGAGCACGGCGGTCTTCCTGTACTTTCTGATACATCGCCTCTTTCAGGTCAGCCGCAGAAACAAGCAATTCCCTTTCCGGCACGTCGTTACGAACGATGGGATATACCATTGCGTCTTCCTCGAAGAAATCGTTTTCCATAAAACAATGCTGCTTATAGAACTTGACCGTATCGAGATGCAACTCTACGGAGATGGAGTTCTTCAGGGAATAAGGCTTATCCTTCTTGAAAGCAATCAGCTGCACGCATATCCGTTCGAGGTCGTTCAGGTCTTCCTTGCCGAATTCTTCCAGGAAGATTTTTGTATTCGGTTCTATCAGGCCATTGTAACGGCTGACCCAGCTGTTGTTATGACGGTTCATATAGTTGAAGAACAGATAGTAGTTGCTGTCGTTGACGAAATAGGCTTCATAACCACTTTGCTGCATGACCTTTGTCGGTTCGAGCGGAAGATACGCCAGGTAGATATTCATCCGTTCCCCCTCGGCTGTTTCTTCAACTTTCACTTCCTCCTGTTTCGGCTGCGGTTTAGGGGCCGACTGTTGCACCTGCGGTTGCGGCTGTACTTTCGGACGGTTCGAACTATGCACCTGCATCTCATTCTCTCCGCCAACCACAACGCATTCACGAATCAGCGCCGGAATGTCGAATCCGTCTTCATCTTCCACCAGTACCTGGTCTTTTCCTTTAAAACCACGCACGATACCGCCTCCCGTTGTATTCAGGAAGCGGACTTTATCACCTACCTTTATATTACTCATAGCTTTTGTCGTTTATATTTCGTATCGACAAAGATACTTCATTATACCATAATATCATACAAATTTGTACTTTTGCACCCGGGTTCAACAAGAATGTGCCTGATAAACAGAGATAGCAATGGTTACAAAAACTCAACAGATAAGTATTGAAGATTATAATTATTCGTTGCCTGATGAACGAATCGCCAAGTTTCCCCTTCCCAAGCGGGACGAGTCCAAATTGTTACTTTACCGTGACGGAAAGGTCAGCGAAAGCGTCTTCAAGCATATTACGGATTATCTGCCGGAAGGCTCACTGATGGTATTCAACAATACCCGCGTAATCCAGGCACGACTGTTATTCCAACGTGCAACAGGGGCACAAATCGAAGTGTTCTGCCTCGACCCAGCCGCCCCGCACGATTATGAACTTATCTTTCAGCAGACAGAAGCATGTAACTGGATTTGCCTGATAGGGAATGCGAAAAAATGGAAAGAGCCGGTTCTTTTCCGGGAAATTACCGTCGCTGGCCAGACGGTCAGACTATCTGCCGAAAAAGTGCAGAGTTACGGAGAGACGCATCAGGTACGTTTCAGTTGGGATGGCGGTTTCAGCTTTGCCGAAGTACTGGATGCTGCGGGAGAACTTCCGATACCTCCGTATCTTCACCGGAAAACGGAAGAAAGTGATCTAAAGACTTATCAGACTGTTTACTCCAAAATAAAAGGTTCGGTTGCCGCACCAACAGCCGGACTTCATTTCACACCGGAAGTTCTGGCCGACCTGGATGCCAAAGGTTTCGGTCGTGAAGAGCTGACGCTGCATGTCGGGGCCGGGACATTCAAACCGGTCAAGAGCGAGACGATAGAAGGGCACGAGATGCATACCGAATATATCTCCGTGCGCCGCAGCACCATCGAACGGGTGATGCAGAATTTCGGCAAGATCATTGCAGTCGGCACAACTTCCGTCCGCACGCTCGAAAGCCTGTATTATATCGGCGTCACGCTTGCCACCCATCCGGATGCGACTTCCGAAGAGCTGGTTGTCAGACAATGGATGCCGTATGAAGACGCCAATAACCGCCTGACACCGACCGAGGCTTTGCAAAACATACTCGATTATCTGGACAAACACCAGCTGAATACACTGATTACAGCCACGCAGATTATCATTGCCCCGGGATATGAATTCAAAGTTGTAAAGGGAATCGTCACCAACTTCCACCAGCCGAAAAGCACTTTGCTGCTGTTAATCTCAGCATTCGTAAAAGGCGATTGGAAGAACATCTATGATTATGCCCTGGGACATGATTTCCGCTTTTTGAGTTATGGGGATAGTTCGCTGCTATTATAATAATGAATCCCGGTCCGGGCAATATCCTATCAATCCGTTCGTTATTACATAATATAAAGATTATCCGGTGATGAATAAGAAGATTACTCCCTATATACTACTGTTTTTAACCGCATTACTGCTGTTTTCCTGCAAATCGGCGAAGCTGAGCGATGCAGAAGAGAAGCAGCGGATTGGTGAATACTTTGAGGCGGCGGCTATTTACCGGAAAGTGTATACGAAAACGTCTCCGCAGAAACGGGATCTACGCGGGTATATCGCCTACCGGATGGCTGAATGTAACCGGCTTATCAATAACACTCCGAGGGCGACCAGTGCTTATATGAATGCGCTGCGCTATGATTATCCCGACAGTATCGTGAGCCTGCGCCTGGGACAGATGTACCAGAAAAGCGGAAAATATATGGACGCCATACGCCATTACAACGACTTCCTGTTATTAAACCCGGAAAGCCAACTGGCCCTCAACGGTATCAAAGGAAGCGAACTGGCCCCGCAATGGAAACAAAACCCGAACCGTTATATCGTCAAGCGGATGGAGAAATTCAACTCCCGCCGCGGCGAATTCTGCCCGATGCTTTACGGTGAGAAATACGACCAGCTCTACTTCACCTCTTCCCGTACACCGAAAGGAGCCAACAAAGACAAAGACGAAACAATCAGTGCCATCACCGGCCAACGAAATAACGACTTCTTCCTGGTCAAACAGGATGAACAGGGCAACTGGCTCGCCCCCGTCGAACTGGAAGATGAAGTAAATACCGAATTTGATGAAGGAACCCCTTCTTTCTCGAAAGACGGCAACACCATGTATTACACCTATTGCGCACAGGACCCGGAAGGACCGCGCACGTCAGAAATATATGTATCCACCCGCAGCAGTGCCAAATGGGGAAAAGGGACGCGTGCCAGCATCGTGAAAGACTCGGTTACCGCCCTGGGACACCCGGCAGTTTCGCCCGACGGAAAATACCTGTATTATGTATCGGACGCTGTCGGCGGTTTCGGAGGAAAAGATATTTTCCGCTCCCGGCTCGTAGGTAATGATTTCGGCCCCATGGAAAACCTAGGGCCGGACATCAATACACCCGGCGACGAAATGTTTCCGTACGTACGCGACTCCGTCACACTCTATTTCGCCTCCAACGGCCATCCGGGCATGGGCGGACTGGACCTGTTCAAAGCAACCCAGGACAGCACCGGCAAATGGCATGTCGAGAACCTGAAAGCACCCATCAACTCAATGGGTGACGATTTCGGCATCACCTTCGAAGGAGATAAGGAGAAAGGCTTTTTCAGCTCCAACCGCAATGACGCCCGCGGCTACGACCACCTGTACTCATTCGAGCTTCCTGTCATAACCATCTTTATCGAAGGTATCGTGTCTGATGTGGACGAGAATCCGATTGAAGACGCAACAGTCCGCATCGTCGGAAAAGACGGGCTGAACGAAAAAGTACTGGCAAAAAAAGACGGTACCTACCGTGTAGAACTGGAACGTGATATCCGTTACGTAATGATGGCAAGCGCCCGCGGTTACCTCAACCAGAATTTCGAACTGAAAACCGGACCGGAAGAAAAGAACGAGACGTATATCGTAGACTTCTACCTCTCTCCGATAAGCAAACCGGTAGTTATCGAAAACATCTTCTATGACTTCGACAAAGCGACCCTGCGCCCCGAATCACAGAAGGCACTGGATGAAATGATTAAGATGCTGAACGACAACCCGAACGTAACAATCGAATTGGGAGCGCATACTGACCGTAAAGGAAGCGACCAGTATAACGAACGCCTGGCACAACGCCGTGCCCAATCAGTAGTGGATTACCTGATTGCAGGAGGTATCGAAAAAGAACGCCTGGAGGCCAAAGGCTATGGCGAAAGCGTACCGAAAGTTATCAATAAGAAGATGGCAAAGAACTACGATTTCCTGAATGAAGGAGATGTATTGACGGAAGAGTTTATCCTGACGCTGACTCCCGAACAACAGGAAATAGCAGACCAGATAAACCGCCGCACAGAATTTAAAGTACTAAGAACAAACTATAACCTGTTCTAAAAGTCGTTATTCCGTTTTACTCTTCGCCAGCACTTCGGAAAAAGAGATGGGCCAGTCAATCGCGCTCATCAATGTTTCGAAAACCAGGCGGTAGTTAAGCGGAATAACCATATACTCTGAATACAGGTCACATACGGTCAGTGCCAGCATCATCTTGATGTTGTAATGCGCCCCTTTCAGGACTACCAGGCTTTCCAGGACCGAAGTATCCCGTGCCTTCTCAAAATCCTGCTCCGTCAAAAGGATTTTATTCTGCAACTGTTGATAATGGGGACAATCAGATACGGAGGCATAGCCATCCGTTCCTTCGGCGATATCCAGTAAAACACGGCAAACAGCAATCCGTTCTCTTTCTTTTGGGTTCATACGTCAATCAAGCCGCCCCGTTTCCCTCGTTTGGCATTTTTATATCATAAAGAAGCGTGGAAACTGTTAATCCATTATTCGGAACTGAGGTATCGCCAAACACCCATCGAACAAATAATAAGACAACAGCCCACGCTCTATTCTACATACAGGAGTATATATAACAAGCGTGAGCGTTCAGTTGTCTATCATCTTTGTCCGACTAGAAACTTGGCGATTTTCAGTTCCAAAGATAATATCTTAAACGCTTACATATCGTTCCCAAGGAGAGCAACCGAAACTCAAAGGACGGCTTCCCCATTGAACGAAGCAAAGATAGCTAAAAGCAAGAATATATATTCTTTGCAAAGAATTATTAACAAGAAAAAAAGATATACCAAAAGGATATTACCGGACGCAGACGACGCAGAAAGCGCAGAATAACGCAGACTTATTAATTAAAATAGTATCTGCGTTATTCTGCGCTTCGTCTGCATTCCTTACTACAAACTGGAACTACTTACTCCACCGTAAACTTATAGATACATTCACTGAGGTACTTTTCTCCCGGATTAAGCACTACACTCGGGAAATCCGGATGGTTGGGTGAATCCGGATAATGCTGTGTTTCAAGACACAAAGCACCACGATGCGGATATAAGACACCATGTTTTCCGGTATCTTTTCCATCCATGAAGTTTCCGGTATAGAACTGGATACCCGGTTCATTGGTATATACTTCCAGAGCGATACCGCTGGTCGGAGAATACGCCTTGGCTGCCAGAACATTCTTATCGCCGTTTGTATTCAGCACCCAGTTCAGGTCATACCCACGCCCGAACTGCAATTGCTGGAACGGGTCGTTAATCTGTTTGCCGATAGCTACCGGAGTACGCAAATCCAGCGGAGTACCATCAACAGGACTGATACCTACGGGAATCAAAGTGCTGTCAACCGGAGTGTAGTTGTCTGCATTAATCATAACCAACTGGTCCAACACATCGGAACCGGGAACACCGGAGAGATTAAAATAACTATGGTTTGTCAGGTTCACAACCGTCTTCTTGTCGGTTGTTGCTTCATATTTGATACCGACAGCATTGTCATCCGTCAATGTATAAGTAACCTTGATATCCAGATTTCCGGGGAAGCCGGCTTCACCGTCTTTTGAAAGATAAGTTAACTCCAGCGCCTGGTCGTTCAGCTGCTTAGCATCCCACATGCGAGCGTGATAACCCTGCGGACCACCATGCAGGCAATGCGCACCGTTATTTTGAGGAAGCGTATATTCAATATCATCCAAAGTAAACTTACCCTGATTGATACGGTTTCCGTAACGTCCGATCAAAGCACCATAGTTTCCGTCCGACTGCACATACTGCCCGATATTATCATAACCCAGCACGACATCGGTCATTTTTCCATTCTTATCCGGAACCATTACAGAAACCAGGCGTCCACCGTAGTTTGTAATACAAGCCTCTGCCCCATTCTTATTCTTCAACACATACAAGGCGGTCGGCTTACCTTCCACTTCCGATACAAAATCAGACTTCATTAACCCGGAGAGTGTAGCCTCTTCTCTTTTTTCGCCGCATGACAGCAATAAACACATTGCCATAACAGCCATACATAGTCTTTTCATTTCAAATTGATAAATTAAAGTGTTTGTTGGATATAGGGCAAATATACGCCATTCTAGTCAGAATCTCCTTCATCCTCCGAATAATAATATCTTTTAACGAACCCGGAACTTCATCGTCTGTACACCTTGTTCTCCTTCGACTCTCAAGGAATAAATTCCAGCAGGAAGGGAGGACAGGGAAACGGTTTCTCCCGGACGGGCAGAATAGTAGACCTGTTTTCCACTCATTGCATAGACTGTCAGGTTTTTGTAATTACCATTCAGATACAGGATATTGTCAACGACGGAAATCAAATCGGATGGCAATTGTACTTTTTCTGTTGAAACCGGGTCTTTATAGATCAGTTCCACACTTTGCACCGATAAGGTATTATTCTCCTTTATCAGGCTGCGATTACGGTAATCGGCACCGGATATGGTTATATTCATCTTCTCCGGGGCTTCTTCCGACAGGTAATCGACTGGTACCGAGATACGCGTCCAGTCGGATAACTCGCCTTTTATTTCAAATTCAGCTTTACCGATCAGGGTAACAGAACCATTCTCCGCCAGCACGTCTTTCTCATTATCGATCAACTCTTTGCCATCCGGACTCTGGGAAACGACTGTTCCTTTCCAGAGATAAAGGACCATCCAGGCTGTTTCTTCCGCAACGACTTTACGTTTGAATACGCCGACAATAGAATCCGGACGATGGGTAAATTCTATTCCTCCGGTTGTTCCTCCGTCACTCTTGGATATATCCGAAATATTGGCATATACCCAGGGAGTTCCCAGAGAGATATAAGCCGGTGCATTCGACCCGATTCCAAACAAACCGACAAACTGGTTAGTCAACTGCACGGAGCCATCCGAATTGCGGGTTACCAACTCTTTCTTTACACCCATCTGACTGACATTCGATGCCTTCCAGAAAGCCGGTTGCTTGCCGACTCCATTATAGCCGGTCTCCCATTCAGCAGAGAAATCGCCATTGGGAACAGACTGGGCACTCACATAACTAAAAAAAGCCGCTCCGTTAATAATCAGGACACAGCACAAAATCCTTAGTAGAAATTTACTCATAATACATTATTTTATAGTAGTTTACATGACAAATATAATAAAAAGAGGTTAGAATCCCTCTTTCAGTATCTTTTTTAGTGGCTGGAAGAAACGTTCTATCAAACGAACATCATCGGTTACAATTTCGGCTGTGGCTTTCATTTCATAAGAAACAGGCAGATTCTTCCTATAATTGGTGGTCAGTCCGTCCGGGAAGGCAATCTCCACCATATAATTGTCTTCCGAAGGCACCAGCGAAACTGACGACAAACGCCCGTTCACGATACCGAATTCCTGATCCGGGAAATTCGTAAACCGCACAATCACTCGCTGTCCGGCCTTCACCTTTCCGGACCGCTGAATCGGTAATAAGGCCCGCCCGATCCAGGTCTCCCCGCCCTCAGGCACCATACGGGCAAAAATATCTCCCGCCGACAAATAAAGGTTCGGAGCCCCTTGCACAAGCAACTGTACCTTTCCATCCGACGGCGCCACCAGGCAGTAAGACATCTCCCAGACACGGATCGCCGCCAGTAACTGTCCGACCGAAGCCCGGTAATCGCGGGCAGAAATATCTTTCGATACCAGACTCATATAAGCCTGCTGAATATCCCCCAGCAACCACACATCCTGCAACAGATAATAGCTCAGACGTTCCGGCTGCTCCTGATAACGTGCCAACAACTTCTTCAGCCGGAACACATCCTCCGTCCTGGCCGGGTTCTCAACCACCGCCAACGGAGCACCCATCTTCACCTCCTGTCCGTTAAACACATAAAGCTCATTTATCTTTCCCGACGAGCGGGCCACCACCTCCGCCACCGGATGCCGGCTTGTCAATGTCATCTCCGTCGTGATCACATCCGGATATCTAAAGAAATAGCTACCCACCAAAAGCGCCAGCACCACGATAAACAAGATCGTAATCCCCCACCGCACAATCCAGGCCGGGATTTGTCCCATCACCTCCTGAACCTCTTCGCTGCGTAATTCTATTTCTTTTCCTGCTTCCATATGACTGTCCCCTGTAAGGGCGGTTCGCGAACCGCCCTTACGAACCCAATTCCAATTGATTCTTTACCAACTTATAATATACACCCCGTCGTGCCGTCAGTTCCTCATGCGTCCCTTCCTCCACGACCTGTCCTTTATCCAGTACCACTATATTATCCGCATCCCGCACCGTACTTAAGCGGTGAGCCACCACCACCACTGTCCTTCCTTTATAGAACTGATGCAGATGTTCCATTATTTCCCGTTCATTATTGGCATCCAAAGCATTCGTTGCTTCATCCAAGAAGATAAATTCAGGATTCTTATATACAGCACGTGCAATCAGGATACGTTGCCGCTGCCCCTGACTCACACCGTTCCCTTCCATACCTATTTTTGTGTTATAGCCCAATGGTAACGAATCAATAAAATCACGGATATTAGCTACAGTCACGGCATGCAACAACCGTTCTTTATCGATCACTTCCGCACCTATAGCGATATTCTTCGCTATCGAATCCGAAAAAATAAACCCATCCTGCATCACACATCCCGTACAGGCACGCCATACATGCGGATTCATATTCTTCAATGACAGATCACCGATTTTGATATTTCCTTTGTTCGGCTCGTAAAACCCAAGCAACAACTTGATCAATGTCGTCTTGCCACTTCCACTAGCTCCGACAATAGCCGTCACCCGGTGCTGCGGGATCATCAGATTTATATGTTCCAACACATAATCCCGGTCTGCCCCGTCATAACTAAAACTCACATCCTCAATATGCAAAGCCTTGTTATCCGGTAAAGTATTTACTTTCAATGCCAAGGTCTGTTCCTCGTCTTCCCGTTGATGGATCTCTCCCAACCGTTCCAAACTGATCTTTGCATCTTGGAACGAACGGGCAAAACCGATAAACTGTTCAACCGGGGAAGTCAACTGCCCCACGATATAGGTCAGCGACATCATCATACCCAATGTCATTTCCCCCGAAACAACAGCCCGGGCGGCGAGAAAGGAGATCAGGATATTGGTGGTCTGGTTAAAAAACACCGACCCGAGCTGTTGGTATTGCCCTAATGCCAATCCTTTTATACTAATCTTAAACAGTTTCACCTGAATACGCTCCCACTCCCAACGTTTCTCCGTCTCACAATTGTTCAATTTGATCTCCTGCATACCCGTCACCAACTGGAACAAGTTGCTCTGCTCACCGGCTGCCTGTGCAAACCGTTTGATATCCAGTTCGCGCCGATACCTCATAAACGCTAGTATCCAAGCCACATACAACCCGTTACCCAACAAAAAAAGCCCCAGTATCGACAAATCATAATATGCTAGGACAAACCCGAAAACAATGAAATTGACTAACGAAAACAAAGTACTGATCGAAGTCCCCGTCATGAACGACTCGATACGGTTATGGTCGCCGATACGCTGCATGATGTCCCCTACCATCTTTGTATCGAAGAAATACAAAGGCAACCGCATCAACTTCGCCAGGAAATCAGAAATCAGCGCGATATTGATCCGCGTATTCACATGCAGCAAGATCCAGCTGCGGATAAAATCGACCGATAACCGCGCAATAAAGATTACCAACTGAGCGACCAGAACCAACGTGATAAAACTCAAATTGCCATCCCGGATACCCGTATCCACCAGGCTCTGCGTCAGGAACGGCATGATCAATTGCAGGATGCTCACCGTCAGCATCCCCAGCACCAACTGGAAAAGCTCTCGTTTGTAAGGTGTCAGATAGCGGAAAAAGAAAGACAACTTCCGGTTTTTAGTCTCCACAGGTTCCTCCCGTTCCCCGAACTCCGGGCCCGGTTCGAGCAGCAACGCCGTTCCCGTATCCTTCCCCTCCACCAACGTGCTGAACCAGCACCGCCCGAACTCCGTCCGGTCGAACACCACCCGTCCGGCTGCCGGGTCAGCTATATAAAACTTTCCCTTCCTGATTTTGTAGCACACCACGAAATGTCGTTGGTTCCAATGCAGGATACACGGCAACGGTACCTCCTGCTCCAACTGCTCCAATGTGATGCGTACCCCCATCGTCCGAAACCCGATATGTTCTGCCGCATCGCTGATTCCCAACATCGAAACCCCTTCACGAGTAATGAAGGCATGTTCACGAAGGTATTGGGCAGAGTAGGTTCGCCCGTAATACTTCGCAATCATGCGAAGGCAGGTGGGACCGCAGTCGGCGGAGTCGAGTTGGGGGTAATGGGGGAAGCGATAGATCATAAACTTTCAATACAATTATTATTAGATTTATTATACAACCAACTCTTCACATCCCACATTAATCTCATACCTTGTTTTTCATTATCTTCTTGAATGTATTTCAACAGCCCACACAGCTCTAAAGCATATTGCAAAATAAAAAATGCTATCAATTTTCGACTGTCTTTATCCTTCACCAACTCATATCCATCCAAAAAGGCTTTTTCGAATACACGGTTCCTTAAAAAATAATCAATATATAATAATACAAAATCTGAATATTTATGAGAGAATTGAACACTTTCAAAATCAATCACACCTGATAAACTATATTTTTCCCCTGTCTTCTTAATCAATAAGTGCTTATCCGAAAAATCTTTTATCACCAAAGTGTAATTCTTTTTATGATCTAACAATGTATAAGTACTTCTTAAAAATGTAATAGTCCATTCTAAACATTCACTTTCCCTATCCTTTATAATCAAAGAATAATTCCGTTCTATTTGATTGATCAGTTTTTGTTTACTCTTCCCAAATAAGGATACTCCATCTATAATTGATAATTGATGAAACGTTTTTAAAAACTGTCCTACTTCATAAAACACTATTGATAAAGAAGTCATATCCAATTCTTCCTTTAAACAATACAATGATCGTCCTTCTATATAATTATATACAAGCCAATTCCACTTTGATGATTCTTGATTTTCACAATATATTATCCGTGGTGTCATAATTTTCAATCCAGATATTTTCTGCAAAACAAACGATTCTATCTTAAAAAAACATTCTGAATTATATCGTTTTACAATATATTTTGTGTTATCCTCCTCTATAAGTAATAATAAATTAGAAGAACATTTATCCAAAACAGAAATACAGTAACTCCCATCCAATTCCAAACATTCTTTTATATAAGCCACAAAACTATCCACATCTTTCATTTTACTTATCTTCAACGACATGGCATAAATTAGTTTTCCCTATTTCCAATTCATAATCTGAAGGAGACGGACAAAGCCATTGAAAGACACAATCGGAACAAGGCTTCATATCTCTCACTCGCAACCAAGAAGTTCCCTTTGTCATTTCTCTATACACCAATAGTCGAATATCTTCATCCACACTACCTATTGCCGGATAGTGACAATTAGCATATACTTTCCCATCTGTTGTAATGGTCAACTTTCCAAAATCATTTGTGTTTAGAGCTTGATGAGCAAATATGTTTTGCTTAGTTTGCCGGGAATCCAAAATATCCCGTTCTTCCACATAAATACAAGACTGGAAAAAATCAAGATTCCGTCCTGTATACACAGGATTTATCAGATATTCTTCTATTTGATAATTTTCTATCAACTTCGTAGCCCATTCAAAATCCTCCTCTGAAAAAATCTGAAAACTATATTTGAAATCAATTTCCATTTTTTTCAATTCTTCCATTAATTGTAGGGAAAATGTATTTGGAGCAATTTCAAAATCAAAAAACAAATGAGAAGAAATATATCCATTTAATTCTTTAACCCAATGACAACTTTCTGTATCCAAGGTCAGTACAAAACGTTTTAAACAAGGTAACGTTTCCAATTGTAACCAAAAATCTTCCGGAATAGATAATGATGAAGAATATCCATAAATAACCAACTCCATAAGAGAAGCATGCGACACCCCCTTTAACAAGCCGACCAATTTGCTTATAAACAATGGAGTTAGATTATCATCCAATTTCAGATTCAAAACCTGCAAATTCTTTAATACTTCATATCCTACAGTCATATCCGTTAGAGTTCCATCCATCAATCTATGTACATCAGGCTGCAAATTCAAGACTGGAGGCAGTTGTATCGGTCTTTCGCTTATTTCACATTTATTTATCAATTTAGCCAGCCCTAAACTTACCAACTTTTTTACAATAAATTGTATTCCTGACATTTTCAATTCTTCCTGTTTAAGTAACAATGAATACAAATTATCTATATTAGATATAGACTCAACAAATCGTATTGTATCAGGATTCTCTAATGTAAAATGTTGCCCGATAAAAGAAACTGAATCATAAAAATAACATTCATTTCCTTTTCTCCAGACAAAAACCGACTGCTTTAAAACAAACCAATATTCCGTTTTCATATAATGCTTTTTGTTAATGAATAATTACTTCCGTCATTATCCTCTTATACAAAAAAGGATGCTTAGACAAATACCGAAGTTGGTCGGACTCATACAACTCAAAATTTTCCTTATTCATAAATGTCGGACATTCTGCTTTTCCTTGCAAATCTGCATTTTGGAACATACAATGCTTACACGTATTATTATGATAACATTTTGAGCATTGCGGTATATATTTACTATAGAACAGATTATACTTATCCACTATTCCGTCAATATCTATAAAAACACCTTTTTCATCCACATGCCCCAGAGCATACTCCTGCTTAATGCGCTCGCAAGGCAAAATCTTCCCATTAACAGTCACAAACATCTTTTTCCCAAAAGGGAGACAGGTTCCAGTTGGATACCACATTCTTTCCTCCTGATCTATAAGCAAATCACGATAAGAATAATACACATTACCGCTATGTGCATGCAAATAGGTACAGAAAATCGAAGTTTCAGGCACATCCATAAACAAAGAACCATTCAAACGTTCCTTATCCGGAATTTTATCAAAACTATTCAATTTGTTATTTCGCATTTTTTGATATTCTTCCATTCGCTCTTCTTTTACTCCGCTAATACTCAATTCTGATACAGATGGCACTTTATTAAATTCCTTTTGGAAAAAGTGTATGATATCCTGATAATCATTCAAGTTATGCAACACAGAATTAAACGATATATTCTTCTCGAAAAAATCAGGATAACGCTGTTGGACTGATTTCACATTAGCAAATACCCGGTCAAAAGACGGTCTTCCTGACAAATCAACCCGATAACCATTATTTTCCCTATTACCATCCAAACTGACCAATATTTTAAAATCATGCCCAACCAAATAATCAATGTAGCGATCCAGCAACATGCCATTAGTTGTCATTGTAAAAACAAAATCACATTGCGGTATCCGATGATTCATAATCCAATCAACAACCCCACGAATAAAATCCATGTTCAAAAGTGGTTCACCACCATAAAAACTGATATATGTTCTCTTATGATAAGAATCAGACTGTTGCCAATGGGCATATAGATATTCCAAGAGAGAATATGCCTGTTCTATCGGTAACTTCTTACATTCTCGGACATCATACCCTTCATACAATTCTCCATATCCGCAATATTTACACTGCAAGTTACAAGCATCTGTCACTTCAAACGTTACTTGCGAAAGGTTACGGATATTGTTGTATATCACTTCTTTATTTAAATATGCATATTCCATACTTAACTACTATTTTATTTCAATTTTACTATCATCAACACCGGATTGTCATCTTCTTTCATACGGGTTACTATTTCACGAAAACGAGCTGCTTCGGCTGATGTACGGGTTTCCGCAAATTGCAGGATCTTCTCGCGATTTTCTACAATCTCTGGGGCTGAAAGCCAACCGATAATCTTTTCTCCGCTACGATATTCCGGAGTAAAAGGCATACCGGACACCAAATCATCCGTAAAATAGGCGGACAACTTTTCTCCCGTACGTTCCCTGACCGGAGCATCCTCATGTAAACTTTGATAGACTTGACCATCTGTTTTGTCATACACCATAAAATATCTTTTCGACTCTTCAAAACATCTAAACAGTACAAATCTGTCCGATTCAAATATATCAGAATTTGGACGCATCATCATCGGAAGCAACAGGCGCTTATCGCCACTGCCACTATGAAACAGATTGTACATGGAGGGACGATAGTTTGTGCCGCTCAACGTGCGGTCAGCTACCAATTGATTTTTGTCCACCCGATAAATAGTATCATTACCATATTCCAAAGTATAGAAATGACCGTTATATTCCCATAATGAATTTTGCATCGGGCCATAATGCCAGCCTTTCTCTTTATCTTTGGTAATCGGATAAAGATGGCTTTTATACGTTTTAATAAGTTTTCCTGAAACATCCATCAATCGCAAAGCCGGACAATTAGGTCTATACCGTTCACTATCAACAGTCCGTACAATATAAGTCCCCGCATCCATCTTGATTAAAGAGGTTGCGTATCTATTAGGGATAGGAACGCTTTTCAATAATTTCCCGTCATAATCATACGTTTTTATTCTAATTTGACCAGCATCTACAACCGTAACAGTTCTTTGTTCCTCATCTACCATCAAATTATCTCCAAGCTGCGCATATTCCTCCGGCCCTTGTCCTAATGAGCCTATTTTATTCTTGAAACGTCCCGCACGATCAAAACGATAAATAGCGTCTATTCGCCAAATTACAAAAACATCACTGTCTGTCAATGCCACATCAGCAACGAAAGTTCCATCCAATAACGGATCAGGGGCAAGAGCACAAAACTCGATACTATCCGCTATCTCGGACAATTTATTCTTGATACCGGAGAGTTTGTCGTAAATGGGAAAATCCTTTCTGCCTATATCGACAGGCTTTTCCTTGTTCTCTACCACAACTATTGTGTCGACAACAGCTGCCACTTCTCGGTTACTATTGAAAAATGTGCAACTACCCAATGCTAACAACGATACGAATAAAAGAGCTAGACGATTCATGATATACCTAAACTTTTATGTTTGAAATACTATTTTTAAATAACCACATTTTTTAATGTTATTATTCAAAGAAAATCTAATCCTGCAAAAAGAAGATGTGCTCAAATATACTTTCCTATCGTATTGATCAGATTATGAACATATCTTACACTGATAATCAACACTCAATATAAAACAGTAAATCCAACCCGACAAAACAAAATTTAAACACATCTCCTTTGAAATACAATTGCAATAATTCTGTATCAAACAACTTTTTGTGTAGTATTTAATACAAATGCAATTACAGACAAACTGCGATGCAATTATTTCTATCGATAATTAATCAAAATTGTCTTTAGAAAATTGATCACCAAGACTTGCACAACGTTTGTTATCACCACCTATAGAAGTGGAGTAACCTTTATACCAATTGGCACTATAATTGTCATCGGTATTTGAATAGCCATGACAACCACATCCACAAGACTGTGCACCAATGAGATGTGTCATCTCATCTTGACGTAACTTGACGTTGTTAACTTGAGTCAACTTTAATCGCTGTAACTTCTTCATACGCGTAAGAATTAATTTGTTAAACATTGTATCCATGTTCAATATGAACATTTCAATTATATTTTTTGGATATGATATTGTTTCACTTCAAATGAAGCAAAGCTAATGTCACTAACTCGTTTTATACAAATTAATTTGACTAGAATATCATGATAGAAAAATAACTTTTCATCATCTTCTTTGATATAAAAATCATACTTTTTCTGTCGATATTTTTTATTTATGTATCCCAAATGCAACAATAACGTAGCAGCAAATTCAATCTTCTGATCAAAATAAGGAACAGACTTAAAATGTAAACGCCTACCCGTTATTATTTGCATCCTTCCCTTATTCCTAAACATCCTCCACCGAAACCAAAGCCCATTCTGTGACAACGGATGTGTATCCTCCATATCCGTCCGGTACGTCTCCATACTATCCCACAGATTCGCTATCCAAACCCCAACCGTGTCCACATCATCCCGCTTCATCACCTCACGCAAATCTACAAAACGATCATCAAAACGTTCGTCCGCATCTATGAAGATAAACCACTCAGCTTTGAAAAAGGAAGCTAAATCCAGCAGAATATTCCGATTTTGTTTATCATTGAACTCCGTACGGACTTTCTTCGCTTTCAACATTAGCTTTTCAGACTGAGCTATTTCATACGTATCATCCCGGCTATCATCATCCAACAGGATAATCCCGTCACAATATTTCTCCACGCTCCGAAGGCAATCCGTGATCCGTTCCGACTCATTATAAGTCGGGATCAACGCAATCAAGGGATACGACTTTTCAAAGACCTCGTCAGAGGGTATATCGAACTGTTTCAATGCCGAAAGATACTCACGGCACTGCTCCTTCGCATAAGGGTGTTCCCGCCAGTCATAAAGCAACTTCTCCGATCCCGGTTTTGACCGGTTGTCAGCTTTGCTCTCAATCGGCAACAGCATGTCATACAAAAGGTCCTCCGGCACGCTTTGCTCCCAAGCTTCCGACAACCGGCTTTCTCCCGGTTGCAACAAGGCATCCGGAAAATATAAACGATGAATGTCCGCCAATTCCAAACGCCGACACAGGTTCTCTTCCGCACCTTCCGGTATATCGTATTGTTCATCATAACCGCCTACCCGCTCCAAATACTCTTTCTTCACCATCAAACTGCCATACGAAAAACCGACCGCATAATGCAACGGGGATTCATCCAGCGTCTCACGTAATTCGTAAATGACATCCGTTTGAAAAAGAGATTCAGGGAACATCAACAGGAGATACTCCTTTTCCGACTGGCGGATACCTTCATTATAAGCTGCCGCCCTGTGTTGCCACGAACCGGACACGACTTTCCAACTGATAAAAGGGTATTTTCGAATACATGCCAATAAACTTCGGCTATCAGACGCTTCATCCACCAGCAATACAACCTCTATGCCGTTCCGCTCGTAATAAGCCGTACGCAAAGGCAAGCTTTCCACAAACGAGTCCAACCGGTCACCCAGCGGTACCACAATGCCCAGGTCAAAATTCGGCAACTGTTTCATAAGGCAAAAAGGATTAGTTTCTCTTTCCATAATTCATACAGGTTCGACCATAAGATATCCCTGTCTTCCCTGCCGTATCCATTCCTTTCTGCCAGTTCCCCGACAGAGACTGCCCCGTCACATTGGTTCAACAAATGAATCATTTCCGGCTCCAACTCCCCGAAGCAGGTCAAGCCACGCTTCAGATAGGATTTGTCATCTCTGTCCTCCAACACAAACAACGTCGATAAACGAGGTTTCAACAACAACCGTTTCCGGCGATCGCGCATATAGATCGATAAATCAATAATCCGTTCTATCTCTTGTAAGACTTTTTTCTTAAACACAGGCTTGCCATAAACCGACAGTACCTGTTTTTGAAGGGACAGAACCTCTTTCTGCCGGTCAAAGGCAAACACTTTCCGGATCGCCGATCCCAACAAAACCGCAGAAACCGGTTCCCCAAAACAACCTCCTTTACGCCCCTTAAAATGGACAGACTGCAACGAAGCATAATTTTCCGAAGTCACCAATCCACCCAAACCGTAATCGCCCAAAACGACACAAGGCTTGCACAAAGCCAATGCTTGCACGGTATCCGAACCGGATGCCACTACCAAATGAGCTTGTTTATAGGCTGATACATAAGAAGAGCGCGGAGCGACTTTCACAAAAGAGGGGAAAGCTTTTTTCAAACAAGCATACTCATCGGATACAATAGTCAATGTTGCATTGGTCTGCCCCAGGAATATCAACAATTTAAGATCGTTCTCGCCTACTGAATTTCCGGTTGGGCAATAAACGATACGGCATACCTCCGGCTGCTGTTCGTAAAAATAATAATTACCCGTCCTTTCCACCGGACAACAAAGATGAAACTGCATCTCGTCCGGGATTCCCAATGCGGACAAGGAAGCATTTCCCACATTTAATATGCCAAACAAATTTTCAAAAGGAGCAACCAAACTATCTATTTGCAGATTCGTCGCAATAAATAATACCGGACATTTTACATATTGCCTGAATAATTCTTTATAATGCATCAAACTAAAAGAGTTTTGAATAAGAATCAAACTATATGACTTTTTCAACTCCTGGGATGGGACATTAAATAAATTCCCCACACAATGAACCTGACACCTGACAGAAAGGAGCTTTACCAAATAACCAGCCAATTTTTTTGAATGGTTATCTAGTCCTATTCCGATATATAATATATACAGTTGTTTCATGGCTTTTTATTCATGGTTCTAATACAAAAGTATAAACCTACAAAACACAAATATGGATTATACACATTTTAACCAGCCGCATAATCCACTAGTTACAAACATGTTAAAACCGATCTCTAGTAGCAAAAAAATCCATCTATCCTAAAATATGGATTTAACACTAATAATTGACCTTAATCTCATAATCCGATCTATACAATTCTTTTATCTCAGCTATGTAATCCGGATCTGTCAATTGAAATTTTACAGATGTTTCATTAGCTGATTTTTTTAAAAGAGGAACACCGTGTTCTTCCAGAAACCGGTTCAATTTATGAATAGGAACGATATAGTCCACATCCTCCGAACAGTAATAATCTGATTGCCTTCGAATATGCTCATCTTGATACAGAGGATCCTTTTTACTCAACTCAAACCGGACATACTCCATGAAACGGTCAAATGAACAATCTTCATATAAAGCTAAAGCTCTATAATAAACATTATCCCGTCTTTCCAAACAAAAATATTTATAACAAGATATTAGTCGTTCCACAGGATCCCTCCAAACCGCAAATTTCAGATATTTCCCGTAAGCGACCTCTAAGCCCCTCATCTCCGCGACTGTACATAAAGTACGATTTGAAGTATAGCCGATTAAAGCATGCGCTTCATCCTCTCCAGTGGGATAATATCCTGTTTGAGAATAAACCACAAGATTCTTCAAATGGGTTACACCATTTTTAGATATGGCAACAAATGCTATTTTATATCTATCCAGTAAACAAAAATAATTACCGAAAAAAAATGATTTAGCAGGTACATCTGATGGTATTTTCATACTATTCGTAATTAAAGGTAAATAAATTTTATTCTCATACTGATTTGCAACATTCTTCCAGGTTTGTATATATTCTTCTAATTGTTTTTTAGACATTCCACAAATCTTAAGAAATTCTTTACGGCTCTTATTCTCCAATACCCAATTATAAAACCGGGAATTTTCATTTCTATAATGAAATAAATGAAACAAAGATCCGTCCACCCTTGAAACTGGCAATCCTAATATTTCCATCCGTTTTACACGTTCCATATCTTCCATTCCCCAACCATAAAAGTACTCATTCTCTCCTCCTGTTCTCATGTAGATATCCTTATGTACCAAAAATGCCCCTCCGACAGAATGAAAAACGCAATTTAAATGTTCATTCTCTTTAAAAAAGTCAATAGAACGTTTATGGCGAAATATAAAACTATCTTCCAATGAACAAAAAATGAAACGCCCGTCATAAGGAAAACTCATAACGGCTCTTCCTGCACGTATGTCATCTATCGAACGGTTTATCTGATCATCCGATACTATTACATCGGCATCCCATATACCGACAACCGAAGTATCAGCTTCGCGCAATAATTCATTCAGGTATTTCGTCCGGTAAAAAATAGGGTTATCGTCTTTCACAAAGCGGTAAGTCACATTCGAATAATTCTCAGACACTCTATATTTGGAAGCGTTATCAGCTTCCAATACTATTATTTTGCTCCGCTTACGTTTCGATAACAGATCTAAAACGACATTCAGGTTTTCCCGCCGTTCGGACGAATCGATGCGCACCGGTATTATAAACGTAACAATATCATCTAACGGTTTCTCTACATTATATATATCAACAACTTCTTTCTTACCTAATAACCGTTTAGTCCGTTCCGGAAAGATTCCTAAAGCATCTATTTTCAGGATATCTTGCAATAAATCATCATCAATTATTTCAGAACCTTTCAAACGATCCAGGAACAAGATCAAGCTTTGTTTATTGGATATTGTCAAATAAGTTTCCTGTCGGACATCTATCCGAAGTCTCAAATAATGTATCCAACCATATAAGGCGCAGTCTTCATCCTCCCAATTCATAGAAAGTGCAGGCAAACGTCTGTCCAATTCTGCTAAAACCTCATCCTCATCACCTTCGGCAAATCCATTACGCAAAATATATAGAAGCCCACATCCCAAACTGCACAAACTTTGCTCCTGCCCTAAAGACGGGACAATATCTATATTATTTTCTAATAACTGGTCTAAAAGTTCATTAGCATACCCTGAGTAAAAGTCATTTCCTGAATAATCCGAATAAGTATACAGCGCAATGATTCGACCGATATCAGGAATACCGACAGCCCATTTATCTGGTAATTGCTGATTATCTCTTTTATAACGGGTTATAAATTCAATTTGATATTCTCGACGAATCTCATCTACATTTTCTTTTACTCCGTGAAGTAATTTTTCTTCATTATAAACAGGCATTATGGAGGATACGTTCATGGTATTTTAAGTTTACATTATTACAAAAACAGACTGTGAAGTGAATCTCTTTTTTAATTTCTTTTCCATCTTTCCTAATCACTTTCTCTTAAAACTATATCATCTCAAACAATCGATCCTCCAATGTTCTCTTTTCTTTCGAATCAAAATATTTTTCATATATCACTTTCCGATATTTTGAAACAGTATTGGGAGCCAAACCTAAAATAGTTGCTATTCTTCCTGTTTTTATATCCAATAAAAACAAGCAACAACATCTCTGCTCATTTTTAGTCATCCGAGGAAATGTTATACAAAGCTTTTCCACAAAATCAGGGAATATAAAATTAAACTGATTTTCAAACACAATCCAATCCTTATCCGAATACTTGAAAACAGTTTCATTTTTCTCATATAGCATTTTTATTCGTACACAAGTTATTTCACTGTATCTACGTATAAACACTTTGAATTTTTGCTTCATGGTTTGCAATTCCCCAAAGATCTGCCTTTCTCTCTTTTTTGTCATAATATATCAGATCTTATATTCAACATAAATCCCTCTTTAGTAACACCGGATAAAAACGGTCACGCAAATTCCAATCCGGTCGATGCACTTCTTCCAACGGTATCTCCGAAGCGCCATGCCGTTTCAACAACAATGACAAAGCACTTTGGTCGTGCCGATGTTCCACAAAACCGTCCTCGTCCGGAAACCGGGGGGGGGGCGGCTATCATCCAATAAATGAAATTCTTCGTAGTATAACTTCAACCAGCGTTGAATCAAACCGACCGTTTCCGCCTCTTTACGGATAAAGAGAACTGCTTCCATAGGCGAAACCAAAAATCCGCTTTCATTCCGTTTCACCTCCTGCCAGTACTCCAGCAACCGTTCTTTTCCCCGGCTGTTCAAGTGGCAACCCATATCCACATATAACAAGACATCGCCATCGTCCATCTTTGACAAAGTTTCCAAGATAACCCGTGGCTTCCAGACCCAATAACCGAAACCACGCACATCGGCACGTAATTGTTCATTGAAGTCCTCACGGAAAGAGGTCGGCAAATCATATTCATTATATAAATGTATGGCATCGAACAGGTCGAAATCTTCCGCCTGTTCCTGTAACCGTTCACGGCTCGCCCCATAACGGGAATCTCCGAAACTACAGAGCACCAACCTGCCGTCCGGTCGCTTCCGGGGTATTTGCGAATGTTGCCGTTCTGCTTGTATCAACCGGCAAAGACGGATATAAGGATGGATTTGTTGGGCTACCGCTTTTTGTATAAAGGTTGGACGTAACGGTTGTTCACGCCAGGCATGGTATCGAGCGTACAAGGCAGGATCATCCAGGCAGGCCTGTAAATGGATTGCCAACTCTTCCACAGTTTCATACTTGCGGACATCGACATAACAGTTGTCTCCCGGTGCAAATTCATCGACATTGGGAGCTCCCAAATAGACCGGCACGGCTCCCGCCAGCAACGGGTCAAAGAATTTCTCCGTCACGTAATCTTTGGCACAGGAGTTCTCAAAAGCGATTACAAATTTATACCCTTCATATAAAGCCATTTTGGAAGAATGTCCGTTGTCTTCTTCCAACCGGCTGTTGTTATACAGCTTGCCGTAAGAGTCAATCCGCACCATCTCCATCAATTCTTTCAAATATTCCTGCCTGCCACTACGGTTGAACGGGCTGGAAATCAACATGCAAATACCCTGCTTCTGTTCAAACAGACGGGGAACCATCTGCTGCAAACGTTCCGGATAATCCATTTTGTAATAGGACTGGACCACATCGGCTCCCTGATGGTATGACATCCAATAGTCGAACAGGCTCATAAACTCCGTACTTTTGATGAACGGATAGTTTTCCTCACACTCCAATGTCCAGCCGACCCAACGCTGACCAGGGGATTTTTCCAAATCATCTTCCAAATCAAACTCCAACGTCGGCAGATGGAAGACAACCGCATCGGCACGAGCCAGATATTTCCGATCGGAGGTTATCAACATGCCTTCCGGCACCTGCTCCCTGGGATACACCAATGGCGCATCCCAGATACGGCTATAGAACAATAATACGACCTTGTCATCCGGTACCAGTACTGACATACCGTCAACTTCCGAAGAGACAAGCCAGGTATGGTAATTCCTTAATTTCTTCCGGGTAACCGGATAAAGGGACATACAAATCGAACGGGCTTCCGGCGTCAAACGGTTCCGGTCATGGTACAATTGATACAGCGAATGGGATTTCAAACGAAAACGGCTGTCCCGCTTCTTATCCAACAACCGGAATGCCAATTTATAAAGTTCGGCGGCTTTCACATAAAGCATGCTCCGGACTTGCCGACGCTCTTCCGCGCTGAAACGACCGGCAAATTGCAAGACCCGGTTGGCAATATGCACCAGGCTGTTTATCCGCCTGTCTGTATCCAACGTATCCATGATCGAACCCGGACGCTGCCGGTAATAATAAAACTCCCGGTCCGTACAAACGACACGCCCGGCTAAGCACAAAGCCTTCACGCTCCACAGTTCATCTTCATGAAGAATCGGTTCAAAACGCTGCTTTTTCTGTACCAACCACTCCCGGCGATACAGATAAGAAGTTACCATCGGCACAAACTTCCCGCTCCGAATAAACTCCGTAAAACAATAGTCGCCTGCATATACACCTCCCTTCACAGAATCAGGGACAGGCAAAAACGGAGCATATCCATAATCGGGATCATCCGGTACGACATACCGGACATATCCCAATATCATATCCAACGCATCTAGCTTCGCCTGCCGGTAAAGCGCAACCAACTGGTCCGGCTCGATCCAATCGTCGCTATCTACAAATGCCACATATTCACCGCTCGCAACCTCCAACCCGCTATTCCGAGCAATGGCAAGTCCTTGGTTCACCTGATGAACCGCTTTTACATAGGGATAGTGCGCGGCATACCGATCCACCAGTTCCGCTGATGAATCGGTTGAACCATCGTCTACCAGGATGATTTCCACACGGATAGACAGGATTCGCAATAAGGACTCTACACAATCACCAAGATATTGTTCCACATTATAAACTGGGACAATACAAGAAAGCTGATATGGACAAGAGGTATTCATTTAGCTCTGATTTCAATACAAGACAAAAGTACCTTGTAAAGAACCGTATGCATGATCCAGACAAATCTGATACATACCGGCTGCTTCATCCAATGTAAAGCGAACCGTTTCTCCGGAAGGAATTGTAACACATTCTTTCAGGATGATATTCCCTTCGGCATTGATTACCGTAATGGTCAAATCGGATAAAACATCTGCACAATATACAGATAACTCATTCCCGTCTATGGACACTTCCGGAGCTTTTGGGAAAATTGTACGGATAATATCATCCCCCCATTTTCCTTTAATGTTAATAACACGATCACTACCAAATGCAAATTCGGGACATGTACTCCAAAATACAGCTACTAAAATTAATAACAAATAGTGTTTCATGGTTGTATTGATTTAATTTTTTCGAAGATAGAAACTAATAAATCAACAAACCGCTTTTATTGTAACAAAAAGGCAACAAAATCATATCACGCGGATAATAAAGCCATTACAACAGCACTAAAAATCAAAAAGAAATAAATCCAGATCTTTTGCACTTCCCTTTTTCCCTGTAAATTTAGTATAAAGTCGTTTTCTATAAACAGAGATCGTTTGGCTGTTAGTTGATAATAATGCAGCGATACGCTTTACTGGTATCCTTAATTTGGTCAAACAACATATTTGCAATTCTAAAATTGAAATATTCGGATATAAGCATTTAAGCCGATGAGTAAAATCAATATACAGTATACAATCTATACGATCCTGTAAAATCTGCCATTCATCTTTATCCAGTTTAATCCAATCAGAATATAATCCTATATAGTCATCAGAGTCATAAAACAAAGCTTCTTCTTTTGTTATATCGGTGTTAGATAATAGAGCCTGCTTATTTTTACTTTCACAAGTCAGATCAATTGTTAATTTTAAACGTTTTTCTACTGCTTCTTTTTTACTTTGCTCTAATTCCAACTGATTTTTCAAGCGTTCTTCAATTTCTTCTTTCATCTGAATTTGTACTTCCAGTTGATTCCTCAATTGTTCTTCTGATTCTGCATTTTTCTTTTGAGCTAATTCCTGCACACCATTCAAGCTAACAACGATTTTCTCTTTCTCCTGTCGTTCCTGTTCTATTTGTTTCTCTAATTCATATATAATCCCTTCCCTCTTTTTCTGTTCCAAATCCAATTTCTCCGTCAATCTAGCTATAGAGTCTTCTTTTTCTTTTAGAAATGCCTGACTTTGTCTATAATCCTGATCCTTTATGCGTAAGGACTGATTCAGTTGTTCTTCTTTCTGACGCTGCTTTTTGGATCTATAAACGAAAAAAATGAAAACTGCTATAACAAACAAAATGGCTCCCAAATATATCCGATATAATCGTATTGTTGTCAGATAAGCCTCTTGTCTATAATATTCTTTCTCTTTCTCTACTGCCCGATAATCATACAAACACTGATTTCTAATCAAAGTTTCCATATGACTCTGTTGTTTAATCGAATCTTTTAAATGCTCATACTTTTCCTGAAATAATACATATTGTTCTAGGTTATTCTGTCTTTTTTCTAATTGTCCCAATAAATAATAAGTTCCTGCCAATGTATAAATATTGGGACTTCTAAGACAAAAAGACAAATAATGATCCGCTGAATCAAGCTGTCCCGTTTTCAAAAAAATATCCCCCAAAGTCAAACTTACCAAACAGGAATCATCGACTGTCTGTGTCAATGAATTAGCTTTCCTTGCATAAGATAACCCTTTTTCGTACTCTCCAATCCGACCGTACGCATCCGCTAATTCATTGGACATATAAAGCGCATGAGAGCCGGAAGTATATAGCAAAGCTTTCGAATAATAAGCGATCGCACTATCCAACTGATTTTCGCACACATAAATACGAGCAATATTCCGAAGAGCCATAGATAAACTGACCGTATCTTCATCCTGTAGAAAATAACCGGCAGCCTCTTTCTGGAAATCCAGGGCAGGCTGATAGAGTTCCTGGTAAGTATACAACGTACCCAAATTGGCACATAATCGCCCCAACCGATAAGGTTCATTCAGCTTTTTCCCTGACTTATATGACTTCAAATAATAATCTTGCGCCTGAAGTGCATCGTTCAAATCTTGGAAAACTCTACCACAATAATAGTACGCCAGCATCTTCCGATCTTCCCGATCCGTCTTTTCATAATAGTTGACGGCTATCTGTATCAAAGAATCGGATGTATGTTCTATTCGATTCTTGTCCTGTGCCTGTGTATACAATAAACACCAAAGCGCATTTTGTTCCTCTGACATATCTTCCCGATATGTTGTTATACTATCTAAAAGTAATAACGCACTATCAGGCTTTTCATTCATATATCCCTCTGCCTTTTTCAATAAAGGAGAAACATTGGTACTTCTACTACAAGCTACCAAACAGAAAAGTAGCAGAAGATTTAGTATTAGCTTAAGTCCTTTTGACATACGCAATTGTTTTATAGAATGCAATATAGAACTTTATTTTCAGAAGATCACAAAAAATCAATACATTTACACAAAAATCATACAATGAGTACTTCATGTCCTTTTTTATCTATAATAGTTCCGATATATAATGTCGAAACATATCTGGAAGAGTGTTTGAACTCCTTGATCAACATACGGATAATTTCAAAGGAGATTATTTTGATCAATGATGGCTCAACTGATCGGTCCGGTGAAATTGCAGAGAAGTTCGCATTTTCTCATTCCTGTATTAAGCTCTTTCATCAACCGAATCAGGGATTGTCGGCAGCACGTAATAAAGGATTGTCAGAAGTGCAAGGGGAATATATAATGTTTATCGACAGCGACGACTGGATAATAGAAGGACAGACCGAAAAAATGTTCTCGAAAGCTATCGGTTTTCACCCCGACATAATAATGGGAAATTCCGTTTGTTATTATCCTGACGGACAAACCGGAACCTTATTTAATCCAATCCCATCCCATTTATGCCATACCTGCCTGACAGGAAAAGAGTGTTTTTCAGAATTAATGAAACACGGGGCTTTTCCTCCGATGGTTTCTAATTACCTATACAAAAAGGACTGGCTAAACAAGCAAACATTGTATTTTGAGAATGTTGTCCACGAAGACGAACTCTGGACTCCTCAAGCTCTTTGCCTTGCAAAAAGCATTTACATCACCAACATTGATTTTTACGGATACCGGCAACGGGAAGGTTCTATCATGAGGACATTAGTCACGTCCAAACGCGTACGAGACCTTATCTATATAGCTAATCGTTTGATTCGTTTTGCATCGGGATACCGTTTCAATGGCCCGGACCGGGAAATGAAAAGCGAACTATACGCAAAAGCTTATATGTTATATAATTTAGCTTTCTTATCACTGGCCAAAATCAAAAATGGTAATTTCACTTTACCGTCACATGCATTGTATACCATTTTTAAAATATATCACCATCTCTCACCACTCTCAAAAAAGAGGATTTACCGCTATTACAAAAATGCCCAGAATAATTTGAAGAGTTATTTAAAATGGAAGATATCTTACTGGGCGGAGAAATTATCTCCTGAAATAATAAGAATGTTACAATAATGAACAGGAATATCAATCATTTTTCCAATGGAAACAAAAGGACCTCCGTCCTCAATTCATAGAGAAAGCCCAATTACAAAAAACAGCTCCCTTCATCCGCTTATGTGAACTTATTTGAAAGAATATCATTAATATATGCTATCTCTGGTACAATTCCTTCCTTTCCGTATTATATTTTTATTCGTACGTTTTTGCGTTTGATATATATCAAACGAATAAAACACATATATGCTTCTTTCGTTTGATGATTGATTTCCTTTCGTTCAATGATTATTGAATGAATGATTGTACGGGATGATTTAGCTTGATTGACAGCCGAAATGTGAAAAGTTATTGTAATGGTAGTGATTCATGTGGCGTTAAATCATTTTGATAAACCAGAATGAACGGTTTAGAGTTCGCTGTATGTTTCAGTTCTTATCAAAAGTGAACTATCTTGTCCCCGTGCTTGACACGGGGCCGCAGAAGAACAGGCAGTATCAAAAGATACATATAGGATTACGGTCTGTGCCTTTGCGATCCCGTGTCAAGCACGGGAACGGGATAGCTCAATTATTTCTAAATTGGCATATTGCCACATTGGCTCATTATTTTCTAGATTTGAACCTAATAATAAAATAAAAAGAGAACGTTACCAAAGAACCGATTCCCGTGTCAGGCACGGGAACAGGATACTTTAGCAACGCTCCCTTTCAATAATATTTTTATTCCTTTTACAGGAATATGCTCAAGAACTACTTCTTAACGATCTTTACAGTCTTCGCTTCACCATTCGTCAGGACGATCCGTACCAGATAGTAACCGCTACGTAACTGGCTCAGGTCGATAACCTGCTCAGGATTCCTGAACAATTTCTGAAGTTTACCGGATGCGTCAATCACATAGATTGCTTCTACCGGCATTTCGGAAACGACTGTCGCATTGTATTCTACGATTGTAGGATACAAACCGACACCTTGTAAAGTGATCGACTCATTGCCTACTGCGCCCATCTTCACATTGAAAGTCACAGAATCACGATGTGACAAGTGGTTTGTAGATTCCGGTATAGTGATATATACCTTGGTTACACCTTCGGATTTACCGATAACGTGTACGCCTTCTACATGGTTACGCAGGCCGGCAACATCGATACGTTCGGCGGCGAAAGATATCTTTGCCGGAGATTCGCAGTTCGCATATAGCAAAACGGAATCACCAACCGTAATCGTTGTCGATTCGACTGAATACTGTAATCCGGCTGCTGCTTTCGCTATATTCAACTTGCCAGGAACCAGTGTCACGGCATAGTTGTCTTCATCTGAACTCAGACAGTTGATAACCAGATCGTAAGTGCCGGCATTGACCGGTTTCACATTCGTTTTCACCGTGTAAAGGAAGTTCAGGGCATCCGGATTATCGTTACCGACGAAGCCTTCATATACAGGTTTAAATTCCGGTATTTCATCACCGTAAACGATGTTGACGGTACCGGCACTGATCTTCAATAAAGCCTTCGATACAGAAAGTGTTCCCGTACCTCCTACGATTGTATAGTTCGCACCCGGATCGCCACCTTCTACATACAATGTATAACTACCGGCACCGGTTATGTCGCCGGAAACTTTTACAGAAGGAGCAGAAGCCGCCTTGAAGTCATCGCTACCGATAAAGCCGGAATAAGTATATTCGAATGTAGACGGCAAAGCCTCGCCATAAGCAATCAGTGCATCCTTCGGTTTCACATATACTTCACGCGGATTGATCTGCATCTTTTCCTTGCGGACAAGCAGTTCGGAACCGTTATGTTTCACAAAGATGGAGATGTTATAGGTTCCCGCATCGACCGGCAGATCGTAATCACCGTTATAAGTGACAATCGGAGTGTATTCGGTAATACCCTTCAGATCGGTCAGTTTTACATCGGCTGCTTTACCTTTACCATCGTAATCAAAGACCATATTACCCAATACAACATTGTAATCTGCTTCGTTTTTCAGGCGTACTACTTTAAATACTTCCGACTTCAACGCTTCTTCCTGTCCGGATTCTGCATTGTAACGGGCAGTAATGGTAACACCGTCGTTTTCTGTCAGCGCTTTTGCACGCAGATACCAGATGCTTTCCACCTTCTCTACCTGGATCAGAGCCGGATCGGATGATTCGTAAATAATCTGTGAACCTTCGGCAATCACGGTCGATCCTTGTTTTACAACTGCATTCAGACGAACCAGGTCACCCACGATCAATTCATTCTGTATCGGAGTCCAAACCATGACATAACTATTATCCGGATACACCTGATAGCGCGCCTTTCCTACAATTGTAATTTCGTAGTTCGGATTTTCCTTGTTGATATCAGTGATACCGGTCAGTTCATAGGTGCCTACCGGTAAGATACCCGCCGGACGGTTATTTAGAACCAGATTCTTGATACGGTTTCCGACAGCTACGGTAGCAGTCGAATCCAGGCTGTTAGCCGATTCGTCGAGCTTGAAGCCTTCGTAAGAGATAAACTCTTTCTGAACTTCCGCCTTATTAAATTCAGGATCGGCTGAACCGTATGCTCTCTTGATTGTATCCAGACGGATGATCAACGGAGCTTTCATCACTTCCAGGCGGACACTGTCGTTGGTCATTGTTCCGGGAACCAGCGTGTTCATAATCAACTTATAGTTACGGTCCTTTGCCTGGAACGGAGGCTGGATGGACTTATCTTCAGTAACCACCTTGATATGCAGTGTGTCGTTGTAAGAACCTGCATGCAACGTATTATCGGCAGCAACCGGCTTAACGACAACTTTCGGCATGAAGTCGATGATATCGTCAGGAGTTGTTGTTGTCTGATATTTCGCATCGAAGATGGCTAAGCCACGCTTTTTGTCAGCGTCATTCGGTTCGAACGTCCAGGTCGTATCCTTATCGGCTTCACCATATACACGGTCAACAATTACTTTCCATATAGCCAGCGGACGCTGGTTGATAAGGAACGAACCGTCAACGGTTTTGAATGCGTAGTTCAATGAAGATACTTTGTCGATGTTATCCACTTTGGCAGCATACAGGCTGTCTTCTTTCTGATTCGGTTTCTCACGCTTCAGGTTTACTTCAGTCTTTTCAGTTGCTTTCTTGCCTTCATAATCGAAGTATCCGGCAAGCGGAGCGACTTTAAAACCTTTGTCGCCTTCGGCTGCCGCAGAAATATAATTTACTGCCTCAGCTGTTTTTGAGAAAGCATAAGAAGGAGCACTACCAGTTTCCAGACGTTTAGCCAGATAGAAATAACCGTCAGGATTAGGTTCACCGTAAATCTTTTGCATTACCTTGACCGGTTTATCATTGATAATAACTTCAGCATCAGCCGGGAATACGGTGATTGTAATGGTATCCTGCTTAACTTCGTACTTTCCTGCAGCGATTGCCTGGATATCGTAGTTAGAAAGAGTAGTCGACACTGTAGTTGTTGCTGCAGCATTTAACTCATAACTATATGTTCCAACATCACTTTTTGATTGACCTAATGCAGCCGAAGTAGCCGTATGAACTACCTGCAGTTTGGTTGTACCGAATAATGCCTCCAGCGTCTGGTCGTTCTTCAAAGTACCTTCTGTGATTAGGAGTTCTTTTCCGAAGATGTTCTTCACATTCGCATCGTCATACAAACGTGCGCTGTCGGGAACAGCCAGTGTCAGCGGAGATTGTTTTATCGTCAGAACACCTCCGAGAGAAGCTCCACCGGTAGATATCTGTAGATTCAACTCATAATTCTGAGCTTGTCCACCTTCCAACTGAATGACATGCAAGGTATTTGCTGCTGCCGTTTTAGTTGCAGTCGGGAAAGATACATTCGGCAATACATTCACTTGTGAATTAGTAAAAATAGCCTCCGTTTCATCATTTACGAACCCGCTGAACACAAAGTCTTTGGCAGACCAGGGAGTCGCCGGGTTTTCGTCTCCGTAGAAACGGCTGGTGTCTTTGGCTGCAATGCTCAATGTAGCCTTATTCACTGTCAATGTTCGAGTTATAGTAGCATCACTCCGATTACTGGTAAAGAAAACTACATTCTCACCATTTGCCGTATAGCTAAAATAATCCGAAAGATTATCGGCTACAAACCCAAGAGCCTGTCCGCCCCCGACTGTCGGCGTCGCAGAAAATTTCAATACACTGGCTACGGTAGCACCGTCCTTGAAAGATACGGTTCCATTCAAATCGCTGGCCGTACCGTCCTCTGCTTTCACATACAGATAACTAAAACTACTACCTGTCAAGCCGGCATCGGAAACAACCGTATTCATGTCCTGTCCATACGTCATCGTTACCGGATCTGCGGCATTGAAACTTACATATATGGTATCGGGAACAGCCGTTTGCGCCTGCATGATACCGCCTGAAACAAGCATCAGGGGAAGCAGCATAAGCTGCTTCCTCGATGTTAATATTGATTTAATATATTTCTTCATACTAAATTAGTTTTACAGGTTACTTCTTAATGATCTTCACTGATTTGAAGGTTCCGTCTTCCAATGTTACATTGAGCAGATAGATACCTGATCCAAACGATGACAGATCAATAACAGATCCCGGTTTGCGAATTACTTTCTGTAACGTACCGTTCATCAACAGCAATTCAACTTGCTTGATTTCAGAAGGAGCGGCCACTGTTACAGAATGGGTAAACAGTCTCGGATATACTTCGATGTAGTCTGTTACTGTGATCTTTTCGTTATCGACAGACAGATATTCGTCGTCTACAAGGAATGTTACCACTACAGGTTCAGCTGCGTTATAGTTCTTGTTACCATGCTGCATAGCTGTAACCGTTACGGTTCCGGAAGTAACCGGAGTCAGAATCCATGCATCTCCAATCTGGTTCACATAGGCTACTGCATCGTTAGACGAATTGAATGTTACAGGAAGTTTACTTGAAGCAGAAGCGGTCAGAATAACATCTCCACCTTCTACGTCGATCACGCTTTCCGGATTCCATGTAATCTTCTGCGAAGCGGCGATAACAGAATATTTACCGTCCACGTAAGAAACTTCGTAGTTGTCTGAAGTATAGTTATCAGAGAATGTGATCGGATAAACTCCTGCATCTGATGTTCTTGTAACAGTCGAGCTGATACGCGGAGCGAAACCAAGATCTTTCAACGTCTCACCTTTCACGAAACCTGTAGCTGTATAAGTCAGTTCTTCCAGCTCCTTGCCGTAAACCGATTCCTTATTATCTGCCAGGATCGTCAAAGCAGCTTTGCTGACTTTCAGGAATCCGGAAACATAAGTAACCACATAATTGCGACCGAAGTCCTGTGCCGAATACGGAGTCAGTTTATAAGAACCGGCCTTGCCGTTGTATGCTTCAATACGTACAACCGGAGCCTGTCCCACCTTGAAGTCTTCGCCATTCAGGAAGTCATTCTTATTATAATCGTAAGCATTCGCATAAGAAGGCAATTCATCGCCGTACTTAATATCGAAACTGCGGGCAGTTACAACAACAGCCTTTGGAGCAATCACCATCTTATTCTTAGCGGTGTAAGCATAAGTGACAGAACCAAGTGTAGCCTTCACCGTTACAGTATATACGCCGGCATCTGTCGGAGCATCCTGTGATGACGGATAAGTTGTCGGTACCGACCCCAGCTGGTCGCCTTCATAATAGATACTGAAGTCTTTCACTTCTTCACCTGTTTCTACGTCGGTCACCTTCACGCTGACAGTTCTCGGATTGCCATCGTAAATACTTGTTACGTTGGAAACGATCACGTTTACTTTAGCTGCGTCACCTTCCGGAGCGATCACTTTGATCGTACCTGTTACAGGAGTTGCATCTTCGTATGTATCGTCACCGTCTGCATATACCGTGATGGTTACATAATCGTCGCCTTCCGTACGTACATGACCTGTTACAGCATACTTGCCTCTGGCAACTTCAGACAGGATAACACGTTCGCGGTCGTTGCCCGACAGTTCATAACGGATATCATTGATAGACGGCTTGCCGTCAGCTTCCGATTTCAGGTAAGCGGACAACTCAACAGTTTCACCAACCGGTATAACCAGATTACGCTGATCTTCCGGCCAGATGATCGTACGGCGGATCTTGTCGATAGACAATGTTCCGTTTTCATGCGTTACCGTATAGTTGCGTGCAACACCTTCTGTCGTGAAATAGATATCATAAGAACCACGTGAATCAGATTTTGCATCCGTAGCGATCTTCGGCATTACCGAGAATACGTCTGCCAGATTTTCATATTCATTATTCTTCAAACCGATATATTCGATTTCAAGATCCGGGTTACCACCGCCATACGGACGGCTATAACTCTTCGCACGTACTGTCAGCGGAGCCTTCGTAACCGTCAGACCTGCATTAACAATAGTAGCACCTGTGATATCGAAGTTCGGAAGCAATGCTGCAATCTGTGCGGCAGCCGAAGAAGTCAGACGTAATTCATACGTACCAACGTCTGTTTTCTTATTGACACCCGACAAATCCAGCCAGCTTGTACGGTTCACATTTTCTGCATTCAGCAATTTGCTGACCTCTGCCTGAAATGCGTCAGATAATTCACCTGTCACAGCGGCATAAACGTCGGCATCTGTTGCATCTTCCCCATATTCACGGGTTACAGAAAGAGTGATAGTCAAATCTGCTGCTGTCAACGGAGCCGGAGTCACAGTTACTTTTGCCTGCGTTTCGCTGGCGGTAAACTTAACACCGATAACCGGAGTCAACATTTCTCTTGTCATATCATCAATTACACGGAGCTGGTAATCGCCTATAGGAGCATCTGCTTCGTATACGTCAGCATCAACCGGTAAGATTGTCTGGAACAGGTCGATTACATTCTTTTCAGCCAGCAATTTCGCTGCATTCAGTTTAGGTTCGGTAGCAAAGTTTAAAGCAACCTTCAAGTCTGCCGCCTTTGTTACTTCCGTTCCATATACTTTTGTATAAACATCTTTAGCCGCTTTTACTTCTACGGTAGCCGCAGTTACCTTCAGATTAGCCAGATCAGTGTCGAGCTGTATGTCGAAATTACCGATAACAGATTTCAACAAAGAAGCATCGACGATACGAAGTTTATAGTTACCCTGAGTCACGTTATTCTTGATCGAATCAACCAATACGCTATTCAACGTATTTCCGTGGAACTGAAGCTTGTTGTTGCGATACAACGCCCAGTGCAGTTTATTCGTGCTAAACAATTGGTTCCAGCGGGTTTCAGTCATTGCAGCTTTCGGATTTTCAGGATCTTCTTCGATAGATACCAAGTTGAATCCATAATCGCCGGCAGCCAATGCCAGATTAGTCAGGTCGTAAACAGGAACACCGTTTACAATACTCCAGACACCTTTCAATTGTTCTTCGCTGAATGTAACAACGATACCCGGAGCTACCACTTTCACTGCATCGACAGCAGTAACTGCTTCCGAATCAGGAATAGTTGTAACTTCTGCGCCTTCGATAGCATAGACGAATGTATAATCGTCGGAAGTCAACTCTACCGTATAGCTGTAATTACCGATCACCGGATTTTGCTTATCCATCTGTTTGTTGGTAATCACCAGGTCTACCGCTACTATATTATCGGCTGTCAGCTTAGCATTCAGTGCCAGGATATCATCGGTAATCTGTTTGATGATTTCTGCTTTCGTTGCTTTACCGAATGTGAAGGCCGCTTTTGCAGCTGTTCCTTCTTCTGCGGTTGCAGCCAAATAAGTAGGCAATGTAACAGTCAGTTTGCGCTGTCCGATTGAAACACCGTCACCCTGCTGATGTGCATAACCGACGAATGCTGTATTTCCGTTATAAGTAAATGTAAAGTTATCCCATGCAGTGCGCTGTTCTTCTTTTACAATAATTGTATAAGGATAGTCACCCACGGCAGGAGGAGTAGCATTTACATTATCCAGATTGACAGTAAACATATCAGACAAATTATCTGCCAGGCAAGCATACAAGCTGAATAGGTCGTTGTTGCCATCCAGGAATTTGCTCAACAAGTCGTTTTCAATGGATACTTTGCTTCTACCGTATTTGTAGGAAGTAACCGGGAAGGTTAACTCGATAGCCGCTTTGTTTACATTCAGCTTTTGGCCACCGGTTGTTGTTATTGCAATATTGTTGTTCACAAGATTTGCAAACTCAACAGTATAACTATAACCTGCTTTCGCTGGAACAGGGCCTTCTGCCGGAGCATCCAAAGTTACAGTTAAGCTCTTTGCCGGTTTCATAAGTTTAGCCACATCTGCAAAGAACTTGGCATTAGCCGGATCTTCCAGAATAGCATTCTTGATAGAATCCTGCAAAGCAAGTTTCGTATTGATGTCGCGGTAAGTAACGTTGACTAATGGCAATGTCACTTTATGTTTTGCTTTCTGGATTGCAACAGACAGCTTGTACACGAATTCATTTCCGTCTACTTCCAACTGTCCTTCACTTACCGTGTAAGCAAACTTATAGAACTTCTCGAAGTCTGCTTTATTGGCAAATTCCAGTTTGTAGCCATATACGTTAGTTACCTCGGGATATGAGTTATCGGCAATCGCTTCCGATGTGCTACCCGATTCGTTGTAGATCAAAGAAATCTTTCCACCCCAGTTGCTCAAAGTAGGTATCTGCGGGAATAAAGCTTCTTTGTCAGCCTTAATCTTTCTCTGGATATCAGCCAGGATATCATTTCCATATTCTTCGGCTGTCTTGCCAAATGTCAACGGACTCTTGATATAAGCCGGAAGCGCTGCACTCATGTGGTAAGGAACACCCGGGATATCACCTTCGTCACCGAATGTGATCGAACCAAGATAAGTTGCGAAGTATCCACCACCCAAAAGATTTGGAAGCGGGATCACATGCGACGGATCACATTTGATATCTCTAACTTTCGATGAACTCTGGAAAAAGACCGTATAAGACTGTGTACGAGGAATATACAAAACAGAAGAGATTGTTACCCCCATCAGATCCGGATTTGTCAACAGTAGATCGGCTTTGATCCATTGTTCTATTACCTCATCAGTCAGGCTGCCGTCGTTCTTATTGAATGTATAAGTATTTAACTTAAGTGTCAAAACAGGACGGGCAATCAGGCCGAAGTTTCCAGTATATACATAAGAAGTACCTTCTGTGGTAATTCCGGTTGTACTGCCATTCACTGTGATCGATTTGAAATCTGCTACAGCATCGGTAAATACTACTTTATAAGCAGACTTGAAATCACCGTTCTTATCTGTAATATCTCTGTCACGATTGATATTCGGGAGTGTTACCTCACCAATGTATTCAGCCAGTCCCGGATTGGCAAACAGGATCGCAGATTTGATGCGTTCGATAATTTCCTTTTTCGTGATACCAGCCACAAAATCATACTCGAAATCAACACCACTCATAGTCGCAGAAGCATCCTTGCATACGAAGTTTGCGTCGTTACGAAGTTTGATTTCAACACTGTTCACAAACGTGATGACAATCTTGTCGGCACCGGAATTATCTACATACACATTATTCATGTCAAGATCGACAGCCTGCAAATATTTGCTCTTGTTGATCGTAACCTTATAGCCATATATTGCACCTTCAGTAACTGCATTGTTCTGACCTACAGCCGTGCCTTGAGCATCCAGAAGAGCTACGGCATAGTTAGGAGTATATTTGTTGCCGTTCTTTTCAACGGTCAGGATACCAGCATTTTTCAGCAACAGGTCGTTAGCGATCAAAGTCGCTACGTCTTTTGCTTTCCAGTCGTACACATACGTTTCCGAATATTTCGGCAGACGCATAGTAGTAGCTGTTGTCGGTAAAATCTTAACGAACAACAAAGCGTTATTGAATACACATACATTTTCCGTAGCCTGCAGATTGCCAGAGGAAACAGAACCACTGGTAACAAATGTATAATCGTATTTCGATTTATAGTCCGAATCGGAAGGATCGGAAACTGTTACCGTATAAGCGATCTGTGTATTATCGGCTGTCGGCAATTGAGAGATACCCGAAACAGTAGCCGTCAATCCGGTTTCAGCGAAGATCGTCTCGTTGATCGTATTGATAGAGGCGGCCAGATAAGCTGCCAAATCGGGAACAGAAGCAAACTCACTTCCTATCTCGATCGGATTCGTGATACGATCCGGCAAAGCAATCGTTACAGAAGTTTTCTTTACGGAAATAACATTCTTAACCTTATAGCTATTTGTTGTTTTGTCAAACGATACAAATTGCGTACCAACCGAAGTTGTTGTTTTTCCACCATCCGTATAGTTAGCATCCAAGGTAACAATATAACTATATACATTACCCGGTGTCAGTTTACCACTGGTTACTTCCGAATTGAAGCTGTCGTTTGTATAAATCTTAACATCAGCGATACCTCTGATAGCTGATATCTGGCTCAGGATTCTATTCTTCGCCTTATTCACCGTGATAGCTTCCAACTGTCCTAAAGCGGTAGTCTGCAACCAGACAGGAAGTTCCACTTCTCCAATCTTTTGCTGGCTGATCGTGAACTTGGCCGTAGCGGTGAATACATCACCTGTTGCTCTTGTTCCGTTATCGACGGTTACTTTAGAGAAGTCGTAAACATCGCTTGTCGGCAATGTCAGCTTAAGGGTATAAGCTCCTGCCGGAGGAGTCGGAGTTGTCAGTAAATCGTATTCCGTATTATCGCCGGCAACCAATGTCAGGGAATAACCCTGTGCCATATCCGGCATCTTGTCCAGCGAAATAGCATTACGCAATGACGTGGAAGGATCGGTTCCATACGGTACTGCTGTAAACTTAGCCGGGAAAATAACTTTTCCGGTTGCGGCTACAACAGATTTCTTCACTGCAATCTTGCCTGTTGCCGTAAAAGCATACTTATCTCCAGCCAGGATTGTCCTTACTGCGGTATTAGAAGCATCTGTAAAAGCGATCTTCAGATCTTTCTTCGCACGTACATCAAATGAGTATGTATAATCAGCAACTTCTAACGGATATGTGTTCTGTCCTGTTTTAATGTTTTCAAAAGAGATAGCATCCTTAAATGCTTCATTCTTCTTTACAAGACCGGCCAGGATGGCATTTTTCAATGCAACCTCGCTTTGTACCTGGGCACTTACCGGAGTATAGTTTGCAGAGAATACCGAGGCTTCAAAAACAGGATTGATTTCAATACTATTCTTTACGGTCACTGTTGTTTCAGTACCGTTAACAACAACATCAATCGTTCCGTCCGGTACACGTTGGAACAGAATTTCCTTAACAGACGTATTCGGATTCAGCACAAACGAATAAGAATAAGGATTTGCCTCCAAATCACCAGCCTGCGCTATTCCGTTCTTCAATATGCGTACATTCGAAACAGAAAGGGATAGTCCGGCATTTGTCAACCCGGCATTAATCTGATTTGCAATCGCAGCTGACAGTTGATTTACATTTGCTTCAGACACACCCGCATAATAAGAAAAGACTTCTTTGGTTGGAACCGGAACAGTCACCACCTCTTTAGATGTAACATTTATTCCTGATCCTACTCCTACCGTTACGGTTTCACCCGCATTTATAGTCGTGGGAGAGATGTTAGCTCTTCCATCTACAGCCGTTACCGAAAAAGCCTGGTCAGCCGGAGTTACAACATCAAAATAATAGGTATAAGCGCCTTCTGCCAATCTACCGGATTGCGCTACCCCATTCTTCATTATTTTAATGGAAGAGATATTATCAACACCAAAAGCAGTTTTCAAATCGGCCAACAAAGCCGCCTGCAAAGCAGTAACTTCCGCTTTTGCATCTGATGCGCTAAATGTATATTCATGAGCTGATGGAAGGTTGATTTCATTCACCACGGCATTTACGTGTCCCATCAGGATTTCATCTGATTGAGAAGAACCTTCTGCGAATTTACCGAATGCTTTTACTCTATTATTATTCTCCAGAAGAATATAATAACGTTTTGCACCAGCCCCATAAGAGTTTGATTTTAGACGGATTTCAGTTTTTTGAGTAATTGCATTGCCTCTGTTTTGCAATACAAATCCTGCATCCGGGGTAGGTAATAAATTAGTTTCCACCAATCCCAGAGTCGCAGCAACATTGCCTCCTTCCCAATATTTTCCAACGATACTGGAATAGGTTGTAGACAAATCATCGCTTGTGGTTATAGTCGACTGGTAAACTTTCAAATTTATATTATCTTCTGTCAGGAGAGTTCCGGATTTTATCAACCCACTACCATCACTATACGGTGTTTCTCTGAAAACACTGACATAATGATTGTCTGCGATTGCCGAAAAAGCAACTCCCAGCAACAAGAAAGTAAACAAGAGTAACCTCCTGCTTACATCTCTAAAGTATATTTTTCCCATACTGTATAGTATTTCATTTTTAATATTCTATTTCTATCACGCATTGATCCAATTCATGCAGGGAATATAATTTAGGGATACACTGCTGAACTTTCTCAAATATTTCTCGTACGACACGTTCATTATGTTTAATGAGGAATCGTGGCTTTTCGTAAGACATTATTTATTTGCACTTTAAATAGGCAAAAAGGCCCCGGCCGTGAATAAATATTTACTGCCAGGGCCAAATTTTTTGTCCACGTTCCTGCTTCACAGCAATACTAGCGGAAGAATTTATATTTCATTACTTTAGTATTAATACCCGCTTTTTCGTCCTCACGGATTAGTTGGTGTCAGGTAGAGGCATTGCAAGCAACGCCTCTACTGCCGCCGCGCGGTTATCTATTTTAAATTATTGATTATAAACTTCTTTATATCAATAGTTATTCATTGTCTTACTTAACGACAGCCTTCACTGTTGTTCCATCAACTACTACAACTACGATTCCTGCCGGAGCATTGAATGTAACATTGTCGGAATTGATTGTCGTGTTAGCAATTGTCTGACCCAATACGTTGCTGATGACAACATTCTTGTTAGCAGCATTCAGGATCGTTACCTTACCCTGGCCACCCAGAACTGTTACGTCAGTTGTATTGATAGATTCGTTGGATACCGGATCATGTTCGTCAGCTTCATCGAAGTAGATGTCACCTGTAGAGGTAGCAGTCTTAGATGTAGCGAAGTCATAATAATCTTCCGACGGAATCATTTCTTCACCTCCTACACATTCGTTGAATGCACGTACACGTGCCGTGTAAGCAGTTTGCGGGATCAGGTTATGAACAGCTATTGAAGTGGATGTTGCAGAAACCTTGAACGATTCTTCACCGTCGAAGTTGATATCATCCTGCCATTCGTAATATGCTGTAGGCAATGAACCTACTTCTGTTCTCCAGTCACCTGTATTGAACTCGCCACCGTTGATAGGCATACCCGGAACAGGTTTTCTAACCATCCATGTTGCAGGAGTATCGAACAGATAGATATCGATCTGATGTGCATCTGTCTGGAATCCTTCCATCAGGCGGATCGTATATTTAACCGGTTTCGTGATATCGGTAGTCAGTTCCATATTGTCCATCTGGTGGGCAATCGGAGCATAACCCCAGTTTCTGTCGATCGGCTGCGTATTACCCTGCAATTCGAAGTTGTCTACACTTACCTTAGTTACTTCTTTCTGCGGTTTACCTGCTGCATCTGTATATTCTTTAGTTACTTCCAACCAGTAGTTAACTTTGTTATCACGGTGGATAACATCACCTGTTGCGTTGAACAATTCAACCCAGATAGTCTTGCTTGCATCGTCAGCACGTACTTCAGACATAAATACATCTTCAGAAGTGTACTTCGGAGTGAAGCGACCTACAGCAACCTGATAGTACTGAGCACCCGGAGTGGCTGTCCACTTGATACGAGCATCGCTACCACCTACGTCACCTGGTTCCATATCTTTAATATACGGCATTTCAAGACCGGCAGTGAATGCCAGCGGCAGATCCTTCTGTACATCACATACAGCCGACAGAGACAATGCGTTTTCTACATCGCAAAGGTCTTCTACGTTCGGAGTTGCACGAACATCGATCTTAGCAGCTACGTCGCCACGAAGAACATCGTTCACCAGGTCGTTTTCACCACCCTTGAATGTATAAGGATTTTCTTCTGCTGTTGCAGCCAGTTCCATAGATTTCTCACGGATGAACAGTTTCACTTCTTTTGCTTTGTTTGTTCCGAATGTGAACAAGTCAGAAGCACTCAACAAGTTGATTTCCTGTTCTATCTTAGATTCTTCACCACTTACAGTAGTACCGTAATGAGGCAGGTCACGACCCTGGATATAGAATACAGAATCTTTAGAAGCACCACCATTTACAACACCGAACTGGAAGGCATCAATCTTATTCTTACCGGCAGCGTCAGAACTGAACCATACTTCAGGAACTTTCACGTCACCCTTGATACCGGCAGTCAGCGTATCGTTTACATTGATTCCGTAAGGAGCCCAAACACCCAGATGTGCCCATCTTTCGTCGTTAACAGTCAGATTATGTTTGTAATCATCCAGGTCGAAGAAGTATACGCGGTTATACTTTTCTACGTCGGCACCATGCTGTTGCGGAGCCAGACGGATAGAGTCTTTCGCATAGTAACGAGCCCACATGCCCTTTTCAGAACCACTGGTAATCGTATCGATAGTCATTTCAATACCGTTACGATCTTTCGGATCGAACTTAGCAGAAACGAGAGCCAATACTTCACCGTATTTGTTCGGAGAAATCTGAACCATAGTACCTACTGTATCTACTCTACCATAAGCCTCACCGTTCATGTCGCCCAGAACTGTTACTTCATATTCGAATGCGCCTTTCTTGTTAGAGAATACCTCCATGTCAACCGGATCAACGATGTTCAAACCTGCGATGATGAACTGACCGTCGCGTACCGGATAGCAAGTATTTACATAACGGGTCTTGTAATCCTTACGGAACATTTCGTTATAGATGAAGTTAGGAGCAGGAACCCAGTTTTCACTTGAACTGCTGGAAGAATTCAAAGTTGGCAGACTACCGCCACCACAAGTGTTGCAAGAACCGAACTGCTGAGTCAGGAATGAATAGAAGCTGGTATAAGAACCGATCACTTTATCTGCATTCATTGTAGTTACCAAACCTCTGTCGGTAGTACCGAATGTATAGAATTCGTTCCATCCCTTATTGTTAGCTGTAGTTGCACCGAACTGAGCTACATGGTGGAAGATATTAGGAGTACCTTCGAAACAAGAGTTCCAGCTTTCAGCAACGATCGGAACCAGGTTCACGTCATTGTAAGGAACATACTTAACAGTCATGTCAAGACCTGTTTCTTCTACATACTGTACTGCATAGTCGTCATCCAGGTCAACCTTGTAAACCAGAGTATCACCAACGCTCATACCGATAAACTTACCGAATACGGCACCGTTATATTCTTCGATCGGTTTTTCCTGAGAACCTTTCTTCACATATACTTTTGCAAAATCAAGGCTTTCTGCAGAGAACATGAATGCATTTGTATGATAAACTGCATCGTCAATGCCTTCAGTCTTAGAGAATTGTTCTTTGAAGATCTTGATAGAAGCAACTGTACCACCTTCTACATCAGGTTTCAAACCTGTAGCAAATACCTTCACAGTGTGAGGTCTTGACTCATATTTGTAACCATCCCACTCATCATACGGAGCGAAGAAGAAGTCCTTACGGTCGATCTTTTCAAAATATTTCAATAATTCAGAGCTCATTACGCCCATAGCGTGGCTTAACAGAGACTGGTCGGTATCCTGGAACCATACGAATGTATTGTTACCGAAGATCTTGATCGGGCCTGAGTAAACTGCATCACCTACTTTGTTGATCAGATCCTGACCGCTGTAAGTATAAGTCGTACCAGACAGTACATCTTCATTTACATTATATCTTGCAACAGAAGCATCGTAAACCAGACGCGGAGCGATTGTATATGTTTCATTTACATATTTAGACTCGTCGTCACCGATGTTTACATCACCACGGTGATATTTAAAGATTGCATTGATACTGATGATATTCTTGTTGATATTACCGTCACAATCAATTACATCGACTTCTGCATAGTTACCAACTTCTTCAGGACCGTCTTCGATACAACAGTCAGGGCAACCATTAGCTTCCAACCATGTTTTCCAATCGGTATAGCTATATCCGTAAAGAGACATAGGCAAGAAACGTCCTTCGTAATAAGTTGAATCCTTCTTACCTTCTTCATTTATGAAGACGATCTTCCAACCCTTAAGATTCACGTCGTCATCATAACGGCCTGTTGAATGCTTCGGAGCTTTGGTACGATTTTCCAACGTCAATCCACCGAACAGATCTTCCGATAAAGTATAATTGTCTGTACGACCGATTACCGAATTGAAGTAAGGCAAGTTCTTGAAGCTAACCTTAGCAGTCTTAAAGTCCAGATATTCGTCGAAATGAAGATCGTTCAACTCGCTATATTCAGGAATAGAAGAACCCTGAAGTTCGTAACGAGCTGTATCTGAAGCTTCAGCTGTGATTGTAGACCAGATATAATTATCCTTGTCAAATGCTTTTACTTCTTGCGGAGCAAAGTAGTAAGTGAAACGAGCGCTTGATTTGCAATCGCGGTCTTCTGTAGCATCCGTCTGAACGAAGAATTCGCGAGGAATCAGATAAGTAACTTTCTTATCCTTACCAGGTGTACCTGTTCTACCGATCTTACCGTCAGCAACCATCTGATCCAAAGAAATCCAACCCTGAACTTTTGTCAAATCACCTTCCTGAGAAATTTCCATTTCATCAGCAATAAATGGATATTCAACATTCAATTCGTAATATGCCAGCTCTTCTTTCGGATCTCTGTCTGCTGCATAAAGACCATCACGATCAACACCACTGAAAGTAGCCGTATATTCATTGTTAGTCTTATTATTTTCATACAATGTGTTCCAGAACTCCACATTTGTAACCAACGTGTCAGCAGCACAAGCTGTATTACGTCCGGCACCCGCTTCAAACACTTTCGTATTTGCAGCACCAAAAGCAACATCAGGACGATTGAACGCCAAACGAGCATTTGTAAATACTGTCAACGGTTCTGTGTTCTTTGAGCCTGTAGAAGAAACTGCATCGTCAGCAACCGATTTAGCTCCTTTGAACATAACAAGAATGATCTTGTTATCCAGAGAACCTTGTTGCCAGGAATTAGCATTTGTATTATCAGCATCAGAAACATGCGCTTTAATATGATGTGTATGCGCTGTAGCTACTTCATGATTGCTTGCCGTGAAAATTGCACGGTCACTAACCATCTGACCAACATATTCACCAGACATATCATAAACATATACGTCATATGTCCAGTCGATCTTACGATTTACCAAATCAACATTACCAAAAGCACGAACGTCCATTTCAACGCTTTCAACGCCTGTCAAGCCTTTAGTGCTATACAGGAAGTCTACACGTGAACTAGCTGTCTGATTCTGATAAATACCCAAACCCGTATTGCCTTTATCATCTGTAAATTTCAGATATTCGGCAGTGTTCATTTCTTCGTGATTCTTAATATCCGAATAAGCCATTTCCAGATACTTTCCGGTAAAAGGCTTCAAATAGTTTGGAGTATCACTGTCATCCAGATTGAAGAAGGTCACGAAAGCACCGTTCATTAAACCTGCATTCATCTTTGTGAAATCGATCAACGACTCATAGTTACCATAAGAAGTTGAATTAGCTTCCCAATGATTGTGTACATTCACCTTGTCGAGTGGCTTGAAATTATACAAACCTTCACCAACCAGTGTCGATTCGTCATCCCACGCAGCTTCGGTGCTCACACCATCATACCATTTCGCTTTTATATTAGCATAGTCCGCATCTGCTGCATTCAGCATCGGAGACAAGCCATAAAAAGCCATAGCACATAAAAGAGCGGCCGACCCGCCTTTTACCAAAGTACTTTTTCTCATACGTAAAACATTTAATTAATAAAATTATGATCTATACTCAAATTGACTATTTTTCGTCCATTTAGCTCATTTCAACCGCCTAAACCCGTAGGACACAAGAAAAAGCATTTCAGGGGAACTGTTAAATGCCTGTATATAGGCATCTTTTTTACTCATCGATTACCGATTTGGCGAGTTTAAACGTTCCTTTTTTCTCGCCACGCGTTTAAGATTCTTTTACTTTTGTAACAGGAAGTGGGTATTTTGTCCTTGTTTTCGTATCGTACTGATAAGAAAGCAGATAGAAAAGTGAAAAAAGTTCTGAAAAGAATTGCAGGTTCAAAAGGAATGCGTATTTTTGCTGCAAGAAAAAAAGGAACGTTTTTTTTAGTCATTCGAAATTCGACCTCCGCCCTTGATTCATATTCTACACAAAGGATTCAGCCTATTTGTTAAAGCATCTTTTTTTACTCAACGGGAGTGTTCTGTAAGTACATAAAACTAACGTACCTGTACTTTAATATTAATAAATATATATCCAAAATTATCCATACCTCCAAGCAGTATAATAAAAAATTATTTGCATTTATATAAATGTAATATGCACACTATGACTACATCTCCCGATTATCATTTTGTCACCTCCCATCAAATAAATCAGTTCAACATGCTAACAGAGATACGGGTTGGTTCAAGATTTGTCAGTAACCAAAAGATCAAGGGAAAAGTAGGTTCAACGATTTCTATAATCGGAAAACAACTATTTCCGGAATCAAATACAAGAGTCTATAATACAAGTCTGTTTGTTATCCGATTCGCCCTCCTTATGAATTGCAGACTATTACCTTCAGCTTTCAGATGTTCTGGATAGAATGTTTTTCAATATGTCCGGCTGAAGGGAGGAAACTGCTAAAAAATGTATACGAGAATTCAAGGTTAAATAGCTGCCGGCAAAATAGAAGACTTTTGTCTTCAAATATATACACATGTCATCCAAAAAGCTGTCTTGACAATTCGGAACATCTATGCTTTTGGGACGGATAACTTCCCGCCGGCCAACGGATAACTATTCGTTGGCGAACGGATACCTACTTATCGGAATCTACTTCCTGTGTAAGGCATCCTTCAGGCGGATCCGCTATTTTTCAATCAGTTATCTATCCTGAAATCTGAAAGGTGAAGTTTGAAAACTTTATTGGAGGGCAGTTTACAGAACGATGGACTCGCTCAATGGAGGTTAAAAATGAATCTCTTTCCGTTCCGGCAATGCCGGCATCAGTTATCGTTACCTGTCATCCGGCAATGTGACTTTTTAAATTAGTTCTTTCATCTCTTATAAATAGACAAAGGAGGTACTGTTACATACCTCCTTACCTATTGTCTCTTAAGTGCTTACCCTGTAAAGTTACCCTGTACACCCTAGTCGGTTAGGGTGTACACCTCATCCCGCTACCCTGTACACCGTAGTTGGTTACCCTGTACACCGTATTCAGTTCCTCCGTACAGGCCAGTAACACTAACTAACTACTAATAAACTAGTTGATAGTAGCTTTTAATATAATAGCCAGTAACCTATGAAAGAACATTCGATGACAATTTCACCACGCTGACACAACTGTTATGCACAACTGTTGGTAAACATACGAGCTATGAATGGTTCATTTATTATCAAATGTGAGCTATATTTTCTTACTAAAGAACCAGGAGAAAAGAACATAAAAAAAATTACCTGTTGTTTTATACAAATCACTTTCGTACTTTTGTAAGCTACTATAGAGATAAAAATGAAACAATATTTAGAATTGCTGAATCGCGTATTAGCCGAGGGAGTGAGGAAGGAAGACCGTACAGGTACCGGTACACAAAGTATTTTCGGCCATCAAATGCGATTCAATCTGGAAGAGGGATTTCCTCTGCTTACGACGAAGAAGCTGCATCTGAAGTCTATCATTTATGAATTACTCTGGTTCCTTCAAGGGGATACCAATGCAAAATATTTGCAGGAACATGGAGTGCGTATCTGGAATGAATGGGCAGACCCCGACGGGAACCTGGGACATATCTACGGTTTCCAGTGGCGCTCGTGGCCGGACTATAAAGGTGGTTCTATCGACCAGATCAGCGAAGCTGTCGAAACGATCAAACATAATCCGGATTCCCGACGGATCATTGTCAGTGCCTGGAATGTGGGTGACCTGGATAATATGAACCTCCCGCCTTGTCATGCGTTCTTCCAGTTTTATGTGGCGAACGGACGCCTGAGTTTACAGATGTATCAGCGCAGTGCGGATATATTCCTGGGCGTACCTTTCAATATTGCTTCTTACGCATTATTATTACAAATGATGGCACAAGCGACAGGACTTATAGCCGGAGATTTCGTTCATACGCTGGGGGATGCTCATATCTATAGCAATCACCTCGAACAGGTAAAGCTTCAGCTTACCCGCGAACCGCGTCCTCTTCCCCGGATGGAAATAAATCCGGACGTAAAAAACATCTTCGATTTCAAATACGAAGATTTCAACCTGACCGGTTATGACCCGCATCCCCATATCAAAGGAGAAGTGGCGGTATAGGGAATTGAAAATTTAGAATTGAAAATTAAAGAGAGAGTATACACATTACTAATAAATCGATAAGTTTATGAGTACTATTTCAATCATTGCCGCTATTGCAGAGAACAATGCGATTGGTAAAAACAACAAGTTGTTATGGCGTCTGCCTGCCGATATGCGACGTTTTAAAGATTTGACAACCGGCCACGCCGTAATCATGGGACGTAAAACGTTCGAATCTCTGCCCAAAGGACCGCTTCCCAATCGGAAGAATGTAGTCCTGACCACTTTGCCGGAAGCAGGTTTTGTAAACTGCTTCGCCTGCGAATCAATGGGTTCGGCACTGGATATCTGTGAAAAAGAAGATGAAATATTCATCCTCGGCGGTGCATTGGTGTATCGTCAGGCTTTACGCATCGCAGACAAAATGTACATCACCCGTGTACATGGTGAGTTTAAAGATGCCGATACTTTCTTCCCGGTCGTAAACTGGGATTTATGGGAAGAAGTGGAACGCCAGGAATTCCCGGCTGATGCAAAACATGCTTATCCGTACACATTCCTGACTTACGTTCGCAAGAAATAAAAGAAAGTACAGATAGTTTCCTGTTCACGAGGGCCTCATAAATATTTTTGACGCCCTCGTGAATGTTTATGAGGACGTCGAAAACAATAACCTTCCTATAGAAATCCTGAACCTTACACCTCCTCATTGCTTTTTACCACGCCAATTCATTATTACACCTTATTAACAAACAGTTTACATCTTTTTACCCTTTCTTTGTATCTATATAGCAAAGAACGTTGTTTAACATGTAAACCCATATAGATATGAAGATAAAAGCGATTATTGTTTCCGCCCTGATACTATGCTGTATTTCAGCGGTTATCATGTATACAAATGCGGCACAACCTAAAAATGAAAGCAAAATGATTACCGAGGCTATTCAAGGTAAAAATACACCGCAACTCATCAAAGCGCTGATCAGCCGGATGAAAGAACAACTGGATGTGAATGACGATGACTTCCCCGAACTTATCAAGGAAGTGGAAAACTATGCGGCCGAATGTAAAGAACCGGCTTCTACAGCCGTACTCCATTCGATGGTTGCCGAAATGTACAATCAGTATTATACGATGAACCGCTGGAAGATTAATCAGCGGACCGACCTGGCCGGATACGTTCCCGAAGATATCCGCGAATGGACTTCAAACCTTTTCACGAATAAGATAAAGGAAGAATTGACTGCATCCCTGCAACCGGCGAAGCTGTTGCAGGAAACACCGGTATCCGATTTCAAAGCCATACTGGAGACTGGAAAAGACACGCCAGCCCTACGCCCTACATTATATGACTTTCTGGCGTTCCGTGCTCTTGATATCGCTCCTTCCACAGAGATATATGAAGAACTTATTGCCTATCTGAACACGCAACCGGACAAAAAAGCAGCCATGCTTGCCAACCTGGACTATCTGAGATTCAAATATACCACCCGCTATTCCGAACAGGCAAGAGAAAATTATACATCCGCATTGGATAGCCTGTTAGCTATCTACGGTAATAAAGACTATTCTGTGGAAATTATTGCCGCTAAACTGAATAACGGATTTTACGGATATGGAACAGAAGCCAATATGGATTCTCTGAAAGCTGCCGAGTACGAACTTTGCAAAGAAACAATTGCCCGCTTTCCGAACTATGAACGGATCGGCCTGATAAAAAACAGGCTGGCCAATATGCAAAACCCGTTCCTGCAAGTCAACACAGACAATACTGTATATCCGGGGAAAAAACTGACTCTAAAACTCACATATCAAAATATCCGGCAGATTACCGCCCGCATATACAAGAGTTTGAAAACTCCGCAACAGACACTTAATTATAATGCCCAGGATACTGCAAACAATTTGGGAACCCTGGTCAAAGAAGTTACTTTTTCATTAAAAGTACCGAATACCTATACCGAGCTGGATACGAGCCTCGTCATCCCGATGGACCAGACAGGATTGTATGAATGTGTTATTACTGCTCCCGGAACGGCGCTGAAAACGAACAATCTATTCGAGGTAAGCCGCCTGGCTGCCGTTTCGCGCAGTATGCAAAATGGAAATACGGAAGTATTAGTGACCGATTATTTAAGTGGCAAACCAATCACTGATGCTTCAGTAACTTATTATTCGGGAAAACGCCGTGAGATGCAACCACAGGGAACCGTAAAAACAGATAAAGACGGCATCGCTGTCTTTCCACATAAACGCGATATGATGGCCTATCAGGTGGCCCGTCCGGGAGATTCACAAACAATGCTGACAGCCGTTTATCCGAACGGACGACGGGAAATCAGCCAGACAAAACGTCCGGAACTGGCCCTGTTTACAGACCGCGGACTTTACCGTCCGGGACAAAATCTGTATTTCAAAGGAATCGCTTATACAAATACAACCGACAAGCCTCATGCCATCGAAGGCGAAACGTTCAAAGTAACTCTCAGGGATGCCAACTGGAAAGAAGTGGCCACCAAAGAGTTCAAGACGAATAAATTCGGTTCTTTCAACGGAGAATTCACTTTGCCTCAGCAAACCCTTGGAGGAATGTTCACGCTGTCTACCGAATATCAAAGTGTAAATTTCCGTGTAGAGGAATACAAACGTCCCACTTTCTTCATTGATTTACTTCCCGTAAAAGGTGAAATTACGTTCGGCGACCTGGTGACAATCCAGGGAAAGGCACAGACTTTTTCCGGTATCTCCCTGCAAAGCGGAGAGATTACTTACCGTATCAACAAACGTCCCTTCTGGTTACGTAGCTACATCAGTAGTTTTTCTAACGAACAAGTAGCAGAAGGACAGGTTACTGTGAACAGCGACGGGACATTCTCTTTCAGTTTCCGTCCGGAAAAATCAAGTAGCAATCTCCCTGCCTATCAAAGTTATCTGGTCACAGCCACATTAACCGACAGCAATGGTGAAACCCAGGAAGCGACTTCCGTATTCTCTGTCGGGACATCTAGTATTGTCCTGAATACCGACCTTTCCGGACAACTCGACAAAGATTCTGTAAAGGCTTCCGTATCGGCACAAACACTGAACGGTGAAAAAATAACAGTGAATGGAACTTATACGATAAACAGATTGGGCGACACCGAAAAACCATCCAAATACGGAATCATTGAATACGAAGTAAAAGAACAGGTGGCAACCGGTAATTTTACATCCGGCAAAACGATTGATAAAAATGTATTCGCCAAACTAGCTTCCGGCCGTTATCAGATCAAGCTGGATGCAAATGATTCACAAGGACGCCCGGTTACTACAAAGCAGGATTTCATCCTATATAGTTTACGCGACAAAAGACCGCCGGTATTCATGCACACCTGGATGTTAGATGAAAAAGTCTGGTGTCTTCCCGGTGAAGAGGCGAAGATATTGTTTGGCACATCCGACAAGGATGCACATATTTTATATGAACTTTACCAGGACAATCAATGTATTTCACGCAAACGCATCGTACTGAGTAATGAGAACCATCTCTTCCGTATCCCATTCATGGAAAGCTACGGAGAAGGAGTCGTGGCCCAATTTACCTTTGTAAAAGACGGCAAATTATATACATCACGAACTGATATTAAACGCCAACAACCGAATCTCTCATTGGCAATCAAACCGATTACTTTCCGTGACCATCTGCTACCCGGCAATAAGGAAACATGGAAATTCAGGATTTTAGATGCAGACTCCATGCCTGTTATGGCAGAAATGCTGGCCAGCATGTACGACGCGTCGTTAGATAAGATATTACCGTCCGGTTACTTCAGCTGGAATTTCAATCCGAGAAGATATTTCTACTTATCTGCCCCCTCTTTCAACAGAGGCATCGGCATGGATGATAAGACAGCTTATAAATCAGAAGAGTCGAAAAATGTCAATGTTCCGGATTATCAATATGACCGTTTGAACTGGCAAGGAATCATGAATTTCAGAAACCGGGGAATGTATGCCGGAGGTATCATGATGAAGTCGGCAGCCCCTATGGCCGCTGCTGAAGCACAGGTAATCGGTTACAGAACGAATGACGCTGCAACCGCTACCGGAAATGTAGAAATGGTTGCAGACGATGAAGTAGAGGAATCAGGCATGACCGTCTTCTCTCTGGCAGACGAAGCTCCGGCTGAAAAGGGAATGTCAGAGCAGCAAGTTGTCCAGATACGCGAAAACTTCAACGAAACAGCCTTCTTCTATCCGTCATTACTGACGAATGAGGAGGGAGACGTCATGGTACAGTTCACGTTACCGGAAAGCAATACGACCTGGAAGTTCCAGGCACTGGCCAATACGGAAGACATGAAATACGGCATGCTGACCAAAGAAGTCATCAGCAGCAAACCGTTGATGGTATTGCCGAACCTGCCACGCTTCATGCGCCAGGGTGACGAAGTATCCGTCAGCACACAGGTTATCAACAATTCAAAAGCGACTATCAACGGACGTGTCAGCCTTGAATTGTTCGACCCGGCAACCGACCAACCGGTTATCTGCCTGACAAAATCGCAAAAGCCGTTTACCTTGTCTGCCGACAGCATCACCACCGCTTCATGGACCTTCCGCGTACCGGAGACCACCAATCTGATAGGTTGCCGCATCGTAGCAGATTCCGAATCCGGCAGTGACGGTGAACAACATTTGATTCCGGTTCTCTCCAACCAAATACTGATAACGGAAAGCACACCTTTCTACCTGATGGAGAACGGAGAAAAACAAATCCGGTTGTCAGGAAAGAATGGGACGGACAGCCGCAATCCGTTCAGAATGACATTGGAACTGACAGGCAATCCTATCTGGTATGCCGTACAGGCTTTGCCTACGCTTACCCAACCGACAAATGACAATGTCATTTCCTGGTTCGCCTCTTATTATAGCAATACGCTGGCTAATTATATCGCAACAGCCAATCCGCGTATCCAGAAAGTAATCAGCCAGTGGAAGGCACAGGGCGGAACCGCTTCTACCCTTTATTCAAATCTCCAGAAGAATCAGGAGCTGAAGAATATCCTGCTGGAAGAAACTCCCTGGGTGCTGGCTGCCGAGAATGAAACGGAACAAAAGCAGCGTTTATCCCTGTTGTTTGATATGAACCGGGCAGCACAACAACGCGAAGTAGCCATGCAACAAATAGTAAAGCTACAGAACGAAGATGGCGGATGGAGCTGGTTCAAAGGTTTCCCTGCAAGCCGCGAAATAACACTGTCTATCCTGAAAGGTATGTCACAATTGGTTGAAATGAGTGCCGTACAATACGGACAGCAGGAAAAGGAAATGCAGATGAAAGCGCTCAAATACCTGGACAAACAAATGCAGTCCGATTATGAAAGCCTGCAAAAGAACAACAAGAAATGGCAGAGCAGCGTTCCGAACGCATTGCAACTCGAATTTCTTTATGTCCGCAGCGCTTACCGCGACATTCCGGAACTGGGTGATGCCCGCGAAGCAATCCGTTTCTATACAACGCAGGCAGAAAAGACCTGGAACGAACAATCCCTTTACGGAAAAGGCGAAATCGCCCTGCTGATGTACCGCAACGGCAAGAAAGAAGTTGCCAATACGATATTGGCCTGGTTGCGCAAAACAGCCACCACGACCGCCGAACAGGGAATGTATTGGGCCAATAACCGGAGAGGCAACAGTTATTTCACTTCGCCGATCGACACTCATTGCCTGCTGATGAAAGTGTTCAATACCTTATCGCAAGACAAGAAAGAGACCGACCGTATGAAACAATGGCTGTTGAACCAGAAACGTACGCAGAACTGGGAATCTGTTCCTGCAACACTGAATGCCATCTACGCATTAATTCTGACCGGAAACGACTGGCTGAATGAAAATAATACCTGCACCGTAACATGGGGCGGCAAAACATACAGCACAGCTGAAGGTGAAACAGCAACCGGTTATCTGAAGGTGGTACTGGATGAAAAAGAAATTTCTTCCGGTAGTAATTCCTTTTCCATTCGGAAGGAAGGAAATACGCCTGCCTGGGGAGCCGTTTACGAACAGTATTTCGAAAACATCGACAAAGTAGAAAAACAGAAAGGTGTACTCAATGTTGAAAAGAAATTATTCATCGAAAACAACAGCGGCAGCGGTTTACAAATTGTACCGGTAGAAAACGGAAAACTCCGCGTCGGAGACAAAGTAATCATACGCCTGACTATCCGGACAGACCGCGAAATGGATTACGTATTCCTGAAAGACCTGCGCGCCGGCTGTTTCGAACCTGCCAACCAGCTATCAGGGACACAGTTCAGAGACGGAGTCGCCTATTACCAGTCGCCTACGGATGTTTCCGAAAACTTCTTCTTCAGCCGCCTGCCGGAAGGAACTTTCGTGATCGAATATCCGGTTTACGTGTCCCGCACCGGTGAATATGCCGGAGGACTAAGTACCATCCAATGCCTGTACGCACCTGAATTTGTGTCACATACGGAAGGGAATAATCTCACGGTTAATTGAAAATTAAAAATTGGAAATTGAAAATCAGGGATTGAATATGAAGAGTAGCAGAATGTTCTTATATCCGTCCAAAGGTAATTTTCAATTTTCAATTCTCAATTTTCAATTCAATTGTCTATCTTTGTAGAATAAACAATAGCTAAATAAAAAGTAAAATGAAACAGATTATTTTTATTTTTATGGCAATCCTGCTTGCTACAGGAATGGCCTCAGCTCAGAAAAAAGCTGTTATCGCAGCAGACGAAACCTCTCATGACTTTGGACAGATAAAAGAAGCTGATGGAAAAGTTTCCGCGACATTTGTCGTAAAAAACACAGGGGATGCGCCGTTGGCGATTACCCGCGTCATCGCTTCCTGCGGATGTACCACCCCGGAATGGACAAAAGAACCGATCGCTCCGGGAGCAAGCGGAAACATCAAGATAACATACGATCCGAAAGGACGTCCCGGCCCGTTCTCAAAAACAATTTCAGTTTACAGCAACGGAAAAACCGGAAGTTTTATCCTGACGATACGGGGAGAGGTAATTTGATTTCCAACAAGCAAAACTAAAAACAAAGAATGCTGAATATGAAAAGACTGAGCTTTATCCTTTGCGGCATATTATTCTTTGCTGTGCATATGGCAGCACAGAACGGAGCTCAGATAAGTGCAGACGAACTGACGTACAACTTCGGTACAATCGCTGAAGCTGACGGATTGGCCAGTCATACTTTTGAAATAAAGAATACGGGAGACGGCCCACTCGTCATCACCCGTGTTACAGCGTCTTGCGGTTGTACGCAACCGGAATGGACAAAAGAGCCGATCGCTCCGGGAAAAACGGGCAATGTAAAAGTAACTTACAACCCCAAAGGTCGTCCCGGCCCTTTTTATAAAACTATTTCCATATTCAGCAATGGTAAGAAAGGCAGTTATACACTGGCAATCAAAGGGAATGTGACACCGAAACCGCTTACACCGGTTCTAATTTACCCATATTCGATAGGCGACCTGAAGATGCAGACCAAGACGGTCCTGTACAGCAGTATCCGCCCCGACGAAACACTGGGTGAAAAGATCAGCGTAAAGAATGAAGGAAAGACGACCCTGACAATCCATCCGGGAAAAGTGCCTCATTTCCTGACTGTCGAAGTACGTCCAACCCAACTGGCACCGGATGAAGTCGGTGAAATAACTTTACTTCTCGATGCCAAAGCAACCAAAAGAAAAGGCCGGGTTACAACAGAAATACCTTTAACGATCGAAAGTATCGGTCAGAAAGAAGTTTCCGGCGGAGTACACGTCGCAGCCAATATCATCGACAACTTCGGTAAACTTTCGGCTGCGGAAAAGGCACAGGCACCGGTTGCACAGTTGTCCGGCACATTACTTGACTTCGGTAAATTACCGGAAAAAGGAGGTTTCATTCCTCTGATCGGTGGAAAAGTGACCGGTACTGTCGAAGTAACCAACACCGGGAAATCTCCGCTTATCATCCACAGCTTTACCTGCGACGATGAACGGGTTGATATTTCAGGAGGAAAAAGAGAAGTAAAACCGGGAACAACGGCGACATTTAAAATATCAGTCCGTCCGCGAGAGATCAAGACGAAACTGGAAGCACTAGTAAATATTGTTTGTAACGACCCGAACGGTCCTGTTCGCCTGATAAAGGTAACAGCAGAGAAATAATAAGCCAATTAAAACAATGTGCCAATATGCCAATGTCTTTTTCGATTGGCATATTGGCACATTAGCACATTAAATAATTATTCATCATGGAACATCCCGAAAACGACGATCTTTACAGAGGATTAAAGGTAAACAAGGGAGTAGCCGACGTACCGACTGTAAACCCATACCTCAAAAAAAAATTACGCAGAGAATATACCCCTTCCGAGTTCGTCGAAGGGATACTGAAAGGTAATATAACCATCCTCAGCCAGGCTGTCACGCTGGTTGAAAGTGCGAAATATGAACATCAGCAAATAGCCCAGGAAATCATTGAAAAATGTCTTCCGCATGCAGGCAAATCAGTCCGTATCGGTATTACGGGTGTTCCCGGAGCCGGGAAAAGTACGTCTATCGATGCTTTCGGCATGCACCTGATCAAAGAGGGACGCAAACTGGCTGTATTGGCTATCGACCCGAGCAGCGAACGATCCAAAGGTAGTATTCTAGGTGACAAAACCCGTATGGAAGCCCTGTCACGTGAGAAAAATGCGTTTATCCGCCCTTCCCCCTCGGCAGGATCATTGGGAGGTGTTGCCCGCAAAACACGCGAAACGATCGTTTTGTGCGAAGCTGCCGGCTTCGATACTGTATTCGTTGAAACGGTAGGTGTCGGACAGAGTGAAACGGCTGTTCACTCGATGGTCGACTTCTTCCTGCTCATCCAGTTAGCCGGCACAGGTGACGAATTGCAGGGCATCAAGCGTGGTATTATGGAAATGGCAGACGGGATCATCATCAATAAGGCGGATGGCGACAATATCGATAAGGCAAAGCTGGCTGCTGCCCAGTTCAAGAATGCTTTGCACCTTTTTCCACCTGCTGATTCCGGATGGTTTCCTAAGGTGCTGACTTACTCCGGATATTATAATTTAGGTATCAAGGAAATCTGGGATATGGTCGGCGAATATATGGAATTTACTAAAAAGAACGGTTATTTCGACTATAAGCGGAACGAACAAGCCAAATATTGGATGTACGAAAGCATCAATGATACATTACGGGAAACATTCTATCACAATCCGGCTGTGGAAAGCATGCTGTCTTCCACCGAACAACAGGTGCTGAAAAATGAGATCAGTTCATTCGTAGCTGCCAAAAGAATGATGGACCTGTTTCTGGAAAACCTGTCAAAGAAATAAACTTAATTGATATATAAAAAGAAAGCCCGTCGGATCAAATGATTCAACGGGCTTTCTTTTTATATTCTCTTTTTCAATGCCGGATCAGATAGAAGACACACGCAGTGTATTCAGCAGATCACGGTTGATCGGTTTGTCATTTTTGATCGCTTTTGAGAACGGAACATATACGATCTGGTCATTCTGGATACCCATCATGACATTACGTTGATCATCCAGCAAAGCATCAACGGCTGCAACTCCCATGCGGGTAGCCAGAATACGGTCCTGGGCAGTCGGAGATCCGCCACGCTGCAAGTGTCCGAGGATAGATACACGGACATCAAATTGCGGATATTCAGTTTTCACACGTTCGGCAACTCCCATGGCACCGCCGGTTACTTCACTTTCTGCAACCAATACGATACTACTGTTCTTCGATTTACGGAAACCGTTTTCGATCATTTCTGCCAACTGGTCTTTTTCCATGGAGATTTCCGGGATAATAGCCGCTTCGGCACCTGAAGCAATCGCACCGTTCAAAGCCAGGAAACCGGCATCACGTCCCATCACTTCGATAAAGAACAGACGGTCGTGGGAAGTGGCTGTATCACGTATCTTATCCACACATTCCATGATCGTGTTCAATGCCGTATCATAACCGATCGTTACATCCGTACCATATAAGTCATTATCGATCGTACCGGGAACACCGACTATCGGATAATTGAACTCCTGTGCAAAGATGCGCGCACCGGTCAACGTTCCGTCACCACCGATAGCGATCAGGGCGTCGATCCCCTCTTCCATTAACTTGTCGTATGCCTGCTTACGGCCTTCGGGAGTCTTGAACTCCAAACAACGAGCTGTCTTCAATATTGTTCCACCACGCTGGATGATGTTACTTACATTTTGTGTCTTGAACTCTTCAATCTCACCTGTAATCAATCCTCTGTATCCTCGGAAAATACCTTTAACTCTCATCCCGTTATAGATAGCGGAACGCGTCACTGCACGGATGGCAGCGTTCATTCCGGGAGCATCACCTCCGGACGTTAAAATGCCAATACATTTAATTGTAGACATAGCGTCTTTATTTTAAATTATTCGCGGCAAAAATAGTAATTATTTACCAACATTCTTTCATTTTCTCTTAAACTTCATGAAATCTTAACCGTTTTATCACCGGCTTGCATTCAACTCCTGAATACGCACGGCAACCTCTTCCATCAGCCATTTAGGGGTCGATGTGGCGCCGCAGACTCCTACACGGCGGACACCGGCAGGCAGCGGTTCGGTTATCTCTTTTACCTCAGAAATAAAGAGAGTATTCGGATTTGCTTTCCGGCATTCTTCCAGCAACATCTTACCGTTCGAACTTTTCTTTCCCGCTACAAAATAAACCCAGTCATGGCTGGAAGCAAAGGCCTTTATATTCGGAAGGCGGTTTGCCACCTGACGGCAAATCGTATCGTGGTATTCAAAACGGGCATCCTCCGTTTTCCGTTTATATATTTCTTCCACGATCTTACGGAACCCGTCCAAAGACTTTGTCGTCTGGGAGAAAAGACAAATATCACGGCTGAAATCCAAACGGTCCAGGTCTTCTATCTTTTCAACCACAATGGCCGTACCATCAGTCTGGCCGACAAGACCGTTTACTTCGGCATGCCCTTTTTTACCATAAATCACCAGCTGTGTATTATTTTCACGCGTTTCTTGATAACATTTATGTATCTTCCGTTGCAACTGGAGCACGACCGGACACGTTGCATCGACGATCGTTATCTCATTCTGCTTTGCAATCTCGTAGGTAGAAGGAGGTTCTCCATGTGCACGAAGCAAGACTTTTTTCCCTTTCAGCCTGGAAAATTCATGGTGATCGATAGTGCGTAATCCCTGTGCCTGAAGACGTTCTACCTCCAGGCTGTTATGTACAATGTCACCCAGGCAATACAGGATATCTGTGTTGTCCAGTTCACGTTCAGCGCTTTCAATAGCTGTAACAACTCCAAAACAGAATCCGGAACCTTTATCTATTTCGACTTCAATCATGATTATTTATTCCACCGCAGCTTTATTATATTGAACAAGAAGCCACGCTTTTTGTTCAGCGATAGTCATATGCGAATTATCCAGCACCACAGCATCATCGGCCTGGCGCAGCGGACTTTCTTTACGGGTAGAATCGATACGATCCCGCGTCTTCACGTTTTCAAGTACTTCTTCGAAAGAAGCGGCCTCACCTTTTGCTTTCAGTTCATCCAGACGGCGCTGTGCACGTACTTCCGGGCTGGCTGTCACATAAATTTTCAACTCTGCCTCCGGGAATACAACCGTACCTATATCTCTTCCGTCCATGATTATACCCTTCTCCTTGCCCATTTCCTGCTGCATGGCAACCAGTGCACGGCGAACGAAACCCAAAGTCGCTACCGGACTAACCCATCTGGCTACTTCCATTCCACGGATTTCCTTTTCAACCTTCACGCCATTCAGATAAGTATCCGGACGACCGGTTTCCGGATTAAACCGGAGAGATATATGGATATCATTCATCGATTCCTGCAGTTTTTCTTCATCGATCTGATCCCCTTTAAACAAATTATGCTGTATACAATATAATGTAACAGCACGATACATGGCACCGGTATCAATATATGTATAACCAATTTCCTTTGCCAGATCTTTTGCCATAGTACTTTTCCCCGTAGAGGAAACACCGTCTATAGCGATTACTATCTTTTTCATTCTTACATTTATTTATATTTCCTAAGGTTTAAAATCGGCCAGCGTAGTCGAAACACTCATCATCATCGACATAGCCGACGGATGATATTTAGCAAAAGAGACACCGACATCAAACATCTTTATCTTCACGCCGGCCCCGGCAGAAAAGCCAGCCAACCCGTTTCCGCCTCCCTGCAGTTTCATATCCATTTTAGTCTTCGGATTGAATCCCACCCCAATCCAGAAGTTTTCGCTGGGTATATAATCGATACCGATTACCAGGTGCTTAAATAATGCTTTGGCAAAATTATCACCTTTATACTCTTTATCCGCATTATCTATATAATCAAATTTCCAACGATTCAGATACATAGCCGTTAGTGACAAACGCAAAGGGGCATGGTTCATCTTTTTAGAAATCCCCATCTGGATATCCCATGGCATTTTTTGGCGGTCTTCATAATAAGGTTTCAACTGTGCCCCGATATTTTTCAGTACGACACCGAATGAAAACTCCTTTTCCGAATTGTAATAACTCAGCCCGGCATCGAAACATACCCCCAACGAGGTGTAAATATCATAATTGGAATAAAGGAACTTCATAGAGACACCGCCCCGCCAGCGTTCGGACAGATCATACGAAAAGAAACCGTTCACAGCGATATCACTGGCTGTGAAGTCACCTGTCGACTGATTATTCTCATCCATTCCCTTGAATTTTCCGTTATGGAAATAATGGACTCCTGCTCCCCAGGCTCCACGTTCACGAAATGCTTTAGTAAACAGGGCACTCCCCACGTTCACATCTGCAATATAGTTCATGTAATCCAGATTGATCATCCCGTCCATTTCACCTCCAAGCAGCGCCGGGTTGTGAAAGATAAGGGACGGATCACGTTCTACCAATGACACGGTATGCCCCCCCAAAGCATTAGCCCTGGCAGATGAAGGTAAAGTCAGAAATTCAAACACCTGATCTCCGGATTGTGCCGCGACCGATTGTAAAACGAAAGAAAAGAACAATATAATTAATGTATGTCTCATATTTTCTTAACAAAATGCGTACAAAGATAAAATGCAGTTATAACATATTCCATAAAGAGAAACGGAAAAAACAAGAAAAAGGTATATAAACACCATTATTTTTATTTTGGTTCAAAAATAAAGTGAAAATATTGAAGTATTTCTCCCTTTTTATATTTGGATATAAAATAATTTGTATTTTTGCAGTACAGGAAAACACATCTTTAAACATTATAAGAGTATGGAAGTTAAGAAATCACCGAAAGCGGACTTGGAAAGAGGCAAAACACTCGGTATCCTGATGGGTATGGTTGTGGGTTTGGCTGTTCTGTTCGTTGGGTTCGAATGGGGAACCCGTGATATCGAAATCGTCAAAAGTGAAGGCGTAGCTGATATCATCGCTGAAGAAGAAATTGAAATTACAAGACCGGAGGACACTCCTCCGCCTCCACCGCCCCCCCCTGCACCGGCTGCCGTAGAACAGCTGAACATCGTGGATGACGACGTGGAACTGGACCAAGTGGATATCATCTCATCTGAGGACGACCAAAGTTCTGCACAGGTAGAAGCCTATGTAGCTCCGGCAGTTGTTGAAGAAGAAGAAGAATCCGCTCAACAGATCTTTACCGTTGTAGAAACAATGCCGGAATTCCCGGGTGGACAGGGAGCACTGCTTCAGTTCCTCGCTAAATCCATCAAATATCCGGTTATTGCACAGGAAAACGGTATTCAAGGTCGTGTTACTTGTTCATTCGTGGTTAATAAGGACGGTTCAATCGTTGACGCAGAAGTTATCCGCGGTGTAGACCCTTCTTTGGATAAAGAAGCTATCCGTGTGATCAACACCATGCCGAAATGGTCTCCTGGTAAGCAGAGAGGTAAACCAGTACGTGTTAAATATACAGTACCTGTTACCTTCAGATTGCAATAATATTTTTTTAAACATACTAAAAAAGGCTGCTGTGAACTTGCAGCCTTTTTTATTTCGTCTTATCCGTAATTTTAATCTATATGTTGTCTTTCAATGAGATCCTGGAAAAAGTAGAACATGAAATTTCCCAACTGAGTTTTGAATACCCCCCCAAAAGTTTATATGATCCAATAGAGTATATCCTGTCGCTTGGAGGAAAAAGGATCCGTCCGGCACTGGCTTTAATGGCCTGTAATTTATATAAAGAAAATATTGATAACGTCATCAACCCGGCATTGGGCGTTGAAGTATTCCACAACTTCACCCTACTTCATGATGACCTGATGGATAAGGCTGATAAAAGAAGAAATAAACCGACCGTCCATAAAGTATGGAACGACAATACGGCCATCCTTTCGGGAGATGCCATGCTGATTGCAGCTTACCAACTGATCGGAAAAACAGAACCGGACTATTTAAAAGAAGTATTCGACCTGTTCACAGAAACAGCACTCGAAATATGCGGAGGACAGCAATATGATATGGAATTTGAATCCCGCATGGATGTTACCGAGCCCGAATATATAGAAATGATCCGGTTAAAAACAGCGGTTTTACTTGCTTGCAGTTTAAAAATCGGAGCAATTACAGGCGGTGCATCCAAAGAAGATGCTGCCAACCTGTATGACTTCGGTATAAACATCGGACTGGCTTTTCAGCTACAGGATGATTTGCTGGACGTCTATGGAGACACTGCCACTTTCGGGAAAAATATCGGGGGCGACATCACCTGCAATAAAAAGACATTCCTGCTGATACATGCGTTTGAACTGGCTTCACCCGAACAAAAAGCGGTCCTGAATGACTGGATCGGCAAAACGACATTTGTAGCGGCAGAAAAGATCGAAGCTGTCACAGCTATATATAATGAATTGCATCTGAAAGATATTACCATTGCTAAAATGCAGGGATATTACGATAAGGCAATGGAGCATTTATCCCGATTGAACGTTGCCCCGGAGAAATTAAACATATTAAAAGAGGTCAGTAACCGTTTAATGTACCGCCAGTCTTAAAAAAATGAAACTAATAGATACGCACAACCATTTGTATCTGGAAGATTTCGATCCGGAACAAGAGGTACTGGTAAACGCTGCCCGTGAATCGGGCATCGATACGCTCCTGCTCCCCAATGTAGATGTCGAAACTATCGGCCGAATGCATGACCTATGTGATCGTTTTCCTGATTTTGCCTATCCAATGATGGGGTTACATCCGACCAGTGTGGACGGAAACTATGCCGGAAATCTAAAAACAACAGAATCCTATCTGGGGAAACGGGCTTACTGTGGAATCGGGGAAATCGGGATCGACCTCTACTGGGATAAAACCTATCTGAAAGAACAAAAAATAGTCTTTGAAGAACAGTTGCGATGGAGTATCGACCTGGACTTGCCGGTTGCCATCCACACCCGTGAAGCCTATTCCGAGGTATTGGACAGTATCCATAAAGTCGGTGCGGACAAATTAAAGGGTGTTTTTCATAGCTTTACCGGTACAACAGACGAATTGGAGGAGATCGGAAAGCTAAAAAATTTCAAACTGGGAATCAATGGTGTCATAACTTTCAAAAATTCGAAACTGTCGGAAACTATTCAATGCACCGACATGAATCATATAGTACTGGAAACCGACGCTCCCTACCTGGCTCCGGTGCCCTACAGAGGGAGAAGAAATGAGCCTGTATATATATGGAAGACGGCAGAGAAGGTAGCGGACACATTCGGTCTTACGCTTGATGAAACCGTACAAATAACAAGAAAAAACGCCTTGGATTTATTCAAAATTCCAAATAAAAAGGCTTAGTTTCAAATTTTAAGGTCAGATGCAAAATTTATTCCCTCAGATATTGTGTATATGTCAAGCAAAAACTTTAGATTTGTGCACTGAAACGTTTGCATATGGGAATTTTTTCGTATTTTGCGCTCGTTTTAGAGGAGACGAAGGCTGAAAATTGGAGAGATGCTCGAGTGGTTGAAGAGGCACGCCTGGAAAGCGTGTATACGCCTAAAGTGTATCGCGGGTTCGAATCCCGCTCTCTCCGCTTAAATACCATGAGGATATTATTAACAACAAAAATAAAAACAAATAAGAGAATTATTAATCTTAAAAATTAAACACACAATGAAAAAGTATTTTGCAAAAACATTCTTGGGTATTTGCGCCCTTGGAACTTCTACTGTAGCATTTGCTCAAGAGGCTACTGAACAAGTTGTTGAAGGTGGCATGTATCAGGCTTTAAAAACTAAGTTTATCGAAGGTGGTGCCGACTTCATGAGTTTGGTTGCTATCGCTTTGATTTTCGGTTTGGCTTTCTGCCTTGAAAGAATTATTTACCTGAACTTGGCTGAAACTAATTCAAGCAAATTATTAAAAGGTATTGAAGATGCACTTGATAAAGGTGATGTAGAAGGAGCAAAAGCTATCGCTCGTGATACAAGAGGTCCTATCGCATCTATCGCTTATCAGGGTTTGATGAGAATCGACCAGGGTATCGACGTTGTTGAAAAATCAATCGTTTCTTACGGTGGTGTACAGGGTGGTCTTTTGGAAAAGAACATGTCATGGATCACATTGTTTATCGCTATGGCTCCGTCATTAGGATTCTTGGGTACTGTAGTAGGTATGATCATGGCGTTCGATAAAATCGAACAGGTTGGTGATATCAGCCCGACGGTTGTTGCCGGTGGTATGAAAGTGGCCTTGATTACAACTGTAGGTGGTTTGATCGTAGCTTTGATCCTTCAGGTATTCTATAACTATTTGTTGAGCAAATTGGAAGCTATCCTGAACCAGATGGAAGATGCTTCAATCACATTGATCGACATGGTTATCAAATACAACCTTAAATTCAAAAAATAATTTAGAATTATGGCAGTTACTAAAATAAGAAAAATGTCCAGCTGGACACTGTTAATCGTTTCGATTATCAGTCTCGTAGTGCTGGGTATGTTCTACGCAGGAGGAGTTGTTGACCCTTCTGTTGAAATGAAAGAACCGATTTACACCGGTTTATTGATTAACTGGACATCTGTATTATTCTTTGTCACAATTATCAGTACAATTTTATTTGCTGTGTGGCAATTTATAACCTTACTCCAGACGAATGCAAAATCAGCTATAACTTCTTTGATCGTTATTGTTGTTTTCGCTGCGATTTTATTCATCACTTATTCTATGGGTGATGCAACTCCGCTGGGAGGAATGAATGCTGATTCTCAGAAATACAACATTCCTTTGTGGTTGAAAGTAACAGACATGTGGATTATGTCCACTGTTGTTCTGATGGTTTTGATCGTTGCAGCAGTAGTTTGGGGTTCTGTAAAAAGAATGCTTAATAGATAATAGTAATAACGAATCGATAAAACAAGAAAGAAATGGGTAAAAAAAGAAAGACACCGGGAATCAATGGTTCTTCTTCAGCCGATATTGCTTTCATGTTGCTTATCTTCTTCCTTATTACTACATCAATGGACACAGATAAAGGTTTGGCTAGACGTTTGCCGCCTCCTGTACCCAAAGATCAGAAGAAAAATGAAGAAATGGATATCAAAAAGAGAAATATCCTGGTCGTACTGATCAACAGTAACAACCAGATTCTCTGTAATAATGAATTCATTGATATTAAGCAACTAAGAGAAAAGGTTAGAAATTTCATTGAGAATCCTTACAACGACGAGCATATGCCCGAAAAGACTGAAGTAGACGTACCATTCTTCGGAAAGCAAATGGTAACAAAAAATCATGTTATCTCTTTGCAGAACGACCGTGGTACTGAATATCAGGCTTACATCGATGTTCAGAACGAATTGGCAGCAGCCTATAATGAACTGAGAGATGAAGTTTCCAGAAAGAAATTCGGTAAAGCTTTCGCTGATTTGGATGAAGATCAACAAAAGGCTGTGCAGATGATTTATCCGCAAAAGATATCAGAAGCAGAACCTAAAAATTATGGAGGCAAATAATAATGGGAAAATTTAGTAAAGCAGGCGGCAGAGAGATGCCTGAATTGAATACCTCATCATTACCTGACTTGGTATTTGCCTTCCTGTTCTTCATCATGATGGTAACCTCTATGCGTGAAGTTACTTTGAAAGTAGTTTTCCAGGCTCCTCAGGCAACAGAGCTTCAGAAGTTGGAAAAGAAATCACTGGTAACATTCATTTATGTGGGTAAACCGACTCAGGAATTAAGATCAAAAATGGGTTCTGAAACTCGCTTACAACTGAACGACCAGTTTGCTGAAGTAAGCGAAATCGAAACTTACATTGCTCAGGAAAAGTCAAGTATGAAAGAGGAAGACCAGCCGTTTATGACTGTATCCATCAAAGCCGATAAAGAGACTAAGATGGGTGTTATCACAGATGTAAAGCAGGCGCTTCGTGAAGCATACGCATTGAAGATCAGTTACTCAGCTAGACAAGCTGTTGATTAACTAATTCAACGATAATAAAAAAAGGCAGGACTTCCGTTCTGCCTTTTTTATTGGAGTAAATTCAGCACTTACTCATTAACACCATATACATATCGGTGGATACAATTCTTCACCTCTTCGAATGATTGTTTCAGATCGATAGCTCCGTAAGTCATCAGGCGCATTTCCAGCAAAGGTTCCCCCTGACGATAGGGAGGCTGAAAATAAACATGATCATCCAACACATATCCCAAACGCTCATAAAAGCCTATTCTACGCTTACTCATCTCTTCGGTAGGCATTTCCACTTCCAGCACGACAGGAGCGTCACAAAGCGCCATAAACTGCTTCATCGACTCCCCTCCTATTCCGCCATTACGGGCAGAGGCGTCAATTGCAAAATGTTCCACATAAATAAACGTCCCGAAAGACCAGGCAGTAATAAAACCTGCATAAACCTGATCTTTAAATAAGGTATAAACAGTAAAACGAGGCTCATCTTTAACTAACTCCCGCACCAAAGAGAATGCCCGTCGCTCCGCTTCCGGAAAGGAATCGTTATATGTATTTTCTACTTTATCCAACAAAGGATCGGAAAAATCTTTTACCGGCCTGCATTCGATTACCGCATTTAAACTCATATTCTTATAATATTGATTGATTAATAAAAGAAAACTTACGAAATAAAATAATTGAGCGAATTATATCGTCTAATTATTATAGTTTGACTATATTTGTATCTAATTGTAATTATATAGAATAACAGAAATACAAATATACAGAAATTATGGCACACCATCAACTGGATGAATTGGATGAAAAAATATTAAAACTGATTATAGGTAATGCCCGTATGCCTTTCCTGGAAGTTGCCAGAGAATGTAATGTCTCAGGAGCCGCTATACACCAAAGAATACAGAAACTCACTAATCTGGGCGTTATCAAAGGCTCTGAATTCATTGTGGATAACACTAAAGTTGGCTACGAAACATGTGCTTATATGGGATTATTCCTGAAATCACCGGGACAATTCCCTTCTGTTACGGAAGCATTGAAGAAAATTCCGGAAGTAGTGGAATGCCATTACACGACGGGACAATACGATCTGTTCATCAAAATATATGCGAAGAACAACCAGCATCTGCTGAATATCATCCATAACAAACTCCAGCCATTAGGACTGGCACGGACAGAGTCGCTGATATCTTTCAAAGAAGCCTTTAAAAGACAGATACCGATCGACCTGGATGACGAATAAAAAATAAGGGACTTTTGAAATCAAAAGTCCCTTATTTTATGTATGAAAGTTATATCTTTTACTTTCGAAAGTCCCTTATTAGAATTCCGCATTGTTCGGAGTTCTCGGGAAAGGAATCACGTCGCGGATATTTGTCATACCTGTAACAAACAGCAACAAACGTTCGAAACCTAAACCGAAGCCGGAATGAGGCGCCGTACCGAAACGACGGGTATCCATATACCACCAGATATCTTTTTCGGGTACTCCCATTTCAGAGGCACGTCTTGCCAGCTTTTCGTAATCTTCCTCACGCTGTGACCCGCCGATGATTTCTCCGATCTTCGGGAACAATACGTCCATGGCACGAACAGTCTTTCCGTCATCATTCTGCTTCATATAGAAAGATTTGATTTCTTTCGGATAATCAGTCAGGATAACCGGACATTTGAAATGTTCTTCCACCAGATAACGTTCGTGTTCTGAAGCAAGGTCGGCTCCCCAGAATATCGGGAATTCGAAGGTATGTCCTTTTGCCACTGCCTCTTCGAGGATCTTAACACCTTCGGTATAAGACAGACGGATAAAGTTATGTTTCAGGACGAACTGCAAACGTTCGATCAGCTCTTTATCAAACATATTGTTCAGGAACTGGATATCATCCATACAGTTATCCAGCGCCCACTGTATACAATATTTGATAAAGTCTTCAGCCAACTGCATATTCTCTGCAATTTCATTGAAGGCAACTTCCGGTTCGATCATCCAGAACTCGGCCAGGTGGCGCGGAGTATTGGAGTTTTCAGCACGGAATGTCGGTCCGAACGTATAAATAGCTCCCAAAGACATGGCAGCCAATTCACCTTCCAACTGGCCCGAAACAGTCAGGCTTGCCTGCTTTCCAAAGAAATCGTCATCATAAATGATAGAGCCGTTTTCATCCTTTTTCAGGTCATACAGATTCATTGTCGTCACCTGAAACATCTGTCCGGCCCCTTCACAGTCTGAAGCTGTAATGATCGGTGTATGGAAATAGAAGAAACCTCTCTCATGAAAGAACTTGTGGATAGCGATCGCCATGTTATGACGGATGCGGAACACGGCACCAAACGTATTGGTACGCGGACGCAAATGAGCTATTTCACGTAGGAATTCAAGCGAGTGACCTTTCTTCTGCAACGGATAAGTAGCAGGATCGGCCGTACCGTAAATCTGAATTTCGGTAGCCTGGATCTCTACATTCTGACCTTGTCCCAGAGATTTAACCAATTCACCGTTCACACTGATACAAGCACCGGTCGTAATCGGTTTAAGGTATTCTTCACCCAATTTTTCCACATCCACAACGATCTGAACATTATTGATTGTAGAACCGTCATTCAGCGCGATAAAGCTAACCTGTTTACTACCACGACGGGTACGAACCCATCCCTTCACGTTAACGGTTGTACCGTAAGCTTCGCTTTTCAGTACATCTACAATTTTTGTTCTAGTAATTGTTTCCATGTTTATATGTTTATTCTTAGATAATCAAAACAAGATAGCCGGTATTGTCAACCGGCTAATCTTTGTATTATTCAAAAGCACCCATTCGGAGCGCGTTCACTTCACGTTCGTTCAGATAACGCCATTTTCCTCTTCCCAGGTTTCTTTTTGTAAGTCCGGCAAAATATACACGATCCAGTTTCGTCACATGATATCCCAATGATTCGAAGATACGGCGAACGATACGGTTACGTCCCGAGTGGATTTCGATACCCACCTGGCTCTTGTCGTCTTCGCTTGCATAGCTGATTGCATCTGCATGGATTTCGCCGTCTTCCAGCTCCAGTCCGTTAGCAATCTTTTCCATGTCTTCGATAGATACATTCTTATCCAACCATACGTGGTAGATCTTCTTCTTCTTGAATGACGGGTGAGTCAGCTTGGAAGCCAGGTCGCCATCATTAGTAAGAAGCAATACACCGGTTGTGTTACGGTCGAGGCGGCCTACCGGATAAATACGTTCCTGGCAAGCATTCTTCACCAGATCCATAACGGTAAGACGTTCCTGAGGATCGTCGGAAGTAGTTACACAGTTTTTCGGCTTATTCAACACGATATAGACCTTGCTTTCGATCTGTACCGGTTTGTCGTTGAATTCTACCTTATCCTGGCGGGTGATTTTTGTACCCAGTTCAGTAACTACTACATCATTTACTTTCACAGCACCGGCTGTGATAAATTCGTCAGCTTCACGACGTGAACAAACACCTGCATTCGACAAGAACTTGTTCAGACGGATCGGTTCGTTAGGGTCAGCCAGTACTTCTTTATACTTCAACTGTTTCTGGAAGTTGTACTTGGCATTCGGGTTGTAATCGTTTGTACGGCGTTGCTGGCCACCCGGACGTCTGTTGCCGTATCCGTTGTTGTTGCCATATCCACCGCCACGGTTATTATTACCGTACGAAGGTCTGCCGCCACCCCGATTATCACGAGAGTCATACGAATTTACGCGAGTATCACCCACTCTCGGTCTTCTTTTCTTCATGCCGTCACCAGCAGCAGCACCTTCCTGCGAAGGAGTATAAGGTCTGCTTGGTCTTTCGTCATAGTTAGGACGAGAAGGACGGTTGTAAGAACCGCCACCACCATACGAACGGTCATTGTTGCCGTAAGAGGGGCGATTGTTGCCATAAGAAGGACGGCTGTTGTAGCCACCTTCGCGATTTGAGTTGTAACCACCTTCACGATTGTTACCGTAACCACCCTCGCGATTATTTCCATAACCGCCACGGTTGTTATAAGATGGTCTGCTGTTATAACCACCACCTTCGCGGTTGTCATACGTACGAGGACGGCTCGGACGATCTCCGTAAGAAGAGCGGTTATCCCCGTAAGAATTATAACCGCCGCGGTCATCCCGGCTCGGACGGTCATATGGTCTCCGTTCATAGTTGTTTCCCTCAGGTCTGTTGTAACCTTGATTGTAAGGTCTTCTTTCACCTTCCTGATCTGTGTTTTCCCGTCTGATACTTGGTATCACCTTTCTAGGACGCGGTTGAGATTCTTCTCTTTCTTCTGTGCTCATTGTTGTAAATTAATAAATAATTAACTAATTGGTAACCTCACGGTTACGTTTATTTTCACACTAAATACCTGTATAATTATGCGGCGTAATCGCCTTTAATTCAGCTTTCACTGCATCACTGACCTGCAGTGTTCCAATAAAGTCACTGATTGATTTTTCAGTGATTCCCTCATTTGTCCGGGTTAAGGCTTTCAAAGCTTCGTAGGGCTTCGGATAACCTTCACGACGCAAGATCGTCTGGATACCTTCGGCAACGACAGCCCAGCAATTGTCCAGATCCCGGTACAGGGCGTTCTCATTCAATAACAATTTACCCAGCCCTTTTGTTAAGCTCTTGAATGCGATTTCGATGTGTGCCAAAGGTACACCGACATTACGCAACACGGTAGAGTCTGTCAAATCCCTCTGTAGACGGGAGATCGGCAATTTGGTAGCCAGGTGTTCCAGAATTGCATTAGCCATACCCAGATTACCTTCTGCATTTTCAAAGTCGATCGGGTTCACCTTATGAGGCATTGCCGACGAACCTACTTCGCCCGCTTTGATCTTCTGCTTGAAATACTCCATAGAGATATACTGCCAGAAGTCACGGTTCAGGTCTATCAAAATTGTATTAACACGTTTCAAACCATCGAAAATGGCAGCCAGATTATCATAATTGGAAATCTGTGTAGTCCATTCCTCACGGCTCAGGCCCAGCACTTCATTCACAAACTTATTTCCGAAAGCCTTCCAGTCATATTGCGGATAAGCCACATGATGCGCATTAAAATTACCTGTCGCACCACCGAACTTGGCAGATACGGGAATAGCTTTTAATAAAGCGACCTGCTGTTCCAGGCGATACACAAACACCATGATCTCTTTACCCAGACGGGTCGGAGAAGCAGGCTGTCCGTGTGTTTTAGCCAGCATGGAAACATTGCTCCATTCTTCCGCATACTTTTTCAGCATGTCGATCACTTCCTGGATACCCGGATAATAAACTTCGTTCAAAGCATCTTTTATAGACAATGGTACCGAAGTATTATTAATATCCTGCGATGTCAATCCGAAATGGATAAACTCCTTGTAATCCTGCAAAGCCAGCAGATCGAATTTTTCTTTGATAAAATATTCAACGGCCTTTACATCATGGTTGGTTACGCTCTCGATCTCCTTAATACGGGTTGCGTCCTCCAGACTAAATTCCTTGTAAATTTTACGCAACGCTTCTTTGTTTTCCACTGTAGCCAGATTATTCAGCTGTGGAAGATACTCAGCCAGAGTAATAAAATACTCTATTTCGACTTGCACTCTATACTTGATAAGTGCATATTCTGAGAAGTAAGCCGCCAGGTTTTCGGCTTTATTTCTATATCGACCATCTACGGGCGATATGGCAGTTAGTGTTGAAAATACCATACTCATTTAGTTTATACACCTATATCCCTGAGTGTCCGGGCGATATACCAATGATATCGAATACTTATATACATTAATAATATAGAGACGCAAAGTTACTACATTTCTTCAGATTAAATGGTAGTAATGAATTTTTTTTCGACTTTTTTGCTGAAATGTTTGGAGGTAATAAAAAAAGCCGTATCTTTGCAGCGCTTTAGAGAGATAAGGCATACAAAATTTACTGAAGTAATGAAAGGGCGTTTAGCTCAGCTGGTTCAGAGCATCTGCCTTACAAGCAGAGGGTCGGCGGTTCGAATCCGTCAACGCCCACCTTTAAATTTATTATTTCACCGAAAGATTTTCGGGCGTTTAGCTCAGCTGGTTCAGAGCATCTGCCTTACAAGCAGAGGGTCGGCGGTTCGAATCCGTCAACGCCCACTAA
>OATI01000115.1_pt1 | contig 105505 bp, 67 predicted proteins | sample 1494981 | NCBI WGS metagenome assembly OATI01 (sample SAMEA2579952, study PRJEB22360) | human gut metagenome
TATTTTCATGTCAATTACTGTTTAATATTACCATGTAAATATACGAAATATAAACGAAATAAAACAATACTAAACAATTAATATTCAATTAAATAACAATAAGAAAAGTACATATGCAATAGTAATTTATTTAATGCGTCGGCCCTTACCTCCGATACATAATGTTGTTTTAGATGTACATGTAAAGCAGTACGAGATGTGCATGTCGTGCAGCTCCACATGTGCATGTCGTACCGCTTTAGATGTACATGTAAAACAATACTGCCCACCGGGAAAAGGAACGTTCCTTTCTGAGAAAGACAAAGTGCAATACCAGGGAAGGATAACGATACTGCTTCGAGGGACTTCCGATATCAAAAAGATACGCCCGATAATCTTCTCCACCTAATAGGGTTTTGAGTGCATTTCACCACAGAGGACGCAAAGGACACGGAGTTTTAAATCTTTGATGAAACGCGGATTAACGCAGATTAAAAGACTGTGGATCTTTATTATCTATTTGTTTCTCTTTGCGAAAATCTGCGTTCATCTGCGTTTCAATGAATCATCGCTTAGTGTACCTCCCCGTGCGGGAAGTACTCATGTCTATTCAGATTCGAATCAAATAGTATACTGATCTGCATGATTATGGCAAAATAATCATGTATATTTGCGCAAACTAATTATAAGAACAATATGGCAAAATACAAAAGAATCCTGTTGAAGCTCAGTGGTGAGAGCCTGATGGGAGAAAAAAAGAGTGGAATCGACGAGAAAAGACTCGCCGAGTATGCAGCACAGATAAAAGAGATTCATGAACAAGGTGTACAAATAGGCATCGTCATAGGTGGTGGAAACTTCTTCCGTGGGCTCACAGGAGCCGGTAAAGGTTTCGACCGTGTAAAAGGCGATCAAATGGGTATGCTGGCAACAGTTATGAATAGCCTTGCCCTTAGCTCAGCCCTCGTTGCCGCCGGCGAAAAGGCCCGCGTACTGACAGCTATCCGCATGGAGCCTATCGGCGAATTCTATAGCAAGTGGAAGGCGATTGAATATATGGAAGCCGGTGAAATCGTTATCATGTCTGCCGGAACAGGCAATCCGTTTTTTACAACCGATACCGGTTCTTCTCTGCGCGGCATCGAAATAGAAGCCGACGTAATGTTGAAAGGCACCCGTGTAGACGGGATATACACCGCCGATCCGGAAAAAGATCCTACTGCTACAAAATTCGATGATATCACTTATGATGAAGTGCTGAAACGCGGTTTGAAGGTGATGGACCTTACGGCTACTTGCATGTGCAAGGAAAATAATCTCCCGATTGTAGTATTCGATATGGATACAGCAGGAAATCTGAAGAAAGTAATCAACGGAGAAGAAATTGGTACGGTGGTACACAATTGATTTATTAGTCATACCTGACACAGAAGAGAATACAGGGTATATAAAACATACACCTTGTGTTCTTTTTTTATATCCATTTTAATCCATACTATGACAGCGTTTTATTAAAACATAAATGATCGTAGATTATCGCAAATTAGATGATTTACTGTACTTGAGAAACGATATTCTTCACGTGAATTTGCGATAATCTGCGTTTCAATGATACGATCATTTAATTAGAAAACAAAGCCCGTTTCCTCGCCATTTTCATTATTTATAACTAACAGCCTGCTTTCTCTTTCCATTATTGTTGCAGATAAGCAAAAAATAATCTACTTTTGTTCTTCATTCAGTAAATAGTAAACTATATAAAGCAAAAGAATATGATAGACGTAAAGACTTGTATCAACGATTCACAAGAGAAAATGGATATGGCCATTATGTACCTGGAAGAGGCACTGGCTCACATCCGCGCCGGTAAAGCAAGTACCAGATTGCTGGATGGAATCCGTGTAGATTCTTATGGAAGCATGGTACCTATTAGTAATGTAGCTGCCGTAACCACTCCGGATGCACGTAGCATTACTATCAAACCGTGGGATAAAGGTATGTTCCGTATCATTGAAAAAGCAATTATTGATTCTGATTTAGGTATTATGCCTGAGAACAATGGTGAGATCATCCGTATTGGTATCCCTCCTTTGACAGAGGAACGTCGTAAGCAACTGGCAAAACAGTGTAAAGCTGAAGGTGAGACAGCTAAAGTAAGCGTACGTAATGCCCGCCGTGACGGTATCGACACACTGAAGAAAGCCCTGAAAGAAGGTCTTGCAGAGGACGAACAGAAGAATGCAGAAGCTAAACTGCAGAAAATCCATGATAAGTATATCAAGCAGATTGATGATATGCTGGCTGAAAAGGACAAAGAAATTATGACAGTGTAAATTAGTAGTTAAGTAGTTAAGTAGTAAGTAGCAGATGTTTCTGTTTGTATCCTACTTAACTACTTGACTACTCACTACTTGACTACTAAAGGATGATGAGAGGATTGGTAATAAAGAATACAGGGAGCTGGTATCAGGTAAAGACTGATGACGGGCTGTTTATCGAATGCAAGATAAAAGGGAATTTCCGTCTGAAAGGAATACGAAGTACCAATCCTGTTGCCGTGGGCGATCGTGTTCAAATCATACTAAATCAGGAGGGTACTGCTTTTATCAGCGAAATAGAAGACAGAAAGAACTACATCGTTCGCCGTTCCTCCAATCTTTCTAAACAATCTCATATCCTTGCTGCCAATCTTGACCAGTGTATGCTGGTGGTGACGGTGAACTACCCTGAAACATCCACAATTTTCATCGACCGTTTTCTTGCCTCGGCAGAAGCCTATCGTGTACCGGTAAAGCTGATATTCAATAAAGTAGACGTTTACAATGAAGATGAACTGCACTATCTGGACAGCCTCATCAATCTCTATACGAATATCGGTTACCCCTGTTTCAAAATCTCAGCTAAAAAGGGAGAAGGAATTGATATCATCAAAGAAGAGCTGAAAGGGCGGATTACTCTATTTTCCGGGCATTCGGGAGTGGGGAAATCAACTCTGATCAATGCCATACTTCCGGAACAGGAAGTAAAGACCGCTGAAATATCTGCATATCACAATAAGGGAATGCATACTACTACTTTCTCCGAAATGTTTGCCGTAGCAGACGGAGGCTATATCATCGACACTCCGGGTATCAAAGGATTCGGAACCTTCGACATGGAAGAAGAAGAAATAGGACATTACTTCCCGGAAATATTCAAATTTTCTGCCAATTGTAAATACAACAACTGTACTCACAGACACGAACCCGGCTGCGCAGTCCGGCAAGCCGTAGAGCAGCATTACATCAGCGAATCACGTTACACTTCTTATCTGAATATGCTTGAAGATAAAGAAGAGGGAAAATACCGTGCCGCCTATTAAATTATTAACTCTTTTTCACTCACTGCGTATTAAACTATCTTCCCAATCGCCTGTCTAAATTAAGACGTTATATACTATACTTAACAGGTACACAACACCACATCGCGTACCTATAATATAAAACATACATGGACAAGAGGATTAAATGGGGTATTATTATCATTGTAGGCGCCGGATTGATAGGAGGTGGCATCTACTCGCAAATGCCTAAACAAAACGCCGAACTGGCAGCAGCCGACAAAGTAACCCTAAGTCAAAAGGGAGGTAAAAAGATTCTGAATGTAAATGCGCGGATTATAAAACCGCAATTGCTTACAGATGAAATACGTATCAGCGGTAGCCTGCTACCCGACGAAGAGGTTGACCTTTCATTTGAAACATCGGGAAAGATTGTAGAAATCAACTTTGAAGAAGGTAGTGCCGTAAAAAAAGGCCAGCTATTGGCTAAAGTAAACGACCGGCAACTACAAGCACAACTACAGCGCCTTGTGTCTCAACTGAAACTGGCAGAAGACCGTGTCTTTCGCCAGAATGCTCTGTTGGAAAGAGATGCTGTCAGCAAAGAAGCTTATGAACAGGTGAAAACAGAACTTGCCACACTGAATGCCGATATAGATATTGTCAAGGCAAACATAGCACTGACAGAACTCCGTGCCCCGTTTGACGGCGTTATCGGTCTGCGACAAGTCAGCGTCGGAGCCTATGCCTCTCCCAGTACCATTGTAGCCAAATTAACCAAAATATCTCCGCTGAAAGTAGAGTTTGCAGTACCAGAGCGTTATGCCGGCCAAGTTAAAAAAGGAGCAAACCTGACCTTCCACCTCGAAGGACAACTTGACGGATTCGATGCCAAAGTATATGCCACCGAGTCAAAAATCAGTGAGATGCACTCATTGACCATACGTGCACTCTACCCCAACAGTAATGGTACCGTACTTCCCGGTCGTTACGTAAGCGTTCATTTAAAGAAAGAAGAGATCCCCAATGCAATTGCAGTACCTTCGGAAGCGATTGTCCCCGAAATGGGAAAGGACAAAATATACCTTTACAAAAACGGCAAAGCACAGCCGGTAGAAATTTCCACCGGCATACGTACCGAAGCTGAAGTACAGGTACTAAGAGGGCTGCAAGTAGGCGATACTATTATAACTTCGGGAACACTGCAACTTCGTACAGCACTACCTGTCACTCTTGATAACATTGATTAAACCAGCCGCCTTATGAATATATCCGAATTAAGCATACGCCGGCCGGTATTATCGACGGTACTGACAATTATTATCCTCCTCTTCGGGTTCATCGGATACAGCTATCTTGGTGTACGCGAATATCCGTCAGTGGATAATCCCATTATATCGGTATCCTGCTCCTACCCCGGTGCAAATGCTGATGTTATTGAAAATCAGATCACAGAGCCACTGGAACAGAATATCAACGGTATTCCCGGTATTCGCTCTCTATCGAGTGTCAGCCAGCAGGGACAATGTCGTATTACAGTAGAGTTTGAGCTTTCCGTCGATCTGGAAACAGCAGCCAATGATGTGCGCGACAAAGTATCACGTGCCCAGCGTTACCTGCCCCGCGATTGTGACCCTCCTACGGTATCAAAAGCCGATGCCGATGCCATGCCTATCCTTATGGTAGCCCTCCAGAGCGAAAGACGTTCGCTACTGGAACTGAGTGAAATAGCCGATCTTACCGTAAAGGAACAGCTTCAGACAATTGCCGATGTAAGTAGCGTATCTATCTGGGGTGAAAAACGTTATTCCATGCGTTTGTGGCTGGACCCTATCAAGATGTCCGGTTACGGTATCACGCCTATCGACGTAAAGAACGCAGTGGACAAGGAGAATGTGGAATTGCCTTCAGGCAGTATCGAAGGAAACACCATAGAACTGACGATCCGTACGTTGGGTTTGATGCATACGGCAGAAGAGTTCAACGACCTCATTATCAGAGAGGATAAGAATCAGATTGTTCGTTTCAGTGATATTGGTCGCGCCGAACTGGGTCCGGCGGACATCAAAAGTTACATGAAAATGAACGGAGTCCCCATGGTTGGTGTAGTTGTCATCCCCCAACCGGGGGCTAATCATATCAAGATTGCCGATGCAGTGTACGACCGTATGGAAAGAATGCAAAAAGATCTTCCGGAGGATGTACACTACAACTATGGATTCGATAATACCAAATTTATCCGTGCTTCCATCAATGAAGTAAAACAAACGGTATACGAAGCATTTGTACTGGTTATCATCATCATTTTCCTTTTTCTGCGCGACTGGCGCGTGACACTCGTACCGTGTATTGTGATCCCCGTTTCACTGATTGGCGCATTCTTCGTTATGTACCTGGCGGGATTCTCAATCAACGTGCTTTCGATGCTTGCAGTAGTTCTGTCGGTGGGGCTTGTGGTGGACGATGCAATCGTTATGACCGAAAACATTTATGTCCGGATTGAACAGGGTATGGCACCGAAAGAGGCAGGAATCGAAGGAGCCAAAGAAATTTTCTTTGCCGTTATCTCCACTACGATTACGCTGGTAGCCGTATTCTTCCCTATTGTGTTCATGGATGGTATGACAGGACGGCTCTTCCGGGAGTTCAGTCTGGTTATTTCAGGATCGGTTATTATATCCTCTTTTGCAGCATTGACTTTCACACCGATGCTTGCTACCAAACTGCTGATAAAGCGTGAAAAGCAAAACTGGTTTTATAGAAAAACAGAACCATTCTTTGAAGGAATGAATCGCCTATATAGCCGTTCGCTGGCAGCATTTTTGCGGAAACGCTGGTTGGCATTACCCGTCATCGCCGTTACTATCGGAATCATTGTATTCTTATGGGGCTATATTCCTGCAGAGATGGCACCGCTGGAAGACCGTTCTCAAATCAGTATCAGTACGCGCGGAGCAGAAGGCGTAACCTATGAATATATACGAGACTATACAGAGGACATCAACGACCTTGTCGATTCCATTATTCCTGATGCAGAATCCGTAACTGCCCGTGTTTCGAGTGGTAGCGGCAACGTACGTATCACACTGAAAGATATGAAAGACCGAGACTATTCACAGATGGACGTAGCCGAAAAACTATCAAAAGCAGTACAGAAAAAGACCATGGCACGCTCGTTTGTGCAACAGTCTTCTTCGTTTGGAGGACGACGCGGAGGTATGCCTGTACAATATGTTTTGCAAGCTACCAATCTGGAAAAGCTTCAGGAAGTACTGCCGAAGTTTATGGCAAAAGTATACGAAAATCCGGTATTCCAAATGGCCGATGTCGATCTGAAGTTCAGTAAACCCGAAGCACGTATCAACATCAATCGTGATAAAGCCAGCATTATGGGAGTCAGTACCCGCAACATCGCCCAAACCCTGCAATATGGATTGAGCGGACAGCGTATGGGCTACTTCTATATGAATGGAAAACAATACGAGATTTTAGGTGAGATCAATCGCCAGCAGCGTAACAAACCTGCGGACCTGAAAGCCATCTATGTACGCAGTGACAACGGAGACATGGTACAGCTTGACAATCTGATAGAATTGACAAACGGTATCGCTCCTCCGAAACTCTACCGTTACAACCGTTTCGTATCGGCTACTGTTTCCGCCGGACTGGCAGATGGCAAGACTATCGGACAGGGACTGGACGAAATGGATAAAATAGCCAAAGAGACGCTGGACGATTCGTTCCGTACGGCACTGACCGGAGATTCAAAAGAATACCGCGAAAGTTCATCAAGCCTGATGTTCGCCTTCATTCTGGCTATCTTCCTGATTTATCTGATCCTGGCCGCCCAGTTTGAAAGTTTCAAAGACCCATTAATCGTGATGCTGACAGTACCGCTCGCCATTGCCGGTGCCCTGATTTTCATGCACTTCGGCGGAATAACAATGAACATTTTCAGCCAGATTGGTATTATTATGCTTATCGGACTGGTAGCAAAGAATGGTATCCTTATTGTGGAGTTTGCCAATCAGAAGCAAGAAAGCGGCGAAGACAAGATGAGTGCCATCAAAGACGCTTCTCTGCAACGCCTGCGCCCCATCCTGATGACAAGTGCATCTACCATATTGGGGCTTATTCCACTTGCTTTTGCCACCAGTGAAGGTTGTAACCAGCGTATTGCCATGGGTACGGCAGTAGTAGGCGGAATGCTTATCTCTACACTGATGACGATGTACATCGTACCGGCCATATACAGTTATATTTCAACGAACCGGAGACTCACGCCTGTCCTTTCCAAAAACGAGGAAGACGAAACAACTCCAACGACGACCCATAATTAAGTAAGAAAGATGGATAAGAAGAAACTTTTAATCTCCCTACTCGCTCTCTGCACTTGCTCTCCCTTCCTTGGGAGAGGTTTCGGAGGTGAGGCATCAGCACAAGAGGTCTATACTTTGAAGTCCTGTCTGGAAAAGGGATTACAAAACAACTATTCACTACGTATCATTCATAACGAAGAACAGGTGAGTAAGAATAATGCTACCCCGGGGAATGCCGGTTATCTGCCTACTATCGACTTCTCAGCCGGATATAAAGGTACGGTGGACAATACGCAGACCAAAGTACGCGAAAGCGGAGAAACGATCAAAGAAAACGGTGTATTTGACCAAACAATCAATGTGGGACTCAATCTCAACTGGACTATCTTTGACGGATTCAATATCCAGGCAAACTATAAGATATTGAAAGAGCTGGAACGTCAGGGTGAGACCAATACACGTATCGCCATTGAAGATTTCATAGCGAGCCTTGCCGCCGAATACTATAACTACGTTCAGCAAAAGATTCGTCTGGCCAATCTGCATTATGCCGTGAAACTTTCCAAGGAACGGTTACGCATTGTAGAAGAACGTTATCACATCGGAAACTTCTCCCGACTGGACTATCAGCAAGCCAAAGTAGACTTCAACGCAGATAGTGCCAAGTATATGAAACAGCAGGAGCTATTGCATACCTCACGTATCAACCTGAATGAACTAATGGCAAATGCCAATGTAGACCAGCCGCTCTCTATCGTAGATTCCATTATCAGAGTCAACGCCAACTTAAACTTTGAAGAATTATGGGATGCGACACTGGCTACCAATGCCTCTTTGCTAAAAGCTGACCAGAATACTACGATAGCCCAACTGGACTATAAGAAGATAAACGCCCGTAACTATCCGTATCTGAAACTAAATACCGGCTATGGATATACGCTCAATAAATATGATATAGCTGCCAATAGCCAACGTGGTAATCTGGGATTCAATGGTGGGTTGACTGTAGGTTTCAATATATTCGATGGCAATCGCCGCCGGGAAAAAAGAAATGCAAGTATTGCCATTAAGAATGCCCGTTTGCAACGTCAGGAAGTGGAACAGGCCCTACGGGCTGACATCAGTAACCTATGGCAGGCCTATCGCAATAATCTCAAAATGCTGAATCTGGAACGTCAGAATCTTGTTGCAGCCAAAGAGAATCACGAAATTGCCATGGAACGTTATATGCTTGGAGACCTTGCAGGTATCGAGATGCGCGAAGCCCAGAAAAGCTTGCTTGATGCCGAAGAACGTATCCTCTCTGCCGAATATGATACCAAACTTTGTGAAATCTCACTGTTACAGATTAGTGGTAAAGTATTGAAATATCTGAATTAGTGATAAGTGAATAGTGATAAGTGATTAGTACCATGCGGTATAATTGCGCAGCCAGCTAATCACTTATCACTACTCACTCATCACTAATTATCAATTTTCCCCCTATATAAAACAATTTTTACCGCCCCTTTCTTCCACTTTCCGCTACCTTTGCCTCCATACAATAAGTTTTAAACAATAACAAACCATGAAGAAATTAGTATTGATGGCTTTGTCATGTTTCTGCCTGACAAGCCTTTCTGCCCAAACGGACAATAATTACAAAGAAAAGCATCCTTATAAAGACTGGGTAAAAATTGCACCGCAGTTTGATGACGCTTTCTTCAAAACGCCGGAAGCCACCCGCATTGCCGACAATGTATTGCTCTATCAACAAACTACCGGAGGATGGCCCAAAAACATTTACATGGCTGCCGAATTAAATAAAAAAGAACGCGCAGAGGCACTCAAGATGAAAGAAAATGTAAATCTGAGTACCATTGACAATAAAGCGACCATCACAGAGATTAATTACCTGGCCCGTACCTATTTAGCTACTCAGGACGAGAAATATAAAGACGCTGTACTCCACGGATTGCAGTACCTTTTTGAAGCACAATATGAAAACGGAGGCTGGCCACAGTTTTACCCTCGTCCCAAAGGATATTACATTCATATCACGTACAATGATGATGCAATGATCAATGTAATGAAACTCTTGAGAGACATTACTAAAAAGAAAGCTCCCTATACCTTCCTACCCGATTCTATTATCTCAAAAGCCCAGGTAGCTTTAGACAAAGGAGTAGATTGCATTCTGAAAACCCAGGTAAAACAAAATGGAAAATTAACCGTATGGTGTGCACAGCACGACCGCGAAACACTTGCTCCTGCCAAAGCACGTGCCTATGAACTCCCATCACTGAGTGGACAAGAATCTGATGACATCGTATTGTTCCTTATGTCACTCTCTAAACCTTCACCGGAGGTGGTCACATGCGTTGAAGCAGCAGTAGAATGGTTCAAAGAGTCGGAAATAAAAGGATTGAAAAAAGAATACTTCACCAATGAAGAGGGTAAAAAAGACTACCGGATGGTTCCTTGTACAGACTGTGACCCTTTATGGGCACGTTTCTATGAGTTAGATACCAACCGTCCTTTCTTTTGTGACCGTGACGGGATCAAAAAATATGATATCTCGGAGATTGGGCACGAACGCCGCAACGGATACAGTTGGTACAATAACGGTGGATTGAAGGTATTGAAGAAATACGAGGAGTGGAAGAAGAAACAATAAAGTATTGTACATCATCTTTTTTATTGTACGGTAAGTTAGGCGATGTACGATGAATAGTAGATTAACTGCGCTATACCACAATAGGTATAGCGCAGTTAATCTATAACAAACATCTTAGAACAAGGTTTCAAAGATAAGTTTCGCTGTATCCACACAGTCTCCTTCCGGTTCTGCTTGATACGGATTCGTTCTTTTTACCCAAGCTTCTTCCACTGCGTAGAAATCTATTTCCGGAATCGTTTCCCCTTCCATCTTACAGGCAAGATTATCAAAATATAACTTCCAACGCATATAATAGAAATCCTTCAACAGACCGTTCCACTCCTTATGAGCATAATCCCGAAGGCCTCCCCTTTCGGCAGCATTCCGGTTTCCCCAAGTAGTAACCTGTACACGGGTATTCCATTCGTACAACGCTTTCTCTTCAGGAGTAACACCCAGAGCACGAGCGCTGTTAATCCATCTTCCCAACCGAAACTCTGTACGAGTACCCAACAATTGATCCTGCAACAGTATCAGATTCAAAAATTTCTGAGAAGCCATTGCAAAAAGTTCTTTATCACCTGCACGATAAGCAGTCGTAACCGCTTTCTGCATCAGCCTTCCTTTCTCAGCAATAGCCTGACGAACAACATCTACCAAATCGTACTCAAAGTTAGTATTCCCTCTATACCGGTCGGCCACAGAAACCATCAGACGGGCAGCCTCTATCACCTCTTGCGGGTCATAATAATCTTTCATTTCCGACCAACTGGAGACCTGATAAACATCCAATCCCGGACGGGCACAGAACACCGACTCGTGTGTTCCTTGCTGGGTCAGCTCCTTCGGAGCATTATAGATAGAATTTGCCAGCTTGCCCCAGGCCAGTTGTAGAACCGGTTCGTCTTTACCATAACGTGCTTTGACGTATCCTTTCAGCCAATCCTCTTTCGTAAAACGCTCCGGACGCCAAGGCAACTCCATCAACAATTCGTACATCACAGGATTGTTTTCTATTCCTTCGGGTGTCATACCTACTCCTTTCAGAGTAGCGCGGGCCCGGAGATTTTCTTTCGCTAAATAGTAATTATCGATCACGTTGTCCATTTTCCCATGCAATCCGACATTGGCACCATAATTCAATAACATACAATATACCCAATTATGTTTTCCATATCCATCTTTACGATACCACTCTGATTCCGGGTCACCCCACTGCGGCCGGCACTCACTTGTGAGATCAAGTATTAATAAATCTCCGGTCTCCAAATTCCTAATCAGTTCAGGACGAGGATTTGCCTGCCACGCCTGAATCACCCAGACAGCTTTCGGATTCGCCTTCTTCATGGCTTTCATCACAGCTTTACCTACAGCATCCAAATTAACGCCGTCCGTACTACCACCCTCATGGAAAGGATCCATTGAATAGTAGTTTGCCTTGCCATATAGTTTTTCCAGTTCTTTGTAATAGAGTGATGATATCTCTTCGAAACGCGAATCGTCAGGTTGAAGGAAAGCAGAGCGACGATAACCACACCACACACCGGGATCGGAAACATTCAAACCTAACTTTGCTTTTGCATTGTGAGGTACCATTCCACAATATCCCGGCAGGACGGGTTCTATCCCATACTCATGCATTCGTTTCAGGATTTTCTTCTGAAGCGACACCTGCTGTGTATACCAATGATCCGGATTCGGACCACCCCATCCTTCAAGATTATTCATCAGCCACCAGGCAAAGAATCCCGGTCCTGAAATGAATTCATTGATCTCCGTCTTGTTATATCCCAGTTTCTGAAGCACATTATACCATACTGTTTCCGTTCCGGTGATCGCCAAAGGAAGATTGATACCGTGCAATGCCATCCAGTCAATCTCTTTCTCCCACCGTTCCCAGTCCCAGAATGCCATGGAATAGGAGTATGTACAATAATTCAGATCATAACGCCACGGCAATTTCGTCTCATGACGCTCTTTCTTCATCACAGGAGGAAGAACGTCCGGCAGTGTAGCTGTCATCCCATTCCATGAAAGATGAATACCGGCATAATACTTCAGATACCAGTTCAACCCCGTTGCTATGCTGACAGAGTTATTTCCCCGAATCACCACCCGGCTACCTTTCTGATCAAGTTCAAAGAAGTCGGTATCAGACTTCACCTCTTCAATAATAAACTTCTTTGAAGCTCCTCTATCGATACGCTCTAATAAGCCTGAGATGGGAGAAGCTGAGGCGATGACTGTAATCACAGCTAACAGCAATACTGCACAAATCCGTTTCATTGTATCCTATAAATTAACCGACAAAGTATTTTGCACCCTTACTAAAACAACGATAAATCATTGCTACAAAGAGCCATGAGATACAGAATGCCACCACGGCAGCGAATGGAATCTGGATACTTATAGGAACATTCAGTGCTCTCATAAGAAGTACGGAAGGTCCGGCAAGGAAGTAATGAACCATATAGATGCCAAAGCCACAAAGTGTAAGATTGGCCAAAGCCTTCCGTACACGTTCCGAACGAATCTCCGCTTTCTTTGCCAGCATAAATATAGGAATCGTCATCATTACCACATTGATAGAACAGTAGGTGAAGAAGAGCTCGTACATTTCAGGGGTATACTCCGGTAACGCTGAGATATAGCGAAAGCCAAAGAATGTAATAATATAACCAACAATAAACATCGGAATACCAATAGCCAATGTTTTACGTAAAGACCAATCAATCCTTTTCAGATAGTGTCCCAACAACAGATATCCATTGAATCCGGCAAAAACATAGAGCATACCAAAAGTATTCCAAGAGCAAGTACCCCATAAATATTGAGCTACAAACTGATTGTAGTAAGGTAGGAATAAAGTGACTCCCCAAACCAACAGAAACCCAAGTTTGGCACGTTCGGACGCTTTTTCCACCCAGGCTGAGAAAATAGGCATATAGAGATAAAGTCCGATCAACAGATAGATGTACCACATGTGAACAGCCAGAATGGAAAAATTAAAAGGTATTTCTAATATATAACGAACTGCCACGGAAAGCGACTGGCGCATTACATCTTCTCCGGCATAAGGAAAAAAATCGAGTATCACTTGCGGACTAAGCCCCAATAACCCCGTCACCCACGGAAAAAGATTATATAAAACCGACCAGATAAGAAAGGGAAACAATACACGTGGGATACGCTTCTTATAAAACACAGAGGCATCGCCACGTACCGGTAACAACAAAGCACCGGTTATCATTACAAATAAGGGAACACACGGACGTAATACCGATCCATAAACAGCACCCCAGAATTTAATTTCATTAATATTAGGAGCGTCGCCCGGATAAAAATTGAAAGGATCTGTACAATGACAACAGACCACAGTAAACATGGCTATCAATCGTACGACGTCTAACCAAACAATGTGTGTTTTTGGATGTAGTAGCTCAGTCGATGTTTGTTTCATGATATGTATAAGATATTAAATTATAAAAAAGGCACCTGTACTAATCTACATACAGATGCCCGAAAAATTATTCATTGGTACAAGTTATACGTGTAGCCGCGATATTATTTGCCTTCGCAGCCACCACCTGCACAGCGTGGTTTAATCTGTTTGAAAAAGTCATTGCCTTTATCATCTACCAGAATGAATGCCGGGAAGTTTTCCACTTCAATCTTCCAGATGGCTTCCATGCCCAGTTCGGGATATTCCACACATTCAATGCTCTTGATGTTGTTCTGAGCAAGGATAGCTGCCGGACCACCGATAGAACCTAAATAGAAACCGCCATACTTCTTACAGGCATCGGTCACCTGCTGGCTACGATTACCCTTGGCAAGCATAATCATACTTCCACCGTGGCTCTGGAACAACTCTACATACGAGTCCATACGTCCGGCAGTAGTGGGGCCCATAGAGCCACAAGCCATTCCCTGAGGAGTCTTGGCAGGACCGGCGTAGTAAATCGGATGATCCTTAATATACTGAGGCAGATCCTCACCACGATCCAAACGTTCTTTCAGCTTGGCATGAGCGATATCACGACCTACGATAATTGTTCCGTTAAGTGACAGGCGGGTAGAGACCGGATACTTAGTCAGTTCTTTCAGAATCTCCTGCATCGGACGGTTCAGATCAATCTTAACCGCATCGCCTTCACCTGTATTGCGAAGCTCAACAGGAATCAGGCTGCCCGGATTTTCATCTAACTTCTCAATCCAGATACCATCTTTGTTGATCTTACATTTAATATTACGATCGGCAGAACAAGATACTCCAAGGCCTACCGGACAGGAAGCGCCATGACGGGGCAAACGGATGATACGTACATCATGTGCCAGATATTTACCACCGAACTGTGCACCAAGTCCTATGCGCTGAGCCTCAGCCAACACTTCTTTTTCCAGTTCGATATCACGGAAAGCACGACCGTACTCATTTCCGGTAGTAGGCAGTTCGTCATAATAATGTGTAGAAGCCAGCTTCACGGTCAGCAGGTTCTTTTCAGCCGAAGTACCACCAATCACGAATGCAATGTGATAAGGAGGACAGGCAGCTGTGCCCAACGTCTTCATCTTCTCCACAAGGAAAGGAACCAGCGTACCCGGATTCAGGATAGCTTTTGTTTCCTGATATAAATAAGTTTTATTGGCAGATCCACCTCCTTTGGTCACACAAAGGAATCTGTACTCCATGCCTTCTGTTGCCTCGATATCGATTTGGGCAGGCAGGTTACATTTTGTATTCACCTCATCGTACATATTCAAAGGAGCATTCTGAGAGTAACGCAGGTTCTCTTCGGTATATGTTTTGTAAACACCGAGTGAGAGTGCTTCTTCGTCACAATAGCCAGTCCATACCTGTTGTCCTTTTTCACCATGCACGATAGCCGTACCGGTGTCCTGGCAGAAAGGCAATACCCCTTTGGCTGCAACTTCTGCATTACGCAGGAAAGTGAGTGCTACGTATTTGTCGTTATCACTTGCTTCGGGATCGCTCAGAATCTTTGCCACCTGTTCGTTGTGCGAACGACGCAACATGAACGATACATCACGGAAAGCTGTATTAGCCATAGCCGTAAGCCCTTCTTTCTCTACTTTCAGAATCGGATTTCCTTCAAACTCGCTTACCGATACATAGTCTTTGGTAAGCAGATAATACTCAGTCTTATCTTCTCCATGTTCAAACATGGGTTGATACTTAAACGGAGGTGTTGCCATATCTTTACTTTTTATTACGTAATGTTAGTTAGTGAGGCAAAGGTAATAATAGTTTTCCGAAGTACAGAAAATGGAGGGCTAAAAAAGATAAACAGAAAAAGGCTGTTACCGGGAGAATCTTGTCAAGAGCAGATTTATTGATTCTTAACTGAAAAGACAGGTACTTCGAGAGCAAACTACTATTCATTACAGCACAACAACGTTTGTAACATAACATAGTGGGGTAACCTGATAAGTAACGCCCCCAAAGTATCAATTTACCGAGATAACACATGACTCTGCCCATAGATTATAACCATTCAAACCTACAAACAATCTGACATCTTACTCTTTACAATAATTATAGACTTTCAGATTCTCTACCCGGCTCTTAAAATGTCCGGCTTCTTCCAACGGGAAAACCAACGTGCGGAAATACAACATAGAATCCTTCCCACAGCTAAAGTAACGCATCTTTGGTTCCAACTGGTCAATCAATTTCCCATCTATCTTAAGAGTCGTTGTACGAGATGTGCCTTCTATCTGAACATTTATCTTTTCACCCTCCCGAATCTTATATCTGAAAGTATCCAGGTAGCCATCACGTGCAAACCCCAAAAATCCATTGATCGGATCGGCCAGATAAAAAACTGCATCCGGCGAACGGAAAAGCACAGTACCCGATGCTTCTTTCTGACCTGTCAAATCAAAATTCACCGTGTAACCATATCCTATTTCCTGTATCTGATTCTTACTACCCGCCGGAACATCCGTTTTCCGATAAACCAAGGAACCCGGCTTTCCTACCCTGCCCAACAGATTCACTCCCGGTGCTTCGCTCAATGCAGCACGAGTTTCATTAAAAGCGGTATAAGGTATAGTCGTGTTTTTGCCTGTCCACATTTTCACAGCCAAGGTCTGTAATGCCGGGAAGGTACGATAATGAATATCTTTCACTGTTATGCCATTGCCTACAAGATCATTCCACAAAGCGAACATACCACCCAAGATAGACGGATGCTTCTCTTCAAATCTCTCATTTCGGCCTATTTTAGCCGGTGTCCACTCTTTGTATAACTTTTCTTCGTCCAGATAGTCATGATAGTAAAAAGCACCCGGTACAATATAGATATCCCAATCGTACATGCTCACTAATTGGTATCCTTCCGCAATCATTTCCTGAGGATTGGCAAAGCCAGGATTCCATAAACTCATGACCACCTGTTCTGCCTTGACTGGAGTACTACCTTTTGCATGAGTCAATGCTCCCCATACACAAGCCTGCTTGCCATATTGCTCTACCAGACGAATATAGTGATCTGTAAACTCTCGAAACTTCTCAACCAATTCGGGTGTTTCATTGGAATATTCATCCGTACCCACATGTACCCGTTTACCACAGAATACTGGCTCGTCACCCTCCAAATATTCTTTAAACAGGGCGTCTATAAACGGATAGGTCTCCGGTGAGAACAGATCCAGATGATCCATACCATACTTCTTACTACCTATTTCGGGTTTATAACGTGAAAATGCCAAAGAATGTGCCGGAACATCGATCTCCGGAATAATTTCAATCCCCAGTGCCATTGCCTGTTTCTGCAAATCGATAAATTCTTTCTTGGTATAAAAACCGTCATAGGCCGTCAATCCGGGATACATATCCGATTCCAACCGAAAAGCCGAATAAGTATTCGTAAAGTCATTATCGAAGAATTTTTTGTGTCCGTTATCATTCAAATGAATTTGCAAAGTATTCATCTTGTAGTAAGACATGATTTTAACCAAATCCTGTAAATAAGATAAAGGAATAAACTTACGTGCACAGTCTATCATGAACCCACGAAGGGGATAGTCGGGATAATCCCGGATCTCCCCTTTAGGCAAACGATAATTATCATCTTGTTCTGTTATTTGTAACAAAGTACGGGTTCCCCAGTATATGCCTTCAGACTGAGGAGCCGATAAAAGTACTTTATCAGTTATTTTAATAGAGTAACCCTCTTTTGCCAATTGTCTATCCGGCTTCAATGTCAATGCAATATCACCGGCTTTTGGCTTACCGACTACGATTTCCGGTCTCCACTGAAACATTCTAAAGCAATCGTCGGCCATCAGTCCGGCAATACGAAGCAACTCCGGTTGTCCGGCATCGTACACAATTCTTGTATGGCTCCCTAAAGTCATATATCCTCCGGATGCTTTCCATTCTTTCAACTCCGGGATTACAAAAGGTTTCTTCTCTCCAGGAGTAGCCATCAATGCAACACTCATTAAGGAACAAAGTAACAACGACATTCCTATTTTCTTAGATACAATATTTAATATAAGATTTTTCATTCTCTTTTCAATCATCAAATAAAAACTACAATACTTATTTATTCAAAACACCAATCTTTCTGATAATGCCCAACTGCTTCCTCTTTATTTTCGTCAGTATGATTCCACCCTTAGTCTTAGGAAGCTATATCCATTTTTCTTCTGTAGTAGCTTTTTTCAGTGAAAGTCATATTCTTCACATAACAAAGTTTATTTAAGGACGCAATTGATTATTCACTATATCTTCTACCCTTAAAAAAAATAAACAGTGGACAATATACGATAATTTCATCATTACTGCCCACTGTTATCAGGATTTATTTATAAATACCTATCAGAAAGTACACTGACATATCTGTCATATTATCCCTACCTATCCTTATTTGCTATATCCTGGATTCTGGTCTTCAATGGAAATCATATCATTAGTAGTTAATTCCATCTGTGGAATAGGAATCAACTGATTACGTATCAGATACGTATTCCAGTCTTCCTCGCCATCACTGGGATACCAATACTCTCTCCAAGGGGCAGCATAATTGTTTTCAAGACCATAATGATAACAAGCAGAAGTTATATGGTGGTTATTATTGCGTTCAAGTAGCTTCTTTCGCCATTCAATACCCCGCCTTCTTGTATCCGTAAATCCATCAAATTCTGCTGCCAATTCAAAGAGACGTTCATGGAAAATGTATTCCCGCACTGCCTCTTTCGACAAAGTAGCCGATAAATCTTTCGGATAAGTGGCTATCGGCTTAGCTGAATTACGTGCGCGCTGCAACACCTTGTTTACCAAAGAAATAGCAGTTCCTGTATTTCCTAATTCATTTTCAACATCTGCCATCAATAAAAGAAAGTCAGCAAAACGATATACATACAGATTGTTATTAGCATAACGTCCGGAACAATCATTAGTCATATATTTTCCGAAATAAGGCCAGTCATTAATATTCCAATCCGATGGGCCTTTTGTTTTGCAATATGCTTCACGTAATAAAGAATCCAGTTCTTCTACTTTCGGATTCGTCGGATCCTCATATCCACCATTGATATAATCGATAGAATCCACCAATTCTTTATGCGTAGTTACTACCGGTACTTTAATAGGAGGTCTTCCAGGTCTGACAATCGAATCGACCCATGTCGTATCATTAAAAGATTTTGTTACGTAGGGATAAGCAGCCTGCCATTCATCCGACGGCATTTTATTAACATATTTCACCCATTTAGAGATGAAAGTAACCTTCAAACGCGGATCATCCTGATAAGTACCATGTGCCCAGTCATAAAAAGATTTATTAGGCTGCGAACGTCCCCAAGTTTCCCCCTGAGAAGAGTTCTGAGGAGAAAATGTCCAGTGCAATGAATTGTATCCTACATTCTCAGTCGTATTTTTAGTAGCATCGATTACAAAGACAAACTCTTTAGAAAAACTGAGACGTGTACCATTATATAAAGTATTAAAATCCGGTTCAAGATCAAAATCACTTTTGTCTAACACCAAGTCACCATATTCCTTTGCTTTCTTAAAATAAACATCGCTGGTTTGCATTTCCGGCCACGTCTGCTTCAAAACGCCTGTAGCCCAATAATCTCCGTTTTCGGCAGCCCAGGCATTACAGCCCATCACCCAATACAATTTCGCTAAATAAGCATAAGCAGAATATTTATTAGGAGCAGTCGGTTTATTACTTGCCAAAGAAGAGGTTTCATCCAAATCAACAGCAGCTTCCGTCCAATCTTTTATAATCTGGTCAATCGTCTGCTGACGGGTAGCCCGTGACACAGCTAAACTTTCCCGATCAGACGGTGTTAATCGCAGGGGTACTCCTCCGTAAAAAGAATAAAGAACATAGTAACATACCCCTCGCATAAATTTAGCCTGAGCTACCATATTGGCTTTCGTACTCCAATCAGCACTCTCTCCGTCTTCACACGCCTTTATAAAAATATTGCAATTTGCAATTGCCTGATAAAGCGCTCCCCATACCAGATTATTAAACTCATTCTCCGTAGGAATAGCCCCGGCAGTATACTGACAACGATTATCGGATGTGTTATAAGAGGTCCAGCACAGACCGGAAGCTTCCGTATTAATCTCAGGAAGCAATTGTGCAAAAGACCCCTGTACAGCCATCAGACCATAAATTCCGGTCAGAGCCATTTGTGCAGACTGTTCGTCGCTGTATACTACTTTAGAGTTTGTAGTGTACTTTGGATCTTCGTCCAAACAAGCCCCTAAAACAGCTAACATTAAAAACAGATAAATTATATTGATTTTCTTCATAATCAAACCAGAATATTAGAATGAAACATTAAGTCCAAATATAAACGAACGGGTATGCGGCATTGAACTCGTATCGATACCCGGACGCGTTCCGTCAAAAGCAAAGCTGTTTACTTCAGGATCATAACCGGAATAATTGGTTATTATAAACGCATTTTTCACTGATGCATAAACCCCAATACTATTAAATCCAATCTTTGAAACCAGATTTTTGGGCAAATTATATCCCAATGTAATATCCGAACAACGCAGATAGCTTCCATCCTCCACATATCTGTCCATTATAACTTTAGGAGTTACCGCGCCGGGCGAGGGCATTTCATTTCCATGATATTCTCCTATCCATGGATTATCATTTCTCCACATTTTCTCAAATGAACTTTTATAAATCATACTGGTCGAATTAGACGGTAAGATAGAATAACGTGCATTCGTATTTAGAATATCATTCCCCTGTACCCCGGTAAATGCCATGGATAGCGATAAGTCTTTCCACCTAAAATCAGTCTGGAATCCATATGTAAAATCAGGGTTAGGGTCTCCCAAAATGACCCGATCTTTTTCATTAATAGCCCCGTCACCGTTCTGATCTACAAACTTCAAATTACCTGCTTTTACCGTTCCTATAGACTTAGTTGCATCTATCTTATTTATATAAGGATCATTCTCCTGAATAATTCCATCCGTCTGATAACCATAGAACAAACCTGGGGCCTTTCCGGCAATAAATATATTCGCCTCACCAAAATGATCGCCCAGACTATTTCCCATATATGCTTTCCAATATTGTCCTGTCCCCCACTCTTCTTCCGGCAATCCGAAATCCAGAATCTCAGGTCGGTTGAAAGCTATATTACCAGAAAGCGACCACGTAAAATCTTTCGTACGGATAATATCTCCATGCAACGAAATCTCTAACCCTTTATTACGAAGGCTTCCCTGATTGATTGTCATTGATTTATAGCCAGTTGATGGTGGAAGATCGCGTTGTATCAGCAAATCTTTCGTCTTCTTGGAATACAAGTCGACAGTACCTCCGATTCGATCCTGAAAGAAAGAAAAGTCAACTCCGACATTATAGGAAATAGTTCTTTCCCATTTCAACCCGTCATTTTCCATTTTATCGACTACAAGACCTATCAATTTATCACCGCTACCGGTTGCCCCTTGTGCAGGTTTTTCTGCCCCCTGTGGCGTATTTGTAAATTGTGTACCGTAACTTGAGAATGTACTATACGGATCAATAGATTGAGACCCCGTTTCACCATACCCGGCACGAAGCTTCAATTGATTGATCCATGAATAATCTTTTATGAAATCTTCCTGTTCCAAACGCCATGCTACTGTTGCTGCAGGAAAATATGCCCACTGGTTACCTTTTTTAAACTTACTGGAACCATCGCCACGAATAGATGCAGTGAGCAAATAGCGCCCTTGCAAAAAGCTCAAATTTGCGCGTGCCAGGAATGACAGTAGTTGATAATCCCGTTGAGCCGGTTGTTTATACTCCACATTACCGGCCATGTGCATTCCATTGGAACGAAAACTATAGTTGTTAAAATCATTTCCAACAACCAGTGTATTCAGTGAACGATATGTATCATACGTGATACCAGCTGTAGCATTGATATCCACAATCCCCTTTACTTCATGGTTGAACTGAAACACATTCTCTACAGAATAATTGCTACGGTTAAAGTCCGACTGAGTAATATAGCCGTTCTGTGCAGAACCTGTATAAAGTGTAATGTTGAACCAACGGTCACGGTCTTGAATAGAGATATTACCACCGGCACGCAGATTATAAGATAGGAATTTAAAGATTTTCCAATTCAAATCCAGTGACCCACGAAATGTCTTTTCAATGGTAGTATCATCATAATCTTCCACCCACGTCCAGACCGTAGCCCGATCGGCAAGATTCGGAGTAGTCAGTTCCATTTCTTCTTCGGACTTTACATAAGGGGCACTTGACAGAGCAACGTTAGAGATAGAACCGGTTGCCCCCCCCGTCGTATTACCACCAGACATCATGTCATTCTGTTTGATAGATCCATTCACTGAAACAGCCATCGTAATGTTCTTGGCAAGTGTGGAATTCAAATTCAAACGGAAGTCACCTTGCTTTAAGCCGGTACCTTTTACCAATCCCTCAATATCCTTGTAGGAAGCCGAAGCAAAATAAGTAGTTTTCTCAGAACCACCGTTTACGGTGACAGAATAATTCTGTGAAAGAGCAGTACTATATATCTCTTTCTGCCAATCTATCGGATTCAAAAGTGTCCACTTCTCTTTTAACTTGGAGTTTTCACCATTTTTCCTATACACACCACCGTCTTGCAAGAAGAATTGAAAAGTATCATTCCACTCATTTTCACCGGTTTCCTTATTTATTTTCCACAGATTCCAATCCCCATTGTCATCCTTTTTATAACCTCCGCCATATACCAACCGGTATTGAGCATATTCCTCAAGACTCATCAATTCTAACAAATTGGCGGCATTGGCAACGGTAAAGTTAGCAGAAACTCCTACCGTCGTTTTCCCCGACTTACCTTTCTTAGTAGTAATCAAAATAACTCCGTTTGCACCACGAGAACCATAAATTGCAGTAGCCGAAGCATCTTTCAATACCTCGATACTTTCAATATCGGCCGGATTCAAAGAACTCAATGCATTGGTTGCAATGGTAAAAGTACCATCATTGCCGGAGTTGGCAAACTCTCCCGTAGAAGCTTGAGGAATATTGTCGATAACATACAAAGGCTGATTATCTCCACGCAATGAATTGGCACCACGTATCGTAACCGAAGAAGCGGCTCCCGGAGCATCAATAGAAGCTCCGATTGAAAGTCCGGCAATCTTTCCCTGCAACATATTATCGATAGAAGCTATTTTTCCTATCTCCTTTTCGTCCGGACGATAGGAAGACACAGCCCCCGTTAAGTCACTTTTCTTCATTGTACCGTAACCTACTACCACCACCTCATCCAACATTTCACTGTCGTCTTTCAAGACAACGTCAATGGTGCGCTGTTTGCCCACGGTAACTTCTTGTGTGGTCATACCAATGAAGCTAAAGACTAACACCGACTTTTCTGTTGGAACAGATATACTATAATTGCCATCTACATCAGTGATAGTACCATTTGTAGAGCCTTTTAGTAGTACATTGGCCCCCGGCATTCCAAAGCCATCTTCTGCTTTCACCGTACCTTTCACTATTATTTGTGAGAAGGCTAAAGCAGGAAGAAATAACAAACAAAATAACGCCAGGATACGTACTTGTGTTTTTCTTTCCATAATACTAAGATTTAATTAATATGTAACTTTTTTGTGTAATTTCCATTATTGGTACATACTTGTATCAGATAGGTCCCCTTTGTCAAAGATAGCGGGATTACATTTGTAACGGCATTCAAACGTTCCTGCATTACAACCTTACCATCGATTGCACAAATTTCACAGAAAGCATTGCCTGCATCCTTTTCTACAGAAAGAATTAAGGTTATCTGATTACCGGACGGATTGAGATAGAATGAAAATATTTCTTTCTTACCATTCTTTTCTATATTTTGTATCCCCACCGGGCCCAAATCTACTTTCGTAATCAATGTATCTACGTTAGATGCAAGTATATCATTTTGTGCACGTATCAAACTCTTATAATCTCTAACAGGTTGGTCATTACCCATATCAAAGTACATCGTTCCACGGCAATCTTTCTCTATAATAAATTCTTGTTTACGTTTCGTTTGGTTCACCCCATTATAATACTTAACGATGCCACCACAATCCCATGAATTCAAAGCCGGATCAAAATTACTATCATTCATTCCATATTTCTCAAACAGATCTTTATAGCCTTCCTCTCCGTTATTAACGAGCAATACTCCGTAAGACATCAAAATCTTATCTTTAGGAAATCCGTAACTTGTAAACCAATTGTAGGCTTCAGGATAATAATCCCAATAATAAGTTTCCTTGTTAGGGCCATATAGCTGGAACGTAAAGAAATCTACATCATTTATCATTGTTTTATCAAATCCGCCATAAGACACTTTATGCAATGAACAGGTAAATGTTTTTGTATCTCTATGCCCTGCCATAACTTCGTCAATCAAACGTTTTACGACATGGTTATAAATAGTCCAGTCAGACGAACTGTACATCCATTCCAGATCAACATCCAGACCATCACAATGTGTCAATAGTTTTTTTGCATCATTAATCATATTGTCCAGATATTCCTCTTTATTCAAAACACCCCATTTCCATTTTTCTCCATCCGGATAAATAATACCCATACGGATTTTCATACCACGATGTCCTGCATAATAATTACGAATGAACTCGATCATACCGATATAGCTCTGTGAGTCTTTACCGACATTCTCGGGATCATCCCCCTTCCAATAAGCATTTAAGAAAATATTATTCCAGCTTCCGATGTTCCATTGGTAACCGTTCTCAGCATCATTCTTTGCCGATCCGGAGCGGTCACTTCCCCAAACCATAACTTCATCCAGTTTTCCATCCAGATTATCTCCCAACGTTATTGTACTATTTGCAAACACCGGTACTACCTTTATTGTCATATCTTTACCACTAAGTTCAACGGTTTTACTGGAAATCTTATCATGCATTACATAATCAACGCTTATAAAAACCGGATTAAATCTACGACCTGTAATCTCTCCTTCAGCCGGTTTAAAACAAACACTCAAATAATGCCATTTTCCAACTTCCACTTGATTCTTCAGAGTAGCTATAGTCCCGCAAAAATCAACAACAATCTCCTTATTTGCTTCTTGTCCCAATTTAATGACCATGCAATTATCTTCGTCCTGATAGTTGGAGAATATACCGGCACCTTCTACCCATTTATCAATATAAATCCACCCCGACACAGTGGCAACATTAGGAGTACCGCAGCCAAATCGTTCAGTCGGATCAAAAGGTGCACGACCATCTTCTGCTACCATCTTAGATCCTATTCCATGAAAATCCATCACTCCCTTACGTCCTTCAAACTCAGCCAAATAAGACACATTCACAGGAACGGCGGAATTATCCGGATATTCCGGGAACAATGATCCGTCTTGCTGCACTTTGGCAGAAAGTAGAATCAAATCATTGGTCATCAGAAACATATCCCGGTTTATATTACCCCGGTCTGTAAAACGCATCAGATTTGTATATCCGGTCACTACGCGATAGCGCATTATCGCATTATCTTCAACAGCCACGCGTTGCATATTATTAATAATTCCATGGTGAGCAAACTGATAATCAACCAAATTCTCACATTGTTCCTGATCGCACTTCCAGTAAGAAACTAATGTATCGTAATTAGGATTAAACTTATTCAACGTATTGTTCCAAAAAAAGTCTTTCTGTTCCAGTGCTTTCCTCCAAACACGTATTTCATCTATTTGACCTTTAAAATTTTTGCCAATATAACAGGTATTCACTGCATCCGGCAAAATAGCCGGTAACGTACCTGTTGTCTCTTTCTGTTCGTTATTCACGTATAACTTTACTGCACCATTATCATATACCATGGTCAATTGCGACCAGATATTCAATGCTATTTCCGGAGTGCAAGTAACAGAAGAAGCCCCGGCTTTAACAATCAGCGACTGGTTTTCTCCCAATTCTATAACAAGATTACTCTGGTTATAAAGCTGAGCACCTTTCACCCATTCTACAGGTTTAATCCATATTTGTACGGTAGCTTCCGCCAGTCCGTTCAACTCATTCATAATAGTTGACGTTTGAACAAAACCAGTACCATCATTATTTATCGCATAATTGGTCGTTTGCGAAAAAGAGTTTAAAAAGAAGCATCCCAAAATGCATGCTAACATAACTTTTTTTAAAACCATACTAATCAATTTAGATCATTAAATAAAAGATTAACAAAAGAAGAAACGAATCTTGACTCTTGCTGTGAAGCTGTAAAGATTCGTTTCCTAGATAGCTCAAAAATTTACAAAACAACTTTTCTACTGCTTTCTCCGATCTTGACAATATAAGCACCCTTTTGAGCCACAGGGATTGTTGTAACACTTGAAATAGGAGCTTTGAAGGAAACCAGTTGTCCTGAAACCGAATAAACCTGAATAGGAGATTTTGCATCTACCACCGTAATTTCACCATTAGATGCCCAAACAACAGCGTTCTGATCAGCTGTCTTATAACTTATTCCGGTTGGAGAGTCATTCCATTCCACATCTTCCACTTTACCCGGAACATACTTATTATCAATTGCTCCGATTTTCTCCAGTTTAATATCACTAAATAGCACAATCGCATTTTCAATGCCACCACCTAACCACATCTTTATTACTAAAGGCAACTCTTTATAGTTAGGATCTGTATTATCTGCAATAGTTATATCCATTGTAGCAGTGCTCCAATAGTCGTTAAAGTCAGCATAAAAAGGCAATTCCAATTCACGATAAGAGCCGTTAGCCAGTCCGGTACCAGTATCTATTCCGTCATAAGCAGAAGTAGCTAATGTCAATTTCATTGCATTGGTACCCGAATTTGCAATAACACGATACCCCATAGAAACACGATAATTTGCGGCCAAAGGAATATCTGTATTTGAAAGCCAGAACATAGTAGCATTAGGCATTGCCTTGATATTCTTTACAGCTCTGGGGTCAGACATGGTAGAAGCACTACCTTGATAGCAGAACAAATTGCCTAACTCACCACCATCTACAATTTGACATGCTTTATAGAACTCTTCAAACACAGCTTTATCTGCATCTGTTACATTAGCATACAGATCACTTCCCGGTCCTGTCACATCCCCACCAACGGCGCATGCCAACCCAATAGAACCATCCAAAGCATCCCCTAAACGGAAAGGAGCTTTACAGTTCCAATTAGTAGAAGCCATTTCTTTAATAAATAATCCTGCTGCGCTACCTTGCTGCTGCTTACTAAATGTCCATGCAGCAGGAGCATAATTTTGTGCCATTGTACACATAGAGAATAGGCAAGCGGCCGAAATTAAAAGTAAATTTTTTCTCATAATAATAAAAATTAAAGTTAATAATAGAATGATTTAACGTCACCAATATAAATTAATAATACGTTATTTTTTCATACCGCAAACATAATCTACATAATATCAATCGATGTTTAAAAACGGCTATTATTATTCTAAAAACGTTCCAAAAGCGCTTTAGAGGCTAAATAGGGACATTTTTAGAAATTACATGATTGATTTTAGAAATCCATGTAGCCAGAAGCACCTTACATTATGTATAACTCGAAAAGATAAGAATACCTCGTTTTTACACCTGTAAACGAGGCTTAAGAATCGTTCTTGCCAATGGGTTGGCAGAGTATTGCCTTCATGTTGGCAAAGGTTTGCCACCTTGTTGGCAATACCTTGCCAATACGTTGGCAAAACAAGCATCCACGGTCTGCCTCACCAAGTATCCGGTTAGATATAGAAAGTAACCAATATATTATTCTGCATACCTTTTGTTTATCTGCCTCATTTATCTTAATTTTGTCCGAACAAATCAGAAGAACCGATTATGAAAAACTCTATAAATGTGCTAAGCGGCTTATACAGGTTTGTAGGATGCATATTATCAATACAATGTAGCATTTTCTCTCTACACGCTTTTCCGGATTATTACTTCAAGCAATTATCATTACAGGAAGGACTTTCACAAACAACTGTCAACTGTGTGCTAAAAGATTACAAAGGTATCATCTGGATAGGAACTCAGATGGGATTAAACCGCTTCGATCAATACGAATTGAAAAACTACTTTTATGATTCATATTCCTCTCACTCATTACCAGACAATGAAATCTGTTTTTTAGAAGAAGATTCCTTACTCAATCTATGGATAGGAACCCGGGAAGGACTATCACTCTATAGCCGGGGAGAAGATAACTTCACTTTATTATATCATAATAATGCTCCCGTACAAGCCAAAACAGCTTGTCTGCTAAAAAATGGAGTGTTGTTTGCCGGAACCGGGCTTTGGTTATATAGCTATGACGACCGGAAATTACATAGCCTCCCAATCATTAATAAAGGCGAAACTATCAACGATTATTTTATGTATATCCAACCGTGGAAGAATGATATATACATAATGGGAACACTATGGAAAGGTGTTTACCTCTATCATGCCGATAGCCATCAGCTAACACCTTTCACCTCATGTGAGGAACAACACATAACTTCATATTTTATTGATAAGCACAAAAATCTATGGTTATCACCCTATGGCAAAGGGATAGTATGCTATGATATAAATGGCAATAAGGTAGCCAGTTATTCAACTCATAACTCCGAACTATGCAATAACGTAGTATTGGATATGTTGTCTTATAAAGATGAACTTTGGATAGCAACTGATGGCGGTGGAATAGCTCGCCTGCATCTGCCTACTAATACTTTCCGGACCATCGAATATCAAACGGGGAATAATAATTCATTCCCGACAAACTCTGTAAAATGCTTGTATGCAGACCGGTCACAAAATTTATGGGCAGGTACTATCCGGAACGGATTATTGAACATACGTGAAGTATACATGCGTACCTTTCAGGATGCACCGTTGGAAAACATTTTCGGATTGACCAATAAAACGGCCTTATGCCTGCATGAAGAAGACGGCTTTATATATGTAGGAACAGACGGAGGTGGCATCAACCGTCTGAACCAAACAGAAAACACATTTAAACATTACCCTCTGTGCTGCAAAGAAAAAGTGGTATCGATAGCTGGATATAGCCGCCAGGAACTGATTGTATCCTTTTTCGGAAAAGGACTTTATTTCTTTAACAAAACAACAGGAGCTTGTCGTCCGTGTAATTTCATAAACCAATCTCTCATAGATCAAATAAACCTGATGGGAAAGAGCATCTGTATACACCAGTTCAGTCCCGGCAAATACCATATACTGGCAGAACAGGTATATATTTATGATACGAAAACAAATCAACTTTCTCAGGTACGGATGGTAGATATACGAAAAGATACGGAAACGCCTATTAGCAACCTGAAAGTAATCACCTCAACAGATTCGGTAACTTATCTGAGTGGAATAAGAAATATCTTTCGATTAGATAATCATACCCGAACATTATCTCCACTTTATTATACCAATCCGAATATTACGATAAATAGTGTATGCAGTGATGCACAAGGAAACTTTTGGATGGCAACCAATCGTGGACTAATGGAGTACAACCGAAAAGATAAATCAGTTAACAAAATAGAGACTTCACTATTCAGCGAAGCCAGAATAGTAGTCTACGACTCTACGGAAAGAGTATGGGTAGGTGCATGCAATATGTTATTTACTTATTCTTTATCGGACAAGCGATTCACCATTTTTGATGAAAACGATGGAGCTTTGGCCAATGAATATATGTACACTAATTATCCGGTATCACAATCAGGAGATATCTACCTATGCGGAGCAAACGGTTTATTGCGTATCTGCAAGGGGTATCCATTCAAAGACAGTAAAATGCCTTCCATAAAACTGATGGATGTAGAACTAAACGGAGCCACGATCACAAATCAGGTTTCAGAAAAGGGAGAATTGACTCTCCCATATCATTACACATCTCTCGTTATTAAACTGATCGGAAATGAAGAAGATGTATTCCGGAGAAGAATATACCGGTTCCATATTTCGGAAATGACACGAGATATTGAATCGTACGTTCCTACCCTACCCCTTTATTCACTACCTCCAGGCAACTATGAGGTATCTGTTTCGTGTAGTAACCGGGATGGCAGTTGGACAGATATGGTCCCGATACTCAGCCTGAAAGTTTCGGCTCCGTGGTGGCAAAGTATATATCTGAAACTATTGTCAATAGTTCTATTCATTGTATTCTGTATCTTTTATATGATATATTACAATCGAAAAAAAGAACGTAAACTTCAATGGGAATTAAAAGAGCATAAGCAAAATATGAATGAGGAAAAAATACGTTTCCTTATCAACATGAGCCATGAGTTACGAACTCCGTTAATGTTAATATATGCTCCACTCAGACGACTGTTAAGTAAAGATATGACAGTTGATGGAAAATTGAAGGAACAACTGGAAGGTATCTGTAAACAGGTAAGACGAATGAAAAACCTCATAGAAATGGTACTCGATGTGCGTCGTATAGAGATGGGACAAAATGTATTGCATCTTTCAACTACCCATTTCAACGATTGGCTGGAAGATATTGCCGGCAGTTTCACCGAAGAATTCACTAACAAAGGAGTAGATTTTATATATAACTTTGACAATCAAATTGCTGATTGGACATTTGATATGAACAAATGCGAAATGATCATATCCAATTTATTGGCAAATGCTCTGAAATTTACTCCAGCGGGTAGTACAGTAACACTAACTACACGCAAAGAAGAAGGGCATATACGAATTCTGATAACCGACGAGGGTGTCGGCTTGGACGAAGAGGATATGAAACATCTGTTTGTCCGTTTTTACCAAGGAAGAAATTCGAAAGAAGGAAGTGGCATCGGACTATCTTATGTGAAAGTGTTAGTAGAGCTGCAAGGAGGAAAAATAAATGCTTATAATAATGAAAAAGCGGGAGCAACCTTCTATTTTGATCTTCCGGAAAAGAAAAATGAGATATCACCGGAACAATCAGTCAATATATCACTTAATGACATACTTCGCTTTTCTGAAAAAGAAAAACCGGAAACAAAAGAGGAAGACGAAACATTCGACACTAAAAACTACTCCATACTGGTAGTGGAGGATAATGTAGAATTATGTAACTTTCTCAAAGAAGCCCTGAAAGACAATTTCCAAAACGTATATACAGCTAATAATGGTAAGGACGCCTTTATCATTGCTACACAAAGCCTACCGGATATTATTGTGAGCGATATTATGATGCAAGGGGGAGACGGACTGGAACTCTGCCAACAAATTAAAAAACAAGAGAAGACTTGCTTTATCCCTGTAATTCTACTGACCGCACGAACAGATGTTGAAAGTACAGCTTCCGGATATAAATCAGGGGCTGATATTTATTTAACTAAACCATTCGAAGTAGAAGAACTGACAATTATAGCACATAATTTACTGAAAAACAGAAAAATGTTACAAAAGCATTACCGGAATCATGTCAGCAGTATATCAATAGAAGGAAAAGAACCCAGTAACGCAGATGAAAGATTCTTGTTCAAGCTGAACAATATTATTATAGAAAATCTAAATAATCCTGATTTAGATGTAGACTTCATTGCTGAAAGAATGGGAATGGCGCGAACTACGCTTTATAACAGACTAAAAGCGCTGAACTATATGGGTATCAATGATTGCATCAATAACTTCCGTATAGAAAAAGCGCTGCAAATGTTACGCGAGACAAATTGCAATATGCTTGAAATATCAGAAGCAGTCGGCTTTAGCAGTCAACGCTATTTCAGTACATTCTTTAAAAAGATGGTAGGTTGTACACCTACCAAATACAGAGAAGAAAATCTTCAAAAAAAAGATTCTGTTTAAGTATTCTTCAATATATATCACCACAAATTAATTTCTGTGGTGATATATATCCGATTTTTCGTCTTTTTACACCAACTGCCCGATACGATTTATCAGTTCATCGCCCAAAGCATTCTTATCATCAATATGTTGCAATACAGCAGTTACAAACGGATTGCTCTCAAAATCACCACGCACCTGCTCAAAGTCAAGCTTCATTTCATCTTGAGAACCATCGGCACCAAAACCTGTCATAGAAGACAGAGAGAACTCCTTACGTGCATCACTATAGACCATACGATCCAACCCGATAACAGCTTCTTTCCAGGAACGTACAATATCAATAATATCTTTAGCAGTAATTGTTTCGGGATCGAGTCCGTAGAACTCCTGTATTTTACCATACGCCCACGTCCACTCGTAGGTATAGTAGTTATTATGCATCTCTGAGAAACAAGCATTGATTTCTTTCAGGCGATTGATTTCTCCACTCTCAATGCCACACATCAGTTTCTCTATCTCACTCTTCGGAGCAATTAATCCGGAAATATCCACCCATTCGCCCGTACCTATTTCAGTATCTGGTTTCAAACGTTCACGAATATCTTCATTGCTTTGGAAGTTAATACCTTCGAGACGTTTAATAATAGAGTTACCCAAAAATTTATGAATAGCTATTTCATAAAAACGAATACCACTGTTGAGCGAAGAATTCTTTATTTTAGCACTCTGATAAGAATAGGTCTCCGAAGTTTCACCCGATACACGCTTCAAATCTTTCAGAATAGTACGCCCTGCAAACATCTTCTGAATGGTATAAGGACTCAATAGATTATAATTGATATAATCCAGCTTGTTCGGATCTTTTCGTTTATCACGCTTCGGCCATTTCTGAGCATCACGAATGGTTCCTACACTACGCAAATTAACTCCAGGGACAAGGAAAGTGGTATTCTGTTGTTCTATCAGATAAGAGAATGGCAGATTAGATGTATCAGCGTGATTAACATGACGCCCCATTACCAGCGAGAAAGCTCCTACACGCGCCGGCCAGAGAATATAAGAATCAGAAGTCGTTTTCGCACCCCGTTCCATTGTTCCCTGATGGATAGGACCTAATTTGTACATGTGATTACTTTGATTTGAACCTGAACCAGCATTCATAAATGAGAACATACCGGCAATCAATAAAGTTGATTTATGATGTGTCACCGTATAAGGACCGGCGAAAATAGCACATGCCTCACCGTTCTCTCCCTGACAATTGCTGAAAAACAAAGAGTCTGAAGCCGAATAGTTATGTCCCAACCGGCAAGCTTGTCCAATAAAGCAACGGGTCAACATTGTTCCATCATCAATATGCGAACCGGAAGAAACAATAAAGTCATCACAAATCACTCCATGCCCAATGTGCACCGGAGCGATTGCATTACTATTAATACTACCATTTGACAAACGGCAGGTCCCACATATATGACAGCAGTCTCCTATCCGCACATTTTTAATAGAACCGGTATTAAGTATCATGACCCGGTTTCCGATTGTTCCGACAGTAGAAGCATGCTTATTGGAATAGTAATCGGTGATTTCCTTCATACGGCTGATTAATTCCGGGCGATGACGATACAGAGCCAGAATATAGGCCTGATGTGCCGAAAGTTTATCATTAATCAGTACTTCCCGCCCACCTGTTTCATTCAATACAGCAACTTCTACTCCATTACCAAAAGTGGTACGACCATCTACAAGGATGATATCAACATTCTCAATAAATGCATCATCTCCGATTTCATAGTTCGCAATGTAGTTCTGAATGTTTTCAATACAGCAGTTATCTCCTACTGTTACGTTGTGCAAGGTGACATGCCGTAGCCCGGAATGCTTCTTAATCCCACCCGGCAGAATAAATTCCGACTGGAAAACTCCGAGTTTTACCTCGCCAGAAAAGCGGGTATGATGCACATACTCGGTAGTAAAGTCCTTGGCCACAGAGATTTTCCCCCAATCATCAGCCAGACACGACTGGCTCTTCAACTGAAGCACTTCGTCTTCAGTCAATCTTCTGTAATCTTTTCCCATAAATAAAATAATTTGCCAATTTTCTAACATACCAATCTGCCAATGCCTCTCGGTGGCATAGTACAACCAATTGGCACATTAGCATATCGGCACATTGAATAATTATTCTTCCTCTTCTTCCTCGTAAGTCTGATAAAGAAAATCATTATAGGGATACTTCTGTACGTGTAGTTCTTTTACGCGTTTATAAACAACACTCTTCAGTTCTTCTATGTTGATTCGTTCGCGGGCGGAAATAAAGAGGCAATTATCCTCCACTTTAGCCATCCACGTCTTCATCAGTTCTTCGAGTGTTAAGTTTTCCTTTGTTTTGGGGGTAAGGTCGTCAACCGCTTTCTCTATATAAGTATAAGCGTCTATTTTATTAAAAATCAATATCATTGGTTTTCCGGCACCACCGATATCAGCCAGTGTTTTGTTCACTACTTCAATCTGTTCTTCAAAGCCAGGATGGGAAATATCTACAACATGTAGCAACAGGTCGGCTTCACGCACCTCGTCAAGAGTAGATTTGAAAGAGTCTACGAGGTCTGTGGGCAACTTACGAATAAATCCTACAGTATCGGACAACAAAAAAGGCAGATTTTCTATAATCACCTTACGCACTGTGGTATCAAGCGTAGCGAAAAGTTTATTCTCCGCAAACACTTCACTCTTTGCCAAAAGATTCATGATCGTTGACTTTCCTACATTGGTATATCCAACAAGAGCCACACGAATCATACGTCCACGGTTCTTACGCTGTGTAGATTTCTGTTTGTCAATCTCAGCCAGCCGCTCCTTGAGCAGTGACATACGATTGAGGATAATACGACGGTCCATTTCAAGCTGCGTTTCACCCGGGCCACGAAGTCCTACCGAACCTCCTTTACCACTACCCGAACCAGAGCCACCACCCTGGCGTTCAAGGTGAGTCCACAAACGTTGCAAACGAGGCAACATGTATTTATACTGCGCCAGTTCCACCTGTGTTTTAGCATTGGCAGTCTGAGCACGCATAGCAAATATATCGAGAATGAGCGAAGTACGATCTAATATCTTAATCTTCAGCTCTGCTTCAATATTACGTATCTGTTTGGCAGAAAGTTCATCATCAAAAATGACCATTCCTACTTCCCGTTCGTTTTCTTCTTCGTTTAGGATATATTCCTTTATCTCTTCCAGTTTTCCTTTTCCCACATAAGTTACAGAATTGGCTGTCGGCAACTTCTGGGTAAACTTTTTCACAACTTCCGCCCCAGCCGTCTCGGCAAGGAATTCCAGTTCGTCAAGGTATTCTTTCGTCTTACGTTCATCCTGCGTCTGCGTGATGAGTCCTACGAGTACCGCTGTTTCTACCTGAGCTTCGGAGATTACAAATTCTTTCATTCTTTATTCTTATCTATAATATGTGCGCAAATATATAGTTATTTTTGCAGAAAGCCTTGTTCTATAAGTTTATTTAATTCAGAAACAATGTTTTTATAATCTGCCCGGCGTCCACATTCATGCCATTCGGTCAAAGGATATTTATCATGAATATGTGCCATCAATTCCTCCATAGAGGGTACACTACCCAATTGACTATACTCCTCGTATGTATAGGAAAGAAAGACGACATTCCGGCCAATCCCCCTATTGTCCAACCAATAGCCTTTTTCCAGAAGTGTAGGCAAACACAATTTGTCACCAATACGAAGGTCACGCGGGTGCGGATAAGAAACAATAGTGGTACGGGCATCATTCATGATAACCGGAACCAGGTGTGAGTAGTCCTCCCTCGTTTTATAAATATACACAGGAGGAGAACTTACAGAGATCGCTCCACCTTTAGGAGAAGTAGTTGTAACTATTATCTGGCTATCCATATTCTGATTTTTTTGTGGTTGAATACCCGGAGTACGGCAAGCACCTGCCAACAACACAATACACATACATCCTAATAAATAAAAGCTTTGTTTCATACAACTGGTTTCACGATTTTAAACAAAAATAGTAATAAAAAGCAAAACCGGCAAGAGAGAATGCCATTTATCTCAAACTTGCCGGTTCTGTATAATCAGAAGTACACTCTTAAAACAATCACTTTATTACAAATTTATTACTACCAACTCCTTCTGTAGTAACGGCTCTCAAAATATATATACCCGGAATATACTCTTTACAAGACAGGCTAAATTCCATATTTCCATGGCATTCTGCCTCCTCCAACAAATGTCCTTGCATATCATAAATCATCAGTCTGGTCATTGCGACAGAGGATTTCACTATGATTCGATCGTCCCTATATATAACTGTAACGGGTACTATATTATCTTGTTCAACATGATTTATTCCTGTCAGATCTTCTTTGACAAGAATCTCCGTAGAGACTTCGCTTCCTCCTTTTACGCTTTCCCACTCAAAATCATTCTGATTATCTCCGGCTCTGTACACCATCCTGATCCGGTCGCCTCCAACAAGTGTCTCAGTGATTTTACAAGAAAAAACAACTCCACTACCTGATATTTGCCCTGCTGCATTCATCGCACTCAGGTCAATATTTTTAGAATCCGATATAAGTTGTTTCACCTTTCCCTGTTTATCTACCAAAGCCAAAGCTACGATTCCGGAAAAGTCACGAAGCCCCGCATTCGTTATAAATCCGGCTTTCACCTTAAACGAAGTGTTAAGACGAAAATCAGTCTCTGTAGTTGTCAACCCGGCAAAAGCTTCTCCGGAACTTGTTGTTCCATCAAAAAAATATAGCAAATCACGATAACCGGAACCGGATTCGGCTTTCTTGATACCGACTACAGCATCTTGCCCTATCGAAAATCCTCCTCCTGAATTACCTCCTATGCCCTGCTGATCGGGCTCCAAAGTAGATAACAAATAATATCCATTGGCCATGCCGCCCCATCCCCAGTTAACATGATATCTATTAGCCTTGTAACCATCAAAAACGAACTGATGTCCTTCTCTTTTGGAATTACTGCCGCCATAGATCACAAGCCGTCCCTCGTCCAACTCTTGTTTCAATAAAGCGTCCCACTCATCATCCGTATACCACTCCCGTTGTAATACAGCCATACTTTTATCATATTTCATATACTCTATCATCCCCCTGGCTGCTATCAAAGTAAAGGCTCCACTTCCATTTGGCGCATATTCCATCTGCGACAACACCCCACAGTGATACATCAATGTTGCTACAGCATCAGCTTGCGTTCCTACATACTTTCCTATCTCATATACATGAGACATTTTATCCCACTGATATGGAACATTATAGGTTACAGATAACTGACTTCCATATATAGAAGGAGTATAAGTACATGTCCCGCCGCTTCCCTGATCCGGCCAACGATTGTATTTCATTACAATAGCCAGTGCAGTTGCAACACAACCTGTAGGAGTAGAACTTCCGGATATTTTGGGACATAAATTATTATAAGGAGCATTCTGATTCCAAAGAGCTGTTTTCAATAAAACTTCTTTTTCTGCATCATCAGCTAAAGCCCCGCGTTGCAATTGTTCCCAAAGCTTCATAACCGATTCAGATGGAGTTATATGCTGTTCTCTGGCCCAGTTAATCTGTTCACGGTAATATTGCATCCACCCCTGCAGATTGGAAGGCATATTTTCTACTTCAAATTCTCCGGTATCACTATAAGCCAGTACAGGAGATGCTACATCATCACCCGCAATAATGATAAAACCTCCTTCCGGTGTACGATTAAAAACATGAAAGGCTGGTGATGAGGTCGTTACACGTGTTTGTACATCCTCACCATCCCAGATATACTCCAATTGCATACTATCACCTGCCCGGGTAGTTTCGTGAATTCCAAAGAAGTTACGAGCCAGTTGTTCTGCTTTTGACACAGGCACATTGTCTGCCCATGATAAAGAGCAAGTGAATAAAAAGAGCCAAAATAGATTACGTTTCATAAGCACCTTATTTTGAGAGTGGTTTGTAACGCCACAAATGTAATACATTAATTTATTTAAGCAGAATATCAATCCTATATACTTTTATATTAGATAAGGAAAAATAGAGGTCATTCTTTCACAAGAACGACCTCCCAAAACACTTTATTTATAATTATAGCCACCCTATTATGTATGGCTAAAATTCCAGCTTAATTATATTCCGGATTTTGCTGAATATTTGTGTTAGCATCTATTTCAGCTTGTGGTATCGGCATAATAGTACGATAATCATTCCAGTTAACTGTCACCAGGTCAGTTGCATTCAGGAAATGATTTCCACCTTTACGAGTGATTTCTATACCTTGGCGAAGTACATCATATAAACGGTGTCCTTCCAACACCAACTCTTTACGACGCTCTTTCATTATCAAATCCAATGTCGCTGTAGTTTTTACAGTTGCAGAATTAGCACGATTCTGAATCTTATATAAGTAATCGTCCGCCAATGTCTGATCCGGAGCAGCTTTCTTCAATGCAGCTTCAGCACCAATCAAATAGATATCAGATAAACGAATGACACGTACATTATTAACAGCTACTGAACCTGCACGTCCCGGATATTTATTAATAGTACGCTTTGTACCATTTTTATCCGTAATCAATAAACCTAAACGCACATCATTAGGATCCTCATTCAACAAATCAAGAAAATCCTTAGTCGCCACAACAGCTCCGTACTCAGAAGGAGCAACCACAGCTCCCCAAAGTTCACGGCCTCCTGCATAGGTCGTACTAGATAAAGCCAAATCAAAAATAGACTCACTCGTTTCTTCCAGTTTCCACGAATCTACATAATCTGAATTTTTAATCAGTTCATAAGGTCCATTCTCCACTACGTCTTTCGCATAGCCATAAGCAGCGTCATAATCACCTTTATAAAGATTGACACGAGCCAACAATGCTTTTACAGCCCATCTATTAAAGTGACCGTAATTTTTGTTCTCATCAATAAAGCTCAATGCATCTGTTAAGTCCTCTAATACAGCTGCATACCCTTGAGCTACAGTCTGACGAGCAGGAAGTTCTGCAGCAGTTAATACCTCCTTCACAACCGGAACTCCCAAAGAAGCACCATTATCTTTCAGATAAGGAGCTCCGTAAGTTATCAATAAGTTGAAATGGGCCAATGCACGGATAGCTAAGGCTTCGCCTTTTGAATTCTTAACCACATCAGACATTGGAACCTCTCCTTTATCTATTGCTTCCAATAATACATTAACACGATTGATTACTGCATAAGGAGGAAACCAAAGATCATCGGGAGCATTATTCTGACGATACGTGTATCGATAGTATTGTTCTGTACGATCACTTGTTTTGTTCGTCTGCGTATCATCTCCCCCGACTTCTGCACGTGCTATAAAATCAACTCCATAATAATAATAGCTGGTGTTATCTTTATCAGATACGCTTATCAATCCTGCATAGGCTCCATTCAAAGCTGTTTTTGTATCCTCTGCAGTAGTAATGGCTCCATCACTAACCAAAGAATCAGAAGGTAATGTAGTAAGGTATCCATCACAGGAAGTGAGGCATACGGAAGTCGCTACAATGACCGTCGTAAAGATTGATTGTATATTCAATTTTTTCATCATTTTCGTTTTTTGTATTAATAATTATAATCCAATTTCAATACCGAATGTCACACTTCTCAAAGTAGGAAATGCAAATGTCGGAATACCATTGATCGGTTGTTCCGGATCGACATTCTTATAAGAAGTCCATGTCAGCAAGTTGCTTCCCGACACGAACAAACGTACATTTTCCATTTGTGCTTTGCGGGTCCATCTTGAAGGAAGTGTGTAGGAGAGACTCAAGCTCTTCAAACGAAGATAATTAAGATCTTTCATAAAACGTGAACTTCCGTAATTACCGTACTGATAGTTGTTGATACGTCTTGGAACATCCGTTTTATCACCGGGCTTTTGCCATCTGTCTAACTGATCAATAGAAGAATTATAGAAAATTCCATAACCATCTGTATCAGTAATACTTGTTCTCATCGTATCAAATACCTTTCCTCCGAGTGAGAAATTAAAGAGCATATTCAATTCAAGTCCATTCCAAGAGAAACTATTTCTCCATCCACCGGTAAGTTTCGGATCGGGTTTGCCTATAATAACACGCTGAGCTTTAGCGGGATCCGTAGTCAATTCTTTGTTCAAACTACCATCAGCATTTTTCGTATTCAGCACCCACAATTCTTCACCTGTTTGCGGATCTACACCTGCCCATTCACGACTCCACCAAGAATAATAAGATTCGCCTTCGCGCAATATACTCGTACCATCAATAATATCTTTACCTTCATACAACTTGGAGATTTTATTACTGTTGTGTGATAGAGCAAGCCCGGAAGTCCATTTCACAGATGTATCTTTGAAGATATCTACGTTGATGTCCACCTCAACACCTTTATTGGTCATTTCACCCACATTTTTCAACATCGTTTTAAATCCAACGACCATAGAAGTAGGTACATCTTGTAGCAAATCGGTTGTCTTACGTGAGTAATAGTCAAAACTCACACTCACCCGATCAAAAAAACGACCATCAAAACCAATATTAAAGTTTTTATTCTTTTCCCATGACAAATCCGGATTGGGAACAGATACAGGAGCAGAACCGGCAATATCCTGGTAGTTATAACCATAACCATACAAACTCAGATGTTCATACAGAGAATTGGGTAATGTTCCATTAATACCATAGGAAGCACGTACTTTCAAGTCATTAATCTGATGCAGATCTTTCATAAAGTTCTCCTGTGTTAATCTCCATGCTGCAGATACAGACCAGAAGTTAGCCCAACGATTGTTGGCACCCAACCGGGAACTTCCATCACGACGATAGTTTGCCGAAACGTAATACTTATTATCATAATCGTAGTTAACACGTGATAATAAAGACAATAAATGGTCTTCTGTATAATAAGCCATACCTTCTGCCGGAGTAGAAGCATTAACAGACTCAGGCAATTTATCATGAGGATAACCGGTAGAAGCTGCTCTAACCGCTTCCTTTTTGCGATCATCTACATCCCAACCCACAAGTGCATCAAGATTGTGTTTCTCTTTGAATGTTTTAGCGTAATTCAATGTAGTTGAAGAATATACATTATGATACTGATACGGATAAGTTGCTCCAAGTCCATTTAGCAGCTGTCCATTATTAGAATTTACCGGCCAATAAGTGATGGATGTATTATTAACATAGTCATAACTTACAGTTTCTTTAAGAATTAGTCCATCAATAATTTCATAAGATGCCCATAAACTATTAAAGCTTCTGAATACTTTCGACTGATTTTTATCCAGATTAATATCTTCTACAGGGTGTGTATGCGGAAAGACTTGCTGTAAAACCGGATGCAGATAATAATTCCCGTTTTCATCATATATAGGCATATTAGGGGTACAAATGAAGCTCTGCAAGAAGAAAGGATTAGCATAAGCAGTACCTTCGCTTGTTACCGAAGAATTCTGTTTAGACAAAGAAATGTTAGCTCCCATCTGCAATTTGTTATCAGCCGATTTGTGAGTTGCATTTACACGTCCGATAAATCCATCTATGGATGAAGTTTTGGATTTTCCATCTTCTTTTTTGTATGCCAAAGAGGCAAAGAATGAATTACGTTCGTCTCCACCTTGTGCCGAGAATTCATAATTTTGTGAGGAACCATGTTTCCGGAAAAAAGCATCTTCCCAATCTACGTTATAATTAGAATCTGCATAAAAGTCAGCATATTCCTGAGCATAAGCTCTTGCCTCTTCATCCGAAGCCGGACCGTTATAGTTTCCATTTTCATCGGGTATACCGTACAAAGTAGCCTCATTATAACATGCTTCGTATGTTAACTCATGACGTTGCTGACCATTCACATTCTTTCTGTTTTTCATTGCCCAATCAGAGAACCCCCAATTCGCTTTGAAATTAATTCTTGTTTTACCCACTTTACCATGCTTGGTAGTAATCAAAATAACTCCATTAGCCGCACGTGAACCATACAGAGAAGCTGCTGCAGCATCCTTTAACACAGTAATATTTTCAATATCACTCGGATTGATAGAAGCCATTACATTAAATGCTTTAGAGTCACCACTTACAGCTGACACAGCAATATCACCAGAAACAACAGGAACTCCATCTATTACATACAACGGATCATTAGAAGCATTCATTGAACCCGTACCACGAACTCTAATTTGTAAACCAGCTCCCGGCTGACCACTTGTTGAGTTCACCGTAAGTCCCGGAGTTGATCCTGCTAATGCTTCCTCGAATGAAGTTACAGGAATATCTTTTAATACTTTATCTCCGCTTACAGTAGAAGCTGCTCCAGTGAATGATGATTTTTTTGTGGTACCATAAGCAACCACCATTACTTCGTCAATCATCTGCGAATCAGACTTAAGTACAACTCTCAGATTCGGTTTAATAGCTACCTCTTGCGTCTGCATTCCGATATAAGAAATTTGCAAAGTCTTTGCAGAACTATATACATTTATAACATCTTTACTATCAGTGAATTGTACTTGTTTGTGTGAACTTTGCATTATAGTATTTACATAATCTTATTGCCTAAAAATCAACAATATAGCTATAACTATAACAAAATATAAGTATATATGAGATACTCGTTTGAGGTCTAAATATAAATTTAACTAATTGGTAATCAAATAGAAATAGCTCATACGAACAATAAGTTGAAGTACTATTTCTTTGTTTAGTAATTAACTATCTCCAATAATGTCAATCATTATTGCAGTTGTGAGGTGATTTTATGATAAAAGATACTAAGAAGAAATGTTATAATGATATCGATTAGATATATAATAATATATTACCGAATTAATGTTTTTGTAAACACCTTATGATATGTGTATAAAATATACCGATATTTAATATACGAGACAAGAATCACAAGCATGATAAAATGTTAATTTAAAATTGTAATCACATTGAATATTACTACTTTTATCCAGTAGTTTGATAGCATTTGGGGTTCAATCATCAATTATAGCAAACATAAGGGATAGCTAAATTTTGATCACCCCCTTATGTTTGTTATAATATATGCTCTGGCTTAGTTAATTCTATTGATTATGGAAATGTATTCTTACTAATTCATAAACGATGTTTTATGGCCCGTCTACATTTATGTAATTGGATGACGGGAAGTTTTCTGTCAATAAAGAAAATGCGGTTATGAATAAAATGAAATACCCTCAAATGCCGAATGGACCCCAAACAAGTTTTTACCTTGTTTACTTTATTATTACTTTAGTACTACTCATTCCAGCAGATGTGACAACTTGTACAATATATGTCCCACCAATACAATCGGAATATGATAGTGTATAATCTACACTTTCAAGCCCTTCCGTTTTTTTGATTATTCGTCCCTTTATGTCAACCAAAGAAAACTCAAGGATAGGTATTGGAGATTTTATATAAATAGTTTTAGTCATGTCATTTGTAACAGCAATAAGATTTACATCAGAAAAATCAGCGTTTTCAACCACAGAAACAGACAATTCTTTTACTATAATTTCTGTTATCGTATCTCTATCCCCTCGTACTCTCTTCCATTCATTTCCATCTTGACTTTTATACATCATCCAAATCCGATCACCCTCTTCAGGAATATTAGCTATTGAGCATGAAAATACATTTCCACTTCCATAACCTATTTTTAAACCATTCACAGAAACTTCACGAGTAATGAATTCTTTTATGTTCCCATGTTTATCGACTAAAGCTAAAACAATCGCGCCAGAAAAATTGCGTATACCATAATTTATATAAAAACCGGCTTTTACAGTAAACCTAACTTGAGGGATAAAAGTCGTTTCCGTGGTTGTCAATCCGGAAAACATTTCCCCAGATTCCGTAAATCCAGACATAAAAGCTAAATTATCACAATAACCGGATCCCTCTTCGCTTTTTTTTACCCCTATAACAGCGTCCTGTCCTACAGTGAACCCTCCTCCTGTATTACCTCCCACTCCTTGAGAATCAGGATCCAGTGCCGACAATGAATAATAACCATTCGCAGTGCCACCCCATCCCCAATTGACGTGGTAATCATTCTGTTTATAACCATCTAACACAAATTGATGTCCTTCCTCTTTGTTATTACTACCACCATATATGATAAGGCGTCCTGCATCAAGTTCCTTCTTTAAAAGACTATTCCATTCCGCTTCCGTATACCATTCACGGGATTGCAAAGTCATACTTTTATCATATTTCATATACCGAACCATTCCTCCCATTGCTGTTAGGGTTAGAGCTCCGCTTGATCGGGGAGTATAGTCCATTTCTGAGAATACTCCACAATGATACATTAGTTGTGAAACAGCTTCTGCCTGCTCAGTCGAATAATTTCCTTTTTCATATTTATTCAACATATTATCCCAATCATAAACAATATTATAAGTAGCAGAAAGAGTCTGTTTATATTGTTTCGTTGTATACTGAAAAGTCATTCCGCTTCCTTGATCAGGCCATCGATTATATTTCATGACAATAGCCAGGGCTGTTGCTACGCAACCGGTTGGGGCCTGTGTACCGTTTATAGTCGGACACAACAAATTATAAGGTGCTGTCTGATCCCACAAAGCGGTTTCAATCAATACCTCTTCCGAATTCTTTGCTGAATCTATTTCATCCCTTAATCTTTCCCAAGCCCAAATCGTTTCTTCATCAGATACAATATTTTCCTCACGTGCCCAATTAATTTGCTCACGATAATATGCCATCCAGGCTCTTAGATTATCCGGCATATTTTCTACATGGAAACTGTTGACGTAACTATATGCCAATATTGGTTTTATTATATCATCTCCAGAAACAATAACAAACCCATTACCACCAACTTTATTAAATACATAATAAGCCGGAGAGTTATTCATTCGAGTACACACATCTTCACCTGTCCAAATCAAACTTACATCTATTTCATTACTCCTTGTTTGTGTATCGACACCGGTCAAAACAAATTTTGCTATTTTCTCTGCTGTTATCACATCGACATTTTTTGCAAAAAAAGAAAATGGAATACAACAGAACACTAAAAATAAAAAACATTTCATAACTCTTTATTTTTCTAATAATGAAAACTGTGATTATTTATAGAGACAAAAGTCCTCCTACATAAAATGTAAGAGGACCTTAATATTATTCTAAATAATCACTTACCATGTAAATGAGTCATCCTTCCAACCAAAATTACCGGCATCTACATAATAATAATGGTTAAAACATGCCGTTTTCGTAGTTTCTACAAAAAAAGAATAATTAATATCCGGATCCAAATATAAAGATACCATATCGTAAGTAGGATGAATATATCCAGTTACAAAATCATATAAACCATTAGAATTCAATCCACCAAACAATGAAATACTACCATTCTCTGCAACAGAAAATTTGTAATCATAACCTTCGGCAAATAATTCCGGAAATTTATATTTGTTAAATCCTTCCGCTTTATATAATTCTTGTGACCACGAACCAAATAATCCGGATGTAAAAGTTCCAGTTGCAAAAAGTTGCCAATTATAATCTCTATTTATTGTCAAAGTGAATGTTCTGATTTTTCCCTGAATCGGATTTTCCGGAACGTTTAATTTTATAGAGTAATCTTCTCCAACAGCTAATTTGGTTCTATCAAAAGACACTTTTATAGCAGCTTCATAAGCACCATCAGCAAATTCCACATTAGTAGGAACTGTAAATAATCCGCTAACGTCCTCCTTCACCAACGGAATGGTTGCTGCCCCAATAGAATTAGCACGGAGCAGTAACACTTCGAATTCTTCCGGATCATCCGTACCAAATGTATAATTAGCGGAGGCCTCATTAAAAGCGACCTCTGTATTAGTAGCATTGTATATAGTACCATCTGTTGCATTTTGATCACATGCGATCAAAAAGAGCATTATAAAACCAATGGCACCAAAATATTTTATTTTTCTCATAATTTCATACTTTAAAAAATCTCTTATATTAAATATAATATCTCGTTATCTAGGATTTTGATCGGCTATATTTATATTGGTATTACCATCAAACTCTTTTTGAGGGATCAAAGTAACGAACAGGTTGTCGCCAGGTTTTAATGCTTTCTTTGAAGGGTGATTAGTTCCATTATAATTACGATCATAACCTAAGTTTAATCGACAAAGATCAAAAGCACGTCCCATACCTTCACTCCATAGTTCAACACGACGTTGAAATAATATCTCATCCATTAGTGTCATAAATGCTCCGTGAGTATCTGTATTATAAGTTGCTGCATTAGTACGGGCTTCCAATACAGTACCATAATTGGTATCACGCTTATCTCCCAATTCTTTCAACAAATTACGGGTAGTCGGGTAATCATTTTGCCGACATGCAGCTTCGGCTGCGATTAATACCAACTCCTCCGCACGCAAATAAATAACATCTCCCAAATAAGTTGAAAAATCAGAGTAGCGGAACTTAACTTGGCCATAAGGATAATATTTAGAAGTTTCCGGATCTTCCCACCAAGTTCTTTTACGGATATCAGTGTCTGGAATAATTCTCCAAAGCCATGCATCAATACACTGTTGAGCTATTTTGCCATAACCACCCTCCGGGTCCATATGTGACAAAAATGCTCCGTAAGGTCCAGTCTGGTCAGCTATAACCTGGAATCCCCACATAACACTTGGAGCTTTACAATTATTAAACTGGCCAAGATCTGTCATAGAAGCAACTCGGGTCAATCCTGGTTTTTCAAGAGCGGCATTCGCATATTTGGCAGCCGCCACCCAGTCCTCCTGAACTTGAGCAGCCCGTGCCCATAAACCATAAGTAACATAGAGATCGACATTCGTCGGATTCGCCTGTGCTACACCGGCAGCCTCAAATAAATCAACTGCAGTCTGATAATCATTGTTAATTCTTTCAAAAACATTTTCAACAGTTCCACGAGGTTGTCCTACAGTATTAGCAGAAGTAGCCTCCGTGTAAACAGGTACTCCTGGAGTCTGTTTATTCACAGGATAATTTCCCTTACAGAAAAAATGGTACAGACAAAAATAGGCAAAACCTCTGACTGTATACGCTTGTGCCAATACAGACTGCCCTTTTGCACCAAATGATTTTAACTGATCAGCGGCGTCAATTACATAGTTTACCTGTGATATTATGGTATAATAAAAATTCCATTGAGCATATTGACGACCATCAGTTGTTGTCCAGTCACCATCTGTCGAGAATGAATAATCATAGAAAAACCAACCTTGTCCCTGATTAGCCATTAAATGATCCTCTCCTTGAATATCCTTAACCAGAGTCATTGCCATAAGACCAGGATTTTCATGACTCCAATTGCCAGACCAACCATTAATAAATAAACTCCGATAAACTCCGTTCATAGCTACCTGTGCAGCATCGGCATTCCCAAAAATAAGACTTCCGGATACTTTATCCGTAGGATTTGTATCAAGCGCATCGCTGCAAGAGCTAAACGAGCAAATCCCTACTAAAGTCAATATATATAATATTTTTTTCATCTTTGACATTTTTATAGTTTCAATCATTTGATTTACATTAGAATTTCACATCAACACTAAAAGAAATAGTACGTGAAGGAGTGTAAACATACGTAGTACCGCCAGTCATACTATATTGAGGATCCATGCCTTTTAAATGTGTAAATACATATAAATTATCAGCAGTTACTGCAAATCGCAAATTCTGAAAACCTATTCTTTTAACAACTTTTACAGGAAGTGAATATCCCAATGTAATATTCTTAATGGAGAAATAAGAAGCATCAATCAACATATCATCTGTCGAAGCATAATTTTTACCGATTTGATAACGCGGTATATCTGTTACATCTCCCGGTTTCTTCCATGCTCTTTCCAAGTTGATATGTTTAGCTTGTCCTGCATAATAAAAGCTCATAAGATTTTGATAAACACCATCAATCATCTCTCCACCAATAGAGTAATTGGTTGCAATTGACAGGTCAAAACCTTTATATTGCAATTGCGTACTAATAGATCCAAATAAATCCGGAATTCTACTACCGGCAACAACGCGAGAAGCTTGAGCATAAGTTTCATTTGTCGTGATATAAGGTTCAACGGTATTGCCTTTACCATCAACCGTAGCCCAATAAAGTTGATCACCCGTCATCGGATCAACACCTGCTGAACGAGAAACATAATAAGAATAGATAGGCTCACCTTCACGAATAATCTGACTACCGCTAAGTATGTCTTTTCCGTCATCCGTCAATTTCAACACTTTGTTTTTTAATGTGGAAGCCATAACCGTCAAATCCCACTGAAAGTCATTGGTTTTTATTAAACGCCCTGTTATACTTGCTTCAAAACCACTATTTCTCATGCTACCCGAATTTCTGTAATATCCCTCAAAACCGGATGACATCGGAAGAGGATAGTAAAGTAACATGTCTGTAGTTTTACGTGTATACCATTCGAGTCCCACTTGCAATCTTTGATCCCAAAAAGCAGCTTCCACACCAATGTTAAAATTATGATTGTTTTCCCAAGAAACTTCTTTATTGGCCACAGAACTTACAATTGCCCCCGACTCACTACCATTAGAATAGCTTAGGTCATAAAGAGACTGCCATGCATAAAAATTACTATAGCCATCAGCATCCAGAAGTCCATCATTACCTTGCACACCATAACTCGCTTTTACAGAAAGATTATTCAACCAAGTGAAATCTTTCATGAACTCTTCCTCTGAGATACGATAATTAGCACCAACTGACCAAAAATCTCCCCAACGATTATCTTTATAGAAACGTGAAGAGCCATCACGGCGATAACTGCCAGATAGATAATATTTATCCGCATAATTATAGTTTATACGTCCAAAATATGACTCAATACGATACTGTTTACTTGCCCCACTTGTGCTGTAAACTGTTGAAGCAGCATCCAATTCATAAAGCCCTCCAAAAGGGAAACCGGTTTTTGTTCCACTTAAAGTATTACTCTCATATGCATACCATTCATGAGCAACTAAAATATCAAAATTATGCTTATCAAAACCTCTGTTGTATGTTAATATCTGATTGAAGGTATATCCTAACGAATTAGAGTTCTGCTTAATAGCGCGCCCTTTGGAAGTAGCCGCATTTCCAAAAAACGGATTATAATAAACCAAAGCATTTGCATTGTAGTAATCAAGACCAAAATTAAATGATAATTTGAGACCTTGAGCCCATCCATCCTTTAAATCACCAAAATCTAAATGAGTACGTGCTGACAAATTATCTGCAACTGTACTGTATTTATCATCATATAATGTAGCGACAGAGTTAAAGTTCTGCTGCTGTCCGGTAGGACGGTTATCACCATAGTCAAACTGTTTATTTCCGTCGGCATCCAAAATAAATGCTCCACCGTTATTCTTATCTCTCAGATACACGGGAAAAATAGGTCCCATAAGAGAAGCTGAGTACCATACATTACTGGAAGAACTTGTAGCGGTTGCTGCGGTATTAGATATGTTACGTGCAAAATTTGCCCCCAAACCTGCACTTAACCATTCGACAGGTTTAGTTTCAATATTAGTTCTCCCTGAATAACGTTGAAAGTTTGTTGTTTTTAATATCCCATCTTCATTTACATATCCCAGTGAGAACATATATTGTGTTTTTTCCGTACCTCCGTTCAAATTGAAAGTATATTCATGACGCAATGCATTATTACGAGTTACCTCATCCATCCAATCGTCTTCCCACATTAAGGTAGCATCATTACGTATTTTACCTGTATTAATATCAATCAAATCAGAAATAGCATAGTTAAAAGGATTATATTGTTCTTTTTCTCCAAATATTTTAGTTGCGCCAGAAGCCATTTCTTGCAAAGCAGCCATTCCCGCTTGTCCAGATGGAGTTCCGTCCGCTATTTGTTGATTGTAAAAAGCCGAATATAAAGCTTCAACATATTGTTTGGAATCCATTGTTTCATATCTGGGAAGCGACCGACTCGATAAGCCGACAGAAGCTTTGAAATTAACTTCCGTCTTACCTTTTACACCTTTTTTGGTCGTTATCATAATAACTCCATTCGCTCCACGTGAACCATATAATGCAGCAGCAGAAGCATCCTTCAAAATAGTAATATTTTCGATATCATCAGGACTAATAGCCGCAATAGAACCGTCATACGGTATACCATCCACTACATAAAGAGGGGTTTTACTAGCATTGATAGATCCCATACCACGAATATAAATAGAAGATGAAGAACCCGGCTGTCCACTACCCGTTGTTGCTTGAACACCTGGTGCTAATCCGTCAATTGCTTTTGTCACATTGGACATCTGACGTTTTTTTAATTCACCCGATTTTACTGTTGCGGCAGAACCGGTAAATGATGTTTTTTTTGCAGTACCGTAAGCTACTACCATCACTTCATCAATTGCCTGTGCGTCAGATTTTAATATTACTTTTACAGTTGGTTTAATAACCACCTCTTGCGTCTGCATTCCGATGTAAGAAATCTGCAAAGTCTTTGCAGAACTATACAATACTTAATTTGTTTATTTTCAGAACATTATGCATCTTATATGAACTGCGTTGTATCAATTCAATATGAATATAATACGTTGGTTATAAGAAATATACAATATTAGACTGACAAAAAAGAATATATATGTGATACTTAAATGTTATCTGAAATATAGTATAACAACTTGATAGCCATTATATTGAAATATTTATGACTCATTGTAGAGCTACTATTTTCTCTACTACACGCATATTTAGATGCCCAAAAAGCAAGTATTATTGTGGTAGCAATACTTTTAATAGTAGCAAATAAGAAGTCCATCAACTATATTCCTATGCTTTGTTTATGTAACTATTTATGAGTAAAGAACGGATTCGGTAGAGATAAGAAAAAATGCTTGGCGAGGTAAAAACAAACAACAATTTGCCTGTTTTATAAATATTTGTTAATCAATTTGTTACGTATTATACTTTTTTCTCTACGGAGATTGACTCGATTCTCTACGATGATCGGTCCGATTCTCTACGAAGAACGCATTGATTCTCTACGAGCAAAGCACTGATAGTTTCTAAGATTTGACAAAGATGATAATAAGTGATGATAATTATTGCTTTTATGTCATAAATATGTTGAGTAATATTACGAGAAAAACCGGTAAATACGAAAGCAGTAGATGCCCAATTTACCGGTTTGAAACACTTCAATAAGTATTCTTCTTAATGATGTATCATTTCTTTATGAATTTATTACTGATAACTCCTTCTGTAGTAAGAACCTTTAGTATATAAATACCAGGAGTATAACTCTCGCAGGAGAAAGTAAATTGTTTTAGTTGAGGACATTCTATCTTTTCCAACAAACGTCCTTCCATATCATAGACTGTAAGCATTTTCATTGTTACAGGAGATTTTACGGTAATTTGATTATTGTTATTCAAAACAATAATATCCAATGCACTATCCTGTTCTATGCTATTCAATCCTGTTACCTCTTTTCTGACAATGATTTCAGTAGTTACATCTCGCCCACCTTTCACCTTATCCCAGGTACTGACATCATTGGCTTTATACATTAACCAGATTCGATCACCCGGTTCAGGAGTTTGAGTAATAATACAACGAAGTCCGATTCCGGAACCCGATATACTTCCGTTACTATTCATTGCTTCCAGTTTGGAAAATGTATACTCATTAGATATAAATTCCTTCACATTTCCAGCTTTATCTACCAGCGCCAAAGCTGCTACTCCTGTGAAATTACGAATACCATAATTTGCTATGAATGCAGCAGTTACATCAAAACTTGTTCCAGGAAGAAAATCTGTTTCTGTAGTGGATAATCCCGAATAAGTAACTCCCCCTGAAGTACCTTTGAAGAAAGCTAACATATCACGGTAACTTGAACCGATTTCAGCTTTTTTTATACCAACGATTGCATTTTGACCAATGGAGAATCCTCCTCCTGTATTTCCTCCGATGCCTTGTTGGTCGGGTTCCAGGGTAGACAATAAATAGTACCCATTAGCCATGCCGCCCCATCCCCAATTGACATGATATCTATCGGCTCTATATCCATCGAAAACAAATTGGTGTCCTTCCTGCTTCGCGTTACTACCTCCATAGATGACAAGGCGTCCGGCATTCAACTCATTTTTCAAAATTTCATCCCACTCATCATTGGTATACCATTCCCGTTCTAATACAGCCAGACTTTTATCATATTTCATGTAGTCTACCATTCCCCGGGCAGCTATCGGGGTATAAGCTCCGCTCTCTTGTGGGGTATAATTCATTTGAGAAAGCACACCGCAATGATACATCAATCGCCCTACCGCATTGGCTTGTGTTGCCGTATAGCTACCTTCCAGGTAAACATCAGGCATATCGTCCCAGGCATAAACCTTGTCATAAGTGACAGAAAGAGTTCTTTGATAAGTCCGTGTAGTATAGGTACAGGTTGCTCCACTTCCCTGATCGGGCCAGCGGTTGTATTTCATTGTAATAGCTAAAGCTGTTGCTACACAACCCGTAGGGGCAATTACATTATCTATATTAGGACACAACTTATTATAAGGAGCATCTTGATTCCAAAGGGCTGTTGATAGCAATACTTCTCCCTCTGTATCATCTGAAAATGTTCCCCGCTGCAACTGATCCCAAAGGGCTGTAATTGATCTGGAAGGCACAATATCTTGCTCTTTAGCCCAATTAATTTGTTCACGATAATACCCCATCCAGTCTCGCAGGCTGGAAGGCATATTTTCTACTTCAAACTTCCCGGTATAACTATAGGCCAATACCGGAGTTACTGCATCGTCGCCCGCAATGATAATAAAACCTCCTTCGGAAGTACGATTAAAAACATAGAAAGCAGGGGCGATATTGGTACGCGTTTGTACATCTTCGCCATTCCATACATATTCCAGACCTGTTTCTGCAGAACGGGTTGTTACCCGGCCTCCAAAGAAATTTCGGGCTAATTGTTCTGCTTGTGATATTGTTACATTATCTCCCCACAAGAAAGAGGAGAAAAATAAAAAAAGCCAAAACAGATTACGTTTCATAAATATATTTTTTAATAAAATGGTTGCAATATCTGACAACGTTCAATTTTTAAATAAAAAATCCCCTTACTTTTTCTTGGAGCAAGGGGATTTCATTCTATCATAGCTCAGCTATTGTATAGCTTCTTTTGTTACTGAAGACTTGCTTTATAAGCATCAATACTGAGGTAGAGTTTCGTTTCATTCTTGCCGGCCGGAGATGCCCCGTCATTATCCTGAATAAAGAGAGAGTTGAGCGGGAAAGTTATTACGTCACCTGTAATTGTACCTAATGGGTAGGTCTTTATATCATTCGACAAGTTTCCGTAAACACTTCCGATAACCATTTCTCCATAATTCAGATCCAAGCCCGTTTTTGCAACTTGCATAGATACTCCGTCAATCGTTGATGTCAATACAAACAAACGATCCCCTAAGAAAGTTTCGTTATAAGGATACCCATCATAAATAACAGGATCTTTACTTATATAGTTCTCAGCAGGTGCATAAGCATTATAGAAACGATATTTTATTGAACTACCTAAATCAGCCTTTTCTATTTCAAGTCCTACTGCCATAGGGCTCACTCCAAAGAATGTTGAAACGGTACCATCAATATAAACTCCCATACCAATGTTTTCCCATTTGATGCGTTGCATAACAGTTCTGGATAAACTTGCTCCCTTATATGGGTTAATATATTCAGAATCAAAAGTTATCTCAAAGCTGTATTCTGTTCCCATTTCTGCATTTGGGAAAGTTACTTCCAACGTTGTTTCAGATTCACCGGCAGCAAAAGAAACAGATTCAGGGATTACAAAAATATTGTCTGAATTAGATAGTACTTTCACCGGTACAGTAACTGCTGCATCGGACTTGTCACGACCTACTGTCAGGGTTATTGACGTTATAGCCGGATCAAGTTCATAATTATAAGTATTGGTTTCAGAGAAATATGCGCCAACACAGTCCGGACTTACCGTTGGAGACGGGTCTCTCTCTACACTGTCAGAGCAAGCGCCAAGAGCCCAAGATAGAACTCCGAATATTGCTATTTTGATATATTTTTTCATATTCTTCTACATTATTAAAAAATCGATGATTATTATCAGTCTGTTACGCCATCTTTCAATCCGGCACCATCTCCTGGCTGAGGTTGACGGCCGTCATTATTATTCGCAGACAAAGGAATACCAGCATTACTGTTAGTTTCGTCTTGTGGTATACGCATCAGTAACCAACCGTCATTGGATGCCATATTGAATGCAAAGTTATTGGGAAAGTTTGTAGTTACTGCACTGCTAACGCGTACAATATTCTTACCTAAACGCATGATATCAGCCATAGAGAATCCTTCACCCCAAAGCTCTACGCGACGCTGGAACCAAACTTCATTCTGGAAAGCAGTTGCATCTGCAGCAGTACATACATAATTAGGATCACGTTCAGCCTTTACAAAATTTTCCAGAATTGTTTTACCTCCGGGCAGGTCCCCTGCCATGGCTGTAGCCTCTGCCTGAATCAATAACATCTCTTCATAACGCATCATGCACCAGTCGCCGGCATTCTTGTCATTACCCACTCCACCATATTGCGCAAACTTTACATTAGTATAAGGAATGAACGGAACTTTTACATCCGGAATAGCCAGCGTGGCTATTTCATCGCCAATAGCATCTCCCCAGTTCAAACTGGCCAGATTATCTGAATGCAGATTTTCGTCTACCCACCAGCCTTTACGTACATCAGTATGTGATATTTTTCTGTACAACAAGTTGTTAATAGCTTTATAGCATCCCTGTCCGGTAGCATAACCTTTGGCCGAGAAAGAACTGTATGCTCCTGGCCAGCTTGTGAGCTGACGGAGAATATTGGTTTCTGTTATAATAGCTGCCCATATCCAGTTGGGATCCTTGTGATCAATAAATGCAGGCTTTGAAACATCTTCACGGCTGTAAGGAGTGTAACCTTTCATAGCTTCTTTCGCATCAGATGCAGCGTCAGCCCAATTCTCCATATATAAATTAGCGCGTGCACGAAGACCGTAAGCAACATTCAAATCCACTTCCGATTTTGAAGAACGGGTATAGTTCAGATCCTTCAAGATATTAATAGCATCTGTTAAGTCATCCATGATTAACTTGTAGGCTGCCTCTGCAGTTGCACGTGGGTTGCTGGAAGGGTCTCCTTCCATAACATCAGTTACCAATGGAACTGTTGGTTTATCTTCATTCCCTTTATATTTAAATTGGAAATAAGGAACTAAACATAAGTAGTCGAATGCACGGACTGCTTTAGCCTGTGCTTTGTAACGAAGCAATGTTGTATTCTCTGTATCAGCAGGAATAGATTTCAATATATCATTTGCCTGCTTTATTTGATTGTAGAACAAAGCCCAGCGCATATATGGATTGGCATATGTATCACTACGATCAGAAAACTCGCTACATGTACTAAACCAGTTATAGTCCGAGTTACTTGCCACCATATCCGGTCCGTTCAAATCTTGAGAAAGACATACTGCCGGATAACCAAAGTCATCATCACGTGCAGAAGTGAATACATTTTTATAAGCAGCCGCTATACTTGAAAACATACCGGTTACATCGGCTTGCAGGCGTTCGGGAATCATCTCAACAACTTCCTGCTTCTGCTCAGTTGTAAATGTTCCGCCTTCGGGGATAGTATCAAGATCAGCACAGGACGCGATCATTGTACCTCCTAAGATAAGGACTAAATATTTATTTGTCATTTTCATAATTTCATTGTTTAGTTATTAACATTAGAATTTCAAAGTAATACCACCGGAAATGGTTCTCAAAGCTGAATAATTAAAACTACCAGAAGTAGTAGAGCTACCCAATCCCCAGTATTGACGTGGATCGAGACCTTTTCTTGCAGAAATAACAGCTAAATTCTCGCCGGCAACATACAGACGTAAACTTGAAACGCCCAATGTGTTCAACCAACGTTTAGGGAAAGTATATCCTAACATTACACTATTCAGGCTTAAATAATCCGAGCTGGTCAGGAATCTTGACGATTGCTTTTGATTGGTATTATCTGAAGCACAGAGGCGTGGATAATTTGAATTTGGATTTTCCGGTGTCCATGCCTTCAATACATCCTTGTGGAAGTTTGTTCCTGCCATATCACCACGATGCATCAATGCCTCGTAAGTTCCATCGTACAATTTACCGCCAAGCTGGTAGGAGAACTGAACAGAGAAATCTACACCATAAGCATTCAATTGCGTACCAAAACCACCATATACTTTAGCTAAAGTGCTTCCTAAGTCAGATTGCTTTGCTTTTGAATAATCATTTGTAGTTGTATAATCACCATTGTCAGGATCTACATAATACAACGCCTGGCCATCATTAGGATCTACACCTGCATATACGGGTAAATAGGAGTTATATAAAGAACCGCCAACACGATAAATAGCATTACTGTATTTTATACCACCGTTTCTTTTAGCAGACTCGGCAAGATCAGTTATTTTGTTTTTGTAATGAGTTGCATTGATGTTAGCAAGCCATTCTATATTATTATTTTTATAAAGAACTCCATTCAAGTCAACTTCAATACCTTGATTAACGATAGAACCAACGTTCATCGGAATAGTCGCATATCCCATAGAGATAGGTACCGGCTGATTGTAGAGCAAATCAACTGTTTTACGATTAAAATATTCTACCGTACCATTCAAGCGGTTACCCAAAAGTTCGAAATCAAAACCAGTATTGAATGCATATGAAGTTTCCCAAGTAATGTCTTTGTTTCCTTTATAGCTAAATGAAACAGCAAAATCTCCATTACTATTGGTTACTGAATATTGATCGGCATATGCATAGTAATTTCCTAAATTATCATTACCCTGAATACCATAACTTGCTTTAAATTTCAGCATATCTATCCAACTCACATTGCTCATAAAGTTCTCTTTATTGATGAGCCATGCAAGACCCACACTACCAAAGTTACCCCAACGATTGTCCGGATGGAAACGGGAAGAAGCATCACGACGATAAGAGGCACTAACAAAGTACTTTTCATCATAATCATACTGAATACGAGCTAAGTAACCCATAGTGGTGTATTCATTGGTAAAAGAGGCTACACGAGGAGGAGATGCAATTGCATTATTCAATTCACCGATAGTCGGATTATAGATTTTCGTATTACTACCTTGTAACTCTTGGAGTTTCAGATTGTAAGATTCATAACCCGCCAAAACGTCAAAGTTGTGCAGATCTGCAAAAGTTCTTTTATAAGAAGCTAAATACTGTTGATTGATTGCAAATTCACGGTAATGAGCCACATAAACAGCTCCACCACTACTTACACTTGAACCATAGAACGGATTTGATAACTCGTTACTACGCTGGTTACGTACGTTTGCACCAATATTAGCCGTGATAGATAAGCCCTCGATCGGGGTTAATATTGCATACCATTTGCTGTTTATTACGTCAGTATAAGCATTTTGCTTATCCAGATCCAGTGTACCCAATGGATTACCAGACATACTTGGACGCACAAAATTGGTAGAAGAGCCAAAGTCATAAACAGTTAATCCACGATGATCTACCTGGATACTTCCATCTGCGTTACGTACGTATACGGGATAAATAGGAGCAATCATATTAGAAAGCTGGAATAAGTTACCACTTGATCCCCATGTAGTCTGTCCGGAAGGTGATTGTATATTATAATAAGTGTATGCTACATTGGCACCAACTTTCAACCATTTTTTTGCCTGATAATCTGCTTTTGCACGTCCAGTGAAACGGGTAAAGCCTGAACCTGGGATAATACCGGAATCATCCAGATAACCGGCAGACATATAATAATTCAACTTATCCGATGCACCTGCAACAGACACATTGTATTCCTGTCGAAGGTTTGAATTACCGAAAGCTTCATCATACCAATCATCCGGTCTATAATAATACGTTCCGTCCGAATAACCCAAAGTTGCATTCGGATTAAGTTTAAAGTTTGTACCAATCAGTTTTTCTCCATCCGGAACGGTATACACCAAATAGCCCAAACCACCATTCTTATCATCAAGCAATGCCGCATCGGCATGTGCATAACCTTCAGTTGCACTACCACCATTATATACTTTTGAATTATACAATGCACGATACATTGTTTCATAATACATAGCCGGGTCACTCATTACATCATAATTAGGAACCGCACGGCGGTTGGAACCCCATTTGGCATCGACTGTAATAACCGCTTCCTTGGAATCAGCCTTTTTGGTTGTAATCAAAATAACACCGTTAGCACCACGTGCACCATAGATCGCATTTGCAGCAGCATCTTTCAGTACAGTCATGCTTTCGATATCTTGTGGATTGATAGAAGAAATACTCCCGTCAAAAGGAATTCCATCTACTACATACAATGGAGAGTTACTTGCACTCATAGAACCAATACCACGGATACGAACAGTTGCAGCACTACCCGGCTGACCATTACTTGAAGTGGTTTGTACTCCAGAAACCTGACCAGCCAATGCATTCGTAACATTTGAAACAGAACGTTCAGCCAGTTTATCAGCTTTCACAGTAGATGCAGATCCGGTAAAAGATGATTTTTTCGCTGTACCATATGCTACTACCATTACTTCATCAATCATCTGTGAATCCGACTTCAGGAATATTCTCAGAGAGGGTTTAATTGCGACCTCTTGTGTTTGCATACCAATAAACGAAATCTGCAAAGTTTTTGCAGAACTAAATATTTTATAATCATCTTATTATAAGATGATTATAAAATATACTTAGGACTTGGCTTTATTAAATCAAATACATACATATATCGTTGATAATCAGAAATATATAAGTTTTAAATATCACCTTTTATCATCTATTTGAAATACTAATTTATTATCAAATTATGAATTTAATAATTTGATATACAAGTACAAATATTCAATACACAATATTGTCTGAGATACTATTATAGTACTTTACAGTTATAAAATTCACTTAAGGTTAATTTTTATTGTACTCATAACATGTTTATTTGCAGTAAATTATAAAAGCATTATAATAATGTAAGTTTCTTAATTCATGTAAGGATATATTGATTCAGTGAAGACATTTCCGCTCACTTATTGATTAACATTGTTAATCAATATTTTAAAGCATATTGCATAAAGTAGCAAACTATGCATTGTTTTATCATATAACAATGCATAGTTTTGTGTAGAAAAGTACGTATTTAAAGCATTATTAAATACGTACTTTTGATATGAATATAATACATTGTTTTCAGAGTGCTGATAACTATGTGTACAACCCATTTTTATATATTGGACACTGCATCTTACTCTATTTTATTAAGTTCAAAACAGTAAGATAAACGTTATTTTGATAAGCTTCTCATATTGAAAAGAAACAGGCATATAAAAAGTTAAAATATTTTTTGCACAAAGCCCTATACATACAGCATAGTTTCTTTATAAGGAAGTTTTTGATTCTCGGGAAGTGAAATTTAGTTTTTCGTAGAGAGTCGTGGTGTTTCTCATAAAGTGACTGCACTGTGTTGCCAACGTTTAACTATTGAAACAGTAATATTTATCTTTGCACAAATATCTGTTGACTGTTTCGTAACCAATGAACGCCTTTTATCTAAATAACTGTTTACTTAAAACGTCATCTTATACCCCATACATTCTCATAATGGAGAACGTTTTGTACTCTTAGCTTTCTCCAGATCCCTCACAATCGTCATATCCATAACATTTGTATAGACTTGGGTAGTCTTAACACTTTTGTGGCCTAATAATTTCTGGACAGTTGTAATATTTACTCCATTGTATATTAATAAAGTAGCATTCGTATGTCTGGCTGTATGAAAAGATACTTTTTTGTTTATCTCTGCCAGCCTTGATATAATAAGTAATTCCTTATTCACATTTGAATTATCTCTGAGTTTAAAAAAATCAGAAAGATTATCCTGATATTTATTCAGAATCTGAAGTCCTTTGCCTTTAAATAACAGATATAAGGGAAGTCGTACTTCTATACGAGTTTTGATTGTCTTATATATAAGCCAGGTATCTTTTTGTATTTTTACAATGTTTTCAGCAGTCAAATTTACAAAATCGGAATATCTCATTCCAGCATAACAGCAAAACAGAAAAGCGTCTTTTGTTTTTTCCAATCGCTCATATTTATCTCCCAAGTTTAATTTTTCAATCTTGTAAAGTTCATCTGGCGATAAATGAGTATGTTTATTTTCCACACTCTTTATTTTATATTTTCTGAAAGCGTATTTTTGTACCTCCATATATTCTTTATTTATAGCTACATTAATGTGCCTCTTCAGATGCTTCATGTGCTTAGCTATTGTATTTACATGGTATCCCTTGCTTTGTAAATACTGATCAAAAGAAGATATAAATTCGAAAGTTAATTCTGTGAATGAGATGTCCTTTTTATACTTTCTCAATAGTTCAAGCGTCGAAAGATGATTCTGTTTAGTACTTTCTTTCAATCGGGAGTTTAGAATTTCTTTACGAAAAAAAGCAAGAAAAGATTCTTCTTCTCCTGGTGAGGTTACTAATGCATCTTTTAGGGCATCCAATGATATTGATTTGTTTTGTTGCCACATGCCTAACTCTTTTTTCTCTATTTCGGCCATGTATTCATAAATCATTCGGTTAAGTGCTTCTGCATTCGGATGATTCCGAACCCTTCTCCTTTTAGCGTCCCACTGATCCGGTTTTAAATAAACCTTAGTTGAGAAGTATTTTTTCTTTCTATTCAGATAAGCTTCTATCTGAACTAATGCCATTCCCCTCTTATTTAGGTTTTTCTTTCTGTTAAACACTAAATTGTAGATAATTTTCTCCATAAATTTGATTTTGTATTAATACTATAAACAAATAAGACGTATATATGTGCAATATAAGAACTGAATAAGTTTTAATATCTGCTAAAAGCCAGCAAAGCCAGTTAGATAATTATCTATGGTCGTTTAAAAAAAATGCGGAATTTTTGTTTATAAAGCTTTCTCTTCGATCAAAAAGGATTCTTTTTAGCTAAATTTAGTGGTAAATAACAGAAAATATACAGTTAGAACGTACTTTTTGTCAGTGCAACATGTTAGTTATAGGTGTGCTATTTAGGTTTTTTAAGCCGTGATTATATGCTGTTAAGCATTATTTTGCGCGCTTTGATAACAATTTGTTATTAACACATGGTTTTTTTACAAAAACAATTGCTTGTTTCATATTTATTAATATATTTGCATTTTGTTAGAGTAAAGAAACAATTAATGTAAAGTTAAACTTTAAGAGAGAATTTATGAAAAGAAAATTAATGCTGTTATTGACCTGTCTTTTTGTAGGTATAGGTCTAGTAACTGCCCAAACTCAGAAGGTTACAGGTGTTGTAATTTCTGAAGAAGATGGGCAACCAGTTGTTGGAGCCTCTGTATTAGTAAAAGGTACCAATTTAGGTACCATCACTGATGTAGATGGTAATTTTACTTTGTCGAGCGTACCAAGTTCTGCAAAGACTTTGCAAATTTCTTATATCGGAATGCAGACGCAAGAGGTGGCTATTAAACCGAATCTGAGAGTTGTACTTAAGTCTGATTCGCAGATGGTTGACGAAGTGGTAGTAGTTGCTTATGGTTCGGCTAAAAAAAGTTCGCTGACAGGATCTGTTGATATCGTAAAAGCAGAACAGCTAACCAAAGTGCCAGTAACCAGTTTTGACCAAGCATTGCAAGGTAAATCTGCAGGTGTTCAAGTTACCGCCGCTACAGGACGTCCGGGAGCAGGAGCAAATATCAAAATACGTGGAACAAGTTCCATTTCTGCCGGATCAGATCCATTATATGTAATAGATGGTGTACCTATGTCTTCTACGGATTTTGCATCTATAAATGCAAATGATATCGAGTACATGTCTATCCTAAAAGACGCCTCTGCAACAGCTATATATGGATCAAGAGGCTCTAATGGTGTTATTCTTGTTACCACCAAGAAAGGAAAAAGCGGAAAAACGACCTTTAGTATTCGGGCACAATACGGAATTTCAACTAAGACCACTGACAAGTTTGAAATGATGAATGCACAGGAGAAACTAACTTATGAAAGACAGTTAGGAAGCGGATATGGCGCTACAGGCGGTGCCAATGGTGGTGCAATGACAGACGAGGAAATTGCTGCTCACCCAAGTACAAACTGGGCAGATGAAATATTCCGTACCGGCGCAACTCAATTGTATGAATTGAACATGTCAGGAGGTAGTGAAAAGACTAAATTTTATATTTCCGGACAGTATTATGATCAAGATGCCATTGTTCCGGGATCATACCTTACAAGAGAAACAGCCCGTATCAATGTAGAACATACTGTAAGTGATCGCCTAAAAGTGGGAGTAGCAACTTCTGCCGGCATTTCTAAAGAAGGATTGTTAAGAACTGACCGTAATGCTTTAAATCCTTTCAACTATGTATATAGTGCTAACCCTTATGATGCACCTTTCAATGAAGATGGTTCTTATAATACAGATATTACAGTAGGAGGAGTACCATTAAATATCTTCGAAAATATCGATAACAATCCTTCATACATCAATCGTTTGAAAATTGTAGGAGCGTTCAATCTGGAGTGGAAAATCTGGGATGAAATTAAGTATGTAACTGTAGCCGGTGTTGACTTCAATCAAGCAATCCAGTACCAATATAATAAACCGGAATCTCAATTAAGTAACATATTGAGCCCTGATGGTCCTAAAGGTTATAGAAATGACAACTTTACTCAAAGAGCAACTTGGTTATGGACTAACATGTTGACTTACGAAAAAACATTCAACTCTGTACATGCAGTGAAAGCTGTAGTCGGTATGGAAGCACAGGCAAGTAAATACAGAAGAATTAATGCCATGGTAGAAGGATTTGCTACCGGAAAGCTGGATGCTATCAGCATTGGTTCAACTAATAAAGACGTGTTAGGTACAACTACTGAATGGAAAATGTTGTCTTATCTGGGTTCTGCCGGATATACCTATGACGATAAGTATATTTTAGATGTAGCTTTACGCCGTGACGGTTCTTCTCGTTTTGGTGCAGACAACCAGTTCGGTACTTTCTGGGCAGTCGGTCTGGGATGGAATATGGAAAGAGAAAAATTCCTGGAAAATATTGAGTGGTTAACACGCTTAAAAATCCGTGGTAGTGTAGGTACATCGGGTAATAACAATATCGGTGATTACGCAGCTCAAGGTGTATACGGTTATGGTAGTTATAACAGCGAATCGACAGCTTATCCAAGCCGATTGCCGAATCCCAATTTGTCATGGGAGAAGAGTATGCAGACCTCAGTCGGCTTGGATGCTTCTTTCTTTGACTCACGCCTGAGTGTGACTTTTGACCTTTACAAACGTAAAACAACAGATTTGCTTTTGGCAACCCGTCTTTCTATGACTTCAGGTTTCTCCAGCCGTATCGATAATGTAGGAGAAATGGAAAATAAGGGATATGAGTTAGCTATCAGTGGAGACGTTATCAGAACAAATGACTGGACCTTCAGCCTCAACGGTATGATTTCACAGAACAAGAACAAGGTTCTGAAATTATATGAAGGAAACGATATTACAATCGGCTGGAACAGCCTTGTAAGTGAAGGACATCCTATCAATGTATACAAAATGGTACGTTGGGCAGGAGTAAATCCGGCTAATGGTGATGCTCTCTATTATACCAAAGACGGTAAAATAACCAATGTATATAACTCTGACGACGCAGTAATCCTTGACGATAAAACTCCGGATCCTAAATACTTTGGTTCTTTTGGAGCCAAATTGGCTTATAAAGGAATTGAACTTAGTGGTGATTTCTACTTCTCGGGTGGTAATTATATCTATAATCATATTAATTTCTTTACTCAAAGTGATGGTTCAATGATAGACCAGAACCTTGATAAGAAACTCCTCTACAATCAGTGGACTAAACCCGGTGATATTACCAATATCCCTAAACAAAGTCTGAATAACCAAAGTTATCAATCAACCAGATATCTGGAAGATGCTTCTTACTTGCGTTTGAGGAACATAACCTTAGCTTATACCTTACCTAAAAGATGGTTAAAACCATTGCGTATGGAAAATCTCAGGATTTATGCACAAGGATTGAATCTATTCACAATCACTAATTTCTCTGGATTAGACCCGGAAGTAGGTGATTCACCTACAACAGGATTAGCTGCTACAGCCGGTCCCGCTGCATCTGTACTTGATTTCAGTTTCCCGGCAGCACGCACCATTATGTTTGGTATTGAGATAGGTTTCTAATAACACCTTTTAATTTGTAAAAAAGATAAAATATGAAATTATTAAAAAAAACAATAATACCCGTTGCAACTGTATTCGTTTTTGCAATGACAGGATGTGCTGATTTCTTAGATACTACTCCACATGATTCATTAAATAGTGATAATGCATTGGAAAGTATCGAAGACTTTGATAATACCACTAAAAGTGTGTATGAATCAATGCGTAGTCAATATTATACTGCTAATTTTATGCTGATGGTTCCGGATGTAATGTCCGACAACCTGGTACTGAACCGTAATGGCCGCCAGATATATAATGAATTCTCAGATTTCAGATATTATGCAGACACATATGGAATCAGTGGACTATGGAGTTCAGCATATAATGCCATCTTAGGTGCTAATGAGGTAATTACCCGCTTAGAGAAAGAAAATACTTTCCAGGGCAATGAGAAAACAATAAGCGACAATCTATTAGCAGAATGTTTGGCACTGAGAGGGTTGATACATTTTGACCTTGTACGTGCTTATGGAAAAGATTATAAAACTGCAAGCGATGGTGATCTTGGTGTAACTTACAAAGATTATACAGAAGTAGACCTTCCTTCCAGACATACAGTAAAATACGTTTATTCAAGATTGGTAGAAGATCTGGAAAACGCTAAAAAGTTAATGAGTGACAACTATAATAAAAGTATAAACAGCCGATTGAACAAGAAATCTATCAGCGCTATTCTTTCTCGTGTGTATCTGACAATGGGCGAAGATGCAAAAGCTGTGTCGGCTGCTACAGATGCTATTGCCGGAGACGGCTCTGATATTGCAAGCATTAGTGATTTCTCCAAAATATTCACTACAAGCATGGAAGTTCCTGAGGTATTATTCCGTATTGCAATTACTGCCGATAATGGATACCTACCCGGTAATGATTGGGGACAGGGTAGCGAGTCTTCTTATATCGCTAATTACTCGGTAACTTATAGTTTGAATGAACTGTATAAATCTACAGACATCCGCCGGTCACAAATTAAACTTGTAAATGGAGGAGCATACAATGTAGTATGGAAATATAATAACGGAGGTAAATCTACAGGTTTGATTGATATTCCTATCATCCGTGCTTCAGAGGTATATCTGACACGTGCGGAAGCTAACTATAATTTGAAAAATTATGATGATGCCCTGTCAGACTTGAATCTGGTGAAAGAAAGACGTTATTCTGATTATGAAGAAGGAACCGAATCCGGAGCCGCTCTGGAAAAAGAAATTCAACTACAACGTCGTTTAGAGTTGGCTTTCGAAGGACATCGCTTCTTTGATTTGAAACGTAGACACGAAGACGTACAGAGAGATGGAAAGGGTTTTATGGCTGATGGTTCAGGAGTACCCTCTTCTACTCAGCATGTATCGGCAGATAGCCCGTATTACGTAATGCCGATTCCGCAGTCTGAAATCGACGCGAATAAGAATATGGTTCAAAACAAGTATTAACTTTCAAAGAATACATAAATGAAAAAACTAAAATATTTAAGTTTGATTGGTGGCTTGTTACTTGCAATAACATCATGCGACGACAATGAGCCTCAATCATTTCTTGCAGAAGATACTTTTGTAAGTTTTCCTGAGGCAACAGCTTCCATTGATGAAAATGCAACAGAAACAATTAAAATTCCAATTGCTCTGGCAGGATTACCTAACGGAGAGAAAGTAACTGTAAATGTAGCAGCAGTAACAGAAGGCGAAGCTGTTCCAGCTATTGAAGGTACTGATTTCAATATCAAAAACAAAACAATCGTTTTTGAAGAAGGTTTTGGAACTCAGTATATAGAAATTGAGGCAATAGACAATGATCTGTTTACAGGGAAAAAAACATTTAATTTGGTAATTGCGAGTACCGTACCAGTTTTAAAAGAAACTGTGCAAAATTCTGTCAGAGTAAGTATTATTGATGATGAGCATCCGTGGGCTGCTATCATTGGTACATACAGCATAACAGGTACTTCCGGATTTGATGGAACTGATGTAAGTATACCGGCAGTGGTTACTGCTTCTGATGATGACGTAAATGTCTTGAATCTTAATTTCGGTTATGGTACTTTGGCTACTATGAGTGTTGAAGAGGTAGAAGGTGAGATTATGATTTCTATCAAAGACAATCAGTACATCGGCCCAACACCTAAACCAACAGATAATTGGAACCGTTATTTCAGAGCAACTCATGTTGACGGTGAAGATTTATATACGTTAAATGCCTTAACGGGCATCTTTGAAGACGGAGTCATAACTTGTGAGTACGGATTGGGCTTCCAGGCTATCCATCCTACAACAGGAGTATCCGGCGGATATTTCACATTATTTGAAGACGGAATTGTATTTACTAAAGCAAAATAGCGGATTTTGTCTTATAAATAAATTTATTTGCAATAAGGTCACCTTTAGGGTGGCCTTATTTGCCTAAAAACAACTATATTATGAAAAAATATATATCTATAATCCTGCTATTATGCTATTGTTGCCTGTTAACGTATGCAGCCCCTTTCCGTTTTTTGGAGACGATTGTGACTCAGGCGGATGGAAGTCAATTAACTCTATATGCATCAGGAGATGAATTTTATCATTGGGTGCATGATAAAGACGGATATACTATTGTGCAAGCGGATGATGGTTACTGCTACTATGCAGTGAAAAACGATAAAGGTGAAATGGTCCCCTCCTCTTGCCGGGCAGACAAGGCATTACCCAAAGAGGTAAGTATCAATCCCTGGCTGAAGATTCCGAAAAAACGATATGAAGAACGGCGGGAGCAAATGCGAAATCAAGCTATAACAAGAGCTTCAAGGCCTCAATATGCATCTCATAAAAATCCATTAAATAATATTGTTATTTTCGTTTCTTTTCAGGATGTCACTACATTTTCAAAAAAAAGAACAGTATACGATAGCAGGTTCAACAGTACAACCTCTTCCAGTGGTTCCTTAAAAGATTATTATCAAGAAGTTTCATATAGTAGCCTTGATATAACTTCTCATTTCTATCCTAAAGCCGCTGATCTGGAAACTAAAACTGACGGATATATTGACTTTCATAAAAGAGGGTTCTATCGTCCTTATAACGCAACAACCAATCCGGATGGGTATAGAACAAGTGATGAATCGACAAATAGAGAACATAATTTAATTGTAAATGCCATTGATGCTGTAAAAGCTTCTATTGAAGAAGATTTCACTCCGGAAGAATTGGATAATGACAATGACGGTTATATAGATAATGTATGTTTTGTTGTTCAAGGAAACAGTGATGGCTGGAGTGACTTATTATGGGCACATCGCTGGTCATTATACACCAAAGAATGTTATATTCATGGCAAACGCGTGATGGATTATGTATTCCAACCCGAAAATCAAGTAACTATAAATACACTTTGCCATGAAATGTTTCATGCATTGGGAGCACCGGATTTGTATCATTATAGCGAAGAGAGCAAAAATCTGGATCCTGTAGGCAGTTGGGACCTGATGAACAGTGGTTGGTGCCATATGGGTGCCTATATGAAATGGAGATATGCAGGACAAAGTTGGATAAAAGAGATACCAACCATCACACAACCTGGTACCTACACTTTACTTCCGTTGTCACAAAGTGCAGAAAACAGTTGCTATAGAGTGAACTCCACCAATCCCAATGAATATTATGTATTGGAGTACAGGAAGAAAGAGGGACGTTATGAAAAAAATCTGATCCGTTCCGGATTACTTATCTATAGAATCAATACAACAGTTAAAGATGGAAATCGTAACGGACCACCGGATGAAGTATATATCTATCGTCCATTTGGTTCATTAACAGAAAATGGTTTCCTGGATGAAGCTGCCTATCAAACTAACTCAGGAGCCGTTATGACAGATAAAACTTTTCCAAAACCTTTCTTGTCAGATGATTCTGATGGTGGTTTAAGAATAACTAATGTAATTATGGAAGATGACAAATTAACATTTGATATAAATTCCATTCCAACAGGTCTTGAAAGTCTTTCAGACAATAGAAAAATACAGTTATTGTTTAATGAGGGAATACTGTATGTAACAGCGGATACGAATGTTGACCATATCATAGTAGTAGACATCTCTGGAAAAATTCTGGAAGATGTTAAAAACGTTACCCAGCTCTCATTAAAACATCTCTCGAAAGGTACTTATATTGTGTCTGTTTTATCCGGAAATGACATATACAAACGAAAAATATTTATAGAATGAAAATAACCTATATTGGCTTGATTATCTTATTGTCAGGTATTTCTATCAATACTAAAGGGCAAAATACAAATCATCATTTTATATTTGATCAGTTCAGAAAGGCTACCGTCTTATACAAGAATCAAAAAAGGACACATGCCACTCTTAACTACAACAAGGCTACAGAAGAGATGATTTACACCTCGCAAGAAGGGAAAAATATGGCGCTGTATCCGATAGATCAGATTGATACCATATATTTTGATAAACGAAAGTTTATCCCGGTGGATAATCGGTTTTATGAGGTTCTCACACAAGATAGATATACTTTATATGCTTCCTATCGTTGCCGTATGAGTGTCCGGGCACAAAATATCGGTTATGGTACTTCTTCAACCACAGCTATTGATAATATCTCGTCACTAAATACATCTGGTGAAATATATCAATTGAAATTACCCGAAAACTATAAAGCAGAGCCTTATGTTTGGTATTATATTGAAATAGCTAATGAATTGAATAAGTTCTCTAAAGCCAAAGAATTAATAAAGTTATTCCCTGATTTAAAAAAGGAAATAACATCATTCATAAAAGAGAACCGAATAAAAAACAGTACTCAGGATATAGTTGAAGTAGTTCAATATATAACCGACTTATAATTTGAAAAAATGAGTGGGACGCATTTGATAATGGAATATTCAGTAAATATTCCTAAAGATGATACGTCCCACTTTCGTACAACATTAATATTGATTTCCAACTAACTGGTAAAATGCTCGAAAGTCTGTACTTACTACAGGTACAGACTTTCGAGCTATATTAAACATTGCCACTCATCCCAAAAACATTATCCGGAACAATAGAAATAGTCTCGTTCGTCAAATACGTTTGTTAATATCGTTAATGTACTTTTTTAACAGTAAGGATTTACTTTACAAGAATGTACACTTTAACATACCAAGAGTGTACAATATAGTGTGGCAAAAGTGTACAATTAACACTCGCATAAATGTACACTCTTACCTGCCTTTAAGCAAGAGGTCTGTATGCGCTATAAATCAAGAGATTACATAAGGAAAAACATTCTAATCCTGCCTCACATCTCTTCTTAAAAAAATCTTGTAATTACTTTTTTGACAATCATGCATCCATCGGATGATCTTAACAACAATGCAATTCCCTACATCATTCCTTCTTTCAATATCCCGACTAAAATAGGTCTTAATCCACTGACAAAACACTCCACAGCAATCACCATCAGGATAAGTCCCATTAAACGCATCATTACATTATTGCCCGTTTCACCTAAAACTTTAACCAACCGGGTTGAAGCACGAAGAATGAGAAAAGTAATAAAGTAAATCAATGCAATCATCCCTATCAGGACACTTTTCATTTCGATAGTGTGAGAATCCTCCATCAGCACAATGGCATTGGCAATGGCACCCGGTCCACACAACATCGGAATAGCTAAAGGGGTAATCGAAATATCATCGGCATAAGTTTTAATCTCTTCGTCTTTCAATTTCATAGGCGTATAACGCGCCTGCAACATATCAAAACCAATCTTAAAAATAATGACCCCACCAGCAATACGGAATCCATTGGTAGAGATACCGAAAAATTTAAAAAGGAGTTGCCCTGCAAACACAAAGACCATAAGGGTAAGAAAAGATACAATCGTGGCACGCCGCACAATTGCACGCCGCTCTTTATCCGTCATTCCATGTGTCATCGTCAGAAATACAGGCATCGTACCCAAAGGATTTGTCAACGTAAAAAAGGAGGTAAAACACAGTAAAGCAAAAGGCAAAAGAGTTTCCATAACAGTTGTATCTTTATACGTTATTTTTCAACGCAAAAGTACGACTTATCTATAAATACTACAATATTTCCAACAAATCTTTCAGGTCTTTCAGTTGATAAGTGGGCTGGAAAGGAAATTCGGTGCGACCGGAAACATTGTAAAAGGCCTGGTGCATCCCTACCCCATTGGCTCCTACGATATCGGCCTCCCAACTATCCCCGATCATCAATGATTCACGCAACTCTGATTGAGTAGCCGAAAGTGCAAAATGAAAGATCTGCGAAGCTGGTTTCAAAAGCCCAATGTCATCTGAAAGAATTACTTTTTTAAAATAAGATTCAATTCCCCCGGAACACATTTTACGGTATTGAAGCTCCCGAAAGCCATTGGACAAAATATAAAGATTATAACGCGAAGCCAAATTATCAAGTACCTCCTTCGCATGAGGCATCAACCGTCTTTTAGTTGGGATAACAGCAAAAAAGTCATCCGAATATGCTTTCGCTAAAGCAAAATCGCCAGCGCCCACTGCCGCAAGAGGATACAGAAAGCGCTGACGATTGAGTTCCTCTTTGGTGATCTGACCGTTACCATATTCCATCCACAATTCTATATTACGCCGTTGATAAAGCGAATAGAAATGCTCAAAGGAATCAAAGAAAGCATCCAGCTTATACTTATAATACATCTCTTCGAATGTATCACGTGCATTTGCCGAAAATGCCCAAAGTGTATCGTCTAAATCAAAAAAGAGATTTTTATACTTCATTATTTAACCTGGATAACTAAATATCTGGATACACTCCAAAATTCTTTTGGATTTGTAATCTTCAAAGTCAGTTGTCCCTTATCGTCTTTTACCAATTCATAAGAACCGGCAGGATGAGTAGTTAATAACTCTGCACGTTTTGAATACAATTTAATTTCTTTAGTAGTACGGATATCAATCTGAGTAAAATAATCTTTATTGAAATCTGCATTTTTCAATACATCACCACTTTGAAGAATCTTTTGAGACTTCAATTCTGATTTCGTTCCAAATACAAACCATGCAGCGTTGATTGCTTTATCCTGTTCTGCCACAGTCTTAGCTTTCGCTTCATTTTCAGCAGCAAGAGACTCTTTATCAGCAGCAAGGCCACTAACAGCAGCATCCAATTCCTGAATACGGATATTTTTAGAAGCAAGTTCAGCCTGCAATTCTTCGATACGTTGTTGTTTAGCAACCAACTCCTGAGTTAAAGACTCAACCGCTTTCTTCAGCTGAGCAGAATTGTTCTTACTACTCTTCAACATAGCCTGCAATTTAGCAATCTGAGCTTTGTTCTCTTCCATTTGTTTAGTGATGAATTCAATATCAGAAGCAATCTGCTGTTTTGCAGATGATGAATTTTCTGTTATTGTGCCACGTTGCAAGTCTACACGGCTCTCAGCATCGTTTATCTGGCGGAAACCTTCCTGAATTTCATTGAATGTTCCCATCATTTCGTCCAACTCGGCATTACGCTGTGTCAGTTCTATCAATAAAGAATCATTTTCAGCTTTAAGGTCTTTACTACCACCTTTAAAACCATCACACGAAGCCAACATGGCTGCGCATACAATTAAAACTGCTAACTTTTTCATACGTTTACGTTTTTACGTTTTTTAAATGAAGTTATTTAATCGTCTATTCCTGCAATTACAATTACTATCTCGCCACGAGGATCAGTCTCGGTAAAATGCTCGATTAGTTCAGTCAAATTACCCCGAACAGTCTCTTCATGGACTTTAGAAATCTCCCGGGACACACTGGCCTGACGTTCCGGACCAAAATATTCCGCAAACTGCGTCAATGTTTTCAACAAACGATGGGGAGATTCATAAAATACCATCGTACGGCGTTCCTCTACCAGAGACTTCAGCTTCGTCATACGCCCCTTTTTCTGGGGAAGAAAGCCTTCAAAACAAAACTTCTCGTTGGGCAATCCTGAAGCCACCAATGCCGGAACAAAAGCTGTTGCACCAGGTAAACATTGTACTTCAATGCCATTACGCACACATTCGCGTACTACAAGAAATCCCGGATCAGAGATACCAGGCGTACCAGCATCCGAAATCAAAGCCACCGTTTCACCAGCCTTTATTCTATTAACAACGCTCTCCACCGTTTTATGTTCATTAAACTTGTGGTGAGATTGCATTGCATTCTTTATTTCAAAATGTTTCAGCAATATTCCGGAAGTACGTGTATCCTCAGCCAGAATGAGATCAACCTCCTTCAGTATCCGGATAGCCCGAAAAGTCATATCCTCCAGATTTCCTACCGGCGTGGGTACTACGTATAATTTTCCCATATTCATTATCCGATTAATTAAAATACTTTTTGAGAAGTTCCTGGAAATCAATCATAGCCTCATTCTCTTCATCAACATTTACCTTTGAATACAGAAAAGCAATGGCAGTATCCAAAGAACTCATCTCAGAGATCTGCTCTATAACCCGATTCATCTGCTCACTATCACCATTAAATAATTCACGTGAAAAACGGAAAGAATCATTCAAACTAATAGATCGCCGTAAGTCCGTCACTGGTCTGATACGCTCTCCCAATATAGATCCTGCAGAAACATTTTTTATTGTCTCCTGCACCTCTATTTGTGATTGAGATTCTACTACTTGTAAAGTCTCTTTTTCTTCTTCCACCTCTTCGAGAATAGTTTCCTCTATCTCTTTTTCTGTTAGAATGGGTTGAATATTCTCTCCTTCAACAGGTTTCTGTACAGTATCCAGCTCTGTCAACATCTGGTCCAACCGGTCACGCATTTGCAGAATATTCCGCTTCAACACTTCGCGTAAGGTCCCATTAGGCTCACGTTCGAAAGCCTTCATCAGGTACTTTAACTCCTGAATATCCAGTTCTATGTTGGTCAATAGTGCTTGCATAGCCTTCTTGTTTACCTTTTTGTAGATGCCGCAAATGTAGAAATAAATAATGAAAAAACATCAGAAAGCGAACAAAAGTGTTATTTTTGCAACCAAATATAACACACTAAATCATGGTATTATTTTCAGAAGATCACATACAGGAAACTAGAAGAAGAGGAAGAATAGAAGTTATCTGCGGCTCCATGTTTTCGGGAAAAACAGAGGAATTGATACGTCGTCTCAAACGTGCTAAGTTTGCTCGCCAACGTGTAGAAATTTTCAAACCTTCTATTGATGTGCGCTATTCTGAAGCCGATGTCGTTTCACATGACAGTAACGCAATCTCCTCTACTCCTATTGATTCGTCAGCCAGTATATTATTATTCACATCTGAGATTGATGTAGTAGGTATAGATGAAGCACAGTTTTTCGACAGCAGTCTGATCGATGTATGTAATCAACTGGCAAATAATGGGATAAGAGTAATCATTGCCGGACTGGATATGGATTTTAAGGGTAATCCTTTTGGCCCAATGCCCGGACTGTGTGCCATAGCCGATGAAGTTTCAAAAGTACACGCCATTTGTGTTAAGTGCGGCCAATTGGCTTCCTTTTCACATCGAACTGTAAAAAACGACAAGCAAGTAATGTTGGGAGAAACAGCCGAGTATGAACCCTTGTGCCGCGAATGCTATTTGCGTGCTTTAGAAGAAGATAAAGAAAAAGGATAAAAAATCAATAAATATGGAAAGGAAGAAAATAACATTCGACAGCTTTATACGTGGTTCAATCTGTTGTATTCTTATTGTTGGAGTATTAATGCTGGTTGAAAGGCTGAGCGGAGTATTGTTACCTTTCTTTCTGGCATGGCTCATTGCTTATTTAATTTATCCGTTAGTCAAACTTTTCCAATACAGGTTACGTTTAAAAAGCCGGGTACTTTCTATCTTTTGTGCATTATTCTCCATTACAATAGTTGGAGTTACCGCTTTTTACTTTCTGGTACCTCCACTGTTAGAAGAATTTGGAAAAGTGAAAGATCTTTTGGTCATGTACTTCACCCATGGTATAGCCGACAATTCAAATGTGCCGAAAAGCCTTGCCGATTTTATTCAGGAAAATATAGACATGAATGCCTTGAGCCGTATTCTCAGCGAAGAAAATATAGTCAACGCTGTAAAGAGTACAGTGCCTAAGCTTTGGATGCTGTTATCTGAATCTATAAACTTCTTATTTAGTATTCTGGCGTCTTTTATCATCCTATTATATGTAGTGTTCATCTTATTGGATTACGAGTCTATTGCCGAAGGCTGGATACACTTACTACCTGCTAAATATCGTACTTTCACTACCAACCTCATTAAAGATGTCCAGAATGGTATGAATACTTATTTCCGTGGGCAAGCCCTCGTGGCTCTCTGTGTAGGTATATTATTCAGTATCGGTTTTCTCATTATAGATTTTCCAATGGCTATCGGATTAGGGTTATTTATCGGTGCTTTAAACATGGTCCCCTATCTTCAGATTATTGGTTTCCTGCCTACGATCATGTTAGCCATTCTTAAAGCGGCCGATACCGGACAGAATTTCTGGATAATCATTGCTTCGGCCTCAGCTGTATTTATAGTTGTTCAAATTATCCAGGATACATTTATTGTTCCCAAAATTATGGGAAAGATAACCGGATTAAATCCTGCCATTATTCTACTCTCACTTTCTATTTGGGGATCATTGATGGGAATGTTAGGTATGATTATAGCACTCCCACTAACAACATTGATGCTCTCTTATTATCAACGTTTCATTATTAACAGAGAAAGAATAAGTGAATCAAATCTGGAATATACTGAGGATCAGCAACGTGAAGAAGAAATTGAAAAATAGTACAAACTTTTTTATAGCTTTTGCTTGCAAATATAAAAAAAGTCACTACCTTTGCACCCGCAATCAGGAAATAACTGATTTGCAACAAGGATTGATTCGCTAGCTCAGCAGGTAGAGCACAACACTTTTAATGTTGGGGTCCTGGGTTCGAGCCCCAGGCGGATCACTGAAACAACAAGAAAAATCAAGCAAATCCCTGATAATCAGATATTATCAGGGATTTCTTTTTTTTGGCAGATAGCAAAAATAGCCGTTTCAAGTATATTATCGGTGGATAAATCGTGGGACTAAAATTTAATCGAAAAATCTCCAAACCGTATGTAACTGCGAACATAATTCATGCGTAAAGTATTTATAGTATCTGAAACCAACAAGCTACATTGTTCTAAAGAACAAATATGTCACCATAAGATTCTGTTCCAACAGACAGAACAACGATTTAAAAAGCCATTCGGCTACCAACGGGAACTGTACCATATCTTTTAAATACTACAATGCTATGAAGAACAGAAGAATCCCCGGCCAACTCAACATACAAGAACAATAAATCTCCGATAAAAGAAGAAAGACAGATATATAGAACTAAATTAGACTGTTTTACAAATAATTGCTACTTTTGCGAATATTAGTGTTATGTTATTCTTACTGTATATTATATACTTTGGATAACTTATTGCATCAATCTCGAAATTATGCATATTTCTTAATATGAGTATAAGTACAGAAGTTAAAAGAAAGTTATGGGCCTCTTCAGGAGGCTACTGTGGCAAGCCAGATTGTCATGCAGACTTATTCCCATTTTTTGAAAGTGGAGAAATAACAAATATAGAAGAGCTTGCACACATTATAGGACAAAGGGAAAATGGACCAAGGGGCAAAAATAATTTACCCATAAGTCAGCGAGATGAATTTGAAAATATAATACTGCTATGTCCAACTTGCCATACAACTATTGACAAAAACCCACAGCTATTCCCTAATGATACTATAAAACAATGGAAAAAGAACCATGTGGAAAGTATCAAAAATCTTTTTCATGCACCCAAATTTGATTCACGAAAAGAAGCAGCGAAATACCTAAGACTATTATTTGCAGAGAATAAGGCAATATTTGATAAATATGGTCCTTACTCTGAAAATGCGAAAACGAAGCCGATGGAAACCGAATTTATGTGGGAAAAGCTATCGATACAAAAGTTATTACCCAATAATAGAAAAATAGAGTCAACAGTTGAACAGAATCAAGAACTTTTAAGGGATAATGAATTCGGTTTATTTATAGAATTTAAATTGCATAGAGCAGGTTTTGAGTACAATAAAATTTCCGGAGATGTAAATTCTACAGTTCCGACCTTTCCAATTGACTTTGAAAATATATTTCAATGAGAGAAAAAAACATAGAAAAAGTCGCTCCATCAAGTAAAACCTTTTTTAAGAATGGTATGAATGGGCATTCAGCAGTAAGATGTATTACTGATTTAGGAAACAACATGTATCTAATAAACAGAACCGACAATAAACCAGATATTAAGGTTTTAGTAGCTGATATCTACATTGCAGGCGAAGCTGATATACTTGAAATCAGCTCTAATTTGCATGATATAGATTGTATTGTCCTAATTGGATTTTATAATCGGTACTCAAATGAAGCCAAAAAATTGGCCAAATCAATGAATGTAGGTTTATTTAACTATAGAGAGTTCTTTGGAGCTATCCATTATAGTGGCAATGCTTTTATTGATTATACACAAAAGGAAAGATGATTAAATTAAGTATTCCCCCTCAAAAACACTTTGACCATTACCTTTTTGGATCGATTTTATACTCAGAGAATCCTTCTGATATTGATATTGCAATAATCTATGACAAAAAATTTATCAGCTTACAAGACGCTATTCACTATCGGCACAAATTGATTGAAAGGCTGTCTGAGTTTACACCGTTAGAAATTGACACAATCCTTCTTTCAAAAGAAGAAGAAATTGAAGTTGAATTTTTATCAAATGCTAAACACCTAAAGATTTAAGACTACGTATTACACACGGTTTGTCGGTAACCTCGGACAGAATATTACGTAAAGTATGTATGACTCAATAGGATATGCTTTCTGAGATTCCCGAATTACCTGACACTGAATTCCGTGGAAGTAATATTGCCTGGTTAAGAGACGGTTCTGTAAGTGGCTCTCTGGATTTCTTTTCATTGGCAGTCACAGAGACCTTTTAAAACCCGGTGAAATGCAGTACGTTTAAGTGAGAATTTTCTCTGTCGTTTACAAGTGCTATTATACTCCGTATCCTACATTAAACAAGATACAGAGTATAGTAGTAGAAGTGTAATCACTAAAAAAGACTAAAAAAGGTGCTTCGGAATTTGGTTGTCACAGAAACAATGCCCAACTTTGCACCGCAAAACAAGAATAAACATATAATTCCTCATCGGAGGGCATTATGTACAACGATAGTGCCGGATAAGATGAATGGTAGAAAAATCATTCATTTTATCCGGCACTTTCTTTATCAAAGAACGAACCAGAGTGAAAATTAAATATTGAAAGATATGGAAATAGTAAGTAGTAAAAAGACAAAGTTAGCGAAACCAGGTTTTGTATTTATCCAAACAGTGGTAATGAAAACACTGTATTCTGTTCCACACAACTTTATGTATAACCATCTAAATATATAGAATTATGAATATCTTGTACTCAACGACCTATCTGATCTGCTATACGATATCCATACTTCCTTACTGGGTTTTATATCGGATATCCGACATTCTTTACGTTCTACTCTATCATCTTATTAAATACAAGAGAAAAATCGTTCGCAATAACCTTCATATATCTTTTCCTCATAAGGAAAAGCATGAAATTCTTACCATAGAAAAAGAATTCTATTCCTTTCTATGCGATCAGTTTGTTGAGACTATCAAGCTATGCTCCATCTCAGAGAAAGAAATAAGTAAACGCATGCTTTTTGAAGGACTCCCTGAAATGCTAAATGGACTAAAAAATGAAAACAAGAATTTTGCTTTTCTCTATATGAGCCATTATGGTAACTGGGAATGGTTATCACTGCTCGCAACCAAAGTACATAAGCAAAACTCACAGATAGTCAACGGATATATCTATTATCCTTTGAAGAACAAGGTGTTTGATAAAATACTCTTTAAACTGCGGAATCGATTCGGTGGAAAAAGTATCACGATAAAAGAGACTATCCAACGAATCATTGAATTAAAAGAAAATTCCCGGAAAGCAATAATCGCTTTTGTATCCGATCAGGCACCACTATGGAGTGGGAAATACCATTGGAGTAACTTCTTCCAGTGGGAAACCCCGGTGGTTACCGGTGCCGAACAAATAGGAAAACATGTGGACGCACTCATCTTTTATGCAGAGATGGAGCGCATCAAAAGGGGATATTACCGATGCAAAATTAGTCGTATGATAGACGATATACAGCAATATGCTGACTACGAAGTAACCGACTTATTTATGAGCAAACTAGAACAATCCATACATAAAGCTCCATCATACTGGTTGTGGACACATAACAGATGGATACGTACCCGGGAAGAAATTATGGTCTGGTACAAAAGAATTATACATAAAAAAGAAAACGTTTGATGAAAGAGTTAAATCTGACACAAGGCAGCGTACCTAAAGTACTATTACAATTTGCAGTACCTTTTCTAATAGCGAATATACTACAGGCACTCTATGGAGGGGCCGATCTTTTTGTTGTGGGTCAATATGACGACTCGGCAAGTGTGGCAGCCGTAGCTATCGGCAGTCAGGTAATGCAAACCATTACGGGAATTATCCTCGGCATTACAACAGGCACTACCGTACTGATCGCTATAGCGACCGGCTCAAAAGACAACCGGCAGGTAGCTTCCACAATCGGATCATCCGTGTGGTTGTTCTCAATTATCGGGGTTGTACTAACCCTGACAATGACACTTTACCACAGTCAGATAGCCGAATGGATGCATACTCCATCCGAAGCAATGTCTGATACAAAAAGTTATATTCTGGTCTGCTCAACCGGTATTCTGTTTATTGTGGGATACAACGTTGTATGTGGTATCCTACGTGGTTTAGGCGATTCAAAAACTCCACTTTATTTCGTAGCATTGGCGTGTGTTATCAATATTGTTCTCGACTTTATATTAGTCGGATATTTCCATCTTGGAGCTACTGGAGCAGCCATTGCCACCGTAACGGCACAAGGAGTCAGTTTTGCCACCGCACTTTGGTTCCTTTACCGAAAAGGGTTTCATTTTGAGTTTACACGACGTGATATCCGGCTAAACAGAAGTTTATCGAAGAGAGTTCTGACATTGGGGGCTCCCATTGCATTGCAGGATGCCCTCATCAATACCTCATTTCCATTAATTACCGTTATCGTAAACCAAATGGGGGTTATCGCATCAGCATCTCTGGGTGTTGTCGAAAAAATCATCGTATTCGCGATGTTACCTCCAATGGCCATATCATCTGCAGTAGCAACGATGACAGCACAAAATTATGGAGCCGGACTTGTACAGAGAATGAATCAATGTCTTCTCTCCGGAATAGGGTTCGCCCTTATCTTCGGAGTAACAGTTTGCCTATATTCGCAATTCCTGCCAGAAACACTTACGGTATTTTTCACCAAAGACCCTATGGTAGTAGCAATGGCCGCTGAGTATCTGAAGGGATATAGTATCGACTGTGTCATCGTTAGTTTCGTGTTCTGCATCAATTCTTATTTCAGCGGACAAGGAAACTCAATATTCCCTATGATTCATAGTTTAATAGCCACTTTCCTGTTTCGCATCCCACTCTCATACTGGTTCAGTCAAATAGACAGTTCCTCATTATATATTATGGGATTTGCACCACCTATATCAACAGTTGTATCCTTACTGATATGCATCTGGTATTTGAGATATACAAAAAACAAACGTTTGAAAGAAGGTATAATAACAGCCATTTAAACAACTTTATTAACAGCTTATCCTGGTTATTCACAACATTACTCATTACTATTGTTCATAAAGTATGAATAACCGATAGAAGATTCGGATAATCAAGAGATTACCCTGTTAATAACTTTGTTTAAACACTGATTTTCCTCGCAATAAACGGTGAGAGTCGCGCATATAAAACCGATGAATCAACCCAATTGCCCAGTGATACATTACCCCCGATGAACTGAACTTTCTTCATTGCTGGTATGTTATAACAATATAAACATTAAAAACATTGCGGTTATGGAAAAATATCTAATTCACAGTAACGAGCTGCACCTGATTGATAAGGCAAAAATCCATCAGGCTGTAGAAAAGATGGTAGAATCTCTCGACATGGCAGCAGGGTCAACTTCTTGTTTCGACTTGTACAAAGTAGTGGAAACCTATTTTACAGACCTGGATAAACGGAAAAAGATGAACCATCTCCTGGGTATCACAGATACAGCCGAAGAGATAGAAGAAGAATTTGGAGTATGCTAACTTAATAAAAAATATCAGTACATATAAAGAAAAAGAGTCTTTAAAAAACTTTATACACTCAATAAAAAAACAGCGTCATGAAGATTGCCATAATCTTCATGACGCTGTTTTTTCATATCCTATACCATCCGTTTTTATTACTCGATGAGCGTAAACTTCTTTTTAAGACGAATATCCTCCGAACTGGCTCCCACGCGTACTTCAAATGTACCCGATTCAACTGTCCATTCCATATTCCGATCAAGTAGTTCCAAATCTGCGGGTTTCAGGGTGAAATGCATACGTTTCGTTTCATTGGGTTGCAATAAAACGCGTTGGAAACCACGCAAACGCGAATCATAAGTCACTACACTACTAACCAAATCACGTACATAAAGCTGCGCCACTTCCTCTCCTGCATATTTTCCTGTGTTGGTAATGTCAAAAGAGATCTGTACTTCACCTTGTGTCCCTTTGGCAGGAGCTGTCACTTCAAGATTACTATAAGCAAAAGTTGTATAGCTAAGTCCATAACCGAAAGGATACAAAGCCCCCAGTACCCGTGTACTTCCGCTACCATTGGGGCCGGATGAAGGTTGAGTACCATGTGATCCTTTCTTAAACGGGAAGTTTAATTCAATCTGCCCTACTGATTTTGGAAAAGTAACGGTCAGTTTACCTCCCGGATTATAATCACCAAACAGCGTTTCTGCAATAATCTTCCCACCCTGGAAACTCGGGAACCAGGCCTCAAGAATAGCCGGCAAATTCTGATCTTCCCAATTGATAGTAAGTGGCTGACCATTGATAAGTACCAGTACTACCGGTTTCCCTGTGGCATGCAGTGCTTGCAAAAGTTCACGTTGGCGCCCAGGTAACTCAAGAGAGGTACGAGAGCGGCTCTCTCCTACCCGGTATTCGTCTTCACCCATCACGGCAATGATCACGTCGGCAGACTGTGCCTCTGAAACAGCCTTATCCATATCCGCCACTTCCTCTGCTGTAAGTACTGCCGGCAATACTTCACTGGCAGGCCATTCTTTATCTATGATATTACACCCCTTTGAGTAAACAACTTCCACATCTCCTTTTAAATAGTCTTTGATACCCTGAAGTACAGTAATCGTTGGCAAACCATTCGGACCATAGCGGCTAATCATAAAGTTATCTTCATCTGCTAATGGCCCGGTAACCAATACTTTCTTTATCTCTTTCTTATTTAATGGTAACAGTTGTCCATCGTTTTTAAGTAAGACCAAAGACTGACGTTGCATCTCCTTTACAAATTCCGAATGCTTGTCTGCACCTGCCACTTCATCCGCCTCTTTCGGATTATCCCGGTAAGGAGCATCAAACAACCCCAGACGAAACTTCACTGCCAACACTTCACTTACACGCTTGTCAATCGTTGCCATTGATATCTTGTTTTCTGCCAGCAAACGACGAATAGGCAAGATGAAATCAGCCGGAGGTGTAAAATGAGTACGCACATTCAATCCCGCTTCCAACACCTGTCGTACAGCTTCGTCATAATCTTCGGCTACCTGATGCTTGGTATGCACAAATTCCACTGCCTGGCTATCGCTCACCACGTATCCGTCAAAGCCATATTCTTCACGCAATAACTTTGTCAGGAAATAGTAACTTGAAGTCACCGGCTCTCCATTCCAATCATTATAACTACTCATCACCCCCATCGGATGCGATTGTTGTATCACATGTTTAAAAGGATACAGATAAATTTCGTGCAACTCACGGGGAGTAACATGAGGATCGGTCCGGCAGTTTCCATCCCGGCCACCTTTAGGACTACTGTATACAGCAAAGTGCTTCAGAGTAGCTGCCACTCCCTGTGACTGAATACCATCTACCATTTGCACACCCAGTTCGCCAATAAGATAAGGATCTTCTCCATAACATTCCAGTGTACGCCCCCATCTCGGATCACGCACCACATCAAGAATAGGCGCATATACATTGGTATATCCTAATACGCGAGCTTCTTTACCCACAATTTCTCCCGCTTCACGTACCAGTTCTGTATTCCAGGTACTTCCAATCGCTATCGGAGCCGGAAGCGGTGTTGCTTTTGTATGATTAAGTCCATGAATACCCTCATTAGAGAAATCAACAGGAATGCCCAAACGGGTCTCTTCAATAAACCAACGCTGAGTTTCATTGATAGCCTTTACATGATTGGAAAAAGGAACAATAAGATGAGGCGCCCGTTTGGCACCTCTACCTACCCCGTTGAGTTGTTCATCGATATTCGCAATACCATCTTTCCAGATAGCTTCTTTCCAGGCAGGAGTAGGCAAAGAGTCTTTCAGAACACGCCCAAAGCCATAGAGTGTAGCAAGCTGACAACTTTTCTCTTCTATCGTCATCTGTGAAAGTAAATCCTTTACTCGCTTCTCAACAGGTTGCGAAGGGTCTTCAAAGATATCTTTCACACCATTTTTATTAAAATCAATCCATCCTTTTTTATAGATTGATTTGGAGGACGACTGTGCAGAAACAACTGAAACGCACTGCCCAGTCCAAGCAATGCATACTAAAAGAAGTAATTTTTTCATATTTATTATATAAGAGTTTGACCGCCTGCAAGACGGATAGGCTGCAAATATAATAATTAATTCCAATTCACCTATAATCAAGATATTACATTTTGTGTGCGCCCACACATGTTATAAAACAATAAACGGTGAACAAACTGTGTTATCCACAGTTGTTCACCGTCCATGATTTATCGTTCACTATCTATTTAGTTCCCCTGATGTACAGTAAGTTGCGGGAATGGAAAATTGATACCCTTTTCATTGAAGGTATTGTAAATAGCCTTATTGATATCAAAGTAAACGCCCCAATAATCAGAGGTTTTCACCCATACACGGATCACAATATTGACACTGCTTGCATCCAGTGCATGAAGAGCTATAAAAGGCTCCGGAGTATCCAGTATACGATTATCGGCAGCCAGTACTTCACGTACCACACGGTCTACTTTATCATAATCTTCACCATAATCCACACCAACGACCCACTCCACACGACGGGTTTCCTGCGTATTATAATTCGTCACTACGCCACTACTCAACGCACCATTCGGTACGTAAACCAATTTATTATCTCCCGTAGTCAGAATGGTATGGAATATCTGTATTTCTCTTACTGTACCCGAGAAGTTCTGACTCTCAATCCAGTCACCTACCTTATAGGGTTTAAACAATAAAATCACCAGTCCCCCTGCAAAGTTCTGAAGATTACCGGATAATGCCATACCAATAGCCACACCGGCAGAGGCCAGTAACGCTGCAAATGAGGTAGTCTCCACACCCAATGCACCAACGACTGAAATAATCAAAAGTATCGTCAACAAAATATTTACAAGACTCTTGACAAACGTCTTGATGCTCACATCTACATGCCGCTTGTCCATCATCCGGGCAGCCAATTTGTTCAGCATCGATACAAGGAAGCGTCCTACGATAAAAACAAGCACTGCTTTCAGGATACTTCCACCGGCACGTACACCTGCGTCTATAAGTTGTTGGGTTATAAGAGATATTTTGTCAAGACCTTCAGCATTAGCAATAGCCTGGTCCAGATTGTCGGCGGCAACCTGCAGAGAATCAGTTACAGCCTGAGTAATTTGTAATAATAGCATAATTAGTTTTTTGTTTTGAGTAAATAATTTGAGTCTGTTAATTCAATCATAACAAGTTACAAAGTTACTTTGTTTTAAGTAAATATAAAAGTTTTTTTTTGCTTTCCTCATCCGAAAGCGCTAATTTTGCCAACGATTTCACAATACAGGGGTGCCTTAACATGACGGGCTGAGAACATACCCATAGAACCTGAACCGGGTAATGCCGGCGTAGAGAACGAATAAATTACACAATGAAAAAGAATCTATCAGCTGTTGCCTTTCTAATGGCAGCCAGCATCAACATCTTTGCACAAACAAGCGCCAAAGATAGTTTGAGAGTAGTCAACCTGCAAGAGGTGCAGATAGTATCCACCCGTGCCACTTCTAAAACTCCGGTGGCATACAGCAATATTTCTAAAAAGGAGATCCGAAAACAGAACTTCGGACTTGACCTGCCTTTTCTGTTAACGACCACCCCATCGGTACTTACCACCTCGGATGCCGGAAGCGGAGTAGGCTATACCAGTATTCGTGTGCGCGGTACAGACGCCACGCGTATCAATATTACAGCCAACGGCATTCCAATGAACGATGCAGAGAGCCATTCCATCTTTTGGGTGAATACCCCCGACCTGGCTTCTTCACTCGAAGATATGCAAATCCAACGCGGAGCAGGCACATCGACTAATGGTGCCGGAGCATTTGGCGCAAGTATCAATTTGCGTACTGCCGGCATTCCTTCCAAAGCATACGCTGAGGTTTCCGGTTCTTACGGATCATTCAATACGCATAAGGAGACGGTTAGCGTAGGTTCCGGGTTGATAGGCAATCATTGGGCCTTTGATGCACGCGTATCGAATATACAGAGTGACGGATATCGCGACCGTGCCACATCAGATTTGAAGTCGTACTTCCTGCAAGGAGGATATTACGGTGAAAATACGACCCTGAAGTTTATCACTTTTGGCGGCAAAGAGAAAACCTATCATGCCTGGGACGGTATCAGCCGGAAACAATTGGAGACTGACCGTACCTATAACCCAAACGGAGCCATCAAAGACGACAACCTGAACAAAGGAAACACCATAGGATTTTATGACGACCAGACGGATAATTATAATCAGACGAACTATCAGTTAATATTCAATCACCTGTTTTCTTCCGAATGGAATCTGAACATTGCCCTGCATTACACAGATGGTTTCGGATATTACCAGGAGTATAAGAACGGACGTACACTGGAAGAGTACGGACTAAAACCATTCTACCTCCCCGGAAACACAGAAGCGCAAACGAAGACCAATCTGGTACGCCAAAAGCTCGTAGACAGCGGCTTTGGCGGCGGCGTATTTTCTGTTGATTATAAAAACGAGAAGTTAAATGCCTCTCTGGGTGGAGGCTTGAATCGTTATAGCAACGATCATTATGGCAAAGTGATCTGGGTAAAGAATTATACTGAAGCGCTGAATCCGGATCATGAATACTATCGCAACAATGGTAGTAAGACAGACGGAAACATCTATGTCAAAGCCAATTATCAAATAGCCGGAGGATTGCATGCTTATGCTGACCTGCAATATCGCTACATCAATTACAAGATAACGGGAGACAATGATAAATGGGATTGGACTGCAGAACCCGGACATCTCCAACGCCTGAACGTAAACGAGCACTTCAGTTTCTTCAATCCTAAAGCCGGCTTATTCTGGCAATTCAACCCATACCACAGCGCTTACGCTTCTTTTGCTGTAGCCCAGAAAGAGCCTACACGTAATAACTATACCGACGGACTATTCGAAAAACTTCCCCGTCCGGAAAAAATGTTAGATTATGAATTAGGATATACTTTCCGCAACAGTTGGTTCACTGCCGGAGTGAACCTGTATTATATGGACTATACCGACCAACTGGTACTAAATGGAAAAGTAAACGATATCGGTGAGGCAATGGCAGAAAATGTCAAAGACAGCTACCGCATGGGAGTAGAGCTCTCTTTAGGCGCCCGTATCACCGACTGGCTACGCTGGGATATCAACGGGACATGGAGTAAAAACCGCATTAAGAATTACACCGGTTATGTGAGTGACTATGATGACAACTGGGATGAACTTTACACCCAAACAGCTATTTATGCGGGGAATACTCCCATTTCTTTTTCTCCTTCGTTTATGGGAAACAGCCTGATCGGTTTTAATTATAAAGGTTTCGATGCATCCTTGCAATCACAATACGTCAGCCGTCAGTATCTCGACAATTTCGGTTTAGAGGAGAACTCACTCGATCCATCTTTTGTGAGTCATCTTAGTTTAGCTTACAGTTTCAAACTGCCTTCTGTGAAACAAATCACTGTCGGTGCCACTATCTATAACCTCTTTAACACGAAGTACGAAACCAACGGATACTCGCAGAATGCCGCTGTTTATGAAGGAGGAGATAAGAATCAAAAAGCTGTTCTCTCCTACGACCCACGTTTTTATCCGATGGCAGGAACCAATGTACTGGCGCACATAGCAATTAGATTTTAAATAAACCAAGTACAACCATGAACTACCTTGAAATCATTGGTACCCTCATTGGGTTGCTCTATCTTTGGTTAGAATACCGGGCAAGTATTTATCTGTGGATAGCAGGTATCATAATGCCTGCCATCTATATTTTTGTGTATTACAGAGCCGGACTATACGCCGATTTTGGTATCAATATCTATTATCTTCTCGCAGCGGTTTATGGCTGGCTGGTATGGAAGTACGGCAATAAGGCGCACGAAAAAGCAGAGTTACCCATCACGCACATTCCGTTAAAGTATCTTCCTCCTCTGATGGCTGTATTCATTATCACCTTCATAGGTATCGCCCTGATACTGATTAACTTTACCGACAGTAATGTTCCCTGGCTCGACTCATTTACTACTGCACTGAGTATCATCGGTATGTGGATGCTTGCCCGTAAATATGTAGAACAGTGGTGGGCATGGATACTGGTAGACGTGGTATGCTGCGGCCTCTATATCTACAAAGATTTGTATTTCACTTCCGGACTCTACGGACTTTATTCAATAATCGCTATCTTTGGCTTCCTTAAATGGAAAAAAATGATGCCTAAACCATAACTCCGGCAGAAAAAAGTACGGAATGCGTTTTACATCTCTCTTATTTACAAATGAATATGACAACAGAAGCAGTTATTCTCGGTAATGGTGATTATCCTTCACATCCATATCCACTGAATGTATTATCACAAGCTCCATACGTAGTTTGCTGTGACGGCGCCGCCAACGAATATATTCGCCGGGGGGTTCGTCCGGATGCTATTATCGGAGACGGAGATTCGCTCTCTCCCGAAAATCGGGAACGGTTTGCCGGAATCTTCCACCGTGTGAACGATCAGGAAACAAATGATCAGACCAAAGCCATCCGTTTTTTGCAGGCACAAGGAAAACGGCAGATCATCATTGTAGGAGCTACAGGCAAACGTGAAGATCACACATTGGGTAACATCAGCCTGTTAATGGACTACATGCAGGAAGGGCTTCAGGTGCAAATGATAACAGATCATGGTATCTTTATCCCCGCTTGTAACACACAAGTATTCACTTCACAACCGGGACAACAGGTTTCTATTTTCAACTTCGGAGCAACGGGATTACAGGGAGAAGGATTAGCCTATCCGCTAAGCGATTTCAGTAATTGGTGGCAAGGTACCTTGAATGAAACCACCGAATATGAATTTTGTATTCATGCAACAGGAAAATACCTTGTATTTATAAACTTCTGAGTGCTTCCCGCACGGGGAGGTACGACGAGCGATGATTGCAGGTTGTTGTGTAATATTACTTCCTGCATACTATCCGAAGTGCTAAAAAGAGAACCTATAATATACTGATTATCAATATATAAACAGAGCAATTTTCTCCTCGGAGTCGAGCAGCTTTCTCCTCGGTGCCGAAGGGATTCCTCCCCGGAGCCGAGCCCCCTCTTCCCCGGAGCCGAGCAAGGCACGCGACTCCGGGGAAGTATCTAATGTAAAACAATATAACTTTATTGAAGGCTTTCCTTGAGTCTCACTCAGGTACTTTTCAGGCATCCGGCATCTTTGTTTTTAAAGAGCAAGCAGGTAATTCTTGAAATCAACAAACTCCTTTGTCATCGGCAAACTCTTCTTCTCACCTTTCATGAAGGCTTGCAGCTTAGCAGGAATCTCTACTTTATCTCCAACAATTCCTTCTACTGTATCCAGGAACTTAGCCGGATGTGCTGTTTCAAGAAACACACCGGTTTCTCCGGGCTTCAACCCCTCTTCGAGGGCACGATAACCACAGGCTCCATGCGGATCGAGCAAGTAATGTACATCATCATACGTTTTCTTTACCGTTTCACGAATTTGTTCATCGGTATAGGTTGTCCCGGTTATCTCAGCCGAAATAGCAGCATGCGAACCACCATAAAGATCGAGCACACGGGCAAAGTTACTCGGATCGCCCACATCCATGGCATTTGCAATAGTGGCAACGGATGGACGCGGATTATACTTACCCGTTTGCAGATACTGATAGAAAATATCATTCTTATTATTAGCAGCGATAAAGCGTTTCACGGGTAACCCCATCTTTTTGCCAAAGAGTCCGGCTGTGATATTGCCAAAGTTACCACTGGGCACACAGATCACGGCATTATCCGCTTTCCCAGCTTTCTTCAATTGTGCATAGGCGTAGAAATAATAGAACGCCTGAGGCAGAAAGCGGGCCACATTAATAGAGTTGGCACTGGTCAGTTGCATATGTTCATTCAGTTCCTTATCCATAAAGGCAGACTTCACAAGCGCCTGGCAATCATCAAAAGTACCATCCACTTCGAGAGCGGTAATATTCTGTCCTAAGGTAGTGAACTGCTTTTCCTGTATTTCACTGACTTTCCCTTTGGGATAAAGCACATAGACATGAATACCGTCCACTCCGAGGAAGCCATTGGCAACCGCACTACCGGTATCACCGGAAGTAGCCACAAGTACATTCACCTGCTTTTTACCCTCTTTACGGATAAAGTAACCCAGCAAACGTGCCATGAAGCGGCCACCTACATCTTTAAAGGCAAGCGTAGGACCGTGGAACAATTCGAGTGAATAGATATTATCTTTCACATGCACCAACGGCACATCAAAGTTCAATGTATCATAGACAATCTGTTTCAACGTATCTGCCGGAACGTCTTCTCCAAAGAAAGCATCGGCTACGCGATAGGCTATCTCCTGAAAAGTAAGCGTATCAATGGTGTCATAAAACTCCTGAGGCAGTGGTTTAATCATTTCGGGCATAAAGAGCCCTTTATCGGCAGCCAAGCCCTTCACTACAGCTTCTTCAAGAGTAGCAACAGGAGCCTGACGGTTAGTGCTGTAATATTTCATAAGTGGTATTTTAAATTTAGTTTATACTGAGTTAGTGATGAGTGATAAGTGATAAGTGATTAGTGCTGTGCAGCGTCAATGCCATTGCGCAAGCCCACTGTCAATTGTCAACTGTCAATTGTCAACTCTTCACGGGTAGTGCCATAAATTCGTTAATAAATTCATCTGCCTTCATCAGCCCATACACCCCGTCACAAGCGGCCACTTCGTCATAGGTCTGCACTTCGTCCGGTGTAATACCCGGATACCAGATAAGAAACGGAATAGGTTCGTTGGTATGGGTACGAAGTTCGCAAGGGGTAGGATGATCGGGCAATACAGCAATGGCTACCGGTTCGTCCCAATCCTTCACAGCTTCATAGATAGGGCCAACAGCACGGCTATCCAGGTTTTCAATTGTAAGAAGCTTCAACGGAATATCTCCTTCATGCCCCGCCTCATCACTGGCTTCGATATGGAGATAGACGAAGTCATCCGTCTTCAATGCTTCCAGTGCAGCTGCCACTTTGTTTTCATAATTCGTATTATAAAGTCCGGTTGCTCCTTCCACCGCAATACGGCGAAGTCCGGCATAGTATCCGATCCCATTTATCAGATCGACCGCCGAAATAACAGCTCCTCTTTTCACCTGAGGGAAAGTATCGGAAAAGGTATCCATTTGCGGACGGTATCCCGGACTCCAGGGCCAGATACTATTGGCAGGATCTTTGCCTTCGGCCATACGTTTCAGGTTCAGCGGATGATTCTTCAGCAGTTCCTGCGACTTCAAGATCAGTTCATTAATAAGATCTGCTGTCTCCCGGGCTTCCGGCACTAACGGTTTCACCATCAAAGGGTGAAAAGGCTTTAAAGGTACGTCATGAGGCGGCGTACAATCCAGCTGTTTATTTCCGTCTTTGATGACCAACAGATGACGATATTGAACACCGGTATGGAAACGTACGCGATCATTGCCTAAATGTTCCTGCAGATATTGAATCAGCACATCGGCTTCTTCAGTAGAAATATGTCCGGCAGAATGATTTTTTATATTATCTCCTTCAATACAGATGATATTGCAACGCATCGCCATCTCTCCCGGTTGAAGTTCCACACCGATACTTGCTGCCTCGAGCGGACCGCGTCCTTCATATACCTTCGGAAGATCATATCCCAATACCGACATATTGGCTACTTCACTACCGGGATGAAAACCATCCGCTACGGTCATCAGCCGTCCATTACGCCCCATGCGGGCGAGCTTATCCATATAAGGCGTTTTTGCATATTGCAGGAGCGTCTTGTCTCCCAATGACTTTACAGGCCAGTCGGCCATGCCGTCACCTAATATAATGATATGCTTCATTTTCTTAATTGACAATTGGCAGTGGACAATTGACAATTAACAAACCAACTGCAACAAAGCGCAGCAACTGTCAATTGTCAACTGTCCACTAAATTAAACGTTCGCTATACTCATAATATCCGCAAAGACTCCCGCTGCCGTCACACCTGCACCGGCACCATATCCCTGAATCATCATCGGATACTCTTTATAACGCTCTGTTGTGAGCAGGATAATATTGTTACTGCCTTCCAGTCCGTAGAACGGATGATTGGCCCCTACTTCCTGTAAGCCCACAGAAGCCTTCCCGTTTTCGAGCGTAGCAACAAAACGCCAGTGTTTATTTTCTTTCTCCAATACCTGACGACGGGCTTCAAAGTCTGCATCCAGACTCGGAACACGCTTCCAGAAATCATCCAACGATCCTTCAAAGAAATCATTCGGGACAAAAAGATTCTTCTCTACATCTTCCTGCTCCAGTTTATATCCGGCTTCACGTGCCAGAATCACCAGCTTACGAATCACATCTTTACCACTCAGGTCGATACGTGGGTCCGGTTCGGAATAACGTTCTTCCTGTGCCATCTTTATCGTACGGCTAAATGGGATATCAGCACTGATCTTATTGAATATATAGTTCAACGTACCGCTCAGTACAGCTTCAATTTTTAATATCTTATCGCCACTATGAATCAGGTCATTGATTGTATTGATGATGGGAAGTCCTGCCCCTACGTTCGTCTCAAACAGATATTTCACACCACGCTGACGGGCTATCTGCTTCAGTTCGCGATAGTTCTCGTATTTGGAGGAAGCAGCAATCTTATTGGCAGCCACTACCGACACATTGTGCAGCAACAGATCTTTATAAAGCGAGGCTACATCCGGACTGGCAGTACAATCCACAAATACAGAATTGAAAATATTCATGCCGATAATCTCATCACGAAGAGACTCAAGCGTACTTTCGGTACCTTTCGCTTCCAACTCTTCCCGGTAATTAGCCAGGTCAAAACCCTGACGGCTGAACATGGCTTTCGTAGCGTCGGCAATACCTACCACATGGAGTTTCAACCCGTTTTCTACTTTCAGCTTTTCCTGCTGACAGCGGATCTGTTCTATCAGGCTACCTCCTACCGTACCAATACCACAGATAAAGAGATTCAGCACCTGATATTCGGACAGGAAGAATGAATCATGAATCACATTCAATGATTTGCGCAATGATTTAGAGTCAACTACAAATGAAATATTTGTTTCCGAAGCTCCCTGTGCACAAGCTATCACATTAATACCATTACGTCCCAATGTACCGAACAATTTACCGGCAATACCCGGTGTGTGCTTCATGTTCTCACCCACAATTGCTACGGTAGCCAGATTTTTCTCTGCCTGAATAGGAGATATCTCACCCATTTCTATCTCTTTGGCGAACTCCTCATTCAACACTTCACAAGCCAGATCGGCGTCGGCATTACGCACACCGATGGAAGTACTGTTCTCAGAAGAAGCCTGAGACACAAGAAATACGCTGATACCATTCTTTGCCAGAGCCTTAAAGATACGATAGTTAACACCAATAACACCCACCATACCAAGACCTTGCACAGTAATCAGGCTGGTGTCATTGATAGAAGAGATACCTTTAATCGCTTTCGTTTGCGGATCGGAAACCTCTTGTTTGATAACCGTGCCCGTACCTTCGGGATTGAATGTATTCTTTATTAATATAGGTATATTCTTATGACAAACCGGGTAAATAGTAGGCGGATATACCACTTTGGCACCGAAGTTACAAAGTTCGGTAGCTTCCACATAACTCAGTTCGTTGATAGTATAAGCAGTAGAAATCACACGTGGATCGGCTGTCATGAATCCGTCTACATCGGTCCATATCTCCAGGCTATCAGCATCCAGAGCAGCAGCAATGATGGCCGCTGTATAATCCGAGCCACCCCGTCCAAGGTTAGTAACATCCCCCGTCACCTTATCCGATGAAATGAATCCCGGTACCAGCGATACTTGCGGAATCACGCGGAATGCCTCTTTTACCAGTTGATGCGTCAGTTCAGTGTCAAGTGTGTGTTTGGAATGTTTTCTTTCTGTCTTTATAAAAGTGCGCGAGTCAAACCATTGGGCACCTTCAATCAGCTGCGCTACAATGATAGAAGAGAGGCGTTCGCCATAACTAACAATGGTATCCGATGTTTTTGCAGAAAGGTCTTTTATCAGATAAATACCCTGAAAAATATCTTTCAGCTCATTGAGCAGTTCACCTACCTGACGTTGCAACGAAGCCTGATATTCACCTGCGGGAACCACTTCTTTAATCATCTCCACGTGTCGATAAACAATTTCGCGGAACTCTCCTTCGTAGGCCGAATCACCTACAGCGGCCATTTTAGAGGTATTAATCAACTTATCGGTAATGCCGCCCAATGCGGAAACAACTACAATAACCGGTTCTCCGGCCGACTCTACTATTCTCTTTACGCTTAAAATGCTGTTCACGGAACCTACGGATGTTCCGCCGAATTTCATTACTTTCATGCAGATACTTTATATTTTCAATGCTTCCTTTTCCGGAAACAATGGTTTATTTACAACTAAAATACTAAATTTGAATTTGCTTACTTCCTGTAAGCGTGATTCACGTAGAAACACAAATACTATCCCTCAACCCCTAAGGGTCATGGTGCACATGGATGTGACTGTATGCGGATAGTACTTCATCATAGTCATTGTTTCTCGTTACTATTTGATAAGATGTCGCAAAAGTAACAATAAAAACATTCAATCTATCACTTTTTGCGATAATTTTCTAATAAAAAGATTTTCCCTGTGGAGCAGTGACAAATTAGCGCGTTGTACTTTTCTGACATTTTGTTATAAAATATAAGATATATAATTATCTTTGCAGTATTCAATTGCATAAAATACGCTTATGAATCCTTCAAATACTTCCGTATTGTTAATATACACCGGTGGCACGATTGGAATGATAGAAAATGCCGAAACCGGAGCACTGGAGAACTTCAACTTTGAACAGTTGCAGAAGCACGTCCCCGAACTTCAGAAATCAAACTGTAGCATTGATTCTTACCAGTTTGATCCTCCAATGGACTCATCGGACATGGAACCCGAAGCATGGCGGAAGCTGGTACGAATCATTTACGATACATACGAGCGGTATAATGGTTTCGTTATCCTGCATGGTACGGACACAATGGCTTTCACAGCCTCAGCATTGAGCTTCATGCTCGAAGGATTAAGTAAACCGGTCATTCTCACAGGCTCACAACTGCCTATCGGAGTATTGCGTACAGACGGTAAGGAAAACCTGATGACGAGCATAGAAATAGCTGCTGCTCAGGACAAACATGGTAATCCACTTGTTCCTGAAGTATGTATCTTCTTTGAAAATCATCTGATGCGGGGCAATCGTACTACCAAAATGAATGCTGAAAACTTCAATGCTTTCCGTTCTTTCAACTATCCGATACTGGCAGAGGTGGGAATACATATCAAATACAATTATTCTGTTATCCATACCATTCAGGAAAAGCAGGAACTGAAACCACATTATTTGCTCGACACCAACATTGCCGTATTAAAACTCTTTCCCGGCATACATGAGAATGTAGTAGCAGCCACACTTACCATCGACGGATTAAGAGCCGTGGTATTAGAAACCTATGGCTCGGGCAATGCCCCTCGTAAGCAATGGTTCCTCCGCCTGCTACGTGAAGCAAGCACACGAGGAATTGTGATAGTCAACGTCACTCAATGTAGTGCCGGAACGGTGGAAATGGAACGATATGAAACCGGTTATCATTTGTTGGAATCGGGCATTGTCAGCGGATACGACATCACCACCGAGTCCGCTGTCACCAAACTGATGTTCCTGCTGGGACACGGCTACAGCCCTGAGGAAGTGAGAGAACGAATGGCACGCCCCCTAGCGGGAGAGATTACATTATAGCCCACTACCGTTTTCACCACAGAGGACACAAAGCTTTAAGTATTGGAATCATTAGTCCCTAACCGTTAAGATTTTAATTACTCTGTGCCCTCTGTGGTGAAAACGATGGTGAATTTATGACTAATATTAAATAAAACTCTGTGAGACTCTGCATTACTCTGTGGTGAATTTATTACTTTTGTCCATCTTATAAAGTAAAGGACAAAAAGAATGGCCAAAGAGAAAACCGTATATGTATGCAGCAATTGTGGACAGGACTCTCCCAAATGGGTAGGAAAATGTCCTTCGTGTGGCGAATGGAACACCTATGTAGAAGAGATAGTCCGGAAAGAACCTACAAACCGCCGCCCCGTATCGGGCATAAATACAGCCAAAGCCAAACCTATTACTTTAAATGAAATAGAAGCAGATGACGAGCCACGTATCGACATGCACGACGAAGAGTTAAACCGTGTGTTAGGTGGTGGTCTTGTCCCAGGTTCACTGGTACTGATAGGTGGTGAACCGGGCATTGGGAAATCGACTCTTGTGCTCCAAACAGTACTACGTATGCCCGAAAGACGTGTCCTTTATATCTCCGGTGAAGAAAGCGCCCGACAATTAAAATTACGTGCCGACCGTCTGACAACTGCTTCCAGTGACTGCCTCATCGTTTGTGAGACCTCTCTGGAGCAGATCTATGTACATATCAAAAATACCAATCCCGATTTAGTCATCATAGACTCTATACAAACCATTTCTACAGAAAATATCGAATCTTCTCCCGGTAGCATTGCACAGGTACGTGAATGTTCGGCATCCATTCTCCGTTTTGCCAAAGAGACCCATACGCCGGTACTGCTTATCGGACATATCAACAAGGAAGGCAGTATTGCCGGACCAAAGGTTTTGGAACACATCGTAGATGCCGTACTTCAGTTTGAAGGCGATCAGCATTATATGTATCGTATCTTGCGAAGCATAAAAAACCGCTTTGGGAGTACAGCAGAATTAGGCATTTATGAAATGCGGCAAGACGGGCTCCGGCAAGTCAGTAACCCATCGGAATTGCTCCTTTCGCAAGACCACGAAGGTATGAGCGGAGTAGCTATTGCCTCTGCCATCGAAGGGGTACGCCCATTTTTGATTGAAACACAGGCATTGGTCAGTTCTGCTGTATATGGTAACCCGCAACGCTCTGCCACAGGGTTTGATCTTCGCCGTATGAATATGCTGTTGGCTGTACTCGAAAAACGGGTAGGCTTTAAACTGGCACAAAAAGACGTGTTTCTCAATATTGCCGGAGGGCTGAAAGTAAATGATCCCGCCATTGACCTTGCCGTTATCAGCGCTATCCTCTCCTCCAACATGGATGCATCTATCGAACCGGAAGTTTGTATGGCCGGTGAGATCGGACTATCCGGTGAAATACGCCCGGTAAACCGGATCGAACAACGCATCGGTGAAGCAGAAAAGTTAGGATTTAAACGCATTCTGTTACCTAAGCATAATCTGCAAGGAATTGATACAAAGAAAATAAAGATAGAATTGGTGCCGGTTAGAAAGGTGGAAGAAGCATTCAGGACACTATTCGGATAATAACAAAACGCAAATTAACGCAGATTAACGCAAAGAAAAGATGGTTTTTATAGATAAAGAAACAAATGACTTGTCATATAAGATAATTGGATGTGCATACAATGTACATAAAGAATTAGGACCAGGATTATTAGAAAGTGCGTATAAAACTTGTTTATGTTACGAACTCAGTAAAATAGAAATTAATTATGAAAAGCAAAAAGGATTGCCCATCATATATAAAGATGTAACACTTGACTGTGGTTATCGAATTGATATCTTAGTCGAAAATAAAATTGTTATAGAGTTAAAAACGGTCGAAAAGCTCTTGCCCATACACACAGCACAAATAATGACCTACTTAAAATTAAGTAATAAGCATTTAGGACTTCTTTTCAACTTCTATAATGCGAATCTTCAAAATGGAATTAAAAGATATGTTTTATAATCCGCGAAAATCCGCGTTAATTTGCGTTTAAATTATTATGACAGAAGAATACCAGTTACGTCTACTCCCCGAAATTGCTGCCAACGAGCAACGATTAAAGGAATATTTGTCCAAAGAAAAAGGATTAAGTTTAAAGAATATTACCACTATACGTATTCTGAAACGAAGTATTGATGCGCGGCAACGTACTATTTTTATCAATCTGAAGGTACGGGCTTATATTAATGAAATGCCTGCGGATGATGAATACGAACGAACCGTATATAGTAATGTGGAAGGTAAGCCACAGGTTATTGTAGTGGGCGCAGGACCTGGCGGACTATTTGCAGCTCTGAAACTTATTGAATCAGGACTTCGCCCCATTGTAGTAGAGCGTGGAAAAAACGTACGTGAACGTAAAAAAGATCTCGCACTGATAAGCCGGGAACACGCTGTGAACCCGGAATCAAATTATAGTTTCGGAGAAGGAGGTGCAGGAGCCTATTCTGACGGAAAACTTTATACCCGAAGTAAAAAACGGGGAAATGTAGACAAAATACTAAATGTATTCTGCCAGCATGGAGCTTCTACTGCAATTCTTGCCGACGCACATCCGCATATCGGTACAGACAAACTGCCACGGGTTATTGAAAACATGCGTAATACCATTATCAATTGTGGAGGTGAAGTGCATTTTGAGACACGAATGGATGCACTGATCATCGAGAACGAGGAGGTAAAAGGCATTGAAACAAATACAGGAAAAACTTTTCTCGGTCCGGTAATACTGGCTACAGGACATTCGGCACGTGATGTATATCGCTGGCTGGCAACCAACAACGTAACGCTTGAGGCAAAAGGAATAGCTGTTGGTGTCCGTCTGGAGCATCCTGCAGAATTGATAGACCAGATACAGTATCACAATAAAAACGGTCGGGGAAAGTACTTACCTGCTGCCGAATACAGCTTCGTAACACAGGTCGAAGGACGAGGAGTATACAGTTTCTGTATGTGTCCCGGTGGTTTTATCGTTCCTGCTGCCAGCGGACCCGAACAGGTGGTAGTCAACGGAATGTCTCCTTCCAACCGTGGTTCACGATGGAGCAATTCAGGAATGGTGATAGAGGTACAACCGGAAGACTTAGACAATGGACAGTGGACAATGGACAATGGACAGTCAGCTACACAATCCAACTGTCAATTGTCAACTGTCAATTGTCAACTCCTAAAAGTGTTGCATTTTCAGGAAGAACTGGAACGGCAAGCCTGGTTACAGGGAGGAATGAAGCAAACGGCTCCGGCACAACGCATGATGGACTTTACGCGGAAGAAACTGAGCTATGATTTACCGGACTCCTCTTATAGTCCGGGATTGATATCTTCACCCTTACACTTCTGGATGCCGGAATTTATCAGTAAACGTTTGTCACAAGGCTTTCAGCAATTCGGACGGATGAGTCACGGTTTTCTTACCAACGAGGCAGTGATGATCGGAGTAGAAACACGTACTTCTTCCCCTGTGCGTATTGTACGTGACAAAGATACGCTGCAGCATGTAACAGTCCGCGGCTTATTCCCTTGTGGTGAAGGAGCAGGATATGCGGGAGGAATTGTATCTGCGGGAGTTGACGGAGAACGGTGCGCAGAAGCTGTTGCAAACTATTTAAATCATTAATTCAATAATTGAGAGTTATGAAGAACATTATTTTTTCTCTTACTATAGGAGCAATTCTCCTATTTAAATCATTGTCATTTAATTGTTATGCTCAATCCGATACCACCTTTCTATCTAAAAATGAAAACAGAAAGGTATATATCGAAAACAACAGAAAATCAGAAGTTTTTCAAAAATTACTCGACCCTACAATTCAAGAAAAAGCCTATCCGGAACTAAGACAATACAGACTGGAAGAACTGAAAGAAAGCGAGAAGATATTAAAGCAGGCTCATCCACAAACTATTACAAAACATAATTTATATGAACTACCGGAAGATTGGATCGCTCTCCATTCTTACAAAGGGAAATACTATGTTTATTCTCCATGCCAAATAGATACTCCTACAAACCGTTGGTTGACGGATTCTTGCCTTTACTATAAATACCTGGACGGTCCTTTTCCTGTAATCATTAAATCAGTGGAAAAGAAATCTGATAATCTATATGATATAAAATTATGGAATGTCATTCAACATCCGGATAACAGTCAGGCTTTGGATGAATTACAAATCCACATCATTGATAAGAAAAGAAAAATTTCTATTTGGGAATATAAAAGTTATCAAGGTGAGTCAACCTATGAACTGCTAATACCGAGGAAATCAGCACAGCATTTCGATTTAATCGTTTGTGACTGCCAAGACTTAGATAGTGAATTTGATTTTGATTCCATAGATTTTCCAAACCTTATTTTATCTCATTAAACCTATGAACCACAAACCAGAAATCGCTATCGTTGAAGCGAATACACTTACAGCACTCGGTCTGAAAATGATATTGGAAGAGATTATTCCAATGGCAATTATACGAACTTTCCATAGTTTTGGTGAGCTAACGGATGACACACCCGACATGTATGCGCACTATTTTATAGGCGCACAAGTATATGTGGAGCACAATGCCTTTTTTCTGCCCCGGAAAAAGAAAACAATTGTTCTGGCAGGAGAAAGCCACCCTCTCCAACTATCTGCCGTACGCGTACTGAACATTTATCAATCAGAAGAGCAGTTGGTGAAAGACATTCTGAAACTTCACCAACATGCTCACCACGACGGACATCCGGCTGAAGCCATACCACCAATGCCTGTTATTGAGCATGAATTGTCTGCACGGGAGATCGAGGTACTTGTATTGATAACCAAAGGGTTCATCAATAAAGAGATAGCCGATAAACTAAATATCAGTCTGACCACTGTTATCACCCATCGGAAAAACATTACAGAGAAATTGGGTATCAAATCCGTCTCCGGGCTAACAATTTATGCCGTAATGAACGGCTATGTAGAGGCTGACCGGATTTAAAAACGTACAACGATCATACCACCGTATTCCTTTGAAAAATGATTGTAATAAGGAGAAGCAGCCAGATTAACTCTGCTCTTTTTCTTATCCAATCCAAACAATTTCTTTTCAAAAGGCAGGAGCCAGTATCCGATCCGTGCACTTAATATACCAATTCCCGCACCAGCCAGAACATCATTGCACCAATGTCGTTCATTATAAAGTCGCAGGAAGGCTACCCCACAGGCAATAGTATATGCACCTATACCATAAAGCGGAGAGGAATCTTTATACTCCATCCGTACCAACTCAGCTCCCATAAAAACAGTGGCTGTATGCCCCGAAGGAAAGGAATTAAAAGCTGTTCCGTCCGGACGTTGTTCATCTACCGCCCACTTCACCGCATTGACCATAATCCCCATAGCTGCATAAGAAGTGGCAGTAATCAATACACGATCCACATAACTATGCTTAGCCTTTGCTCCCAGCAGACTTAATCCGCAGTTTGCAATAACGGGTACATATTGTATATAATCATCGGCATGAAAATAACGTCCACTACGCCATCCGGCAATATCATCACGCACTTCCCTATTCAGAGATCTCAACCAGGGATTGGCCACCCCAAGTGCTCCTACAGTGATGAGTGAAGCAGGTAGTATTAATTGTGAAGGACGGAAAGAATAGCCCCGTTCAGTGATTTTCAGAGAGTCTGTCGAAGCCGTTTGTGCCCACAACTGAAACGGGTATAGTAATATCATAAGAAGAAAAAACAATTTGATTTTCATCTTTTATTGTTGTAAATAAAATGAATACTGAATGTTAACTGTCGCTTTGCATTTCTGTCTCAGAAACACAACAGGTCACATCCGCTTCGGCCTTTACAACTTCAAAAAGAGGAAAGCAAAACAAGATCCGCCCCATTGCATTCCCCCGGTCATATAAAAATTCTTGGTCGTTTTTTCTATAAGAGAAATGCTAATGAGTTATTTCTAACTGTTATATGTCACTCTATCTGATCTATACCATAGGCTATGTGTTTTAAAGAGAGGTTAATAAAAAAAGTGTGTTCCCGACACTATCCAGACTATAGTTAGGTACGACCAAGTAACCTATGACCGACTGAATATATCGATGGAACACACCCTGTTTCAGGGCGCATCCACAAAGCATATTCTTTCGGTCTGTTAAATTTGGTCGTTTCACTATAGAAAGAATGACAATGCAAACACTCCGTATCTTGTTTTTTTATCTTTAAATAAAGACTCTACTTTATTCAATGTTTATCGAAAGACAAAAATAAGAATATCTTTCTTTATAGACAAACTTTATTTGTATAATCCTTATAAATCGGATACCGGAGTAAGTCCCCCTAATTTCAGATTTGCATATACCCACAATGCATATTCTGTTATTTCAATGTATATTCGGAATATTTTTTCTAAATTCCGCGATAACTCCTTACCTCATATGTATAACAAACAAATATTGAGTTATATCTTACAGAAAGCGATATAATATTGCAAGCTTGCAGCCAGAGAGTTTTGTACCTTAGCATCCTAAAATTATAGATTGATTATTATGAGAAAATTATTGTTACTGCTAGTAATTCTGAGTTGTAACCCTCTTCTGGCAAAAAAGTACTATTTCACCCCCGGGGAGAGTGAATCTTTAAAAAGAATATTAAGTGAAGGGAAACTACTCCCTGGTGACGAAGTCATTCTTAAAGACGGAGTTTTCAAAAATCTGCAGAAAGTGCTCTTCCAGGCAAAAGGAACTGTACAGGATTCAATAAAACTGAAAGCCGAGCACCCCGGAAAAACAATCATATCGGGTGCATTGGATTTTAAAGTCTATGGCGAATATCTGCAAATAGAAGGTTTGTGTTTTCTGAAAGCATGGGCATTGTCTTTCAATATGATTGATTTTCAGAAAGAAACAGGGAAGTATGCTTCACACTGCCGTTTCACCAATTGCGTGATTGATGACTGTAACGACCCCAACAAGAGCGAACAGCCTGCAACGAACGGACAGCAACCCGCCTCCGTGAGCGAATACTGGCTCGGACTCCGAGGTGAGAATAACCGGGTAGACCATTGTTACTTTGCCAACAAACGAATTGGCGGATTGGTACTGCAAGTATGGCTCGACAAAGACAATCACCTGAATAACCACCAGATAGATCACAATCTGTTCGGCACGCGTAAACCCTATGGTGGAAACGGCGCCGAGATCATTCGCATCGGGCATTCATGGTCTTCTCAACTGGAATCACGCACCGTTGTCGAAAACAATGTATTTCTGCACTGTGACGGAGAAAGTGAAATCATTTCGATAAAATCGTGTCATAATGTACTTCGCCGAAATCTGTTTTACGAGTCAAGAGGAGGTCTGGTATGCCGGCATGGTCATTACAATGTGCTCGAATCCAACACCTTTATCGGTAACAATATAAAAGGTACAGTAGGAATCCGCATTATCAACCAGGGACATACTGTATATGATAACTATATGAGTAAACTGAATGGTTTCGGCCTGTTGGTACGTATTGGCGTCTTTGAAAAACCTACTGCTGATACAGACATAAAAAAAGAACCGCTGACCTCCTACCACCGGGTAGAAAATGTAGATATCGCCTATAACCATTTTATCAACTGCCGGGTATTGGAATTCGGTTCGGGCAAAGGAGATAAAGCACCCCGTAACCTACGTTTTGCCAACAATACCATCTACAACTCAACTCCGAATGTGAGAGTCTTTCAACCGGAAGAGGTTATGCCGGGTATTACTTTCCTGGATAATACTTATTATTTTGAAAATAAAGAGCCAATCGGGCTACCCGGATTTATGGAAGGTAAAATACCAGATACCCTCTTAGCTTTAGAGAATGAAAAAGTAGAAAAATCTATCAACGGAATAGGTCCGGTGTGGTATGCGCCCAATACTGCTGAGATAACTTATATAAGGAATAAAGCGCTTCCCGCACGGGGAGATACGGCAAGCAATGTTAATTATTAAAACGCAGATAATTTGCATAATCCTAATAAATGAGGATTGTGTAACTGATAAGTTTCCCGTTCCTTTGCAAGCAAAATAAGATTATGATGAAAAGAAACAGTATTCTAATTGCTCTAACTCTCTTGACGGCAAGTACCGCTTGGGCCGAAGAAGTATCTAAAGACACGATTAAAGTAGTAGACGTAGAAGAGGTGCTCGTTATCGCATCACCCAAAGAAAACCGCAAACTTCGCGAATTACCCACAGCCAGCACTCTCCTGTCACAGCACGACATGCAAGCCAACCAGGTAACTAATCTGAAAGGCCTGACAGCACTGGTTCCCAACCTGTTTATTCCCGACTATGGTTCAAGGCTTACATCAGCCATTTATATCCGTGGTATCGGTTCACGCATCAACACTCCTTCAGTGGGACTTTATGTAGATAACGTTCCTTATATAGACAAATCAGCCTTCGATTTCAACTATGCGGATATTGAACGTATCGATGTACTTCGTGGACCTCAGGGAACACTATACGGACGTAACACCATGGGAGGACTTATCCGTGTACACACTAAATCGCCATTCAGCTATCAGGGTACAGACCTTAGACTGAGTGCCGGAACTTATGGCAATTATAACGCATCAGTAACTCACTATCACCGTATGTCTGAGCAATTTGCTTTCTCAGTCGGAGGATTCTACGAACATGCAGATGGGTTCTTCAAAAACTCTGCCAAAAACAATAAGAAAACAGACCGTAGTAACGCCGGAGGCGGGCGTATCCGTGCTATCTATCTGCCTACGGAAAATCTGAAACTTGACTTGAATGTAAACTATGAATATAGCGATCAGGGAGGATACCCCTATTTTTACACAGGAAAAGTAGACGAAAAAGAAAAGGGAAACGACCTGCGCAAAGATAAAACAGGTCTGATTTCATATAACGACGAAAGCAGTTACTATCGCAGTTTATTAAACGCCAGTGCTAACATCGAATATCAGGCACAAAACTTCACGCTCAGCGCCGTAACCGGTTATCAGCATCTAAAAGACCGCATGTTACTCGATCAGGATTTCACAGAGAAAAACATTTTTACGCTCAACCAACAACAAAGATTAAATACCATCTCCGAAGAGATTGTTATGAAATCTAAAGCCGGGCAAAACTGGCAGTGGACGAATGGCATATTTGGCTTCTACCAGTGGCTGAATACTGACGGCCCCGTTGAATTTAAAGAAGAAGGAGTAAAAGAAGTTATTGAAGATAATGCCAACAATAATTTTCCCTCTTCTCCTGGTGCTCCTACCATGAGACTTACAGTTAATAACCCTACATTAAATGTCAGTGGTAATTTTGATACCCCTACATTTAGTGCCGCCATTTATCATCAGTCCACCTACAACAACTTCCTTATAAAAGGACTTTCCATTACTGCCGGCTTGCGTCTTGATTATGAAAAAATGTCAATGAATTATACCTCTGCCAGTACTCCAATGGATTTCAATTTCAAATTCTATATGCAGATGCCTCCTCCAAGACCAACTATTGACCTTGAAGCAAAAAATATGATAGCACCGGCAAGTTTTAACGGTAAACTCTCAAATGATTACTTGCAATTACTTCCCAAGTTCGCTATTCAGTATGAATGGAAAAAGGGAAATAATGTATATGTTACCGCTTCACGTGGATATCGTTCGGGAGGATACAATGTACAGATGTTCTCCGACCTCATACAATCACAACTGAAAAACTCAATGAAAGCCGCCATGATAAGCAATGAAACATTCGCATCTATGGCAAATATGATTGAGACGATGATGCCGGATGAGGAGATCGACATAAAGGCTTCGACTACCTACAAACCCGAATACTCATGGAATTACGAAGTCGGTTCGCACCTCACCCTGTGGGAAGGACGCTTATGGGCCGATCTCGCCGCTTACTATATGGATACCAAAGACCAACAGATATCCCAGTTTGCCGAAAGTGGATTGGGACGTATCACCATCAATGCCGGAAAGAGCCGTAGCTTCGGTGCAGAAGCTTCGCTACGCGCCAGTATCACAGACGCCTTCAGTATGAATGCATCTTATGGATATACCTATGCTACCTTCACCGATTATGTAGTCAATCAGAAAGATGAAGACGGAAAATTAGTCAAGAAAAGCTATAATGGCAACTATGTCCCCTTTGTTCCCAAACATACCCTCAGCGTAGGTGCACAATACATCTTCCGTATCGCCCCACGCCACTGGCTGGACCGCGTACAGGTTAATGCAAATTACAATGCTGCCGGACGTATCTACTGGACAGAAGAAAATAATGTCAGCCAGGCATTTTACGGAACTCTGAACGGACGTGTCAGCCTGGAAAAAGGGAACGGCGTCCTTGCATTCTGGATACGTAATGCATTGGACAAAGAATATCAGGCATTTTATTTTGAATCAATGGGCAATGGATTTATGCAAAAAGGACGTCCCATGCAATTGGGAGTAGATGTACGTTGCCGCTTCTAAAACATAATCGTAATCGTCTAAAAACCAGTATTTTTAAGAGTGTACACTTTTGTTATACAAGAATGTGCACTCTTGTCATACTAAAATGTACATTCTTGCTATACTAAAGTGTACACTCTTGCATTCCTTCATTTTACTTACAAGAAATCATTACATCAAACTTGTCTAAAATACGCTGTTCATTCTCTGTGTTGTCACATCTTATACCCGATCGATATATATGTCGTAGAGAAACGTAGTGAAACTCTATGAGAATCGGGGCGTTCCTCGTAGAGTTTCGACCCGTTCCTCTACCATTATCTTTGCCATGGAAAACATAGTTCTTTATGAACGTTAATAA